>Ga0265798_10001827_pt1 | contig 32264 bp, 42 predicted proteins | sample P3T30metagenome_FD_192430 | JGI IMG/M metagenome (GOLD analysis project Ga0265798, IMG submission 192430) | Plant litter microbial communities from East Loma Ridge, Irvine, California - P3 T30 | ecosystem: Environmental > Terrestrial > Plant litter > Unclassified | place: USA: California... | reverse complement strand
TTGCGGTAAACTCGTACCGTCGCGTGCCTTGCAGCGGCAGGGCTGGCGATGGACTGCATATGCATGTCGAAAATCTAGCAAGCATTCCCGCCAGTCGGGTTCAGGAACACAGAGGACTTGCGCCGTATTGAGGTAAGCCTCATGTAATGTGGTGGATGTTTGCTCGCTGGACGTTTTTGCTGCATGTGTGCCGAGAAGACAAGGTTGGTTTTAAGTTGGAAAACTTGGTTGGTTTTCTTGCTTTTGTCCAATCGGTTGTGTCAAAATCTGGTGAGTCTTTGCTTTCATGGTGCCGAATTTTCTTTCTTTCTTTTAGTCTGATGCTTAGGTTTCTTTCCGGTGCCGGGCTCAAACTGCACGTCGTGAGTGAGACGAGACCAGTGTCTCGATGTGGTGGTTAGGTTTGCCCTTACTTCGAGGTAAGTCAAGTCTTACACATGGCACCACAGAGTTCGAGTTCATGCCTCTCCGAGACAAGAAGATCCACCGCATGCAGCCAGCGCAGTCAGCTTGCCACATCATGAGTTGCTAGCAGACTTGCATTCCCTAGTACCCACACTATAAGCACCGTCATACTGAGCATCTCACATTTCCTAGCACCCACACCTCGCCCGTCTTACACATTTCCTGATTGGGAGTTTCTGCCGTACGTGCATAGACTACTAAGAACGCCCAATCACTACATCTTCCACAGCGTCTAGATGCTTCGATTCTCTGCGGGTCTACGCAAGCTTATCGATACCTGGAGGAGCCGGATCAAAATTGATGTCACCGCAATCTCAGTTGCAAGTCGTGGTTGGTTCGACAGGCAGAGGTGAGTAATCGTCTTGAAGTATTCAGCAGCGATCGTGACGGAGAACCGTGACGGAGCATTTGCGACACTGGCCGTCCCCGAGGCGAAAGACTGTCCATCCAGTGGTCTCCATCGGCACGTACTTCATGGCTGCTGTGCAGTCGGCCGTGGTAATTAGACTTGAGATCACGTGTCTTGCTTCATGGCCTGTGGTACACCAACGGCGTGTGCCAAACTACCAGCTGAAGCACGTGGCTCAACACACATCATCCAGGCACAAGGAGGTTGATGAGCCCGTAGAAAGGAGAGGTGCTGTGGTTAAAGGAAGGTCCAGGAGACGTTTGTAGATCATGGCTGGACCGTTGCGCATCATGTCGATCAAGTTCGTTGGGCGTTGAGATCGCCGTGGGGATTTGGAACAATTTTGGGCTGATCAACACAACATTACAGCGTCGTAGAATAATTCCTCAACATCACGTGTGGCGAGTACGACCATTAGTGTTCACGCTATCCAGCGTTTCGATCGCAGTCTGCTGATACATCGGGTTACACAAACACACACAACATGTAACTCCATTGCACTTCACTCAACTGATGTCGAATCCCGCCATACCCATCCTCCTCGTCTCGTCAATCTTGTCACAATAGCACCCCAGTCCTCCAGAGAACGACAAAGGCTCTAATTGTTTCCCTGGGACGTTCCCGCCATTCCACCCACTTGGGACATTATGCCTCAGCGATTGAGAACCAAAATGCACAACCAACTCTTCCCACTCCTTCTCAGCCTCCTGTGTCGCTTCAAGTCTCTCCTTCCCGTCCTTGGTTATCTGCTTCATCACTTCCACGATCCAATCTGCCTGTGGCTCGACGGCGCTGGGCCCATTGGCATGCGCAGTGGGTGCTTGCGGGCCGTAGATCACGAAGAAATTGGGGAATATGGATACGCACATGCCGAGATGTGTAGATAGGCCGTGCTTCCATTTATCGCGCAACAGGCCTTTGGTGCCTCGTCTGTCCATGGCTTTTAGACCTCCTGTCACGCTGTCGAAGCCTGTGGCGAGGGCGATGATGTCGAACTCGTGTAGATCGCCATTCGACATCCTCACTCCGTCTGGCACGACATCCGCGATAGGATTCTGCTTGACGTCTGCGATATCAACGTTTGGCTGGTCGAAGACGTCGTAGTACCACTGCTCCATACTCGGCCGTTTGGCGCCTAGCGAATGAGGCTTTTGCAAAGGCGCGAGTAGACCTCGTTTCCGCGTGTCTTTTATCCTTGCGCGCACTTTCTTGGCCCAGAAGCGGTAGGCTTCTTCGTTTGCTTCTTCGGTCTGGAGGATGTCGGTGTAGTTCATTGCGTGGAATCTGAAGCCGCCCTTCTCACTATTAGTACGTCACCTGAACGAGGTTGGAAGGGGGAAAGGGTAAATTCACCTGCTCCCATAACCTTTTATAATGCCTCTCCTCTCTTCTTCGTCATGATCAAATGTCTTCAACACCTTTTCATTTTCAAACGCAAAACCCTCATTTGTCCGCCGACTCATCTTCATAACTTCCACCATCCTCGCCAGCATCTGCTCGTTCTCCTCCTTCGGTATCTTTCTCTGCTGCATGGGAAAGCCCAACTGCGGCGCCCGCTGGAAAACAGTCAGTCTCCCATCTTCTCCTATATCCCGCGCCCATTACTGAATAATCTGAACGCCCGTCGCCCCCGTGCCCACGACAGCGACTCTCTTTCCCTCAACGCTTACACCAGACAAGGGCCAGAAATTCGAATGATGCATCTCCCCCGCAAACGTATCCAACCCCTTCCAATCCGGAAAATACTGATTCGCAGCAAAACCAGTACACGCAATCACATACTTCGCATGCACTAGCAAACCCGCTTCCGTCTTCACCTTTCAGCCCTTCATACCCTCATCTCAATCGGCACTCACAGCCGTCTGCCCAAAACGCGCATCACGATACAAGCCCAGCGTTTTACCAACATGTTGAAAGTACCGCTTTATCTCGGCGTGGCCCGGGTAGTGTTCACTCCAGTGCCAGGTATTGTAAATAGCGGGGATGTTGAGTGCGTAGACGGGCCATCGTGAATCTACGCGCGCGCCGGGTTAGTAGTTGAAGTGCCAAACGCCGCCGAAGTCGGTGCCTGCTTGTCCTTCGACGATTTTGGCGTTGAAGCCTGCGAAGCCGGCGCCGATGATTAGGGCGTCGAGGCTGTAGTCGGGGTGGGAGTTGGGCGTGTCTGAGCGGGTGGAGGTTGTTGGGGGACTTGCTTTGAACAGTGTGCGCTGCATGGTCGTTTGTCATGGAGAGTGCGGATTCTGAGGTATCACAGCGATGATTGAGATATTGCCCAGGTGTATATAGAGGCAGCTGATCCGGACTCTGGTACAGTCCGCCCTTGTGACCGGTATTCGAAGTCGGGGACGGACCATGATTGGCGAATTTGTTGGACTGTGTCCTGATATGGACAAAACATCCATGAGGTCTGGAAGCTGTTGCTATCTTATCGAGGTAATAAGATAGGAGTACAGGAGAGCTACCCCGCTTCACGGGCACATGAGTGTATCGGAGTGATGTGATTTCGAGCAAGAATGCGATCAAGTGGGGATCATTGTAGTGTCGTCCATACACGTCCAAGGGTACATAGCTGAGAGGCCATAACTCAAGTATTGCCATTTGGGAAACACAAGATAGATTTCTCGATGGTAAGCGTCCGGCTCAATATGACAGTGTGAAAGTGTAAAGACATGGTCAACGGTGGGCGAGAAGACGAGGAAAAGGTCGTAGAAGATTGTGAGCTCGAAACAGCGCATGTAATACACACTAAAGGTAGGTAGCCTTGGTCGTAGAATGTGATCATTTCGGGCAGAGTGAATCTACTGAGTGTTGTCAAATGTGAAGAGGAACTTACAGCTCACGACAAGGCTATTGATGCAATTCTTAACACGCCGTATAGGCTCCCAAGCAGCTCCTCCAGATTTCTAGAGTTCTTTGCGACTTACTGTCGTGTGTTCCAACCTGCAGTAGATAACAACGTGTCATGTCGATGAGCTCTCATTGATACATTGATGCGCCATGCTCGAAGCAGCTGACCGAGGAACTCTTCCTCTGTATCTTCTGCACACAGCTAGTCGGAGTCACAATGTCTTCCATGGTTGCCGCACTCCTTACAGCACAACCTCGAGGCCTGTCTCACCACGACCAGGCTTCCGGCACCATCACCAAACGGCCAATAGCACGCAGCGAGCGTTTCATACTTTCTGTTCAAGAGACTGAGGCTGAAGCACCCGATGTTGCCGAGTGACGACATGGAAGTACTTGTTCGGCGCCGATGTGCGTGCCTGAGACACGCAAGGCACGGATGCGCGCAGGAGCCGCAGTGGAGCCGCCCGTACAACGTGGACGGCGCCCTGCGCTCCATGATATGTTGTCCTGGGGAATTGATGGGCTGGAGGTTTGCAGCACAAGAGCGAGGCAAGCGATTGATCTGGGTGAGATCGTGGGCTCTCTGATAGGGCCTTTCCTAGATTGGATGCGCAATTTATCCCACGATGCTTTTAGGACTTGCGAGAAGAATAGGTTAGGGGATTGCCGTCTTGGGCAAGGTGAGGCATGGGGCCAAACACGGAAAGAAGAGATGGCCAATCATATGTGGGGACAGACTTCGGGCGGCGGCACGAGCGATGGCCTCTCGAACGCGACCCCATCGTTCGCAGGGCATCTTCACTCACCACAGTCCACTCGTGCAGACAAACACACGTAGACGCTGGCGCTGCGTCAATTGACCTTCTCGTCGCTCCCTAGTCAATTCCATCGACTCGCACTCGACGTCTTCTGCGACTTCCCTCGGCGCACAGTCGCGCCTGTCGCTCCTTGTTGCTCCTGCCGTGCGCTCACCAAGGCCTATTGTCTCTGTCGCTTTCACCGCGACATAACAATAGCAGAATAGCACGCCAGCAGGGCTATTGTGAGGGTTTTCATCTCCCACTCTTTGTTCCGTCGGCGGCGCCTCTCCTGCCCACGAAGAACTCCAAGCAGTGACCGCCTCCGACACCATCTGCGACACATCGACCCTTGCGTTATGCGCTCCACGCTCGACTAGCAGCCCACACACCACATTCCTTTCTTTTGCAATTGTCTGTCAAAAGAGCCGTCCCCTGTCACTCTTTCAGACCGCTTGTAGTGGAGCAGCCGGCCTGTAACCACACGACATCGCTCTTTTGCGACCTCACCACATCTACGGCCAATTCCTGGCGCAATCAATGCCACAGTAGCGCCCAAGACCCTCCTTATACCGCCAGCTGGACTGCAGGCGAAACCGTTGAGCGGACACATACGCACATATCTACCATCTAATAATACAGCACATCAGCAACAATGGGCTGCTGTGGAGACCGAGAGAAGGCTCTCATAGTAACGGCGGAGCAGAAGTGGGACTACATCAACCTCAGCGATTTCAAGTCATCTTCATGTCTTGCCCCACTGTCCTATGCCTGGCTCTGGATCCTCGTCCTCGTCTCGTGCGCCATCTATGCCGCCGACGCCTTCACCGCAGTGAACCTGCTCGCCTTCAACAATTGGTCGAGCCAGGTCAAGCCCAAGGTCCCATTCGAGGTTGCCAAATGGATCTTCGCCATCACCATCATTATCTCCTACGTGTTTCTGCTCTACCGCTGGTTTCGTGCCCTGAGGGTTATCAAGTCTGGCAGCGTGACAGAATGCTACCTCGAACCACTTGCCGCCATCATGCAGAGTATGCGCATCACCAAGAGCGGTCAGGGTTGGCGAAGATTTCTCGTATTCGCAGAGCTCACTAAGAGTAAGAAGGGCGCCAACTACATTGCCCTCTTCGTCTACTTCCAGTTTAAGAGCGCTCTCCTCATTATCGTTGCGCAAGGTCCGCGCATTGCCATCAATGCCATGACTCTGTACGCCGTCATGCAGGCTCAGCTCCTCCCAGTCGGCGACCATGCGGCTGAAGACCGCTCCAACTTCGAGCAGTTTTTCGTCAACATCAAGGAGATGGTCAACAATGGCAACAAGCAGGAGAGCGTCATCTACTTCACCATGCTGTTCTCCCTGTTCATTTGGGTCATTGCTGCTCTAGGTCTCATCATATCTGCGCTACTTTACATTTTCTTTCTCTGGCACTACATTCCACGCGCCGATGGCACCCTGACCCAGTACTGTCGTCGAAAGGTTGAGACGCGTCTCGAGCGTATCGTCGGAAAGACTGTCAAGAAGGCGATTGAGAAGGCGGACCAGAAGCGACGGGAAGAGGAGCGCAGGGCAATTAAGAAAGGCGCATTGGACCCATCGAAGACACGTCCGACGCTCCCCAAGCTGGACGATGACAACAGCTCGATTTTGTCACTTCAGCGCAGCGACACGATGAGCACCAACACTACACTCCCTCCATACTCTACGAACGATCCGACACGCGCAAACACTATTGGGAGCACCCGCACCGCCATGAACCCCACTCTACCGACGCTCGACGAGAGACCTGACATGCCGATGCGTTCCAACACCCAGTTCACAAACTTCTCGAACACGAGTTATCGCTCCAATGCGCCTTTGCTTGACCAGGCAGGCGGTATGGGCACTGCAACACCCGCAGATTCGACACCTCCTGGTGGGCGGAATGATTACTTTGGCCAGCCACCGCCTAGACCGTACACACCATCTGGTCGGTCGTTCACGCCGTCCTCACAACAAGGCCGAGTATCTCCACTGGGATCTCGTGGGCACCTTCCGCCAGTCGACACCTCCTACAACACCCGCTACAACCCCGAAGTACCCCTGGTCTCACCTCTGCACGAAGACTACCGAGGACCATCACCACCACAGTCGGCACGTCCATACCCGGAGTTCAGCCCATTCAACGGCAATGCCCCGCAAGAGTCATATGAGTTGTCGCCTGTAGACACATCGACCAATGTGCCAAACTACTACTACTCGAACAACAACGAAGCAGACGACTTCAGAGCACCGCAAATACCAAGTGCATTGCGAGCAGGATCACCCGCACCTTCAATGGCACCACCAGGACTGCCACGAGGTCCTCGAGCAGGCACCGCACCTCCACCGCGAGTTGGCACCGCTCCTCCACGACCCGGTCTGCCTGCTTCATTGCAGTCAGCTATCCAGCGACGAGAGGCATCACAACCTCTTCCCAACAGAGGTATGAACGGTTCCGTACAACAGCAGCGGAGTGCAACTGCACCGATCCAGCAGCCATCGTGGAACTCGGGCAATGCAGTCCGCAGCTACACCCCCGTTTCTGGACCTGTCGACCGAACTGACACGCCAACTTCGGCGCCCTTGGATCATAGCTACGCGCCTTCTGGGCCACCTCAGCGCAGCTACACTCCTCAAAGCGGCTACGCACCTTCAGCGCCTCCTGAGCGCAGCTATACTCTTTCATCACAACAAGGCTACAATCAAAACCTGTCATACCGGTACTAGTCGCCATACCACTATTTCCTTGCATCTTTACGCATTCCACGGCGTTTTATCTGTTAGACACTTCTGAACGACGCCCTCAGAGGGTCAAGAGGGTTGATGATTTTGCTTTGTACTTCTGTTTCTAGATACCCTGATGCTTACCGCTGGGATCGGGACGTCCATTCGCTTCTTTACATGGTTGGGATTTGTGGGGTGGTGAGCTGGGAAGGTGAATCGTGTATATGCAGCGTGTGTTTGTGTATAGGAATTGGATATGAACCATTTTCTCATGATCATCATTGTTCAGTGTCTTGTATATCATATAATTGCGCGACAGACTTGCCCTTCAGCCTGTGAGGAGCACTTGCCATGTGGTATGACAGCAAATGGCTAGCGTGCTTGGCGCGCTAGCCACTTTGCTTGCAGTTGACCGTTGACTTTCATCCATCCATCAAAGTCTACACCACTCCTGTCTCTCCGGTGAGACACTTCATGCCCGACTTCGCATCTCGTTCTTAACTGGGGCTTTACATCGTGGTTTTGTAATACGCAGTCGCCGGTGTGCACAGGTGGAAGTTCGCTATCGAATGCTTGGAACACTAGCAAGATAGCCCCCGTCCTGTCGCTCAACTTCCTCGTCTTACACTTCAATTTCGTCGTAGTACAGCTTCTCTTCCAGGACCTCGCCATAGGGTAGCACGATCACACCGGTCACGGAGTTGCACCCAACTTGTTCGAGGTCTACTTCCTGTCGGGGTGAGAGAGTCTGCTCTCCGGAACCATGGCAATCATCTCACGATCTACATCCGGTTTGACGAGGATCTCCTGGTATGCACAGTCGTATGTGAATGTGCGCAGTATCGGTCTCCGGATCCGCGCATGCCAACGGCCGCCATCCGTCCGTCATGTTCACACGTTTCCCTCGCCAAGAGTTTATGTCACGGTTCGCGAAGTAGGCGATTGGGCAGCAGAATTGAAAGGAACGCTGAAGTTGAATTGAAGTGAGTCTGCGTGTTGATATATTTACCGGAATGTCCGGAAGTCAGCAAGGTTTTGGTGAAACTCTGTTCACATAGGCCCGAGTACTATCGGACCGAGCAAGCTGTATGTAGACCGCGACAGTTTACCAGTCTCTTCCTTACAGCAATTCCACTCAGATGCTGCACTACTACATACCTAGAGAAGACCTTGAAAGAGCTATAGGGATCGAGAACGTACCAAAATTTGCGATCGAACAGGATATACTGCAGCTGCTCGAGGAATCTGGCTTCTTTCCTGAGACAAATATCATGTTACACAGTGCTGGCACCGGCAATAGTCATGGAAAAGCGTTTGTGCTCCTGCCAAACGCGCAACAAGCGCAGAAAGCTGTCAAGGAACTTCACAACGCGGTGCTATTTGATAAGAGGGTGTCTGTCAATTTGTTCCTCCATTCGCAAAGTTCTTGAAGGGTCGGCTTGTATTGGGGCTGGTAGGAGCCATCCATTTACGAACTCCATTTGAGACATACACTGACTTCGTTCATGTACCTTCAGGTACGCCACCCGAGATGCCAACTTAGTAAACCTAAAGCACAGGGCTCCGCTATATACCAGGCCAGAGAATGTAAGTAAATGTCCAGTCCACACGCTTGCCCTCAACTAAAGTGCCAGGTTTACTCAGTCTTCCGAGAGTTGCGGGCCCTGACCACTGAGAACTTACCGAGCTCTGATACATGGACCGTGCATGAATTGTACAAGCTGCTATACTCGTTTGATGTTGAAGCCCTTCTGTTGCGATCTCGTAAAAGTCCCTCGATTTTTACCCGGTTTCTAGGTGCCGTCCATTTGGGCACACCTGAGCAGGCCGCGACTGTTCAACATCTGTTTGACAATTACAGCCTGCCCAGTGGACACCGCATCCATGTGTCCTTTTCTAAACCTCCCATGCGAGTGCTCGGCAGCGTTACGTGGAGCGGAGGGCGTCCGGGAGTGCACAATTCACCGCGCGACCAAGGCGGCGCAAGTGGAACGAATTTCGAAAAGGTAAGCAGCTTTGTTTTCTACACCTGTTGTTTATCATCTATTCAGGGTACGAGGAATGTCTTACTAACAGCTTGTTGTAGGCGCAAGAAGAAGTATAACTTATATGAAGTGGTAAGCAGAGCTTCGTGCACGAACCGCATTTGAAACATACTCTGACTTTGTACATCTAATTCTAGGCTGCTAAAGGACCAAGACCGCGGCCTGTGGGTGCCAGGGGTGAGTCAACAACAGGAGCATGGAGAGGAAATATGCTGATCACATCACTTCAGCACACCTATTGAGCTCTTCCAGCGATTCACATTCATCGAACCATACCTCAATCGCGAAGCGCCCACCTCGCTATGCACCTACTTTATTGTACGATTTCTAAACCATATCTAGCACACTTGCTTCTTCTTTCTGTTCATTCTAGACTTCGTGGGCTGGTCCATCAGCTCTCCTGCTTCTTCCAGCGTCAAGTTCTGCGTCTCAGGATAGAACAAGAATGCGACAACACCGTACGCGAATGCAAAAGCAAGGAAAACGAAATAGTACTTCCATCTGCAGTAAGAACAACAGTTAGCGCCACCCAGGCCAAGTCCAGAAACATTGCACAGAAACTTACGCAATGGCTTCCAGAGCAATAGGATTGACGATGATGTTGAAGATTGCTGAAACATTGGCGAAGAACCACACAAGTGTGACACCACGAGATCGTAGGTGGTATGGCCATAGCTCCGCTGGATAAGCAACGAGTAACGGAGTCCTGCCAAAGCCTTGTAAGCAAATTGATCTAATTGAAGGTGTTGACATGAAAGACCTACAAAGCAATGTCGTAGCCCGCGAAGAAGATGAACAGAAATGGAACAACTGCCAGGCCAGCAGCCTTGCTTCCGTTGTCGGCAAACGTAGCCGATAAGGCGGTGATGACGGTGTAGCTGACGAGCATAACGGCCGCAGAAGTGAGGAACAACAACCGCTTTCCAAACTTCTGAACCGAAGATGCAGCTGCAACAGCCCAGAGCAAGTTCCATATCTGAAGACAAGCCGTAATGATCAATTGCTGATGCCCGCTTGTAACACCAACACTGTTGAGAATCGAGGTAAGATAGAACGACACCACGCCAGAGCCGCACCACTGCGAAAAGCAAGCCAAGGTGAATGTAATGAACAGACGGCGGCGGTTACCTGCTGTTCTGATTGTGTCAAGATAGCTCGCCTGCGGAGCCACTTGCTCCGTCCTCAGGGCGTCGTTGATCTCGCGCATCTCCTTTAGCACCAAGGGGTCAACGACGTCACCTCCAGCATGCCATTCAGCAATGATGCGGAGAGCTTCCTCATTTCGCCCTTTGGAAACAAGCCATCGCGGACTTTCCGGGGCCATGATGACGCCAGGAAATATCAAAAGGGGAAGGCCGATTTGGAGTAGAGAAGGAATGCGCCAAGACCAGTCAGATGTGTACGAAAGGCCTCCGAAAGTCACCCAGGCGGCTAGAGTACCACCCACTAGATTTAGGTCAGTGACCAAAATTGCCGTAGGATTGGCCCAGCTTACTAAAGAACAGTCAGCGAAGCAATTTTCATGTCGTCCTGACCTAACGTACCCATAAAATCCACACTGGTACATGGCACTAGCCACAGCTCGATGTGTCGGAAACGCAATCTCGTTGATCAGCACGGGAGCAGTGGCACCCCAGAACCCTGCCGCTACCCCAAGAATAGCCCTCGACGCAACAAACATACCGGAGCTGTTGGCAGCCGTTTGAATCGCCGTACCCACGACCACGAGAATAAGTCCCAGGTACAGCCCCACCTTCCTTCCATACCGATTGGAGATTGACGCGACTACTGTAAAGGCAAGTAGCGTGCCAATCCAGTAGACGGCAGCGATAAAACCTAGCCACGCTCCTGTAGGCGTATCGAGAAACTCTTGCCATTTGGGAAGCGCTTGGAGACAATTGATCAGGGATCCATCGTACCCATTTGCCGAAGCTGGAAAGTCGGATTAGCTAGCACTATCGTGTTGAACGGAAGAGAAGACTCTACCGAATAGAACAAGACATAGGATGCAGCCATTTAGTCGAAGCAGATGCGGAGATTTCCAAGAATGGGCGGAGTGAAGCTGGACAGCAGTAACGGTTTCACCGCACGAGACATCGAAGGAAGGTGTATCTGGCTTCTCGCCAGAGAAAGTTGAAGTCTTGAGGTCAGACATGGACGAAAAATGGAAGATGAATCTGGTCAGAGCCGTTGAACACTATAGCGGCCACGGTGGGCGCTTTTGTAGAACAAGCTCGATACAGTGTGTACTAGAATTAGACATGGGGCTGAAGTTTTGCCAATCGCCCGTCGGGGAGTCGCGGGCGAAAGTTGCATGGCTAACCCCATTGGCAGTGCTCGGGGAGTCGCGGACGAATGCGTTGTATGTGAAATTTGATAAGCCTCCTCGGGGAGTCGCGGGCGGAACAACGATCAGCTTTTCTAGACTACTGGGAAAACAGGAACTTACCCTGCAATCGTTTACGAAAACGTGGGTATGCTTCCCTGTGGCTTATCTCGACCGAGATGTGTAGACAAGATGATGTCGTAAACACGGTCTCGGGGGGTTTCGGATTTCGGCGCCTAGAGAGCGATAATATTGTCCACGGTGGTCTAAAGCGTAGTGTATAAGATAAGATCAATGTTCCTGAACATTCTCTCGTACGCTTACAAGAACACCAAACGCGAGATTCCCTTGTACACAACGAGCAAAGCATGGACGCAAGATCAGACCAGTCGCTCAAGGTAGCGCTTGTTCGTGCCCCTCCACCCAACTGGCCTCTTCCTCTAGGAAACAAGAACTGGACAGGCATCACGATCAACATTTCCGAAAGCGTCGATGCCGGTATTGCGCTCATCAACAAAGCAAAGTCACGAGGCGCTGCACTGATTGCATTCCCAGAACTATGGTTTCCAGGGTACGTTGCAGACCAGCCCCGGAGTCTTGTTCATCTTATGCTCACAGCAGGCCAGGTTTCCCAAATGGCGCGAGATGAACAATTGGAAGGAGACGCATCTTCGATCGTACATCGACAATTGTCTTGTCATCAACAGTCCGGAGTGGAACAGGCTGATTGCGGCAATTAAAAAAGTCGAGATATGGACGGCGCTAGCATTTGCGGAAAAGCAAGGCGACAACATCTTCATGGCACAGGCACTAATATCTTCTTCCGGTCAAGTCGTCCTGCATAGACACAAGCTTCGACCAAGCGGATCTGAAAGGGACATGTTCAGCGACGGCACAATTGACATGATCAAGGCAGTCGACACCCCCATGGGCCGAGCAACCATGCTTCAATGTGGCGAGTAAGTGTTCATCCTTTAGCAGTGACCGATTTTTTTTCGATTGACAGCAAGTTCCCAGACACTGGCTTCCCAGCATGAACTTCACTGCCGCGACACAACGACCAAAACTTCACATTGGCTGTTTTCCCTTCATCCGAGACTTCAAGGACACGTCGGATTCAATCTACTACAACGCCAACATGGTCGTTCGGGGTACGTCCTTGTTCGCCATGTTGAGCGGAGCATATGTTTTGATGCCTGCGGTCGGCTACACGTTCATCCTAGATCCATTCATGCACACTGTTGCAGAAATCAAGGAGTCGGTCAGCTTTGAGGAGTGTCCTATCCTGTACCACAATCTCCCTCTGGGCGAACTGTTGTCATCCGAGAAACATGTTTTCGATGAACAGGTGTCTTGGGATGTTTTGCAACAGATTCTTGCTGGCTTTCCAGAGAAGGCGTCGAAGATCCAGGGAACACTTGTGCCTCGGAGGTCGGTGTCAGTAAATTTGTTGGAGTCGGGCCAGTGGAAATGGTCGGAGGATGCGCCTGGTACACCGGCGGGTGCTGGGGAAGGTGTTGTGCTGTAAGCCTGATGACGCTTTCCGAAGATTCTGTGCAAGGCCAACAACCGATTTGATCTAAACCTACGTGAGCCATCCTAACTTCTGATTTAACCTTCGTTTCCCCCTGAATTATGGTCTTCGTCAATCTGATTGAGTAAATATCGAATGACCTCTTTACCCTTGGCCACGTCCGGGGATTCCTCTTCCCAGTACTCCATAGCCGCCGCCGCGTCTTCAATTACCTCGCGCCAATCAACCAGATAATCAACCAGTCCTCCGACACGAAGGGTAGCAAGTAGGGCCAATGTAGTCGACAAAACCATGCGTAATGCAAACCAAGTTCCATGATGGCGATGTCTGATCGGCTTTGCCTGGCCAATGTGAAAACTGCAGGCAACTGCTTTCTGCACATATTCGACAACAACATCGCTTGACGCGGGCGGAATATCGTAATGAACCGCGATGTACACATACGGTCGATAAAGCCAGGATTTGAGTTCAAGAATCCGTGCTTGTAAGTGAAAGGACAACTCATTTTTTGGCGCAGTGTCCCATTCGTGTCCTAGTTGATCACGTTCTGGGAGACTCTGGAGCCTGGTAATCCGTCAGAAAGCAGCACCGTGAGAGAGTAGAGCGTCGTACTTACCATGCGTCGAGCTGGGATTCAAGGCCTCGTGTGACTCGGGTGAGGTAGGGTATGCTCTCGTTGCTCCACCGAGGATGGTCGTCTTTGTACAAATTGCTGAGTACTTGGCATTCTAGCCGCTTCAAGGTAATGTCAGACCTATAATAGAGCCATGCAGAGTGCTGAAGACGGTGGAAGGCCATCCCGCCTTCAGCTTGATTAAACATCATGTTGTCTTGTAACACGGGACCGCTTCGACTTCCCGAGGGCGGTGGGTGCAGAGTCCGGACGGAGACGTTTGAGAGGACACTATTTGGAAGTGAGAGTTCCGCACAAAGGTCCCTGGAGTCCGCTGCGTCAGTCTCGTCTAAACAAGGGTGATTAATGTATTCACATACATTTCGGATTTCCAACAGCTCCAATACAGAGCGACTATCTCGTCAGGATACTCGGATAGATCTGTGGCGTCATGTATATGCAACACTGTGTAAAGCATGGCAGAAGCTGAAGAAAAGCACCGCCAGGCATCTAAAGGCTTCAACATGTACATGTGATAGACGCCGCTGAAAAACCAGCATTGCACCGCGATTGAGTCGCATACCAGAGATCCGAGCAGTTTTTTCGCTGCGTGGTGGTATTTTTGTGCTACTTGGGTCGAAGCGAGCTGGGGTGAGCTTCGCTGGTGCGCCCCAGACTCGAAGTCGGTCTCGAGAGGTTTTGCGAAACAGCCAAGAGCACAGATGATCAACTAATAGTGATGAGCATGCGTGTTGGGGAAGCAACAGCTTTTTAGACGGGCTCACCAGTAAGCAAGAAGAATTTCCCAATGTCTGGCCATTGTCGATGGACTCTGCAGTCAAATCGAGAATCCGATCAACATTGAGAACAGGATTCTTTATGTGAACGTGCTGCAGGAAGTTCTCCACAAGCTGCGATGAGATGTTGGGGCATTCGTCCTCCTCAAATGCCATGTCTGTATCGGAGGCCGCAACAACCTGGAAACCGCAGGCGACGGATCTATTGAACAGTCCTCGATCAAATTGACCGTCAAACACCGGCCACGCTAGAACAGTGTCCGGACCAATACGCGCTGCAGGTATGCTGAGCTGATTTGCCCAGCTTTCCGGGCCATTTGAATGCTGATTCAGATTTGGCAATGCAGAAGTTGCAGGTTCTTCGTGCAAGGCTGCGGTAACCAAACCACTACCTGACGCTTGGTCCAGTCTATGCAAAACTTGATCTAGACGGTCTAATATCAATAGACTCGCTGGATCGAATCTGCATGAATGATCAGATTCCATTCGACCTCGAAACGGAGCCGTCTCAGAGATGAGAGTAGCGATAGCGTTCCAAAAGGAATCACGCACATTGCTTGCGCCAACATCAACTTACTTGGACAAATCCCCGTGATTTTCATAGATACATTGCGCACCGCTGGTTTCACAGGAGGAGCAGATGGGCTTGGCGTTATTGCATTTGATCTTTCGCACACGGCATGTGTTGCACGCCGCAAGAGCTCTTTTGCGAGGATAGGAATGTGTGGCGCGATTAGATACTAGCTGTGTTCTTTTTCCATCGGATGGCATTGTAATATAAAAATTGGTGGCTGTGTACGAAGATAGAACAGAAGGTGGAGGACCTCTGTAACGGCTCGAGGAAGAGACAGACACCGTAGATGAGTTAATGATGGTAACAGCGAAGGCGAAGGCATAGATAGTGAGTGTTGCGAACGTGCCTTTGACGCACAGACTGATCAACATCTTGTAGTACCGACGTGGTGCCGAGCCAGCCTCCTCGGGCCCACGCATTGTCGTGCGCAGCCGCAGGCCCGTCTGAAGTCGAACAAATAAATACCAACGCGACGCACCGGAACTCCTAGACGACATCAAGACCATACCAAGCTGGTTCCCAGAGGCTCGTTCTAATATCCACGCAAGCACGCTGGGATGAAGTTTCGGGCTATCATCACGAGCATCGGCCACATCAGATTGTAAGCACATGAAAAATATTGCCAGCATCATACTCAACTCTAACCACCCCTATTCACTCCACTATGCGCCCCATTCACTTCAGTCCTCCCAAAAACCTCCCTCCAGAGCAAAAAGCTCTCATACGTTTTACTCTCATACCTCTCCCTTCCCCATTCATTCACGCCCTCCATCTTTGCCCTCTCGCTCACCACCACCGTGCCCTGCTCGCCTTCAATGGTCACTACCTGCTTCGATTGATACAGAAACACGTCCGCCTGGGTCCCCGGTATTCGCCTATCCGCCGTAGCCGTCAAGATACCGACGATAGTCTTGATGCCGAATAAGGCCTGAATATTGGTGCCCAGCCGTGGGAGAAAACTGTTGAGCGCAGAAGCAAATAGGCGCGAGACGCGTTGTATGGAGCCAAGAAGGACGCCTGCAGGCGCGTAATTGAGGACAGACGTGTAGATATCCCCACTCCCCGTGGTATTCAGCGCTGGGAAAACGATGCGTCTGTTCAATCTCTCAATCTCCGCCTCTACACCAGGCATAAGCACCCCATTATCCAGGTCCCTCACGCCCTCCAGCACGAACCGCAACACACAATCCGACAACACTTCGTTCGGATAAATAGTCCGACTCAGCAGATCCGGAATAAAGCCCAGCACGCCCTCGATCCAACTCGACGGCCTTTGTCTTATGAAGCGAAACGTCATTCTCCCTAGATCGTAATGCGTGCCAGGAAACCAGCGCTGCGTTATAACCGGCTTGTCTTTCCCCTCGTCCTCGCTCTCGAAGACCAGACACGGCTGAAACGTCCATAACCGATCGTGTAGCGCGGGAGCATGATATATATGCTGGATCACGCTACTCGCAGTCTGATCGAAGAACTGGAACTCCGCCCAATCGAAGCCTGTGCCGCTGCTCAGGCGCGGAATTCCTAGTGCGCCGACCGTGTCGATGATGCCCACGAAGCGTATCGGGCGCTTAACCTGCCACACGCGCGCCGCGTTGCCTTTGAGGTGCTCGCTGTTCCTGCTATGTGGAGAGTCCTGTGGTAACGGGGAGCGGTATGTGCGGAAGACGTCGTAGCACAGGCGGTGCAGTTGGTCGGGCGTGTATGAGGGGAGGTTGCGCACGATGCCGCAGTTGTTGATCATACCGGCGACGCAGCGAACCGTGAAGGCGCCGCGGGAGAAGCCGAAGAGCCAGATCTCATGGTCGGACGTGTAGTGTTCGACGATGAAGCGGTACACGGCAATGATCTCGTCGCCGATGGCGGACGCGGTGGCGCCGTCCCAGATATATTCTAGAAACGTCTTGTTGAGGCCTACGCCTTCTTGATAGCCCGCGGTGATGTTAGGGGAGGAGGTGATGATGGGATGGACGAGTATGGGGGAGGAATCGGTGGCGGTGGTGGTCGAGTCGATGTAGTTGACTTCGCCGACCATGTTGGCGAGTTGCCGTATGTTGCTTGCGGGCGCGTTGGCGACGGTGGTTTCGCGGCCGACCCAGGTGCCGTCGCAGAAGACGACGAGGCGTTTGGGTGGGCGTGAGGATGCCATGGTGGTGGTTAGGGCGGGCGGTAGTAGGAAGGAGGAGTAATAATGTTTTGATGAAGAGATCCAGGAATACGCGACGCGACAAACATGTAAAAGACGGGCTGCCCAAGTGCTCAGGCGATCATGCCACGACGGCGGTGTCGAAGTCCTCAGCTTCGGAAGTTCTTCAACTGTGCCTGGCGTTCTTGCTTATTCTTGAGCACATGCGCCGCGCCCTCGTGTTGATGGTGTGCAGGGTAAGCGCGTGCCAGACGCCTTTGTGTCACGTTCGCTATTTAGCCAGCGGTGAGGCCCGAGACACAACGCAGTAGACACCACGGATCGAGATGCAAACCATCTGATGTTAAGTAGACTTTCTAGATCGCGTGACGTCATCCACTGTCTTGGCGTGTCTTTGAGCGCTAATACAGTGCATCGCGGTCCTGATGGGACGAGGTGTGCTGAGCTCGCGGGACTTGGACCATAGCTTTGTGTTCCAGATATACTGTATATCATCACACAGATGCCTTGGGAAGAGAGGAGGGTTTGTGATCGAGTGCCCTGAGATTGTGTTGCCTCATCCCAAGATCTCGTCCATGGCCTGCCACATACAGCTCTGCGCCTCCCTCTTCCTGTCCTCTGCACTCTTAACCACAATCTGCTCTTCTTTCTCCACCCTTTTATCAGGAACCTCCTGGCCAAACCCATCCAGCACCTCTCCCACCCTCTCCCGCATCTTCCGCACGCCCTCAATCTCCCTCTTCTTGCGCTCCACCTGCCTCTCCATCTCGAGTATCAGCGTCTCCCGCGCCTGATGCGGCCGGTACTCATTAATCAGCGCGTGCATGTTCGTCACCATGGTCAGGATGTCCCTCAGCTTCTGGTCTTTCGCGTTGGCTGTTGGGTTGATCGCGACGATGCCCAACAGCTCAATATATGCAATCAGCAAGCTTCGTAGGAATCGAAACAGGAAGTGCTGGCGGTCTGCGGTCGCTGATGCCGAGGACGTAGCGGACGTGGACGGGTACAGCTGCTCGTACTTCCAGTCAGTGAGTGTGTAGTTTGCGCCGAGCGTCGTGCTGATCCATTCCATGGCCTTGATGAAGGAGTCGGAGCCTTTGACGCTTGCGACGGTTCCAAAGACTTTGTACTCGTGGTCGTCGGCTGGGAGTAAGGGCGGGATAAGATAGCGCAGTTCGGCGGGGAGGGCAAGAATCTGCTCGGCGGTGAGCCGCGAGGGCGCGCCATCGTCGGTGAGCGTGTCGAGGGCTGCGGCCTCTTGCTTGTCTTTCAAAGCCTCGAGGTTCTCGGTTGTGAAGTGCAGGTAGAATGGCGGGGGTGGGGGGAAGGGAGCGAGCAGGAGGCCCTCGTCGTCGTCTTCGTGCGGTTGTTGATGGTCGGCCATGATTATGTGGTTGTGTATTTCGAGCAAAAGGTGGTTTGCTTCGCCAGTGCAGTTGAGTGAGAGTTGCGCGACTCGAACGCGTTGATTGTTACTGAAGCATGAAGCTGGACCCTTGCAGCAAGATCCTTAGCGCCAGAAGCTTATGCACAGACCCTCATCCTTCATGTCTCTGCATCGTCGAGCCATGTTGCGGGGAAGACCAGGACGCATATGGTAGAGCGTCCACAGCCGTTGGGTTACTAATCCATTGTCTCCCAGTATTGCTATGTACGATGCGATTACCATGTGTTCTACGCTTGAACATTCGACTCCGAGTCTCGCCCGAGGAATATACCCACAATGATGGTCGATGACAAATGGATCATGTCCACAAAAGCCCATTTTGCAAGACATCTCGACAAGTTCTGTACCTCGGAAGAGCTCGGCCAGTTATGAAAGCTGTATCATCGGTGTAGCCTTACAAAGAACTGAAGTTGATCAAGCCACTGTTGAATATCTGCTACATTAACGCTAGCGCCTCTTAGCTACATCAGTGGTAGAAATTGCATCATAGCCCAGTACCCATATAAAGGTAAGAGACAAATGGGTTTTCTCAGGGCATCGAACGTTCTTACTAGACAATTCCTACCTCATCCTCGACGACCAGCCTCTAACTCAAGCACTCCCTCAACCTTCAGACCTTTCGCCACAATGTCCACTCAACAAGCCGTGGTCCACGTGTCCAAGGGCGTTTCAGTCATTAAGAAAGATGTACCACTGCCCGAGCTTTCAGGCGAAAACTGGGTATTAGTCAAGATCAAGGCAGTTGCTCTGAATCCAACGGTACGTCATACAAGAGCCTAACTATCCTTACATAGCTGCCAATGCTCGAGCTCTCTACACTTCCGTCAATTATAATCATGAACACGTACTGATTCACAAATCCAGGACTGGAAGAGCATCCAAAATGCACCCCAGCCCGGCGCAATCGCCGGTTGCGACTACGCTGGTGTCATTGAGAAAGTTGGGGCTGACGTCGGTGACCTCAAAGTTGGCGACAGTATCTGTGGCTTCGTTCGTGGAGGTGAGACACTTCGATTGTACCCTCTTCCTCTTCGAACCTCTCACTAACCTCCTCCAGGCGACCCATACGACCACTCAAACGGCGCTTTCGCACAACACATCAAGGCCAAAGTCGGCATCCACCTCAAGCCCAGCAGCAACATGTCCTTCTCCGACGCCGCCACACTGGGTGTAGGCATCACCACCGTCGGTCAGGGCCTGTACCAATCCCTTGGCCTGCCCTTCCCTCCCGCCAAAGTCCAGTCTCCGACTTCCGTACTGATTTACGGCGCATCGACAGCGACGGGTACGCTGGCCGTGCAATTCGCCAAACTATCTGGCTGCGAGGTCATTGCCACGGCATCACCGCATAACTTCGATCTTGTGAAGAAGCTTGGCGCAGACCAAGTGTTCGACTACAAAGACCCCGAGTGTGGTTCGAAAATCCGCGCTGCGACGAGCGACAAGCTCAAACTTGCATTCGATTGCATTTCCGAAGGCTCCTCACCATCCATATGCGCCGCAGCCCTATCCTCCACTGGAGGTCATTACTCCGTGCTCTTACCCGTTTCTAACCTTGGACGTGACGACGTGAAAGTGAGTCATACGCTGGGTTACACGGCACTCGGCGAGAAGTACAACGACAAGTTCCCTGCGAGCCAAGAGGATTACGAGTTCGCGAAGAAATTCTGGAAGGTGGCGGAGGGGCTGGTGAATGACGGGAAGGTCAAGGCGCATCCGACGGAGGTCAGAAATGGGCTGGAGGGCGTGCCGAAGGGATTGGAGGATTTGAAGAGTGGGAAGGTGTCTGGGGTGAAATTGGTGTATACGGTTGAGTAGAAGGCGTGATAGGACAGCGACGGGTATTTCAAGCTGTAGCGAATGATGAAAAATGATTCATCCGAGTTCGTCGATCTGCCCACGGGTGAAGCCTCTCGTCTAGGGCTGTCGCAATCATTACGAGGTTATGTTTGATTGTTGCTTCGCTAATGTGTGCAAGAGGTTCCACCTAGTTATGTGCTGAACGCGGGATGGGGTTCACGGGATGCGTGAAGTTCGAATGGGGCTAGCGCGTCACTAGAGAGAACTGTCGTCCCTTGCTGTAGGGATTCTGACCATCGACAAACAATACCGGAACCATTACGAATTATTGCATTGCTGCATTCTGCACCGTACATCGACGTGTTTTGTATTGCCACCGCAACGCTGGTGTCGACTGTAAGCTGCACGCTCACCAATGCTTTCTACGTTGACACTACACTCTCGCCTGTTCGCGCGTGCATGGCACTTTCCACTGACCGCAAATTTGCCTTAGCCACTGTTTGGACATTGCCGACACCATCTTACAACACCCGTGCCGCTCGCTGTGCTCCAAAATGGGAGAGGCTACTCTGGCCAGGGTCACCCACGTAGCCCGCCTTACACAAATCTGCAAGGGGCTTTGAAGCATCTCATATCTCCAGAAGAGGCCACCAGGACTGTAGGATTGGGAAACTGCCCAAGTTTTGCCATCGACCAAGACTTCAGGCTGCTCTTCCAGGAATATGAAATTTCCTTGTAAGTCACTAGTCTGCGTATACCCTTGGCCATGCGTCTTTTATACCGAAACACTTTTAACGGAGCTTTAAAAATTAACGCGCTCTCGGTATCAGCGAAAGGTTCGTCACTTACTATAGTCCAATTAATGGACTCACTCAGGGCTGGAGCCTGGTGGTGCTTTTGTCCGTTGAGCTCGCAGAACGTGCGATCAAGGAACTCGACAACGCTCCCCTGTTCGATAGGCGCCTGAAGTCGAGACAGTTCGAACCAATTGTCGGAGACAGTTCCTACATCAATATCTCATTCGGCTGGTATGCCAGTCGCAGCCCTATCCTGGAGCACGTACAGCTTAGAGCAGCCAATTTCAAACCCCCTTCGGATATCTTTGCGCCCATGCGAGAAAGCAGGCGGGTGATTGTCGACAATCTGCCCAACTATCTGCCTGTTCACCTGCGTCAGAGAAAAGGGCCGGTGCTCAAAGATCGCATATATGCCATGTTCCACTCCTTTGACGTGCTCTGTACGTCGAGAGTCAGATCGTACAAGGATCCACGACCCAAGCAGAGAAAGTTCCTGCTGGTACTGGATTTCCAAACTCCAGAAGAGGCGGATATGGCATGTAATCTGCACGATGGGCATCTGGTCGAGAGCCATGAATTGGCCGTGGCTGTTTCGAAACCTCCGATGAGGCATATTGCAGCTTCGTGGGACGGCGGCAAGGCTGGGTATCACAATAGCCTGCGCGACACCGGCAGTGCCGTGGGCACGAACTTCGGAAAGATGCGACAACCTTCTGGCTAGACCTATCTCATCTTTCGCTGACGAAGCGTCCAGGAACAGGAAGCCATCTACCGGAAATGGATTTTAGGTGCACGTGATCGAGGTCTTTGGGTGAGCAATTTAACCACGAACATCCATTCTGTCTGAATGCTAAGACATAGGGTCTAGGTACCTGGCCATAAGTACTGAGAAGCTAATGAGCTTGCGGTTTTAGCGGCACAGTCGTAGCTTAATGTACATCTTGTGTATCATCGCAATCATTGTCTTTCGGCATGGATATACCAAATCTTCAATCTTGGCATAATCGTAAGTCCCGAACGAGGCTCCACATCCGTCTTCTAGCAATGCTTGGTAATGGGGGAAGGAGGAATCCGGTCACCAGCGTCACGCACGGATGTTCTCAACAACAGGTATTTCCAGCAGGACGAATAATCAGACTGGTTTTGTGCGATTCTCCACCACAACCACTGCTACGCGCCATATCGATTTCGATTGTGATCTCAAACATTCTCATCTGCCGATGTACACTCTATGATACATGCGCTATCCAATCCTTGAACACAGCGTCCGTATTCCGATTCCTCTGCCTGGGCGTTGTCTTCCAAACCCCACCATTTGTCCAGTCAAACGCCCTTCCTAATCCGATTTCTTCCACCTGGACGATGTTTTCCAAACAATGATATCTCCCTCCAATCGAACGCTGCGTTCCTAGTCCGATTTCCTCCATCTGGGCGTTGTTACTCAAACCCCAAATCTCCCTCCAGTCGAACGCTGCGTTCCTGATCCGGTTTCCTCTACCTGGGCGATGTCTTCCATACCCCATTGTTTCCACTGGTCTAATAATCGACGCAGGATCCGTTCCCCAATTTCTCCGCTTGATGGATCTCTTTCAGACCCCAGATACTTCGGTCCGTCCTCTCTCCACGCAAATCACCATTCTCCGATGTCTACTCCAGCCTGGCCGATGGAAGAGATTGGCTAGCATGTCGGGAGCAATAATCCACGATGGGACGTCGTGGAACTGCCGATTTTGACCGTGGACACATGACGTGAACGTCTAGCTTGTTCGCCTCAGGAATGCAGAGGGTTGGCCGTGATTAGCTGTGGCAGGCTGGTGGGACGGGTGCGATGACTTTGGAAAACGATAGCTTGCCTGAGCTAGCGGATCCGTCTGCCTGAAGACGGGTATAAGACGATGTTGAACACACGCAGGACTTACTGACATCGCAGTGCTCGCATCTCAAGTTAGAAAGGTCTAGGGCTCGCCCTGAGGCCCCGCGCTATCAAGATAGCACACAAGATCGGGGTGGATGAATGAAAATTGGTAACCAGGGCCGGTTTCGTAGAGGTCATTCCTGCTCGAGGATCTCTTGCGCTCTCCTTGCAAAGTAGTCTTGTCTTGTCGTACCGACTTAGGCTGGGTTCGTGCCCGGCCACGAGGCGAGTGTGGCGGCGAGGGCGTCCTTCGCCTCATTGCTGCTATGCTGCCAGTCCGCACATGCCCACTTGAGCTTCCGCTACTTCTGCTAGAAGCCCAGGGCCTCCCAATTCTGGCTTCGGCATCAATCTTGCGCCGCTTGCTCACGTCGCCACGGCACGAATTGCTTTCCCAGCACTCTACCTTCGCTCCCGATAGCGCATATTCAAGCTCAGCACTATCGCATCTGCTCGTCTTCTCTGGAGATGCAAACCATTTGCGGATAGAAATCTTATCACAGACGTCGATCCACTACTCCACTTGACGCTTCACGTTGGGCTCACCTTCACCGACTACGCTCAGAAAGCCAGACTTTTGGTCGCAAGAATTGGGATCGTCAACTCCCGCTTCCTTGGCTTTTATTCTGGCTATTTTCAGAGCTTCTTCCGCCTCTGAAAGCTTTTTGCTGATATTCATGCCTTTCTGTAGGTGTATCGGCCCGAAAGTGTTTTTGCAGTGCTCCACAGTTTCATTTGGGTGCTCGTCGATAAAATTGTTATACTGGGTAGCAAAAGTATCTCGATGATCGGCCAACTCTTGGAGCGTGCCCCAATACTGCGTTTCGTGTTGTTCCAATTCTTGTATCGGTGCGAGATTGTCTGCATCTCGATGCACGGTGTCTTCAACTTGCTGCTCTGTATTTGAATCATATGGTGCGGCTGGGCGGCTTTTGGATGCATCGAGATTGTTGTTTTGATCTCTCGTGCTCCGCTGACTGACAGCATGTGAAGATTGTGGTGCTTCATCATCAGCACGCGTCCCCTCGAGCTCTCCAGTCTCGGTCCGGCGCTGTTCCAAAACACAGTTTTCTTCCGGAATGAGTGAAGGTGCTGTGCTTCCATATTGAGCGGTAGCATTGCGGTTGCTACATTCGCCAGAATTCTGAGGCTTGTTCAAGCGGGAAGACAGGTTGCGTTTGGTAAAATTCGCTGATCTCGCTGACTGTTGCACAGAGCCTTTCGACAAAGTCGATTGTGTACACCGGAGATGAAAATTTGCGGCGCCCGTGGAGCAACTGCGGCGTGTATGTGGTTCGGTCGACACATGTGTTTCTTGGCGCATGCGTTTTGCAGTCGAGCCACCATATTCAAGCGCGGAATCCGAACGTGCACGTTTGTCGAAGGAGCTTGATGGTTTGGACAGAGTTGAGGGCGTACTTCGTGGAAATTGGTCGTTTCGCGGATTCTGAACGACCGGTTCACCTCGGTTTCCATCTCCAACACGAGAAGCTGCAGCAGTGACCTCTTGAGTTGTAATCGGCGCCGTCGTTGTGATAGGAACTCCGGCAACCTCAGACTTTTCTGGTATGCTTGCTTGCTCATTAGCCGTATCAGGGAGATTTCTGATGTCGGTGGTTCCAGACTTGTCCCACTCGATACGACTTAGAAGCTGTGAATCGAGGAGGGCGACTAGTAGCTCGGCTTCCAGCTTCTTGAACTTGGATCTCAGCTTTTTTACTTTTTTCCGCGTTTCTTTCTTCTTCTTGCATGCTACCCCGTATTTGCTGGCTCGCGGATCTTCTCCCATCTGCTCCGGCGGCTCATCGCATTGATGAAGCAGATTGGCATCTTCACTTTGAATGTCAGCAGCCCCGGACGTTATAGGAAGAGCTGCACAAGGTGACATATGAGCCAGAGCCTCACGTTCCGAATTATAAGCGTCCCTTGCAGCCGAGGTAGCCAGTCGCAGATTCCATGCAGCATTCTCCTTCAGCCGTTTTTCATATATAATTCCTGTCTTGCTTGACCTCGCCGTTGGATAGGGGGAAGCAATGAAAAATCCATGGGCTGAAGGAGAAGGTTCCGTATTTGCGAATGGTTGCAAGGGACACATGGTCAAATTATTGTCATCAACCTGGGCGTGAACAAGCTGAGTTTGATTCGTTGTGAATCCGTATTGGTATTCGCCGGCTGTACCTAGTACCAATGAAGATACTTGGTGAGTAAGTAGCTTTCTCGGGAAGAGTAGTTAGAATTATGGAGTTGATGGTCGAAAGTTGAACAAAGAAAAAATGAGAGAATGAGACTATTTACTTTCCTCTGGCGAAATGCAAACAGAAGCTTTCACAGTTGTCGGGAGCGGCTAGCGCAAGCGTACCATACCAAATGCTGTGACTTCGACATGAAAGGCGCGGTCGCGTTGCGAGAAAGCAACGATGGCGTCAAGCTCGTTAGCCCGCTGATCACTGAAGGCTCCCTACTCACCCTTGATATGATTTCATAGCTCTCACTGTCGCTGCATCTCTACTCTTCGTTCAACCCCTTTCAACGAAAGGATTATTGATAATCACTCGTTATGGCTTCAGCTCCCACCCGCGACGAGCGGCGAGCCCCTATCCCTCCACAACCCAATGCAGGACTTGCAACACCACAGATATGTTTTGACTGATCTTTGATATAACGTCCTAATACTGCACCATGACCATCCCCTCTTCAGATAATGAGATATCCCAGCGTACTAACGTCGGGCAGAATACCACACCGTCACCCCGCCTCGGATCGGGCGACATTCACAAGTGTCCACAATGTCCGAAGACTGAAAAAAAAACCTGCAAGCCTCTGCATTCGATGACTGAGGAAGAACTTCGCTATCACCAGATGTTTCGCTTGAGCGCCGAGGCCTTTGAACTCGGAGAGTTCGTAAGCTTCCCGTACGCAATTCCAAGCACGAACCCATCAATCAAGGATCCGAAGAGCACGTGTGGACAATTCCTCGTCCAAGAGCGCTACGGCATAGTTGTGGCATTGTTCGAACACTACATGGAAGTCGTCGTTCTGGATACCTCTAATGGTTCAGGGCCCTTCAAAAAACCGGCAGCAAAACGAGTGAAGTGTTTCGGTATCAAGAAGGAAGGATCCTTGTACCAAATTGTGTCCCAGAATGGCGATCTTGTTCCTTCCGAACCTAACAGGGGACCTTCGACGCGCCTTCAGACATCGAGTATCAAGTTGTACCTGGCATCAATGGCGATGCAACCAACACGATCCGCGTTGAGTATAGCACTCGCATATGGGGTCATGGGCGGCTAGTCGATGCTGAAGCACTGGGCGGAGAAGACGACAAGGTCTGTCATGGACCGCATCCCCGCAGATGACGCAATCAAAGTCCTGGGAATTGAACTCCAGCGCGCCCGAGAGCGTAAGCAACGCGACGAAAATAACGAGAAGCGCAAGCAGGAGCACGATGAAGAAAGAAACGCCGTTCGCCAGCAAGCCGCGATGGAGCCTCCACAGTCCAGCCATGTCATCCGAAAACAATAGCCTGTAAGACTTGTGCCCCCTTTATACCCTTACTGTTGACCGTCATGACATTTCTAACTTGCTTCAATCCCGAGCGTTCAACCCTCACGGGCGAACTGAAGCGCACTGTGGAGAGCGTCACCTCTTCTCCAGCCACCAAGTGCACGAAGACCGAAATTGGTAGCACGATGAGCGGAGCCATCGCTACTAGCCCAGAGGCTCACATCGCCAATGTCGGGCTTTCTATGAAAAGCTCGCGGGTTGCTACAGGTACTGACGCCGGCGATTTGATAATCCCAGCACCATACACCGCAGTTCCGCTCGATGAGCGCCCCAAGACTGAAGCTGGAAGCACAATGAGCGGAGTTGTTCCTACTGGTCCCAAAGGTCATACTGACGGTTCACGAAATCGCATACAAAGCTCGACAACTCTTGCGTCCAGTACCCAGGGTAACCGTACTATGCGCCCAGCACCCCGCAGCAAACTCCCGCTTGGCGCAGCCAGCAATAGTGAGACTACGGCTCCTGGACACACAGTTGATAGCGGATACGCATCACAACCCCGAAATCGCCAGAAACCAAGAGTGATTGACCGATGGAGACCAGACAGTTACGACAAGGAGAACGAGGATTGAGGCAGATACTCGGGGAGCCGTCGTTGATAGAGACTCAAGTCACGCAGGCACGTTCTGAGGCAGAGCCATAACGACAGAATCTCTGCAGTTTGTGGTGTTTTCTACACGCAAGTCGTTCATCAGTTTTGAAGGAAGCCAGTGCCATGATGAAGATCAGGAATGGGAGAGGCAACAAAGAGAAGGATTGGCACATGTCAGGTGTGTATGATGGCACTATGAAGTTTTGTTACGACTTGGTTGATTCTGTGACGCCACTGAAAGGTTTGCCAAGTCTGGCGTTGTGTGAAAAGAGCTCCATGAGCGCTGAGGTAGTTGCTAGTAACTGTACAATTGTATCATTCAATACATGCTCACGTACTTGGCCCGGTGTCGATGAAAGGGTCTCTATAAGCAAGACTGACTGACAGCAAGATCGCCTGTACTTCAGGTCGACAAGTTCCGAGGATCCGACACAGTATGGTTCCGTTGGTCGACATGATTGACATGCCACTTGGTGGAGAGAGATCGGCTCTTCCTAGACGCAAACCTGAGACCAAGTATTTGCCCATGGCATCGATCTCCGTTCGCTTGTTGGCGTCGACTTCGTCGACATTCTTTTCTTCTTTTCCCCAGGCGTCTCGAAGCGCTTTCCCAGGTGTTCACCTCAGCATCAGACCAGGCGTACAGAGCCTCGACGAGCTCAAATGTACTCACTTGGTCTGGCGAGTCGATTCACTTGCGCACATGCTTGCCATCGAAGCTCTGACTTCGCCAGAGATCATCAGACCTACTCGGGCCCTCACCTTTCATGGATGCGCGTAGCTGAAAAGATGGAGATATCCGCGGTGCTCTCTACTGGCATTGTAGTTTTGTAGTGCAAAGTCTGGTAACAAGCACAGCTCACATCTGAGGGTAGCATAGCGCGACCTTCTCCGTGAATGTTTAAGATGGCTCAAGCGGAAGCCCAGTGTTACGCGCTGCAACGCAGTAGTAAACTTGGTGCGTGAAGCGCTTTCGGTCGAAAGAGTGCCGAGGTCGGCCTCCGGTAAGAGAGCGGCAGCTGCGGGTATTGGTCTTGCTGTGGCCAAAGAGGGTGGCTCTTGGCCATGCAGCATGATGGGGTTGTTGAGTTACGCCGCAATTGCGCACGGTTCGTGACGCCAAAGAAACGTCGTGTCTGTGAAGACCCTGGATGGAAAGCGCGAGACGACCCGCCGGGTAGGTAGATCGCCCTAGGGCGCGTGTTGCTGGGCCTGGGATTCAGATGAACTCGTGGTTCATGTTATCTCCGGCCATTCTAATATGTATGCAAGTAGTTGAGAGTGCGACGACACTGTCTCAAAGATCCTTCGTGGGAACTGCCTCGTGATGATGTTAGCGCTGTGCTGCTTTCTTGGTGCTCTCGCAATGTTTTGTTGGGCAGAGGCGGCGGCTTGAGATCTAACCGACAGGGCTGTTCTGCTTCGTGATTGGCCAACCAACTTCGTCCATGTCGTACCACCATCAACGTCTTACAACGTCGACGACCGTTAGACAGCATATGAGACGACAATCACAGTAGGTCTTGTCGCCGTGGATGTTGTGTGAAATAGAGGAAGCGCCAAAGGTCGTGCATCATGGAGACGGCGCGGGGTAGACGCTGGAAATGAAATGGCGCCATTGCGTTTTCTACGTTGATGCCATGAACCACGATCGCATTGCATTGCTCTGGGGAGCCTCTGCCATTGGTGCGGCTGATATTTTGCGCCAGTTCCGGCTGCAGATAATCTGCGGGAGCGCTATGGGGAAGCAAGATCGACCCAAAAGGGTAAAGACGCCATGCGCGAGGCTTGAAATCGCGACAGCACCCTACCCAATTGGTGACCGAATGGTAGTGCGTATCAGCGAAGTATGCAAGGAGCATATAATCGCCAGGCCGGGGGTAGAGCGAGATGAAAAGGACACTCACCAGCGTGCTTGGTGTACCCAGATGTGTTCTTTGGCGATCTCATTGGTTCGAAGCCAGACTGGCAAGTGTGCCAGATATGCACATATTTGCTAGCTGCTGCCCAATACATCGGATTTGCGGCTCGTCAGTCAATTCTTCTGCCTTATATGATGTCGGCGCGGGACTCGATCATCTTCCCAAAGACACGTCAAGTAGCCCCATTGGCTCGCGGCCACGCAAATGGCTAATGATCCACTTCCCTGCGTCCATCGAATTCGCATCCGGTGGGATACACGAGCGTTAAGTGTAGTATGTGAGCGCTTAGACCTATTCGCCTCTTAGTATTACTTCTCGAAGGACACTCAAGAGCAAAGGTTGCCCCACCCATTCCATCCCTCTTGGCGAAGCACGAAAGCCTACTGTGACCGCATAAGTAGCACGTCTCCTCGATTGATAAGTACTTATGCAGAAAGACCACAACCTGGATGTGGTGCCTCGCGTTCCGCAGACACTGATCGCCGCTCTTCAGGCCACTCAGCGCTCGCCACGTAAGTGAACGCAGTTTTGCCGTGCTGCATCTAGACTGCGGATGCCTATAGCTCTCCATCCCAAATGAACTTCCAACACGGATAGATTTCTGCTGACACGATAGATAGAGAGGAGGGACTGGAGGACTTTCGCAGGAGAGAGCAAAGAAACGCACGTCGCCCGTTCGTTCAACAACCATAACACAACCTAGTACCTAGGTATCGCACGAGTGCAGAGACATCCACAGATATCCATCTCTTCCCGTGGAGCAGCGCAGCCATCGGCTTACCGACACAACATTCCAGCTCGATAGCTATTCGACCGTAGGAGAGACGAAAGGATGGGCACCAACTGTTTCCAGTCCTGAGAGATGAAACATCGCATGGCACGATGGCGGGCGACGAAGGCATGGTGGGATAAGCAATAGCGTGGGCTTTTGGGAGCCTGTCGAGAATACAAACAGCGTTGTTGTTGTCGACCTGCCAAAAGACTCGGTTCGCACCGGTCCTTCTTCGGTGAGGCCGTCTTGGTCTTGTCCCAAACAAGACTAGATACATCACGTGCAAAGCGCGCCAGCGAACTACCCCACCATACCGTACGGGCCAACACAACAACAACCCTTCCGCCCTTCCCGTCGACACGTCGCCGTCATGCCCCATTCTCATCCTCCCTTTTCGAGATGCGATTTGCGTTGACACTTCAGTCAGCTCAAAAGGCGCTGTGCCCCCTCTGCCGGGCCGTGCGCGACGAACTCTCCACAGCTATTTGCGGCTACGCGATGATCACGGATTGGACAGCTTCAGCCCCCATCTCACGGCACAGCGGCTATCGAGAGCACAACCAATCAAGAAAACTGGAAATGCTCATTACGTCGTTTAACTACCCACAATTCGGGCAATAGAAAAGAAGCGACTGTAAGAGGTAACGCCCGGCCTTCATGTTTCCGTCATCCGTCACTCGCTGCCCGTTCCCCTTGTGTCAGGCCCAATTTCGACTTCAAAAATGAATGGATTCAACACCAAAAGAAAGCCCGGAGCGTTGTACATGAAACGAACACTCAGGCGCCCGCACCCATCTTCGGAATCTCTCAGTGGCCAATTGCCTGTAGCCTACGCTGGCGTTCGTTGCTCAGCTCATAGACCTCGCTGTCCAGACAACGGATTATGTCCATCGACTTGTCGATCGAGGCGCCAAACTTGCTATGCTCGCGCGACCAGCGAGCGATGCGGTCAGCTTCAGCGGCTCGACGGCGCAGCTTTGTGTCGATTTTGTCGCACAATTTGCACTTGGTGCCAGTCGGAATCGTCTGCATGACGAGCTTCATACCGCACGTCTCGCCCATACGATACTCCTTGGCACAGTGCTGGCGAAAGTGGCCCCACTTCCAATCGCCGCAAGCAAATCGGTGCTGATCGAAGAAGCACATGTTTCACTAAGTATGAGCTGGCGTGTCGGTGCCTGACCATACGTTAGCCCTTTCCCCAGGATGCTTGGATCATAGCTTCCGTTGACTTACTTCGTGCGATGTCCTCAAACAGGACTGACTGTATCGGCTGGGTCACTGCTGTTGGATCTGAGCTGGGTCAGACCGGGTTCATAACAAGATGGTCGTGGCCGTTCACGTACAATTGGTTGGCGGAGAAGCTCTTCCAGCAGCGTCTATGGATACCCTTGATCGAAGAAGAGGAGGAAGAAGGGGCTCGGTGTAGGAGGATATGGAAGAATGTCAAAGACTTCGTTCTTGACTGGAAGAAAAGGTTGATGATGATGAAGCAAACGTTTTGCGCGAAGCGCTGCCGCTATTTATGCTCCAGAGATGAGCGGGCTGGACGACGGCGAACCTTTCGTCTGGCAACAGGGCTCTCTACGCCGTCGGACGATAAATTGATGCCATGGCCTATCCCTCCCTCGACGCGGTACTACCCCACCCCTTCTCGTCCAACGATATCGGCACGATCAACGGGTCCCTCTCATTCTCACGCTAGAGTGCTGCGGAGACGGCTGCAATGATACCTTAGGCCGTGCCGGCGTCTCCAGCTGCAGAGGGTTATCACACATGCTAGGGGATCACCGCGTCGTGGCTTCTTCGACCGCAAAATTCCTTGTTCTGGTCAAGAAATGCCTCATGGTTCCTGCTGTCATGTCTCAGCCAGATCGATTCTGATACCCACGTCGTTGTTCTGGAGCATTCAAGACCTCTCATTCCGCCTGACGTTGAGATTTTGTGAAGCGAGATTCCATCACGTGCCACATGGTCCATGCCGAGCAACACTGCGCTTGTAGTAGGCCCGTTACGCGAAGAGTAAACATCGTTCTGGGCGGTGTGACTCGATTGGTTCGCAGCACCGTCTCCATTCGAAGCAACAATGGGAGCCAATGCTTACCCTACTGTTGATTGAGTCCCTTCGAAAGACCTGTAGTCGACGTTCACGGCACGCA
>Ga0265798_10001826_pt1 | contig 32267 bp, 29 predicted proteins | sample P3T30metagenome_FD_192430 | JGI IMG/M metagenome (GOLD analysis project Ga0265798, IMG submission 192430) | Plant litter microbial communities from East Loma Ridge, Irvine, California - P3 T30 | ecosystem: Environmental > Terrestrial > Plant litter > Unclassified | place: USA: California... | reverse complement strand
GGCGGCGGGCTGGTGACGCCCAGGGCCTGCTGCGGCAGGTGCGGGGTCGGGATGACGATCGGCTGCGGCTGGGCCGGCGCCGGCCGCGGCACCAGGCCCGGCGCCGGATTGCCCGCCTGCGCCATCTGGCTGCCGCGCGGGCGCGTGAAGCCGTCGCGCTCATCGCGCCCCGTTTCGATCAGGCCGCGGCCACCGCCGCGCTGCGGGTCGCGGTCCCAGTCGCCGCGGTTCGGACGGCCGTCGCGATTCGGACGGCCATCGCGGTCCGGACGGCCGGCGGCGTCGGGCCGGCCTGTGACATCGGGACGGTCCGGATGGCCCGCAAAGGCGGGACGGTCCGGACGTCCGGCGACCTCGGGACGATCCGGTCGATCGGGACGGCCACCAAAATCCGGCCGGTCCGGCCGGTCCGGACGAGCGGGCCGGTGCGGCCGATCCGGCCGCGGCGGCGGCGCCCCCACCGGCGCATTGTGCGCCAGCGACGGCGGCAGGTTGGCGATCGGGCCGCGCGGCACATTGACCCGGCCCGGGCGGCCGAACTGGCCCTGCGGCACCACGGTCAGGCCGGGCGGGCGGTAGTCGTGCGGGCGGCGCGGACCGGGACGCACCTGCTGGTTCAGCCAGCCCAGGTGGTTGGCGGGCGCATGCCAGGTCGGCACATAGCGGTCGTGCGGGGTGAGCGGATACCAGCCCGAGGCCGGATGGCGGCTGCGGTCGCGGAAGGCCACGTTCCAGCCGGCGCCGCCGACCCAGCCGACCAGCGCCGGCGCCCACACCTGGCGTTCCGAGCGGCGTCCCGGCGCCCAGGCCCAGCGATTCCGCACCTGCACCCAGCGGCCGTAGTGGAAAGGCGCGTAGCCCCAGGGCGCATTGTCGACCCAGGTCCAGCCCCAGGGATCGAGCCAGGTCCAGCTGCCGTCGCGGTACGGCACCCAGCTCGCGGCGACGCTGGGCGTCCACAGCGGGCCGTAGTCGGCGTCGGTGCTCCAGTTGCCGTAGCGGTCGAGGTCTTCGTAGCCGGTCATCTCGGTGCCGACGTAGCGCGCGGAGGCGGCGCTGTCCTGGCCGCGGTCGCGCGCGGCGGCCCAGTCGTCGAAACCGTCGCGGCCGGCGACCAGGGTGCGCACGTCGTCCTCGCCCACTTCGGCGCGCTTGCCGGCGCGCACCGTCAGCTGCGCGCCGCCGGCATCGACCAGGGCCGCGCCGTCGAACACGGTGACCGCGCTGGTGTCGCGCACGCGTTCGGCGTCGATGCGCACCCGGCCCGGCTGCTGCAGGCGCACGCGCGCCTGCGGGGTCTCGAGCTCGAAGCCGTCCAGCACCTGCTGGTTGAGCACGCGGATGCTGGCGCTGCCGTAGTGCAGGCGCAGGCGCAGCACCTCGTCGTCGAGCTGCTGCACCTCGAGCGAGGAATCGCCGTCGAGGCGGATCGAGGTGGAACCGATGCGCACCTCGGTGCGTCCGCCGGCGGCGGTGTTGATGATGTTGCCCGAGGTGACGGGCCAGTTGAGCTGGACGGCGTCGGGCCCGTCGTCGGCCTCGATACCCACCTGGCCCTGGACAAAGGCGACGCGGCCGACGTTGGCCGGCGGATCGGCGGCCATGGCCAGCGCCGACAGGGTGGTGAACGCCAGCAGCGTCACCGCTTTCAGAATGGGGGTTCGCATCGCTCTCTCCGTCTCCGGTCTTCGTTATCGTATTTTGTATGGACGCACGCCGTCCACCTGATTACAACGCATCTGCCTGCGCCAAGCCTACACGGCTTACAAACGGTTGCGAATTCAGGGAGAGCCGATACCTGGCCGGTTCTAGGAATGGCCGCGCTTCACGAAGAAAAGCAGGCTGCCCATCACCATCAGCACCGCGCCGAAGAAGCGGTTCTGCATTTTTACGGCGCGCGCGTCGCGGAACCAGCGCTGCATCGACGACGCCAGGAAGGCGTAGCCGTGCATCACGGTGGAATCGATGGTCACCATGGTCACGGCCAGGATCGCGAGCTGGGGCAGCACCGGCGCCTCGCGCGAAATGAACTGCGGCAGCACCGCGACCATGAAGATGATCCCTTTCGGGTTGGTGGCGTTGGTGAGGAAGCCGGTCATCACGCGCCGGCCGAAGCTCGGGTGGGCGGCCATGCCGGCGGTCGAGACGCTCGGCCCTTCGGCTTTCGCGCGCCACTGGCCGATGCCGAGCCAGATCAGGTACAGGGCGCCGATGGTCTTGACCACGGTGAAGGCCAGTTCGGAGGCCATCAGCAGCGAGCCGACGCCGGCGCCGGCAACGGCCAGCACCAGGATCAGGCCGAGCTGCAATCCCAGCACGGTGGCGCTGGCTTTTTTCACGCCATAGGCCAGGCCGTGCGACATCGACAGCACGGCGCCCGAGCCGGGGGAAATCGCGATCAGGGTACCGGCGATGACGAAGCTGATCCAGGTGCCGAAGTTCATGCTGGGAGGGGAATCTTGGAGTGAAACGGGGAGAGGAAAATGCGGGCATGGCGCGCAGCGACCAGATGGACCGGTCTGCCGCGGCCAGCCGCAGGGAACAGCTTACTTCTTCTTCGGATTGACGGCGGCCTTCAGGGTGGCGCCGGCAGAGAAGCGCGGCGTCTTCGACGCAGCGATCTTGATCACTTCGCCGGTGGCCGGGTTGCGACCCTTGCGGGCAGCGCGCTTGGTGATCGAGAACGTGCCGAAGCCGGTGATGCCCACCGTGTCGCCTTTTTTCAGGCGTTCGGTGATGATCTCGATGACGGTGTTCACTGCCTCGTTGGCAGCGGCGCCCGACATCTCGGTACGCTTCGCAAATTCAGCGATCAGTTCGCCTTTTTTCATAAATCCTCCGGGTTGAAAGAGCCGGAAGATTAGCATAATTACTTGCTACGTGTAATCGTTTACGGGTGCCCGGCATGCCGTAGGCCCCGTATTTGCAGGCGTTCTGCCGATCGGACCGGTTTCAGGCGCCGGCCGGCAGTGCATCGAGCGCGGCCAGGCGCAGGCGCAAGGCGGCGTTGATCAGGGTCTGGTAGCCGGTGCCGGTGCGCTCGGCGCGCGAACGGAACTCGTCCAGGACTTCATCGTCGAGGTAGATCGTGATGCGGGTCTTGCGCTTCGGCGGGCGGGTGCGGCGGCGCGGCGCGGCTGGCATCTCCGTGGCGACCAGGTTGGCAAAGCTGGAATTCATGGGCATCTCCTTCGGGACTGGAAAGGCTGCGGCACCGCAGCCGATGCTGAAAATATACGGATCTCGATGCGCCAGCGCCCGCAAAAAGCGACGGGATGCAGATTTGCGGGGCTGAAACGCAGAAAACGCGTCTGAAGCGTGTGCAAAGCCACACTCCGTGTCGGTTAAGATGTGATCATCTTGATATTTTTGTTTAGGAGTGGCATATGGCAGCAGGCAGCTTGTTAGCGTTGATCGACGATATCGCGAGCGTCCTCGACGATGTCGCCCTGATGAGCAAGGTGGCGGCCAAGAAGACCGCCGGCGTGCTCGGCGACGATCTCGCCCTGAACGCCCAGCAGGTGAGCGGCGTGCATGCCGAGCGCGAACTGCCGGTGGTGTGGGCGGTGGCCAAGGGTTCGCTGCGCAACAAGGCGATCCTGGTGCCGGCGGCGCTGGCCATCTCGGCTTTCCTGCCGCAGGCGATCACGCCGCTGCTGATGATCGGCGGCGCCTTCCTGTGCTACGAGGGCTTCGAGAAGCTGGCCCACAAATTCCTGCACAGCCCCGAGGAAGATGCCGCTCACGAAGAAGAACTGGCCACCGCGCTGGCCGCGAACGCCGACATGCGCACGGTCGAGCAGGACAAGATCAAGGGTGCGGTGCGCACCGATTTTATTTTGTCGGCCGAGATCATCGTGATCGCGCTGGGCGTGGTCAACGCACAGAGCACCTCCTTCGGCGCCCAGGTCGCGGCCCTGGTCGCGGTAGCGCTGGCGATGACGGTCGGCGTGTACGGCCTGGTGGCGGCCATCGTCAAGATCGACGACGCCGGCCTGTACCTGAGCCGGCGCAGCGGCGGCTTCGCCCAGGGCGTCGGCCGGATGCTGCTGGCGGCCGCGCCGCGCCTCATGAAAGTGTTGTCGGTGGTCGGCACCGCGGCCATGTTCATGGTCGGCGGCGGCATCATCGGCCACGCCTTCGGCCCGCTGCACCACCTGTCGGAAAGCGCGGCGCACGCGGTGGCGGGCACGCCCGGCGTCGGCGGCCTGCTGGCGGCGGTGACGCCGACCCTGGTCGACGCGGTGGCGGGCGTCGTCATCGGCGCGATCGTGCTGGCGGTGGTGACCGTGGTGCAGCGCCTGCGCGGGCGCAAGCACTGATTCATACGTAATTTCCACAGCAGATAACACTGGCCGGGCCTACGCACCCGGCCGGTGCGTTTTCCCCTCCTCCTTCCCTCCTCCTCCAGGCGCGGCACCAGCATGCGGCACGGCCGCACCAGCGCCGGCAACAGCCCATCATTCCAGTGTTGCGTGTTTGCATCCATTCAATTTGATTGGATTGACAACAGGAATCGCTCCCATTCAGTATCAATACAAGCTTGCAATCAATCAAGCCTGAACGGCCTTGCCCGCCGAGCGGCGGCGCGATGGCGCAGTAAGGAACAGACAGGAAATCGCCGTACCGCATTCACGCCGGCCGCGCCCCTATCGGCGCCAGGCACCAGACCAAGAAAAAGGACAAGAAATGCAACAACGATTTGTGCCGGAAAAGACCGTACTCGCTTTATCGATCGCCGCCCTGTTCGGCGCCATCGCCCCCGCCCAGGCCCAGGACAGCGGCGCCGACAGCGCCAGCGCCGGCGCCACCGTCATCGTGACGGGTACCCGCGTGGCCAACCGCACCGCCCTCGATACCGCCGCGCCGGTCGACATCATCTCGGCCGAGACCCTCAAGAACACCGGCTCGACGGAATTGAACCAGGCCCTGGCGATCGCCCTGCCCTCGCTGAACTTCCCGCGTCCGGCCATTACCGACGGCACCGACACCATCCGTCCGGCCACGCTGCGCGGCATGTCGCCGGACCAGAGCCTGGTGCTGGTGAACTCGAAGCGCCGCCACGCCTCCTCGCTGGTCAACCTGAACGGCAGTATCGGCCGCGGCGCCGCCGCCGTCGACCTGAACACGATTCCATCCTCGATCGTGCGCAACATCGAGGTGCTGCGCGACGGCGCCGCCGCCCAGTACGGCTCGGATGCGATCGCCGGCGTGGTCAACGTCCGCCTGCGCACCGACCGCGAAGGCGGCGAAGGCACCGTCAGCTTCGGCGAACGCAAGACCGAATACGACCTGTGGAATGCCGCCGCCCCGGCCGGCGGCACCTGGACCGCCCCGGACAAGCGCAAGCGCACCGACGGCCAGGTACGCACCGCCAGCGTCTGGAAAGGCCTGGCGCTGGGAGAGAACGGCTTCGTCACCATCGCGGCCGAGGTCAAGAACCAGGAGCACACCGAGCGCAGCGGCTACGACATGCGCCAGCAGTACGCCAGGGTAAACGGCGCCTACGATCCGCGCGAGCTGACCATCAACCGCTTCAATGCCTGGTACGGCGAGCCGGAGATGCAGCAGAAGACCGTGTTCGTCAACGCCGGCAACACCCTGGCCAACGGCGTCAAGCTCTACGGCTGGACCAGCTACCAGCTGCGCGACGCCGAATCGGCCGGCTACTTCCGCCTGCCGCAGGATGCGCGCAACGTGGCCTCGATCTACCCGAACGGCTTCCTGCCGATCATCGCTCCGACCGTCGAGGACTTCAGCGCCGCCGGCGGCGCCACCTGGACCATGGGCGACTGGGACCTGGACGCGTCCCTGGTGTACGGCAAGAACCGCATGGACTACTCGATCGAGAACACGCTGAACGCTTCGATCGGCCCGTCCAGCAAGACCACCTTCGACGCCGGCGGCTACTCGTACAACCAGGTGGTGGCCAACCTGACCGGCGTGCGCAAGTTCGACATCGGTGGCCTGGCCTCGCCGCTGAACCTGGCGATCGGCACCGAGGCGCGCCGCGAAGGCTACGAGATGCATGCGGGCGAGCCGGATTCTTATCGCTCCGGTCCCGTGATCCTGCCGAGCGGCGTGCCGGCCGCGCCGGGCGCCCAGGTGTTCCCGGGCTTCCGTCCGTCGAACAACGTGAGCGCCTCGCGCACCGCGATCGGCATCTTCGCCGACGCCGAAGCGAACATCACCGACGCCTTGCTGGCCTCGGTGGCGATCCGCGGCGAGCATTACAACGACTTCGGCAGCAGCCTGGCCGGCAAGCTGTCGGGCCGCTACGATTTCAGCAAGAACTTCGCGCTGCGCGGCTCGGTGCAGAACGGCTTCCGCGCGCCGTCGCTGCAGCAGCAGTACTTCACCTCCACGTCCACCAACTTCATCGACGGCGTGCCGTTCGAGATCACCACCTTCAAGCCGAACGATCGGGTGGCGGTGGCCCTCGGTTCGAAAGACCTGAAGGCCGAGAAATCGACCAACTTCTCGCTCGGCGCGGTGATGCGCTTCGCGCCGGTCAGCATCACCGTCGACGCCTACCGCATCAATATGCGCGACCGCATCGTGCTGTCGGAAAACCTGACCTCGACGGCGGTGCGCAACTACATCGTGTCGCAGGGCTTCGCCGGCGTGGGCGGCGGCCGCTTCTTCATCAACGGCGTGAACACCCGCACCAAGGGCATCGACGTGGTGGCGAACATGCCGTGGAACGGCGGCGCCGCCGGCCGCTTCGACTTCACGCTGGCCGGCAACTACAACAAGACCGAGGTGACCCGCGTGCCGACCACGGCCCAGCTGGCCGCGCTGAACCCGGCGCCGGTGCTGTTCGACCGCCTGAACGTGCTGACGCTGGAAAAAGGCCAGCCGAAGAACAAGCTCACGGCGAGCGTGAACTGGAAGCTGGCGGATTGGGGCGTGACCGCGCGCGCCACCCGCTACGGCGAGGTGCTGTCCCCGGGCACCACGGCCGCCTTCGACTACGAACTGTCGGACAAGACCATCGTCGACCTGGAAGCGCGCTACGCGATCACGCGCAAGCTGACCCTGGCGCTGGGCGCGGAGAACCTGTTCGACCAGTACTCGGAAACCCTGCCGCCGGCGCTGAACACGACCAACAATGCGCCGTTCTCGAACTACACGCCGTTCGGCAACAGCGGACGCTTCGTGTACGCGCGCGCTACCTACAGCTTCTAAGCTGATCGCGCGATAAACGTTCGCGGGAACAAGCTTCCCGCGAACGTCCCCTTCCCGCTCCCTTCATGCACGCCGGCACAGCAGCGCGCCCAGCGCCAGCCCCAGGCCGAACCCCGCATACACCACCGCCAGCGAAGGACGCGTCAGGTGCGCCTCGTAGCCCGGCTGCAGGCGTTGCGGCGTGCATTGGTAATCCACTGCGCAGGCGACGGCGGACGCCGCCGTCGCCACGCCCAGCGTGAGGGCCGGGTCGCGGCGGTCGAGCAGCCTGCCGCAGGCGCGTTCGAACAGCACCGCCCAGAAGGTCGCGCACGCGTGGTGGATCAGGTAGCCGGTGCCGGTATGGCGCAGCGACGGTTCCGGGTGCCGGAACGCTTCCTCGGGCCAGATCCAGTGGCTGACCGCGTTGGTCGGCGCATACGCGCTGCCGGCATCGCGCTTGCCGCGCCAGGCCAGCGCCACGGTCGAGAGCAGGCTGGCGGCGGCGCCGCCGACCATGCCGCGCCGCAATGCAGTTTTCCAAGCGTCCATGAGCGTCCCCGGTAGTAAGATGTGCCGAAAGGAGGAGGCATGCGGATCCTGTTGACGGGAGCGAGCGGTTTTATTGGACAACATGTGCTGCAGGCGCTGCTGGCGGAAGGCCACGACGTCGTGTGCGCGGTGCGCCATCCACCCCAGCCGCCGGCGGGCAACGCTGCTCACCTCACCTGGATCCATGCCGACTTCGCCAACGATACCGACAAAGCCGCCTGGCTGGCGCGCCTTTCAGGCATCGATGCGGTGATCAACACGGTCGGCATCTTCCGCGAAAGCGGCCGGCAGACTTTCGAGAACCTGCACGTGCGCGCCCCACGCGCGCTGTTCGCCGCCTGCGCCGAATCGCACGAGGTGCAGATGGTCGTGCAGCTCTCGGCCCTGGGCGCGGACGAAGGCGCGAATACCGCCTACCACCGCTCGAAAAAGACGGCCGACGACTACCTGGCTGCGCTGCCGCTGCGTTCCTGCATCGTCCAGCCCTCGCTGGTCTACGGCCCCGGCGGCGCCAGCGCGCGCGCCTTCAAGATGCTGGCCTCGCTGCCCTTCGCCCTGCGCCTGGGCGATGCGCCCCAGCTGGTGCAGCCGATCCATGTCGACGACCTGGCCGCCGCCATCGTCGCCCTGCTGCGCCGGCGCCTGCACCTGGACGAAGCCAGCGCGGCGCCCGCCGGCACGATGGCGCGGCGCCTGGCCCTGGTCGGCCCGCAAGCCCTGCCCTTCATCGACTACCTGGCGGCGCTGCGCGGCGCGCTCGGCATGGGTCGCCTGCGCGTGCTGCGCCTGCCCGGCGCGGCGGCGCGCGCGCTGGCCGGCATCGGCCGCTGGCTGCCCGGCAGCCTGCTCGATCCGGACGCGCTGCGCATGCTCGACCGCGGCAACAGCGCCGACGCCGGCCCGGCGACGCGCCTGCTGGGCCGCCCGCCGCGCCCGATAAGCTCCTTCATCGCCGAACCCGGGGCCGAACGCGCGCGCGCCAAACTCGACTGGCTGCTGCCGGTCCTGCGCGCCAGCATCGCCTTCGTCTGGATCGCCACCGCCGTCGTCTCGGCCTTCGTGTATCCGGCCGCGCAAAGCTACGAGCTGCTGGCGCGCACCGGCATCCCGCCGGCGCTGCAGCCGCTGATGCTGTACGGCGCTTCGGTATTCGACCTGCTGCTCGGCCTGGGCATCCTGCTGCTCAGGCGGCGCCGCTGGCTGTGGCTGGCGCAACTGGGCCTGATCGGGTTTTATACGGTCGTCATCGCCTGGAAGCTGCCGGAATTCCTGGCGCATCCGTATGGACCCCTGATCAAGAACCTGCCGATGCTGGCCGCGATCTGGCTCCTGTACGTCCTCGAAGAAAAGGAATCCTGATGGACTACCTCGTCCTGAAATGGCTGCACATCCTGTCGTCCACCTTCCTGTTCGGGACCGGCATCGGTTCGGCCTTCTACATGCTGTTCGCGAACGTCAGCCGCGACGTGCGCGCCATCGCCGTGGTGGCGAAATACGTGGTGATCGCCGACTGGCTGTTCACCGCCACCACCGCCGTGATCCAGCCCGCCACGGGCTTCTACATGATCCACCTGGCCGGCTATCCGCTGCACAGCAGGTGGATCATGTGGTCGGTGGCGCTGTACGTGCTGGCCGGCGCCTGCTGGCTGCCGGTGGTGTGGCTGCAGATGCGCCTGCGCGACATGGCGCGGCAGGCCGCCGACGCCGGCCAGGACACGCTGCCGCCGCTGTACTGGCGCTATTTCCGCATCTGGGTGGCGCTCGGCATCCCGGCCTTCATCGCCTTCGTGTTCATCTTCTGGCTCATGGTCGCCAAGCCGATGTAAGGACCGGCAAGGCGCCGTTTCCGATTAGAATCCCCGTATCGTCTTCAAGACCATCACACGGGGAGTTCCATGTCGCGCATCGGCCGCAGTCTCGGTTTCGCATTGTTCATCGCCACCGGCGGCGCCGTCGCCGCCACGCCGGCCTGGGTCGCGCGCAGCGACGCCTATACCCAGCCGCTGCTGAAAGACAGCGGCAAGTATGCACCCGAGAATTCCACCGAGCTGGGCGACGAAAGCTTCGACACCGGCGTCGCCGACTTCAAGCCGCGCGTCTACGAACGCTCGCTGGCCGACACCGTCAAGCGCCTGAAGGAACTGCGCGTCCAGCGCGCGCAGGAACAGGACCCCAAGGTGCGCCAGGATCTCGACATCCTGATCGACTCGCGCGAAAAGCAGATCGCCACCATGAAGCTGGACCACCAGTACCTGCTCGAATACGTCAACGTGGGCGAACTGGTGTACGGCGGCCTGCGCGCCCTGCTCGACCCGCGCAACAAGCCGGAACGCCAGAAGCTGGCCCTGGTGCGCCTGAAGCGCTATGCCGGCAAGGAAAGCGGCTATGCGCCGATCGCCACGCTGGCCCGTGCGCGCGGCGAGGAGCGCCTGGCGGACAAGAAGCTGATCGGCCCCTACGCCGGCGAGATCGAGGAAGGCCTGAACAACAACGCCACCTACATGGACGGCATCGAGGAACTGTTCAAGAAGGCCGGCGTCAGCGGCTGGGAAAGCGACTTCGCCAGCCTGAAGGCGCAGGTGGCCGACTACGACGGCTGGGTGAAAAGCCAGGTGCTGCCGCGCGCCCGCACCGAGGTGCGCCTGCCGCAGGCGCTGTACGTGAACCGCCTGGCCAACGTCGGCGTGGACATCGCGCCGGAACAGCTGATCGAACGCGCCGGCTTCGATTTCCAGGAAGTGCGCGACCAGATGCAGGTGGTGGCCAACGGCATCGCCCTGCAGAGAAAAATGCTGACCAGCGACTACCGCGACGTGCTGCGCGAATTGAAGAAGACCTCGATCCCGCCCGAGCAGCTGCTGCCCTACTACCGCGAGCGTCTGAAAGACATCGAAGGCATGATCCGCGCCCACGAGTTGGTGACGCTGCCGACGCGCGAGGCGAACATCCGCGTCGCCACCGCGGCCGAGGCGGCGCGTTCGCCGGCGCCCTTCATGAGCCCACCGCGCCTGATCGGCAACACGGGAGAATACGGCGAATTCGTGATCCCGCTGTCGAATCCGAACGCCAAGTCGAAGGAAAAGATGGACGACTTCGACTTCAGCGCCATGTCCTGGACCCTGGCCGCGCACGAAGCGCGTCCTGGCCACGAGCTGCAGTTCGCCTCGATGGTCGAGCAGGGCATGTCGCTGGCGCGCGCCACCTTCGCCTTCAACAGCACCAACGTCGAGGGCTGGGGCCTGTATTCCGAAGCGCTGATCCTGCCCTACATGCCGGCGGAAGGCCAGCTGGTGTCGCTGCAGGCGCGCCTGCTGCGCATGGCGCGCGCCCTGCTCGATCCGCAGATCAACCTGGGCCGCATGACGCCGGAACAGGCCAAGGCCTTCCTGATGAAGGAGGTGGTGCTGTCGGAACCGTTCGCGCAGTCGGAAGTCGACCGCTACTCCTACCGCATGCCGGGCCAGGCCACCGCCTACTACTACGGCTACGTGAAGCTGCGCGCCCTCAAGACCCTGGCCGAGCTGGAGCTGGGCAAGGATTTCGACTTGAAGGCTTTCAACGATTTCGTCATCGCCCAGGGCATCCTGCCGCCGGCGCTGCTGAAACAGGCGGTACTGGAAGATTTTATTCCCGCGCAGAAAGCCAAGCTCCGCGCCGGATGACGGCCTGGGCGAATCCTGCGCCACCTGCGCAGGGAACCCGGTAAGGTTGGCGCATCGTCCAACTTAACGGAGGTTTATATGCGCAAGATGATCTTCATGGCCATCGCCGGATTCCTGTGGAAAAAATTCCAGTCGCGCGGCGGCGTCAAGCAGACCTATAGCAACCAGGGGCCGCGCCGCTGGTAAGCGCGTCCCCGGTCCCGTCCACCATTGCCGGACGGGACCGTCTTTCCTCTTTCCTCTTCCCAACATGCGAGCGTGCGCCGTCCGACAAGGGCTTGCGGCGACAATGGCGTCCCGGCGCGACGCTGCCGCCCACCATGGAGGAAACGATGCGGGCTTACCAGATCCTACCCGGCGACGGCATCGACGCCCTGCACCACACGGACCTTCCCGGACGTGAACTCGGCAATGGCGAAGTGCGCATCCGCGTGCATGCCGTCGCGCTGAACTACCGCGACCTGATGGTCGCCAGCGGCAATTACCTGGTGACCGTCGACGATCCCATCATTCCCTGCTCGGACGGCGCCGGCGAGGTACTGGAAACCGGTCCCGGCGTAACGCGCCTGCAGGTTGGCGAACGCGTCGCCGCCTCCTTCTTCCCGCACTGGCACGAGGGCCCGACCGGCCCCGACAAGATCCGCCACTCGCTCGGCGGCGACGTCGACGGCATGCTGGCCGAGGAAGTCGTGCTCGACCAGCATGCGCTGGCCAGAATCCCGCCGGCGCTGGGCTACGTCGACGCCTGCACCCTGCCCTGCGCCGGCGTCACCGCCTGGAACGCCATCTTCGAGTCGGGCAACCGGGTGGCCCCGGGCGACACCGTACTGCTGCTGGGCACCGGCGGGGTTTCCATCCTCGGCCTGCAGCTCGCCCATGCGGCCGGACTGAAGACCATCATCACCTCGTCCAGCGACGACAAGCTGCAGCGCGCCACGGAGCTCGGCGCCCACCACACCATCAACTACCGCAGCGTGCCGGAATGGCAGGAAGAAGTGCTGCGCCTGACCGATGGCGTCGGCGCCCACGTGGTGCTGGAAGTCGGCGGCCAGGGCACCATCAACCGCTCGGTGGCGGCGACGGCGATGGGCGGCAGCGTGGCCATCATCGGCGGCGTCAGCGGTTTTGGCGGCGAAGTCAATCCCTCCGCCCTGCTGGCCGGCGCCAAGCGCATGGTCGGCATCTACGTCGGCAGCCGCGCGATGCTGGAACAGACCATGCGCTTCGTCGACGCGGCCAGGCTGCAGCCGGTGGTGGACCGGGTGTTCGGCTTCGAGCAGGCGCGCGAGGCCTACCGCCACATGGCCTCGGGCGCGCACTTCGGCAAGGTGGTGATCGCGGTGCGGCAGTGAGCGATCAGCGGCGCTGGATCTGGATCAGTTCGATCTCGAACAGCTTCGGCCACAGCTTCCCCGTCACGTACAGGCGCTTGCCCCTGGGCTCGTAGGCGATCCCGTTCAGCACCGCGTCGGGGTTGGCGGTGCCGCGCTTATCCGCCGGCAGCAGGCCGGTGAGGTCGATCCAGCCGACCACCTTGCCGCTGTCCGGGTCGATGCGCGCGATCACGTCGGTACCCCAGACGTTGGCGTAGAGCTGGCCGTCGACCACTTCCAGCTCGTTCAGCTGCGACACCGGCTTGCCCTCGGCGCTCACGCTGATGCGGCGCCGCTCTTCCAGCGTGTTCGGGTCGAGCACGCGGATCTCGGGGCTGCCGTCGCTCATGTACACGTAGTTCGCGTCGCTCGCCAGGCCCCAGCCTTCGCCCTTGTAGTTGAAGCGGCTTTTCAGGGCGAAGCTCTTGGCGTCGTAGACGAAACCGACGTTCGACTGCCAGGTCAGGCCGAGGATGCTGTCGCCCACGGCGGTCGATCCTTCGCCGAAGTATTGCGGCGCCAGGTCCTTCTTCTGCAGCACCTTGCCGGTCTTCAGCTCGACCCGGCGCAGCGAGGACTGGCCCTTCTGGCCGGTGCTCTCGAACAGCTGGCCGTCCTTGAAGAACAGCCCTTGCGTAAAGGCTTGCGGGTCGTGCGGATAGGTGTTCTTGACCACGAAGCCATACACCGGGATGGCGGCCTGGGCGACGCCAAGCGCCGCGCCGGAAAGGGCGGCGGCCAGCGCGAAGGAAGCGAATTTGTTCATGTGGTTCCAGTCAGGGGCAGGCGCCGGTCCGGAATATTGCCGGCGCGCCGCCATAGTATGCCAGCAACGCGCCGGGTCCGAGGCGCTCGACCGGAGTGCCGCATGGCCTGGCACGCGCACGGGATGGACGCGCGTAACGGCATAAATCGTTTACATCGGCCCCTCGGCTGCTGGACCGTCCGGCCGATGCAGCGTCCCAATGCATTTCGACAACATTTAACTACCCCCTCCAAAAGTCCGGGTTGGCGCGCCAAACGTGCTGGCGACGGCCGCGCTTTCACGATTTGCGTTAGGATTCGCTCTGCCTTGCCTGCATGGCATGAGGCGGCCCAGGAACCGGAAAGGAAGTGGAATGGACAGTATCGATCTCGAAGTGCTGCACGCCTGCGTTGCATGGCTGCGTGCCGGCCACGCCTGTGAATACGTGACGGTGGTGCGCACCTGGGGATCGAGTCCGCGGCCCGAGGGCGCGACCATGGCGATCCGCGCCGACGGCCAGGTGGTCGGCTCGGTCTCGGGCGGCTGCATCGAGGACGACCTGATCGCGGCGGTGCGCGAGAAAGGCATCGTGCGCACCAGGCCGGAACTGCTCACCTATGGCATCTCGGCCGAGGAAGCGCACCGTTTCGGCCTGCCCTGCGGCGGCACCATCCAGCTGGCGGTCGAGCCGCTCGGCGCCCACAGCCGCATGGACGAGCTGCTGGCCCAGGCCCAGCGCCGCGTGCTGACGCGCCGCACCCTCGACCTCGACAGCGGCGCCGTCGCACTGGACGAGTGCCGTCCCGACGAGCAGCTGCGCATGGACGGCGGCCGCCTCGTGACCGTGCACGGTCCGCGCCTGCGCATGCTGATCATCGGCGCCGGCCAACTGTCGCAGTTCTTGGCCCAGATCGCGGTCGGCCTGGAATACCAGGTGACGGTGTGCGACCCGCGCGAGGAATACCGCGGCAGCTGGAGCCTGCCGGGCGTGCAGGTGGTGCATACCATGCCGGACGACCAGGTGCTCGAGATGAAGCTCGACAACCGCAGCGCCGTCATCGCGCTGACCCACGATCCCAAGCTGGACGACCTGGCGCTGATGGAAGCGCTCAAGACCGAGGCCTTCTATGTCGGCGCGATCGGCTCGCGCGCCAACAATGCGCGGCGCCGCGAACGCCTGCAGGAATTCGACCTCACCGAAGAGCAGGTCGCGCGCCTGCACGGCCCGATCGGCATCTACATCGGCAGCAAGACGCCCTACGAGATCGCGGTCTCGATCCTGGCCGAACTGACCGCCGTGAAGAACGGCGTGCCGCTGCCGGTGCAGATGTCGGTCGAAGGCGGCAAGGCGCTGGCGGCCCAGGCCCCGGATGCGGCGGCCCCGGTGTCGCTGGCGGCTTGAAGCGCCGGCAGCGGAACAAGACCCTTCACCCACCACAGAGAGAATCCCATGAACAAGAACTGGATCATGCTGGCCGCGGGCCTCGCCCTGGCAGGCGCCTCCCAGGGCGCGCTGGCGAGCGCCGACCTGGCCAAGGCCAAGAACTGCATGGCGTGCCACGCCGTCGCCACCAAGCTGGTCGGCCCCGCCTTCAAGGATGTCGCCGCCAAGTACGCCAAGGATCCCGAGGCACCCGCGCGCCTGGCGCAAAAGATCCAGAAGGGCAGCCAGGGCGTCTGGGGTCCGGTACCGATGCCGCCCAATCCGCAGGTGAGCAATGAGGAAGCCGCAACCCTGGCCAAGTGGGTGCTGGCGCAGAAATGACGCAGGCGGGACGCCGCAAGGGCGTCCCCCTGTCCCTCCAGGCGCTCAGGCCGCGCGCAGCAGCAGCGCCGCCAGCGCCAGCATGGTCAGCCCCGTGAAGGTTTCCACCGCGCGCCACACTCCCGGACGCGCCAGCACGAAGGCGCAGCGCCGCGCCAGCAATCCCAGTCCCGAGAACCACAGCAGAGAAGCCGTCATCGCGCCGGCCGCGAACGAGACGCGGTGGTCCGCCGCCAGGCTGCTGCCGACCGCGCCCAGCAGCACCACCGTATCCAGGTAGACGTGCGGGTTCAGCAGCGACAGCGCCACCACCAGGCCGAGCGCCTTCGAGGCGGTTGCCGGGGCCGCGCCCGTGGCGCCGGCGGCGGGCACGGCGCCATCGCGACTGCGCCAGGCCGCGCGCAGGCAGCGCAGGCCATACCACAGCAGGAACAGGGCGCCGCCCCAGCGCGCCGCCGCCAGCAGCAGCGGCGACGCTTCGACCAGCGCACCGAAGCCGGACATGCCGAGGGCGATCAGGCCGATGTCGATCAGGATGCAGGCGGCGACCGTCAGCACCATGTGACGGCCATGCACCGCGGTACGGATCACGTGCGCGTTCTGGGCGCCGATCGGCATGATCAGGCTGGCGCCCAGGCCCAGGCCCTGCAAAAATATCGGTTGGGAAAACATGCTGGCCCTCGTGCTGTCGGTGTAGAACAGTCGCCAGCATGCCGCCCGGTGCACGAAACATCAATTATATTAATGAAATCTAATCCTGATTAAATCCGGCTAATCCATGAACATCGATCCGCGCCGCAGCGAGGCCTTCCTGGCCGCCGTCGACAGCGGCAGCCTGGAGCAGGCGGCCGTGCGCTTGAACGTCACGCCGTCGGCGGTATCGCAGCGGATCGCCGCGCTCGAACAGGAGCTGGGCACGCCGCTGCTGGTGCGCAGCCGTCCCTGCCGTCCGACCGCGCCCGGCATGCGCCTGCTGCAGTTCCTGCGCCGGCGCGCGCTGCTGGAGCAGGAATTCTTTGCCGAGCAGCAGGACGATCCCGGCCCGGTGCGGGTGGCGCTGGCGGTCAACAACGACACGCTGGCGACCTGGCTGCTGCCGGTGCTGGCGCCGGTGCTGGTCGCGGAAGGTTTATTGGTCGAGTTCGTGCTGGACAACCAGGGCCATACCTTTACCTTGCTGGAACAGGGCCAGGCGCTGGCCTGCATCTCCGGCGAAGACACGCCGATGCGCGGCTGCAGCGTGGCGCAGCTGGGCCTCATGCGCTATTGCATGGTGGGCGCGCCCGCGTTCGCGGCGCGCTGGTTCCCGGGCGGGATGACGCGCGAGTCCGCGCGCCATGCGCCGGTGATGGTGTTCGACCGCAAGGACACCCTGCAGACCGCCTTCCTGCTGCGCCACTTCGGCCTGCCCGAGGGCGCCTATCCCTTTCACTATGTGCCGGCCAGCGACCCCTACGTGCAGGCGATCCGCCTCGGCCTGGGCTACGGCATGCTGCCGCTCGAGCAATGCGCCGCCATGCTGGCCACCGGGGCCCTGGTCGATCTCGCGCCCGGCCTGCACGTCGACGTGCCGCTGTACTGGCATGCCTGGCGCATCCAGCCGCCGCGCCTGGAACGCATGGGCGCGGCGCTGGTGCAGGGCGCGCGCGCGCTGCTGCTGCCGATGCCGGCCTGACTTTCACGCCGCGCGCCGCTGCGCTGCGGCGCCCGCCAGCGGCAGCCACTGGGCCAGGCCCCAGGCGCACTCCGGCAGCAGGAACAGCCACAGCAGCGGCGCCCCGCTGGCGGCCAGCGCCCAGGCCATCCACAGCGCGAACAGCAATCTCGCCAGGGCGTCGTGGCGGCCCAGCGTCGGCGTCGGCCGGCGCAGGCGCAGCAGCGACCAGACCAGCACCACGCTGCCCATCAGGCAGGCGAACAGCACGTGAAAAGGATCGAAGACGGGCAGGGCGGCGCCGCCCAGCGCCTGGTTGAGGGCGGACAACTGCGCATGCGCGAACTGGAAACTCCAGGGCGTGGCGAAGGGGGCGGTGAGCAGCAGGTCGTACAGGGCGCTGGCGCGCACCAGCCTCAGGTAAGCGGATTCGGACAGGTGCATGGAAACTCCTCGTGGTAATGGTCCACGCATCATCGACCCTGGAGTACACTCGAAGGTCAAGCCCTTCACGCCGCGCCATGCACATCGGAGAACTGTCGACTCTCACCGGCCTCAGCCGGGACACCCTGCGCTTCTACGAAAAGCGCGGTGTGCTGCTGTCGCGCCGCCTCGCCAATGGCTACCGCGACTATCCGCGCGAGGCCGTGCAATGGCTGTGCTACCTGCGCAGCGCCCAGGCGCTCGGCTTTACCCTGGCCGAGATCGAGGCCGGCATGCCGCTGCTGGAACAGGCTGCTACCGCGACTGCTGCGACTGCTGCGACTGCTGCGACTGCTGCGCCGATGCTGCGCGAGGCCTTGCGGCGCAAGCTGGACGATATCGACGCGCGCATCGCCGGCCTGGCCGCCCTGCGCGAGGGCCTGGCGCGCGAACTGGAAACGCCGCTTGCCTGTCCGGTGCTGTCCAGCATCACCCCTTGAGGGTATATTAACAAAAGACTATTTTTTATTGGAAAGAGGCGTCTACAATACGGAAACACGCGGCCGCAAGGCCGTCCGCGATTCCGCATGGATGGTCCTGGGGAGGGCATCGATGAACTGGGGTATCGAATTCGTTTCTGAAAAATTCTTGCCGACCTTGCCGGAAGATTGCCAGGTCAATCCTGGCCGCTACGGCTTCGAGCTGGCCCTGTGGCTGGCGCAGGGCCTGGGCCGGGAAGGCATCATCACCAGCTATCCGGACGACGAGGACTGGGCCTGGTTCCTGGACTACGAACCGTCCGACGAGCTGAACCTGGCGATCTGCTGCGCCAGCCGCTGCGGCATCGGCGCCGGCTATGGCGGCCGGGCGATCGGCTGGACCGTCTCGATTCACGAGCGGCGCAGCATGAAGCAGCGCATCCGCAACCTGTCGCGCCACGACGAACTGGAAACGCTGGGACAGCGCATCGTCGCCCTGCTGCGTGCCGAGGAAATCGAGCCGGTGCGGATCATCAACCAGGATACGCGAGCGGCCATGTAGAAATTTGTTACAAGAAATTGTCCGCCTATCTCGATGGTGCTGCGTTAATGGCTTAAGCGCCACTGATGCGGCGCATTTTTCATCCATGGAGATCACATGAAACGCCTGCTTGCCGCCGCTGCCGTGCTGGCCACGCTCACCACTGCCGCTTCCGCTGGCGAACTCACTCTTTTCGCCGACAGCAATTTCCGCGGCAACCATGTCACCTTGCAGCGCGATGCCCGCAACCTGGCCGATTATGGATTCAACGACCGCGTGTCGAGCATTGCGATCCGTTCCGGGGTGTGGGAACTGTGCGAGCACGCCAACTTCGGCGGCCGCTGCGTCGAACTGCGTCCGGGCGAATACCGGACCCTGCCGGATTTCAACGATTCCGTGTCCTCGCTGCGCGAAGTCGCGCGCGGCGGCCCTGGCCGTGGCGATGATCGTGGCCCCGGCCGCGATTGGGACGACCGCGGCGGTCCGGGACGCGGCGACGATCGCGGTCCGGGACGCGGTGACGACCGCGGTCCTGGACGCGGCGACGACCGCGGTCCTGGACGCGACGGCCGCGGCCCGCGCGGCGGCAACGATGTCGAACTGTTCTCGGGTCCGCGCTTCGAAGGCGCCGATATCGGCCTGTCGCGCGATATCCGCAACCTGACCGACATCGGCTTCAACGACCGCGCGGGCTCGATCCTCATCCGCGAAGGCCGCTGGGAATTCTGCGAACACGCCGACTTCCGCGGCCAGTGCGTCGTCTACGGCCCCGGCCGCTATTCCTTCCTCGAACAAATGAACAACCGCATCTCCTCGATGCGCCGCGTACGCTGACTGCTTAATTCGGGGTTAATTCGGGGTCAGAGCACATTACTGCCAAAAACCGGGGTCAGAGCCCTTTTTTTGGCAATAGCCTATAGGCAGCAATGTCGCCGCCTGTCCCTGCGCGGCAGGCGGTCGCTGCGTCAATCATTCCCTGGAGCCATGTACCGAAAAAGTGCTCTGACCCCGAATTTTTCCAATAATGTGCTCTGACCCCGGTTTGGGGTAACTCAGGCGAGCAGGGCGACGCCCTTGACCTGGGCCCAGAGTTGCAGGCCGGGGGCGATGGCGAGTTCGCGGCGGGAGCGTTCGGTGATGCGGGCGAGCAGGGGGCAAGCGCCCACGCGCAGTTGCACCAGCACCTGGCCCGGCCGGTCGGTGGCGGCGACCGCCGTCACTTCAGCCGGCAGCAGGTTGACGATGCTGGTGCCCTGCGGCCGCGCCAGCGCCAGGCTGACGTCGCGTGCGTGGATGCGGCAGCGCAGGTGCGCGCCGATGGCTTCCGGGCGCCGTCCCACCAGCAGCGCGCCGCCGCGGAAGTCCAGGCGCGACAGCGCATCTTCTTCGTGCGCGGCCAGTACCGTGTCGAGCACCACGCCGGCATCGTCGGCGAACACCGGCGGCAGGTCGACGCGCGCCAGTGTCTCTCCCAGCGCGCCGCTGGCGACCACCTTGCCGGCATCCAGCAGCACCAGGTGGTCGGCCAGGCGCGCCACTTCGTCGGGCGCGTGGCTGACGTAGACGATCGGGATCGCCAGTTCGTCGTGCAGGCGCTCCAGGTAGGGCAGGATCTCCTGCTTGCGGCGCAGGTCGAGGGCCGCCAGCGGCTCGTCCATCAGCAGCAGGCGCGGCGAGGCCAGCAGGGCGCGTGCGATCGCGACGCGCTGGCGTTCTCCACCCGACAAGCCCTCCGGCCGGCGTTCGAGCAGATGGCCGATGCCGAGCAGTTCGGCCACCGCATCCAGCGCGAAGCGGCGCTCGGACGCGGCCACGCGGCGGCGCCCGAAATCCAGGTTGGCGCGCACCGACAGGTGCGGGAACAGGCTGGCTTCCTGGAATACGTAGCCGAGCGCGCGCCGGTGTACCGGCACGAAGATGCCGCGCGCCTCGTCCTGCCACACCTCGCCGCCCAGCGCCACATAGGCCCCGGGCGCGCGTTCCAGCCCGGCCAGCGCGCGCAGCACCGTGGTCTTGCCCGAGCCGGAATGGCCGAACAGGGCGCTGATGCCGCGCTGCGGCAGGGCCAGGTCGACGTCGAGGGTAAAATCGGCGCGCTCGATGCGGATGCGCGCGCGGATGCCGTCGTGCTCCATCAGCGGCGTCCCTTCATGGCGCCTGGATTGAGGGTGTACAGCGCCAGCAGCACGACGAAGCTGAACACCAGCATGCCGCCGGCCAGCCAGTGCGCCTGCGCGTATTCGAGCGCCTCGACGTGATCATAAATCTGCACCGACACCACGCGCGTCTTTTCCGGAATGTTCCCGCCGATCATCAGCACCACGCCGAATTCGCCGACCGTGTGCGCAAAGCCCAGCACCGCCGCGGTAAAAAAGCCGGGACGGGCCAGCGGCACGGCCACCGTCCAGAAGCTGTCCCAGGGACTGGCGCGCAGCGTCGCCGCCACTTCCAGCGGACGGCTGCCGATCGCCTCGAAGGCGTTCTGCAGCGGCTGCACCACGAAGGGCATCGAGTACAGCACCGAGGCGATCACCAGGCCGCCGAAGGTGAAGGGCAACAGGCCGATGCCGAGCGCCTGGGTCAACTGGCCGACGGCGCCGTTCGGCCCCAGCGCCAGCAGCAGGTAAAAGCCGATCACCGTGGGCGGCAGCACCAGCGGCAGGGCGACCACGGCGCCGACCACGGGCCGCAGGCGCGAGCGCGTATGCGCCAGCCACCAGGCCACCGGGGTGCCGATCGCCAGCAGCAGGACGGTGACCAGGCTGGCCAGCTTGAGCGTGAGCCAGACCGCGGCGACGTCGGCGGAATCGATCATGCGGCCGCGCTCAGAGTTCGTAGCCGAAGCTGCGGATGATGTCCCTGGCCTTGTCCGACTTCAGGTAGCCCGCCAGCGCTCTGGCGGCCTCGTTGCCCGCGCCCTTCGCCAGGACGACGGCATCCTGGCGGATCGGCGCATGCAGGCTGGCCGGCACGATCCAGCCCGAACCCGCGCTGAATTTGCCATCCTTCCAGACCTGCGACAGGGCCACGAAGCCGAGTTCCGCGTTGCCGGTGCTGACGAACTGGTGGGCCTGGGCGATGTTCTCGCCCTGCACCAGCTTCCCTTGCACGCCGGCGCTCAGGCCAAGCTTGTCCAGGGTTTCGGTGGCGGCCAGGCCGTAGGGCGCGGTCTTCGGGTTGGCGATCGCCAGGTGGGCATAGCTGCCGCTGGCCAGCACCTTGCCGCCCGCGTCCACATAGCCGGGCCGGGCCGACCACAAGGCCAGCTTGCCGGTGGCGTAGGTGAAGCGCGAGCCGGGCACGGTGCGGCCTTCCCGTTCCAGCCGGGCGGGGGTCTCGTCGTCGGCCGCCAGCAGCAGCTCGAACGGTGCGCCGTTGACGATCTGGGCGTAGAACTTGCCGGTCGCGCCAAAGGCCAGCACGGCCTTGTGGCCGGTGTCCTTGTTGAATTCGGCGGCGATCTTCTGCATCGGCGCGGTGAAATTGGCGGCAACGGCCACCTGTACTTCGGCGGCCTGGGCGGCGCCGCAGCCCAGCAGGGCCAGCATGACGGCAAGTCTTTTCATCGGTCAGCTCCTTTCGTTATATAGTCGAGTATATAGCGAAAAGAGAGAGGCCACCCATGAGCGATGACGACAAGGCATTTTCCCTGCACGGTACGCTCTCGATGACGGTCGGCGGCGAGAATTTTGGCGGCGCCAACCGGATCGCGCTGCTGGCGAAGATCCATGAAACCGGTTCCATCAGCCAGGCCGCCAAGGCCATCAAGATGAGCTACAAGGCGGCCTGGGACGCCATCGATGCGATGAACAACCTGGCCGGCGAGCCGCTGGTGGAAAGGCTGGCGGGCGGGAAGGGCGGCGGCGGCACGCGCCTGACCGCGCGCGGCGAACAGCTCGTGCACAATTTCCAGACCATCGAACAGGTTCACCGCCAGTTTGTCGAACAACTCAACCGGCAGTCGGCGGCCATCGCCGACGACTTTCACCTCATCGGCAGGCTGAACATGAAAACCAGCGCACGCAACCAGTTCTTCGGCACCATCTCCCGCATCCAGGCCGGAGCCGTCAACGACGAGATCGAACTCGACATCGCCGGCGGCCACAAACTCGTCGCCATCGTCACCCACGACAGCACCGCGAGCCTGGACCTGCGCGCCGGGCGCCAGGCCTTCGCGCTGATCAAGTCCTCGTCGGTGATCCTGGTGACCGACGCCGCCGGCGCGCGCTTCTCGGCGCGCAACAGCCTGCACGGCACGGTGGCGCGTTTGCAGCCGGGGGCGGTGAATACCGAGGTGGTGATCGCGCTGGCGGGCGGCGGCAGCATCGCGGCCATCATCACGAATGCCAGCGCCGACGCGCTCGAACTGTGCGAGGGCATGGAAGCCACGGCGATGTTCAAGGCTTCGAGCGTGATCGTGGGCGTGCCTGCCTGACGCTGTCCGGCCCCGCCGCCAGCTTGCGCGCCAGCTCGTCGCGCTCGAAGGCCGCGACGACGAAGTCGACGAAGGCGCGCGTCTTGGCCGGGAGCAGGGCGCGGCTGGCATAGTAGAGCGAGATCGACCCCGCATCCACGTACCAGTCGGGCAGCAGGCGCACCAGGCTGCCCTGCTCCAGGTGCGCCAGCACGTCGGGCATGGATAGCACGGCCACGCCCAGCCCCATCAGGGCGGCGGCGCGCACCGCCTGCGGGTCGCTCAGCACGGCCAGCGTGCGCATCGCCAGCAGCGCTTCCTCGCCGGTAGCGCTGCGCATGGTCCAGTCGCGCAACCGGCCGCTCTGCAGGAAGCGCATGCCGATCGCGTCGGCACCGGCCAGTTCGCGCGGGTGGCGCGGCAGCGCGCGTCCCGCCGCCCAGGACGGCGCCGCCACCGCCACCAGGTGGGCCGGCGCCAGCGTGCGCGCGACCACGCCCGGATTCAACCCGAAACCGCCGCCGATGGCCACATCGTAGCCTTCTCCGACCAGGTCGACCTGGCGGTTCTCGAAATGCCACTCCGGCTTGATGCGCGGGTAGCGCGCCAGGAAGGCCGGCAGCAGCGGCATCAGGTAATCCATGCCGAAGGTCGGCGACACCGTCAGCTTCAACACCCCGCCCGGTTCGTCCTGGCCGGTCGAAACCTCGGCCAGCACGGCCTGCAAGCCATCGAGCTTGGCGCCGATGCCAAGCAGCAGGCGCTCGCCGGCTTCGGTCAGGCGCAGGCGCCGCGTCGAGCGCTGGAACAGGCGCGCGCCAAGGTTTTTTTCGAGCATGGCGACGTTGCGGCTGACCGCGGCCGGCGTCAGGCCGAGGCGGCGCGCCGCTTCCGAAAAACTGGATGCTTCGGCCGCGCGCACGAAGCATTCGAGATTGCTGAGGGTTTCCATGCCTTTGATTTTATACGAATGCTTGAAAATCCTTCAAGGAATTACCCACTAATCGGCAAGGAATAAAAAGAGGATAGTGACGTTCATCGACAAACCACCAAAAGGAAACATCATGTCCACCATCACCTCCCCGCTGCCGCTGCAAGGCAAGGTCGCCCTCGTCACCGGCGGTTCGCGCGGCATCGGCGCGGCCATCGTCGAGCGCCTGGCGCGCGACGGCGCCGACGTCGTGTTCAGCTATGCCGCCTCGCCCGAGCGCGCCCGCCAGGTCGCCGTCACGGTCGAAGCGCTCGGCCGGCGCGTGCTCGCCATCCGTGCCGACCAGGGCAAGACCGACGAAGTCACGCAACTGGTGCAGCAGGCGCATGCGCGGTTCGGACGTCTCGACATCCTGGTCAATTCCGCCGGCGTGTTCGTGACCGGCCCAGTGGACGACCCCGACGCCGACCTGGCCGCCTTCGAGCGCCAGCTCGACGTCAACCTGAAGGGCGTCGCCGCCGCCGTGCGCGCCGCCGCGCCGCTGCTCTCGAACGGCGGGCGCATCGTCTCGATCGGCACCACCGGCGCCGATCGCATTCCCTTCGCCGGCGCCGCCGACTACGTGGCGACCAAGGCGGCGGTGGCCGCCTATTCGCGCGGCTGGGCGCGCGACCTCGGTGCGCGCGACATCACCGTCAATGTGGTCCAGCCGGGCGCCATCGACACCGAGATGAACCCGGCCGATGGCGCCTTCGCCGCCACCCTGAAGGGCATGGCCGCGCTGGGCCGCTACGGCAAGCCGCAGGATATCGCCGCCGCCGTCGCCTTCCTGGCCGGTCCCGACGCCGGCTACATCACCGGCGCCACCCTGAACGTCGACGGTGGCCAGCTGGCCTGAACTTTTGCCTTTTCGAGGAGATCGCCATGAACACCATCGTTCGTATCAAGCAGACCGGCGCCCCTTCGGTGCTGCAGCTCGACAGCGCCGACGCGGGCGCCCCCGGCCCGGGACAGGTGCGCCTGCGCCAGGAAGCGATCGGCGTCAACTTCGTCGACACCCTGGTCCGCCGCGGCAGTTTCCCGATGCCACTGCCGGCAGTCCCGGGCTTCGAGGGCGCCGGCGTGATCGAGGCGGTGGGCGCCGGCGTCGCGCTGGAAGCCGGCCAGCGCGTGGCCTATTACTTTGCTGCCGGCGCCTATGCCGGGGAACGCCTGGTGGATGCCGGCGCCCTGGTGGCGCTGCCGGACGACATCGGTACCGAACGCGCCGCCGCCTTCCTGGCCAAGGGACTGACCGCCTGGATGGGATTGCGCGCCCTGTACCGCCTGCAGCCGGGCCAGACCATCCTGGTGCAGGGGGCTTCGGGCAGCGTCGGCGCGATCCTGTCGCGCTGGGCGAAAGCGCTGGGCGCGACCGTGATCGGCGTGGCCGGATCGGCCGCCAAGCTGGACAAGGTGCGCCAGGGCGCCCATCACGCGCTGGCGGCGGACGATCCGCAGGCGCTGGAAAAGCTGCGCGCGATCGCGCCGGGCGGGGTGGATGTGGTGTTTGACTTCGTGGGCCAGGCCGTGGCTGGCATGACGCTGGCGGCGCTGCGCGACGGTGGCGCCATCGCCGCCATCGGCGCGGCCTCGGGCCAGCCGCAGTTCGAGGCGGCCGAGCTGGCGCGGCGCGGGATCACGGTGCTTGCCGGAGGAACGCCGCAGTACGTCACGGCGGAGAATGTTGGAGAAGCGACAGCGGAATTGTTCCAGGCGATGCGCAATGGCCTGTTCGACGACCTGCACATCGTGCGTTATCCGCTGGCGCAGGCCGCGCGGGTGCATGAGGACATCGAACGGCGCGCGCTCGACGGGCTCGCCATCATGCTGCCCTGAAAACGACAACGTCGCCTCCGGCTTGGCCGGAGGCGACGTCACTGCTGGCTAACTACCTGCTACTTCGATCAGAACTTGTAGCGCGCGCCCACCATGTAGCGGCGACCGCCCGTGGTGATCGCCAGCACCTGGTCCTTGGTGCGGCCATGGGTACGCTGGGTCTCGTCGTTGAGGTTGATCGCCTCGAACGACAGGCTCAGGTTCTTGTTGATGTTATAGCCGATGCTCAGGTCCAGCTGGCCGTACGGCTCGACGTAGCGCGGGTTCGGCTGGTTGTTGTCCGCCACCGACGCCAGGAACTCGTCGCGCCAGTTGTAGGCCGCGCGGACCGAGAAACGGTCGTCCTCGTAGATACCGACCAGGTTGGCCGAATCGGACAGGCCGACCAGCGCGAACTGGCCTTCGGTACCCAGGTTATTGAACTTCAGGTCGGAACTGACCTTGGTGTAGTTCGCCTGGACGCCGAAGCCGCTGTTGCCGAAGAAGTGCTGGACGTTGAACTCGGCGCCTTTCAGCTTGGCCTTTTTCTCGTTGACGTAGGTCGTGAGCAGGTAAGGCAGGGCCGGATCGCCCGGGATGCCGCTGATGGTGCCCAGCGCATTGCCCGCTGCGTTGGTGCCGGTCAGGGTCACGCCTGGACGGCCGTTGAAGGTGCGCAGGATGTAGTTACGCATGCAATCGGTGTCGGTCGGCTGGCAGCCCGACGCCACTGCCGCGTTCCAGTACGCGCCGCCGACCGGGGTGGTGGCGGTGGTCGACGGCTCGGTCAGCACCTGCTGGCCGGCGTAGTTCTCCAGGTCCTTGTGGAACAGGCCCAGCGACACGAAGCTCTGCTTGGCGTAGTACCACTCGGCCGACAGGTCCAGGTTCTTCGACTTGACCGGTTTCAGCGCCGGGTTGCCGCGGTTGCCCGTGACGCCGCGCACCGATGCCGTGGTGCCGATACTGGTGCCGCCTTCGATCTGGTCGTAGCGCGGACGGCCGATCGACACGCCGTAGCTGGCGCGCACCTTCAGGTCGTCACGCACGTCCATGTCCCAGTCGAAGGTCGGCAGGAAGTTGTTGTACTTGCCGCCCAGGGTCTGGTAAGTGGTCGCGCCGAATACCAGCGGCAGCTCGTTCTGCGAGATCCAGTTCAGCTGGGTCGGCACCTTCGACAGGCCGGTCGAGGCGACGTCGGTCTTCTCGTAGCGGAAACCGACGCCGGTGTGCATCGGCATCGCGGTATCCCACTCGGTGTTGAACTGCAGGTACAGCGACTTGGTCTTCTCGACCGTGGTGCGGTCGAACTGCGGATCCGACAGGCTCGGGGTATAGCCCTTCTGGTCGCCGGTGAGGGCGATGGCGGCGTCACGCACCTTGCTGAAGTCGAAGGTGTGGATCTGGTTGAACAGGTTCGGATTGCCCGAGCCGCCCAGCTTGTCGAAGTACTGGCGCAGCGTGTCGGCCTGCCACAGGCTCTGGTCGTAGCCCTGGGTCGGGGTCGCGGTGCCGGTCCAGGTATCGCGCTGCACCTGCTGGAACTTCGAGTGGTTGTTGACCTTGACGTAGCCGAGGCCGAAGTTCAGGTTCGAGCGCTCCAGCAGCTTCAGGCTGCCGCTGGCCTGGGCCTGGTCGATCTTCATCTTGTTGATGCCGTCCTGGAACCAGGAACCGCTGACCTGGTGCGGCGCGCGCACGAAGTCGGCGCCCTGGATCGACAGCACCGGCATTTCGTTGCTGAAGTCCAGCGCCGAGGTGCCGCGGCTGAAGCTGACGGTCGCCAGGTCGTTGTTCGAGCCGAACGGGCTGTCCTTCTTGGCTTCGGCGGTCGAGTGGTGCGCGTCGAAGTTCAGGCGCAGCGCCGGGCTGGCGCGCCACTGGGCGTTGAAACCGATCGAGTTGTTGTCGGTCTTGGTGGCGAAGTCGCCGCCGTTCATCGCGATGTCCTGGTTGCTGACGCGCTCTTCATAGTAGAGCGGCGTGGCGACCGGACCCTTGCTGAACACGCTCGACTGGACGTTGGTCGCGTGGTTGAACCAGGCCGACAGCTCGTGGTACTTGGTCTGGATCTTGTTCTGCGAGTAGGTGTAGTCGAGGGTGGTGGTCAGGTCCTTGTTCGGGCGGAACTGCAGGGTCAGCTGGCCGTTGGTACGCTGGCGCTGCGAACCGCGCATGAAGTAGGAGATGTTCTGCGGCGTCAGGTAGATGTCGCCGGCGCCCGGCGGGTTGGTGACGTCGGCATAACCCGGGGTGCCCGGTTGCGGGATCGCGCCCGAGCCGGTGTCGCCGTTCTTGAACGGACCGAGCCAGCCGTTGGTGACGGCCGCCTGGTTCACGCCCAGGTTACGCTCCTGGTAGCTGCCGCTGACCGCCAGGCCGAACATGCCGTCGGCGAAGGTGGTGCTGTAGATGCCCGAGATTTCCGGGGTGTAGGAACGCTTGGCCTTGTCCGCATCCGGCAGGTTGTCGTTCGAGGTGTCGTACACGCCCTTGATGCCGACGCTGGCCTGGTTGCCCAGGTCGAACGGACGCGCGGTCAGGATGTTGATGGTGGCGCCGATGCCGCCCTGCGGGGTGTCGGCGCGCGCGCTCTTGTACACCTGGATCTGCGAGACCGATTCCGACGCCAGGTTCGAGAAGTCGAAGGCGCGGCCGGCCTGGTCGCCCAGGCTGGCGGTCGGCATCTGGCGGCCGTTCAGCAGCACCATGTTCAGGTCGGGACCGACGCCGCGCACGGTGACGTTGGCGCCTTCGCCGCGGTTACGGTCGATCGACACGCCGGAAATACGCTGCAGCGATTCGGCCAGGTTGGTATCCGGGAACTTGCCGATGTCGTCGGCCACGATGCCGTCGACGATACCGTCGGAATTACGCTTCAGGTTGAGGGTCGACTGCAGGCTGGCGCGGATGCCGGTGACGACCACGGTGTTGGCGGCAGTCGGCGGCACGTTGCTGACGGCCGGGCTGACCGGTGCGGCGACGACGGCGTCGGCCGCCGGCGGCGCATTGGTTTCCTGCGCATGGGCGGACACGCCCAGGGTCGCGCAGGCGCCGGCCACGGCCAGGCTGATCAGGCGATGGCGGGTATTCAGATAAAAGTAGGGATTTCCCTTGTTGTTCTTCAACACAATGTCTCCTCTCGGTGGATATAACGCCGAACCTTTCCATGCCGGCGTTGGCGGTGGTAGTACTTAACTCACCCGTCCCTTGTTGTATTTATTTGCTTGGGACAATGTTTGTAAATGCTGTCCGCTTCATCGGGCCGGCGTCTGGGGCCGGTCCCGGGCGGTGAATCGCCTGCTGCGCAATTCAATTAACAAACGTAATTATTGAAGAGTAAAAAAACTGCATCAATTGGTCAATTCAACGAACAAACTAATTTGCGTGCGAGCGCATGCAATACGCATGAAATTGCCGTTTACAGACTCTTCCGGCCACTCTGCAGGCCGGCCCTGCCATGGCGGTGTCGGGTTTCTCGGACATGGCAAGAAATCGATTTCATAAACAAATCAATGACTTCGCAAATGTTACATAATTACGTAATCTGGCTGAGCCGAGCTTTACGCAGGGACCGAGACGGTGACAAGCCAATTAAAAAAACAATCGTCGAAACCTCTGTTGCGACAGGGGGGCATGTTGCATAATCATCACATCCTTCTCTTCAGGCCAGCCAATGCCCGTCACCGGTGACCAGCAGTTACTGAAGCAATTGAATCGAATGGCGCTGGTACGCCAGGTCAGTATCCAGCCGGGGCTGTCGCGCGCCGCGCTGGCCGAGGTGCTGCAACTGACCAAATCGACGGTCAGCATGCTGACGCGCGACCTGATGGAAGAAGGCTGGCTGATCGAGAGCGAACTGCTGGTGACCGGTGAAGTCGGGCGGCGCGCGACGCCGCTGCACCTCGACCCCGGCCGCCTGGCCCTGCTCGGCGCCGAACTCGGCGTGGACGAAGGGCGCGTGGTCGCCACCAACCTGCTCGGCGAAGTCCTCGACACCCGCATCGTCAGCTACGACGATGCGCGCGATCCCGCTTCCTGCATCCGCCTGGTGGCCCTGGCCCTGGTGCGGCTGGCGCGCCGGCTGTCGCGCTCCGGCGACGGCGCCGGCGCCGGCAGCATCGGCGCGCGGCGCGTGCTGGGCGTGGGCATCGGCCTGCACGGCGCGGTCGACGAAGCGCTGGGCGTGCTGCGCCATGCCCCCCACCTGGGCTGGCGCAACGTCGACGTGGCCAGCCTGGTGCAGGCGCATTTCGCCGACTCGCCGCTGGCCGGGCTGCCGCTGTACATGCAGAACGAGGCGAATGCCGCGGCCCTCGGTGAAATCGAATTCACCGACCAGTCCTCCACCGATCCGCTGATCTACCTGTCGATCGGCTACGGCGTCGGCGCCGGCGTGCTGGTCAACGACCGCCTGCTGACCGGCCTGCACGGCTTCGCCGGCGAGGTCGGGCATGCGATCCTGCAGGCCGACGGCCCGATTTGCTCCTGCGGCCGGCGCGGCTGCGCCGATGCGCTGATCGGGCTGGCCTCGCTGCTGGGCAAGGAAAGGCCCAGCTACGCGGCGCTGGAGCGCCTGTTCTCGCGCGTCGCCACCGGCGAGCGCCTCACCTGCGCGGCGGTCGACGCGGCCGGACGCCAGCTCGGCGTCCTGCTGAACAACCTGTGGGCCGGCTTCGACCCGATGGCGATCGTCATCGGCGGCCCGGCCCTGCAACTGGGCAATGCCCTGATCGCCCCGGCACGCGCGGTGCTGGCCAGCTACGCCGACGCCGCGCTGCTCACGCCTCCATCGATCCGCATCTCCCACTTCGGCGCCCAGGCCGTCGCCGTCGGCGCCGCGGCGCTGGCGCGCTACCGCGTCACCCGTCCGCTCGACGTGCAAAGCCTGGAACGGCGCTCGAACCGCGCCGCCGCGCCGCTGCGCGCATCCAGCGGGGCCGCGCTGTCATCGCAGCCGGCGTGATATTCGGCGAGTCGCAGGCGCCGGCGGCGGCGCATAATCGCGCCAGGCTCCTACTCGGCAACAAGCGGCGATGAACGATTTTTTGCCCACGGAATGCGACATCGTGATGGAGGGCGGGATCACCTCCGGCGTGGTCTATCCGGCCTTCGTGGCCAGGCTGGCCAGCCGCTTCACGCTGCGTTCGATCGGCGGCGCCAGCGTCGGCGCGGTGGCGGCGGTGGCCGCCGCCGCGGCCCAGTTCAAGCGCAACCGCGTGCGCAAGGAGGGGCATGGCCGCGACGACGGTTTTTTGATCCTGGCGCGCCTGCCGCGCCGCCTGCAGGGCACGGCAGGCGGCCACACCGGCCTGTTCTCGCTGTTCCAGCCTTGCTCCGACCTGGCGCCGCACTTCAGGGTGCTGGCCGCGGCCCTGAACGCGCCGGCCAGGCCGCGCGCGGTCCTGCGCATCGGCGCCGCGCTGCTGCGCCAGTTCGCCGCCGGCAGCCTGCTGGGCGGCGGCCTGTGGGGACTCGGCTTCGTCGTCAGCGCCGGCCTGCTGGCGGGACACTGGCCAGGCACGCTACCGGGCGGCTTTGCTGCCGCCCTGTGGTTCGGCCTGTGCCTGCTGGCCAGCGCCCTGCTCGGCGCCCTGCTGCACGCCGCGCTGTCGGCCTGGCGCGGCCTGCGCGCCAACCGCTGCGGCATCTGCTCCGGCCTGCGCAGCGCGCCCGGCGATGCGCCCGCGCTCACCGAATGGCTGCACGCGCTGGTGCAGGAAATCGCCGGCCTGCCCGACGACCAGCCGCTCACCTTCGGCCAGCTGCGCAACGCCGAGCCGCCGATCGAACTGGCGCTCATGACCACCGGCCTGTCGGAACTGCGCGCGCACCGCCTGCCGCATTCCGGCAGCGACCTGGTGTTCCGCGCATCGGAACTACAGGCGCTGTTCCCGCCCGTCGTGATGGCCGCACTGAAGGCCGGGGCGCGCCAGGCCAAGCATGGCGCCGAGACCGCCGCCCTGCTGGCGCGCCTGAACCAGGACCAGGGCCAGGACGACTGGTACTTCATGCCACCGGCCGACGCCCTGCCGGTGGTGGTGGCCGCGCGCATGAGCCTGAGCTTTCCGGTACTGCTGCAGGCGGTGCCGCTGTACCGGCTGCGCGTGCGTCCGTTCGGCGGCGAAGGCCTCGAACTGCTGCGCGTGTGGTTCTCGGACGGCGGCCTGACCAGCAACTTCCCGATCCACTTCTTCGACGCCATCCTGCCGACCCGCCCGACCTTCGGCGTCACGCTGCTGGACAACCTCGACGAAGGCGCACCCTTCGAGCGCCGCATCGTCCTGCCGACCAATAACAACGACGGCATTACCCCGGCCTGGCGCGGCGTCGACGCAGCCGACGGCAAGCCCTCGCTGGCGCGCTTCACCGACGCCGTCCTCGACACCATCCGCGGCTGGCGCGACGAAGCGCTGAAACGCACGCCCGGCTACCGCGACCGCATCGTGCTGATCCGCCACACCAGGCGCGAAGGCGGCCTGAATCTCGACATGAGCCCGCGCGCCATCGCCACCATGAGCCGCAGCGGCAGCACGGCGGCGCGCCGCCTCATCGAACGCTTCCTCGATCCGGAACGGCGCCGCAACGGCTGGCTGAACCACCGCTGGGTGCGCATGCGCAGCGCCGCCGCCGTACTGCAGGAAACCCTGGCGCCCCTCGGTGATGCCTGGCACGACGCACGGCTGGCCCCTTCCTACGAAGCC
>Ga0265798_10001824_pt1 | contig 32295 bp, 27 predicted proteins | sample P3T30metagenome_FD_192430 | JGI IMG/M metagenome (GOLD analysis project Ga0265798, IMG submission 192430) | Plant litter microbial communities from East Loma Ridge, Irvine, California - P3 T30 | ecosystem: Environmental > Terrestrial > Plant litter > Unclassified | place: USA: California... | reverse complement strand
CGCCCCAGGTGCAGGCGCCGAGCGCCGCGGCGCTGGCCGCCGTCGCCGCCGCGCAGCAGGCCGAGCAGGCGAAGGCCGCTCGCGCCGCGGATGCCGCGCGGATCCAGGCCGAGCGCGCCGCCGTCGCCGAGCAGCAGCGGGCCGCGAAGGCCGCGCAGCGGGAGGCGGCGATGCAGGCCAAGGCCGCGGAGCGCGAGGCGGCCGCTCGTACCAAGGCGGAGCGGGCGTCGGCGACCGTCGCGATCCCCGCACCGGCACCCGCCTGGCCCGCCCCGACGGCGCAGGTCGCGCCGACGGCGTCGACCGCGCTCCTCAGCGACACCCGCCCGGGGATCCACCCGGCGGCGACCTGGATCGTCGCGTCCGTGGCCGCGGTCATCATCCTCATCAGCGCGGCGGGCGGCGGGTTCCGGGGCATGTTCGTGTCCCTCGGCTTCGTCGCGCTCGCGGCCGCCCTCTACACGGTCGTGTTCGGACGCCGCGGGTTCGTCCCCGCCCTCACCTCGCGTCCTCGCGGCACGGTGACCGCGGTGGGCGCCGTCCTGATGCTCATCGTCGGTGCCGCATTGCCCGCCAGCGCGTCCGGTTCAGCTCCGACGCCCGCGGTGGCTGCCGTCGCCACCGCGACCTCCAGCCCCACCCCGACGCCGTCGGCGACCCCGACCCCGGTCGTCCACGTCGTCGAGGACGTCAGCGCGAAGTCCGCGACGGACGCCCGCGCGCTCCTGCGCGAGGCCGGCTACGTAGTCCAGTACGTGCTCGAGTCCGGCGGGGTGCCGAGCGTCACCGACGGCATGACCGTGAAGTCGCAGAGCCCGGTCGCGGGATCGCGCGTCGACGCCGGATCCACCGTGACGCTGGTGCTGCTGGCGCCCGCACCGACTCCGACTCCCGAGCCGACGGTCGCGCCCGCTCCCGCGGCGACCTCCGCACCGGCTGCTCCGGCGCCGAAGCCGGCTGCTCCGGCTCCGGCGCCTGTCGCGCCCGCCCCGGCTCCGGCCGCTCCTGCCCCCGCGCCGGCCCCTGCACCGGGCCGCGTCATCACGCCCGGAGCCTTCTGCAAGAAGACCGAGGTCGGCAGCGTCGAGAAGTCCGAGACGGGCAAGAGCTATCGATGCGCCCCCGACGCCGACGGCCAGCGCAACCGCTGGTACCCGATCTGATCGACCCCCGGGGACGATCTCGTGACGACCGTTCATCGGAAGTAGTCGCGTTCCTGCGGGAGCATGGATTGCCGATCAAGGAGGCGCAGTGGAATTCACGATCAATGGGGAACGGTACGACCTGACCCGTACCGGCGTGGAGTCCGTCCTCGCCACGCTTCAACCCGAGTCGGTGCACACATACTTCGTGGAATTTGACGGGCGCCGCTTCCCGGTGAAGCAAGTGCTCGCTGAGCTGACCGGTCTCCCCGTCACGGACTTCCGGTCCCCTCATGCCCAACGCATCCTCCGGTCCCTCGGTTTCGAGGTGCACGGCGGCGGCAGCGCCGTCGCCGAGCCGACCCGGCTGGCGCGCCGTGTGGCGGTCTCAAAAGCAGCCGGAGTCATACTCCAAGGCGGACTTCGGCGGCAGCCGACCGCTCTCGATGGACGCACCATCACCTGGACCGCGGAGACTGCCACGGAGTTGCGGGACGCGATCGCGTCGTCGGGCTCGGGCACGACATTCCGGGAGCGGCTCATCGCGCAGCTCACCGGGCGCAGCAGAGCGGTCGTGTTGCTGGCGGCCGAGTTGTGCTTCATCCAGCGCCTGCCCCTGATGAACGTCCTTCCCTCGACGAAGGAGGCGCTGATGCAGGGCATCCTCGACGTGCTTCCCGACCGCCCGCCGATTCCCGAGCGCGTGGCGGCGGCCCTCACGACGCCGGGCTCATTCAACGGGGGACAGGGATTCAACACGCAGATCCCGCAACACATCCAGTGGTTGTGCGACTTCATCCGACACTGGGATGGACTCGAGGACGACGCTCGTGCCGAGGCCCTCGATGACCCGTGGCGCTTTCGGGATCACGTGCTCGCTGCGGGCGACTCCGTCCCGGCCATGCGGAACTCGTTGCTCGCTCTCGCGTTCCCGGAGACCTTCGAGAGCATCGTCTCGGCCGCGGACAAGGACGCGATCCGCGATGCCTTCGCTCCCGTCCTCGTCGCGCCCTCCGGGGACGTCGACGCGGACCTCCTCGCCATACGCGAGCGGTTGGACCCTGACGACGAGCTCGACATCGGTTGGTACGACGAACCATGGCGGTCGGAGTGGCGGGGATCGGCCATGAAGCCCGAACGTCGCGCTTGGGTCGTCTCCACCGCGAGCGCGGGACGGCCGCTGACGATGCCGCCGCTCGACTTCGTACCCCGGCGCCATGGCGATCGCCGTCAGATCCGCGAGGAGGCGCTGCGGGCGTGGAGCGGAAGCTCGCCGATCCTCGATGTCGTCAGCCAGATCGAAACCGCGACCTCGTACCTCGTGACCATGCAGCCGCGCGATCAGGTGATCGCCCCCGCTGACGGAGGGGTGGCGGTGGGCACGGTGGGAGAGCTCGACGTCGATTTCCAGCGTGCTGTCGCGTGGGATCGGACAGTCGACCGATCCGCCCTACCCGGCGTCGTCCTCGACCTGCTCGCCGAGGATCCGGTCATCTCCGAGACGCACTACCTCGTGCCCGATCCCGCCGCACCGGAGCCGACGCTGCCCGGCCGGGTCCATCTCTCTCGCAGCACAGCGGAGCTCGCCGACCGGCTGCACTTCGACGCGGGATGGCTGGACGGCGTCATCGATCTGCTGCAGGAGCGGCGGCAGCTGATCTTCTTCGGGCCGCCCGGGACCGGCAAGACGTATCTCGCCCGCGCCCTCGCGTCCTTCATCGCCCCCGCGGGCGCCATGCGGATCGTGCAATTCCACCCGTCGTATTCCTACGAGGACTTCTTCGAGGGATTCCGGCCGACCGTCGATGAGAAGGGCACGGCCTCGTTCCGCCTCGCGCCCGGCCCCGTGCGCCTGCTCGCGGACGCCGCGGCCTCGAACCCCTCCGTGCCGCATGTGCTCATCATCGACGAGATCAATCGGGCCAACATCGCGAAGGTCTTCGGCGAGCTCTATCTGCTGCTCGAATACCGCGACGCGAATGTGTCGTTGCAGTACTCGCCGGAAGAGGACTTCCGTCTGCCGGAGAACCTCTTCGTCATCGGGACCATGAACACGGCCGATCGCTCGATCTCCCTCGTCGACGCGGCGATCCGGCGCCGCTTCTCGTTCGTCGAGCTGCACCCCGCCGAGGAACCCGTGCGAGGGCTGATCGACCGGTGGTCGACGGCGAACGATCACGAGGTCAGCCGCGGAGCGCTCCTGCGACGGCTCAACGATCGGATCGGCGACGATGACCGCGACTTCCAGATCGGGCCGTCGTACCTCATGGGCACCTCGGCACGCACCGACGCCGGCCTCGCCAGGATCTGGGACCACGACATCCTCCCCTTGCTCGATGAGCACTACTACGGGCGCCTCTCTCGCGCCGACGTGAGAGCCAAGTTCGGCCTGGCTGCGCTGGTCCCGGACGAATGGAGCACGCCCGTCGGCACCACCGACGAAGAGACCGGGGCATGACTCGACTCGAGCTCGCGGAGAACGGGGAGTGGACTGAGGCCTCATTCGAGCCGGAGGTGATCGATGTCGCGTGCGCGACCGGTCTCGTCGAATCCCGGACCGTGCGCGGCATTGCGCAGCTGAAGCCCCGACTCAATCGCGTGGGGGCGGTGTCCGTCGGGGGCAACGAGCTGATCGTCGTCCCGAAGGCGCCGTTCTCCTCCGTGTTGTTCATGCTCGCGTACGCCCGCGATCCCGGCTTCCGCCCGGACGAGGTCTCGGGTGTGGGCGCCGCGCTCTTCCCCGCGATCGCGGAGACGTACGCGCGCCTGATGGAACGAGCACTCGGTCGTGGCGTCCTGCAGGGGTATCGCCGCATCGATGAGAGCGCCCTGACCGTGCGCGGGCGCATCCGCTTCTCGGACCAGATCGCTCGCCGTGGCGGGCAGGTGCTCCCCATCGAGCTCGCGGTCGACGAGTACACGACCGACATCGCTGAGAACCAGATACTCCGCGCGGGTGCGCGGGTCTTGCTCGCCATGCCGCGTGTGACGGATGGCTCCCGCCGCCGGCTCGTGCACCTCGAGTCGCGCCTGACGGAGGTGTCCGTGCTCCCATCTGGGGGAGTGGTCCCGGCGTGGCAGCCATCGAGGCTCAACAGCCGGTACCACTCGGCTCTGCGATTCGCCGAGTCGATCCTGCGCCGTATCGCCCCATCGACCACGGGAGACGGGCGGCCGGTCGCCTCGTTCGTGGTCGACATGGGAAAGGCCTTCGAGGGCTTCGTCACCGCAGCGCTCTCCGCATCGTTCGCGGACGGATCAGGAGGCGTGAGCACCGCGCAGTACGTGACCCGCCTCGACGAGGAGCGCACGCAGACGATTCGTCCGGATTTCGTGCACGGCGACGGGGGAGAGCCGCGCATCGTGGTGGACGCGAAGTACAAGACAGGTGCGGCGCCCGTCGAGGATCTCTACCAGATGCTCGCGTACTGCACCGTCCTGGCCCTGGACGAAGGCACTCTCGTCTACGTCGCTGACCGCGACCATGCGCAGTCGAGGGTCTCGACGATACGCGGAGCGGGCATCCGGATCAGGATCGTGAGAGTGGACGTGTCCGTCCCCCCGGAGCAGATGCTGAGCCAGGTCGGGGGTCTCCGATCGGAGCTCGAGCGGACGGGCTCCGTCGCTACCGCACCATCCGCACCGTGACCATCTCCGCCCCCTGGTACATCTGCCGCTCCACCCCGCCGTCGCGCGTGAACCCGTTCCGGCGGTAGAACGCCGCCGCGCGCGGGTTGTCGTCGGCGGCCCAGAGGTAGGCGGGGGAGTCGCCGACGGCCGCGTCGAAGAGGGCCTGGCCGGCGCCGGAGCCGTGGGCGGAGGCGACCATGTTGATCGCGTAGAGCTGGAACGGGCGGGGCGGATCCTCGTCGCGCGCCGGTCCGGCGAGGGCGAAGCCGACGATGAGGTCGCCGTCGAGGGCGACGAACGGCGGCGCTGCGGACGAGGAGGTCAGCGTGCCGCGCCACTGCTCGGCGCGCGCCGCGACGTCGAGCCCGTCGAGGTACGACGCCGGCAGCAGGTGCGCGTACGTCTCCTGCCAGGTGCGGATGTGGACCGCGGCGATCCCGTCGGCGTCAGCGGGCACGGCGGGGCGGACGGTCACGGGTGCGGACATGCGGCCACGATACGGGGCGGTCGGAGCCCGCCGACCCCGTGCCACGCGCCCGCGCGCGCGGACCCTATCGCAGGCCCGATCCGCCTTGCGGCCGGGGGAGGACCCCTCGCTAGGGTGGTCGCGCACCCGGCGTGGTCCGTGAGACCCCGGGTATCGACCGAAGCCTCATTCCCCTCCCAGCGAAGGACGCGATGAGTACTCGCACACCCATGCCCGCTTCCGCCCCCGACAGCTCGGCAGCCGTCGGCTCGGCTCCCGTCGTCGACGGCGCGCCGCCCGGCCGCCCCCGCCTCAACAAGCCCGTCTTCCTCGGCTCCTCGATCGGCATCATCGCCATCGTCGCCTGGGCCTCCCTCGCCCCGACCTCCGCGGCCGACGCCATCGGCGCCGCCGTCGCGGGGGTGTCGGAGACCTTCGGCTGGTACTACATCGCCGTCGTCACGCTCGTGGTGGGCTTCGTGGTCGTCGTCGCGGCCTCCCGCGCCGGCCGCACGCGCCTCGGGCCCGACGACTCCCGGCCCGCGTTCAACTACTTCACCTGGTCGGCCATGCTCTTCGCCGCGGGCATCGGCATCGACCTGATGTTCTTCTCCGTCTCGGAGCCCATCACCCAGTACCTCGCCCCGCCGACCGGCGACGGGTCCACGTCGAGGCCGCGCGGCAGGCCATGGTGCTCACGCTCTTCCACTACGGCCTCACCGGGTGGGCGCTCTACGCGCTGATGGGCATGGCGTTCGGGTACTTCGCGTACCGGCACAACCTGCCGCTGAGCATCCGCTCGGCCCTGCACCCGATCTTCGGCGCGCGCATCCACGGCCCCGTCGGCCACGCGGTCGACATCGCCGCGGTGCTCGGCACGATCTTCGGCATCGCGACCACGCTCGGCATCGGCGTGGCCCAGCTCAACTTCGGCCTGGACTTCATGTTCGGGCTCCCGGAGGACCTCACGGTGCAGGCCGGCCTCATCGCCCTGTCGGTGGCGATGGCGGCGGTCTCCGTCCTCACCGGCGTCGAGAAGGGCATCCGCCGGCTCGCCGAGCTCAACGTGATCCTCTCCATCGCGCTCATGCTCTTCGTGCTCTTCGCGGGTCGCACGAGCTTCCTCATGGACGCCATCGTGCAGAACGTCGGCGACGTCATCAGCCGGTTCCCCTCCATGACGCTCGAGACCTTCGCCTACGACCGCCCCGACGCGTGGCTCAGCAGCTGGACCCTGTTCTTCTGGGCGTGGTGGATCGCGTGGGCGCCCTTCGTGGGCCTGTTCCTCGCCCGCATCTCCCGCGGCCGCACCATCCGCGAGTTCGTCATCGGCACGATGGTGGTGCCGTTCGCGTTCATCCTGCTGTGGATCTCGATCTTCGGGAACAGCGCCCTCGACCTCGTCATGGGCGGCGACAGCGCGTTCGGCGACGTCGCGATGAACACGCCGGAGCGCGCGTTCTACTCCCTCCTCGCCGAGTACCCCGGGGTGCCGCTCACGGCCGCCGTCGCGACCTTCACGGGGCTCCTGTTCTACGTGACCTCCGCGGACTCCGGCGCGCTCGTCATGGCGAACCTCACCTCGCACCTGCCCGACGCCGACACCGACGGACCCAAGTGGCTGCGCCTGTTCTGGGCCGTCGCCACCGGCGCGCTCACGCTCGTGATGCTCGCGGTCGGCGGCGTGCCGACCCTGCAGAGCGCGACCGTGGTGATGGGCCTGCCGTTCTCGGTGGTGCTGCTGCTCATCATGCTCGGGCTCTACAAGGCCCTGAAGGTGGAGGGATCGCTCGCGGCCAGCTACCGGTCGAGCCTCCCGGGGATCCTCTCGGGCCGCTCGGGCGACGCCGGCCACGGACGCAGCTGGCGACAGCGGCTGTCCCGGGCCATGACGTACCCGGACCGCGACCGCGCCCAGCGCTTCGCCCGGGACGTGGCGCTCCCCGCGCTCACCGAGGTGCACGACGAGCTCATCGTGCAGGGCGCCGTCGTGCGCCTCGTCGAGGGCGAACACCGCGAGCACGGCATCTGCGAGCTCGACCTCGAGGTGTCCATGGGCGAGGGGCGCGACTTCCGGTACGCCATCCGGCCGGTGCGCTACGAGACGCCCACCTACGCGCCGCACGCGGCGGCCGGGTCCGAGCGCTTCTACTACCGCATGGAGGTGTTCTCGCTGGAGGGCAGCCGCGGCTACGACGTCCTCGACTACACGCGCGAGCAGGTGATCGCCGACGTGCTCGACCACTACGAGACCCACCTCGAGTTCCTCCACCTCAACCGCGACGACCCGGGCAGCACCGTCGTCGCCGTCCCCGACCAGCCCGAGAGGACCGCATGACCACCCAGCACCCCACGGAGGCGCCCGCCTCCCTGTTCATCGACGGCACCTGGCAGCCCGCCGCGGACGGCGCGACGCGCGAGATCCGCTGCCCCGCCGACGGATCCCTCGTCGGGCTCGTCTCCGAGGCCGGCATCGCCGACGTCGAGCGCGCGATCGCGAGCGCCCGCGCCGCGTTCGACGGCGGCGCCTGGGCGCGCACGCCCGCGCCCGAGCGCGGCGACCTCCTCCTCCGCGTCGCCGACGGCCTCGTGGAGCGGAAGGCCGAGTTCGCCCGCGCCGAGACCCTCGACACCGGCAAGCGCCTGGTGGAGAGCGAGATCGACATGGATGACATCGCCGCGTGCTTCCGGTACTTCGGCAAGCTCGCGGGCCAGGACGCCGGCCGCGTCGTCGACGCCGGCGACCCGGACGTGGTGAGCCGCATCGTCCACGAGCCCGTCGGCGTGTGCGGCCTCATCGCGCCCTGGAACTACCCGCTGCTGCAGGCCGCGTGGAAGATCGCGCCCGCGCTCGCCGCGGGGAACGCGTTCATCCTGAAGCCCAGCGAGCTCACGCCGCACACCTCGATCCTCATGATGCGGCTGCTCGACGACGTCGGCCTCCCCGCCGGAGTCGCCAACCTGGTGCTCGGCGCGGGCGCCGTCGCGGGCGCGCCGCTGTCGAGCCACCCGGACGTGGACATGGTCTCGTTCACGGGCGGACTCGCCACGGGCCGCACCATCGCGGCGGCCGCGGCGGCGACCGTGAAGAAGGTCGCGCTCGAGCTCGGCGGCAAGAACCCCAACGTGGTGTTCGCCGACGCCGACTTCGACGCCGCCGTCGACAACGCCCTCAACGCCGCCTTCGTGCACTCCGGCCAGGTGTGCTCCGCGGGCGCGCGGCTCGTCGTGGAGGAGTCCATCGCCGAGCGCTTCGTCGACGAGCTCGTGCGCCGGGCCGAGGGGATCCGCCTCGGCGGGCCGTTCGACCGCGACGCCGAGACCGGCCCGCTCATCTCGGCCGCGCACCGCGACAAGGTGCACGCGTACGTCGAGAAGGGGATCGCCGAGGGCGCGCGCCTCCGCACCGGCGGGGCGTTCGGCACGGGCGACCTCGAAGCCGGGTACTACTACCTGCCGACCGTCCTCGACCGCGTCGAGCGCGGCATGTCCGTGGTGGTCGACGAGGCGTTCGGACCCGTCGTCACGGTCGAGACGTTCCGCACGGAGGAGGAGGCGGTCGCCATCGCGAACGACACCGACTACGGGCTCGCGGGCGCCGTGTGGTCCCAGGACGCGGGCCGGGCGCAGCGGGTCGCCCAGGCGCTGCGCCACGGCACCATCTGGATCAACGACTTCCACCCCTACCTGCCGCAGGCGGAGTGGGGCGGCTTCGGGCAGTCCGGCGTCGGCCGCGAGCTCGGCCCGACCGGCCTCGCCGAGTACCAGGAGGCCAAGCACATCTACCAGAACACGCGCCCGCAGGTGACCGGATGGTTCCGGGCGCGATGAGCGACAGCAGAGGAGACGACATGACCGGCACCGATTACGACTACGTGGTCGTCGGCGGGGGATCTGCCGGCGCCGCCGTCGCGGCCCGCCTCAGCGAGGATCCCGACATGCAGGTGGCCCTCATCGAGGCCGGCCCGCACGACAGGGACCTCGACGTGGTCCTCCGCCTCGACCGGTGGATGGAGCTGCTCGAGTCCGGCTACGACTGGGACTACCCCATCGAGCCGCAGGAGAACGGCAACTCGTCGATGCGGCACGCGCGCGCCAAGGTGCTCGGCGGCTGCTCGAGCCACAACTCGTGCATCGCGTTCTGGGCCCCGCGCGAGGACCTCGACGGCTGGACGCACGAGCACGGCGCCACCGGCTGGGACGCCGACAGCACCTACCCGCTCTACCGGCGGCTCGAGACGAACGAGGATCCCGAGGAGCACCACGGCCACGACGGCCCGGTGCACCTCATGAACGTGCCGCCGCGCGACCCGTCCGGCGTCGCGCTCCTCGACGCGTGCGAGCAGGCAGGCATCCCACGCACGCGCTTCAACACGGGCTCGACCGTGCGGAACGGGGCCGGGTTCTTCCAGATCAACCGGCAGGCGGACGGCACGCGCGCCTCCTCGTCGGTCTCGTACCTGCACCCGATCGCCGACCGGCCGAACCTCACCGTGCTCACCGACCTCAAGGCGCGCGCGCTCGCGTTCGACGACGAGCGCCGGTGCACGGGCGTGGAGGTCGTCGACAACGCGTTCGCGAGGACGCGCACCATCGGCGCGCGCCGAGAGGTCATCCTCTCCGCCGGCGCCATCGACTCGCCGAAGCTGCTCATGCTCTCGGGCATCGGGCCGGCCGCGCACCTGGCGGAGCTCGGCATCCCCGTGCGCGTCGACGCGCCCGGCGTGGGCGAGAACCTGCAGGACCACCCCGAGGGCGTGATCCAGTGGGAGGCGAAGAAGCCCATGCCGACGGAGAGCACGCAGTGGTGGGAGATCGGGATCTTCGCGACCACCGAGGAGGGCCTCGACCGGCCGGACCTCATGTTCCACTACGGCTCGGTGCCGTTCGACATGCACACCGTGCGCCAGGGCTACCCGACGACGGAGAACGGCTTCTGCCTCACGCCGAACGTCACGCACGCGCGCTCGCGCGGCACGGTGCGGCTCCGCAGCCGCGACCACCGCGACAAGCCGCTCGTGGATCCGCGCTACCTCACCGACCCCCACGACATGCGCGTGCTCATCGCCGGGATCCGCCTCGCGCGCGAGATCGTGGCGCAGCCCGCGATGGCCGAGTGGGCCGGCCGCGAGCTGTACCCGGGCGTCGAGGCGCAGACCGACGAGGAGCTCGCGGACTACATCTCCCGCACGCACAACACCGTCTACCACCCGGCGGGCACGGTGCGGATGGGCGCGGTCGACGACGCGATGTCGCCGCTGGATCCAGAGCTGCGCGTCAAGGGCGTCACGGGCCTGCGGGTCGCCGACGCATCCGTGATGCCCGAGCTCACGACCGTGAACCCGAACATCACGACGATGATGATCGGCGAGCGCTGCGCGGACCTCGTGAAGGCCGCGCGGGCGGTCGAGGCGGTGCGGCGCTGACCGCGGCGCGGCGCTGATCGCGGCCCGGCGCGCGGATCGGCGCGCGCCGGCCGCGGATCAGCCCGCCGCGGTCACGGCCGGGACGACCGCCGCCTGGTCGTAGGCCGCGTGCTCGGCCGCCATCCAGAGCGTGCCGACGACGTGGGAGGAGTCCTCGAAGCGGGCGGCGGCGTTCCCGAACTCGGCGCCGTCGGATCCGTCTCCGGCGAAGATCGGCCCGCCGGAGACGCCCTCGTTCATGTCGCACGCCACGTCGATCCGCTCCGGGTCGAAGGTCTCGAAGACGCCGCGGCAGCGCTGGAGCGTGCGCGCGTCGAAGCGCCCGGCGCCCGGGTAGCCGTAGACCGTGCCGAGCTCGGCGGGATCCTGGTCGAACAGCACGGGGGACGCGCCCACGACGCTCGTGATGTCGGCGCCGTCCGCGTTCGGCGCGGCCACGGCGAAGGCCGTGTCGTCGCCCTGGTCCCTCTCGTCCTGCGCGTAGCCCGCGGCGACGACCGCGCCGCTGAGGGCCCAGATCCCGTACGGGTCCTGGCCGTTCGCGTAGGCCGGGGCGAAGATCAGGCGCGAGGCGTACTGCCCGCCCCGGAGGACGCAGTGCCCGGCGGTGGCGACCACCGACCGGTTGCCGGAGACGACGACGTTCGCGCTGCACGTCTCGATGGAGCCGCCGAAGATCCCGAACAGCTTGCCGATGTGGGGGACGACGGGGACCTGCTCGGCCGTGGAGATGGGCGCGGGGGCGGCGGCGTCGGATGCGGCGACGGCGGCGTCGTCGTGCGCGGACGGCGCGGCGGCGTCGAGGGCGTCGACGGTGGTGGCCGCGTCCTCGCTCCGAGTGGCCGCGGCCATCCGGGCCGGTGTCCAGAAGGCGAGCGCGTCGGCGCTCTCCGCGGGCGACGCGTGCAGCTCGAGCGGGCGGGCGGAGGTCGCGGGATCCGTGACGGTCCGGTCGCCCGCCCACGCGGCGGGCGCGCCGGCGAGCAGGGCTGCGACGGCGATGGCGGACGCGGCGGTGAGCCCCGCCGTCCGCGTCCGTCGGCGGGGGAGGTGCGGGGACAGGGGCATGGCGGGTCCTCTCGGGACGCGGCGGAGCGGGACGGAGCAGGATCGCGGCGAGCGCCGCGCGCGCTCACGCTAACGAGCGGCCGCGGCGATCGGCCCGTGCACCGCACAGCCGCCGACCGTCGTCAGCCCGTGCGTGGTCAGCCCGCGGGTCGCCGGGCCGCGATCGCGTCCCGCGCCGGGTCCTTCGCCGCGAGCGCCGCCGCGATCGTCAGCACCGCGTACAGCCCGATGTACGCGCACAGGATCCACGGGGATCCGCCGCCCCACTGCAGGAACAGCACCGCGAGCAGCGGCGTGAGGCCGACGGAGAAGATGCTGCCGACCTGGTAGCCGAGCGAGACGCCGCTGTAGCGGACGCCCGTCGGGAACTGCTCGGCGAACCAGGCGGCCTGGGGGCCGTAGATGGAGTCGTGGAAGACGTTCATGCCGAGCGCGAAGACGAGGGGCAGGAGCAGCAGCGGGCCGGAGTCGAGGAACGCGAAGAACGGCCAGATGAGGATCCCGATGCCGGCCGCGCTCCCGATGGCGAGGCGGCGGCGGCCGACCCGGTCGGAGATCCAGCCCCACAGGGGAGTGGTGAGCACGCTGAGCGCCGAGACGATGAGCACCGACGTGAGCGCGACGCCCGAGTCGCCGCGCTTCTGGGCGAGGTAGGAGAGCGCGTAGACGGTGAGGATCGAGTAGAGCGCGGGCTGCACGAGGCGGAGGCCGGCGGTGATCAGCACGGCGCGCGGGTGCCTCCGCAGCACGACGCCGAGCGGGAAGCGCTCGACCTCCCCGGCGGCCGTGAGGTCGCGGAACTCGGCGGCGTCCTCCACGCGGAGGCGGATCACGAGGCCGACACCCACGAGCACGGCGCTGAGGAGGAACGGCAGCCGCCAGCCCCAGGCGAGGAACTGCTCCTCGCCGAGGCCGACGCGCGTCGCCGCGAAGACGCCGGTCGCCAGGAGCATGCCGCCCGCGGATCCCATCTGCGTGAACGCCCCGAACAGGCCGCGGCGGTGGGCGGGGGCGTGCTCGACCGAGAGAAGCGCGGATCCGCCCCACTCGGCACCCGCCGCGATGCCCTGCACGAGCCGCAGGAGCACGAGGCCGACGACGCTCGCGAGGCCGATGGTCGCGTAGGTCGGGAGCGCGCCGATGAGCGTCGACGCGATCCCCATCAGCACGAGCGAGTACACGAGCATGCGCTTGCGGCCGATGCGGTCGCCGAGGTGCCCGGCGATGATCCCGCCGATGGGCCGGGCGAGGAATCCGACGCCGTACGTGGCGAACGACGAGAGCAGGCCCACCGCGGGTGTCTGGTTCGGGAAGAACTGGCTGCCGAACACGAGCGCGGACGCCGTGGCGTAGAGGTAGAAGTCGTAGTACTCGACGGTGGTGCCGACGAACGAGGCGGCGAGGACGCGGCGTCGGCGGCGCGACAGGTCGGCGCGCGCCTCGGGGGCTGCGGGCGACGCGGGTCCTCCGGGCGTCGCGCTGGGCGGTGCGGTGGATGCGGCGGGCGGTGCGGTGGTCATGGCGTCTCCAGCGGTGCGGCTGCGGTGCAGGGGGAGCGAGCGGGGATCCGCTCGGGTGCCGCCCACCGTGGCCCGTGTTCCCCCGGGTGGGGAAGACCCGCGGTCACGGCGCGTAACGCGGGCCGGCAACCTCGCGTCACACGGCGTCTCGCGCCGTCACGCACAGGGCGGTCGGCGAGCATCGCGCCCGCCGACCGCCCTCCGCGGAACGTCGGGTCAGCCCGCGCTGGCTGCCGTCATCTCGTACGCGGACCGCGCGGCGTCCCGCCAGACCGGCCCGATGTTGTGCGTGAAGTCCGCGGCACGCTCGGCCACGTTGGCGAACTGCGCTCCATCGGTCCCGGCGCCCACGAAGACGGGGCCGCCGGAGACGCCGCCCGTCATGTCGCAGGCGAGGTCGATCTGCATGGCCGAGTACGCGTCGCCCTGGCCCGTGCAGCCCTCCGGCTCGCTGCCGTCGAACCGGCCTTCGCCGGGGTAGCCGTAGAAGCCGACCTCCTGCGCGGCCACGCCGTCGAAGCGCACGGGGGACGCACCCGTGACGCTCTGGATGTCGTCGCCGTCATCATCCCGACCGACCGTCAGGAAGGCCGAGTCCTCGGCCTGGTCGTCGTCGTTGCGCTCGTACCAGCCCGTCGTGACGTGGCCGCCGGTGACCGGCCACGCGCCGAACGACGACTCGCCGTCGTCGTACCCCGGGTAGAAGACCACGTCGCTCGAGAACTCCTGCCGCTCGGTCTCGCAGTGGCCGGCGGTGGCGATGGTCGATCGGTTCGCCGCCTCGACGACGTTGGCGCTGCAGTAGTAGCTCAGGCCGTCGCGCTCGAAGAAGAGGCGCCCGATGTGCGGCACGGGCGCGACCTGCTGGGCGACGGAGACCGTGGAGGCGTCCGAGGTGGCGAGCGGGTCTCCGGCGGACGCGGCGGAGGCGTCCATGCCGTCCGCGTCGACGGCCGACGCGCGGCGCTCAGGAGTCCACCGCGCGACGGCGGACGCTTGCTCCGAGGGGGAGACCGAGAAGCCGACCGGACCCGCCGTGGCGCTGGCGATGCGCGTGACGGCCCCGGGTGCGGGAGCGGACGACTCGTGCGCGGAGGCCGCGGACGCGACCCCGAGGAGGGACGCGGTGAGGCCGAGAGCTGCCGTGGCGGCGAGCCTCCGGCGGGTGGACGGCGTGACGAGGGGGAGCATCCTGATCCTTCGGGGACGGCCACGGGGTGGCGCGGGCGGCGCAGACGGATGCCGGCGCCGGCGGTGCGGTGCTGCTGTGCTGCGATGGGGAGTCCGCCGGCGGGCGAGCGCTGCCGGAAGCCGGAGGGGACGGCATCGACGTGTCGTCGGGTGATGCGAGTGGCGCGATGCGGCGGAGGGCGAGGTCCTCCGTGCTCCAGCACGCGATGCCGCTGACGGTAGCGGCGGATCGCGTCCGCCTGCCCGTCGGCTGCACAGGGTCCGTCACCGTCCTGCGCGGGCGACGGCGGGGGAGCGCCAGGCCGGGCTGAATCGGCCCATGGTGCCGGCGCTCCCCGTCGTCGCACGCCGCGGTCGGGCGCGCCGCCCATGTGACGGACCGCTACGCCCCACCCGACCCGCATTTCCCCACCCGTGCGACGCTGGGATCCCGACGAGAGGATCCCCATGCCCGACGCCCGGCCCCCGCTCCGCTTCGCCGCGTTCGTGATGAACACCGCCAGCCACATCCAGCACGGCCTGTGGCGGCACCCGGACGCGCGGCAGCACGAGTTCGACGACGTCGCGCTCTGGGTCGACCTCGCGAAGACGCTCGAGCGCGGCCGGTTCGACGCCATGTTCTTCGCCGACGTCATCGGGCTCTACGGCCCGGGCGACGGCGCCTACGACGTGAACGCGCGCGAGGGCCTCCAGTTCCCGAGCAACGACCCGTCGGTGCTGATCTCCGCGCTCGCCGTGAGCACGGAGCACCTCGGCTTCGCGTTCACGAGCTCCGTGCTCCAGGCGCACCCGTTCGACTTCGCGCGGAAGGTGTCGACGCTCGACCACATCACGAAGGGCCGCATCGCCTGGAACGTGGTGACGAGCGCGCTCGACGGCGCCGCCCGCAACTTCGGGCACGACGGCCTCGAGGACCACGACGCCCGCTACGCCTGGGCCGACGAGTACCTCGATGTCGTCTACAAGCTGTGGGAGGGCTCGTGGGACGACGACGCGCTCCAGCGCGACAAGGCGCGCGGGGTGTTCTCAGACGCGTCCAGGATCCACCGGATCGACCACGAGGGGCCGCGCTACAGGGTGGCAGGTCCGCACCTGTCGTCGCCGTCGCCGCAGCGCACGCCCGTGCTGTTCCAGGCCGGATCCTCGCCCGTCGGCCGCCGCTTCGCCGCCCGGAACGCGGAGGCGCAGTTCATCCTGTCGTCGACGCCGGAGAAGACGCGCGCCCTCATCGCGGACACGCGGGCGCTCGCCGTGGACGCGGGCCGGCGGGCGGACGACCTGTCCTTCTGGCTCGGGCTGTCCTTCATCACCGGGAGCACCGAGGAGGAGGCGAAGCGCAACGAGGCGGAGATCGACGAGTTCCTGAGCGCCGACGGTTTCCTCCTGCACTCCAACCTCGGCTTCGACCCCAAGACGGGCGAGCAGCTGGATCCGGCCACCCCGCTCAGCCAGGTCGAGACGCAGGCCGGGCAGAGCCACTTGAACTGGCTGCGGGAGGCGTCGCCCGACCGCGAGCCGACGATCGCCGACCTCGCCCGGCTCTCCGCGAAGCTGCGCGGCCGCGTCGTGGGCACGCCCGAGCAGATCGCCGACGTGCTCGCGGGCTGGCAGGAGGCCGGGGTCGACGGGATCAACGTCATCAACTGGACCCTGCCGGGCAGCTACGAGGACTTCGTCGACCACGTGACGCCCGTGCTCCAGGAGCGCGGCCTGCAGCAGCGCGAGTACGCGCCCGGCACGCTCCGGCACAAGCTCACGGGCCGCGACCGGCTGCCGGAGTCGCACCCGGCGGCGGCGTACCGGGGCGCGTTCTCTTGACGGCCGCCTCGCCGGAGGGGACCTCCACCGCCGACCTGCGGGCGGAGTTCCTACCGCTGTTCGAGCGGATCCGCGCCGGCGCCGTCGCCCGGGAGCGGGCCAGGGATCTCGCGTTCGACGCCGTCGCGCTGCTCCGCGAGGCGGGGTTCGGGGCCATCCGCCTGCCCGTCGCGGACGGCGGGCGCGGGGCCTCGATCGCGCAGCTCGTCGAGCTCGTGATCGAGCTGTCGGCGGCCGACGCGAACGTCGGGCACCTGCTGCGCGGGCACTTCGGCTACGTCGAGCTCGTGCTTCGGCGACCTGCGGAGGAGGCCCGCGCGGAGTGGATCCGCCGCATCGCCGACGGCGCGATCGTCGGCAACGCCACGAGCGAGCAGACCGGCACGACCCTCGCCGACATCTCCACCACGCTCTCGGAGCGCGACGGCCGCTGGATCCTCGACGGCACCAAGTACTACTCCACCGGCACGCTCTACTCCGACTGGATCTACCTCGCCGCGGGCCGCGCGGCCGCCGACGGCGTCGAGCGCGTGACGCTCGCGATCCCCGCCGACGCGCCGGGCGTCACCGCGGTCGACGACTGGGACGCGTTCGGGCAGACGCTCACCGCGAGCGGCACGACCACCTTCGACGGCGTGGAGGTGGATCCGGCGACCGTCACCGCGTACCGCGAGGCGCCGCTGAGCCACATCCAGGCCTTCTACCAGCTGCACCTCGTTGCGGTGCTGGCGGGGATCGCCGCGGAGGTGGAGCGCGACGCCGTCGCGTACGTGCGCAGCCGCACGCGCACCTACATCCACGCCACCGCGGCCCTGCCGAAGGACGACCCGCAGGTGCTGGAGGTCGTCGGCCGGATCTCCGCGGCCGCCTTCGCCGTGCGCGCGACGACCCTCGCGGCCGCCGCGCTGCTCGACGGTGCCGTCGCGACCGCGCCGCCCGGCGAGGCCCTCGACCGCCCGACGCTCGACGCCGCCGAGAACGCCGTGTACCAGGCCCAGGTGCACGTGGTCGACGAGGTACCCGCCGCCGCGACCCGGCTGTTCGAGGTCGGGGGAGCGTCCGCCACGTTCCGCGAGCGCGCGCTCGACCGGCACTGGCGGAACGCCCGCGTCGTCGCGAGCCACAACCCGTCCATCTACAAGGCGCGCGCGATCGGCGAGTCCGCCGTCGCCGGCCGCGGCCCCGTCGCGGCGTGGGCCGCGTACGAGAAGGTGGGCGCGACGGCGTTCCCGCGGTGATCCCGCGCGGCGCGTGCCGCCCGACCTGGGGGCGCCCGCGCGCCCGGCGGTGCCGCGCCGCCTCGGTACGGTGGGAGCGCGGCCGCACCGCCGCGGGACGAGGTGGATCCATGACGACGCACGCGCCCAGCCGACCGCAGCTGGACACGACGCCGCTGACCGGACGGATCGACCGCGACAACCTCCGCCGGTTCCGGCGCCGGTTCACGGCCGCCTTCCCGATCCTGACGTCGCCGCTGCTCCTGATCGGCCGCATCGTGCTCGCCATCCTGCCGGTGTTCGCGATCCCGATCGGCGGGGTCCTCCTGCTCGCCGGCGGCGTCGGCGCGATCGCCATCGACGACCCGGAGAGCCGCGGAGACGCCCTCGGCATGGCCGTGTTCGGCATCCCGATGTTCGGCGTCGGCGTCTTCTTCGCCTGGCGTGCCCTCCGCACCCGTCGGCGCCGCAGCACGATCCGCAACCACTACCGCCTGATCCGCTTCGGCGAGGCCAACGGGCTGAGCTACGTGCCGGGCCCCATCAGCGACGCGCACATGGGGGAGGCCGCCGCGCGCGGGATGTACGTCACGCGCGTGATGCGGCCGCGCACCGCCCGCCCGGTCGAGTTCGGCAACCACGAGCTGAGCCAGGGGTCGAAGGCGTCCGGGATCACCCAGTACGGCGGCTACGCGATGATCGGCCTGCGGCGGGAGCTGCCGCACATCCAGGTGATCTCGAACCGCACGCGCCTCCGCCGCGCCATGACGCCGACCCTCGACGTCGCCCGCGACCAGCGCCTCGAGCTCGAGGGCGACTTCGACCGGCACGCCGCGCTGTACTGCCCCGAGGGGTACGAGCGGGACGCCCTCTACCTCTTCACCCCCGACGTCATGGCCGTGCTCGTCGACCGCGTGCGCGGCTTCGACGTGGAGATCCGCGGCGACCGGCTGCTGCTGCGCTCGCCGGCCGACATGGTGACGCTGGATCCCGACCGCTGGCGCGACGTGATCGACGCCACCGCCGCCCTCATGGCGAAGGTCGACAGGTGGGAGCGCTGGCGCGACGACCGGCTGCTGTCGCTCGAGGGCGTCGAGGAGTCGTCGGTGCTCACGGCCTCCGACGAGGCGCTCGCCGTGCCCGCGCCGGGCAGGGCGCGTCGGCGCACCCGTCGCTCGCGCGGCGTCGCGGCGGCCGGGCGACGCCTCCGCAACCGGCCCACGATCGGGCTGCTCCTGCTCATCGCGCTCGCCGCGGTCTTCTTCGGGCTGGGCTTCCTGATCACGACGCTGCCGTGACGGGCGAGCGGGCGCTCACGCGGGCGCGGCTGGAGACGGATCCGCTCACCGACCGGATCCGCTGGCGCGACCTGCGCGCCTTCCGCCGCGGGTTCCGCCGCGCGCATCCGGAGGCGGAGGGCCTCGGCGTGAAGGCGCGCACCGCGCTCATGGTGTTCATCGCCGGGACGAGCGCCCTCATGGTCGTGCTGCTCGCGTGGATCATGGCCGACACCCTCCAGGAGGGCGCCCCCGACTCCGTCAGCGAGGCCTCCTGGCAGGCGCTGATCGGCACGCTGCCCGCGATCCTGCTCGCGGTCTTCGGCAGCTGGGTGATCCGCTCGCGCGAGCGCCGCGGCGGCTACCGCGCGCACCTCCGCCTGGTGCGCTTCGCGGAGGCCAACGGCATGACGTACCTGCCCGGGCCGATGTCGGACGGGCACTTCGGATCCGCGCGCCGCTACTTCGACCTCACGCGCGTGATGCGACCGGCGGCGGCGCCCGGCGTCGAGTTCGGCAACCACGAGATCGTCACGGCCGGCCGGCGCGAGGGGGCGCCGCGCTTCGGCGGGTACGCGATGATCCGGCTCGCGCACGAGATGCCGAACATCCGCGTCATCGCCCGGCGAGGGGTGATGCGACGCGCGCTGACGATGATGTCGCGGCCGGAGCGCGAGCAGCGCCTGTCCCTCGAGGGCGACTTCGACCGCCACTACGCGCTGTACTGCCCCGCCGGCGGGGAGCGCGACGCCCTCTACCTCTTCACGCCCGACATCCTCGCCGTGCTCATCGACCGTGTCCGCGGCCTCGACGTGGAGGTCGTGGGCGACCGGCTGCTCCTCACCTCGTTCGACGACGTCGTGACGCGCGACCCCGAGCGCTGGCGCGACGTCATCGAGGCGGCGACGGCGCTCGTCGCGAAGGCCGACCGGTGGGAGCGGTGGCGCACGGACGCGCTCGAGGAGCCCGAGGACCCGTCGGCGCTCGACGCCGTGCTCGCCGCGGTGGGCCTCCCCGACGCGGGGCGCGCATCCCGTCCGCGGCCCGTGCGGCGCCTGCGCATGACGCCGACGCTCGGCGGCGTCATCGCGGTCGGCGTGCCGCTCCTGCTGTTCGTCGCGGGCTGGATCGCCGTGCTCGCCGGCTGGTGAGGCGGATCACTCGCCCGTGACGCCGTCGACGAGCTCGCGGACCACGTCGACGTGGCCCGCGTGGCGCGCGGTCTCCTCGATGAGGTGCACGACGATCCAGCGCAGCGACGGCATCTCGTCCGGCGGCCCGGCGACGGCGACGTCGTCGAGGTCGTGCCGGGCGATGACGGCGTCGCTCTCGGCGCACGCGCGCTCGTAGTCCGCGACGATCTCGGCGAGCGAGTCGGTCGGGCCGACGCGCCACTCGCCGTCCGGGTCGTCGTCGCCGCCGAAGCGGCGGTCGTAGTCGCCCGCCTCCATCAGCTCGACGGTCCAGGAGCGCTCGACGTCCGCGAGGTGCCGGAGCGCACCCGCGACGGAGGTGAGGCTGGGGAGGACGCGGCGCGCGGCGTCGGCGTCGGACAGCCCGCGGGCCTTGCGGATCACGGTGGCGCGGTTCACCGCGAGGAAGCCGGTGAGGCAGGCGCGCTCGTCGGCGCGCGGCGGGCGGGGGCGGTCGTCGGGGCCGAGGACGTCGGTGTCCGGGCCGCTCGCGAGGTCGGGGACCTCGGGCATGTCGTGGGTCATGGCGGGAGCATAGGGCCGATTCCGGCAGGTGGGGAAGACCCGGGGCGGGCCGGGGCGCGCGTCCTCGCGGGAGGGCGCGCGACCCGGCTGGGATCAGCCGACGCGGGACTGCGCGGTCCGGTACGCCGCCTCGATGACGCGGTCCCACACGGGCGCCACCACGAGCGGCTTCTCCTCCAGGCCGCCGGACAGCACGCTGTACTGGCGGGCGCCGGGGCCGGATCCGTCGAACAGGGGCGCGCCGGACGCGCCCTCCTTCATGTCGCAGTCGAGCTCCTGCCCGCTCTGCCCCTCGAGGTGCGTGGCCCGCGCGGTGCCGCTGCACAGGAAGGGCGCGTCGCCCGTGAAGCGGCCGGTGGCCGGGTAGCCGATGATCGTCGTGTAGTGCGTCAGCCCCTGGTGGAACTCGACCGGGGAGGCGCCGACGGCCTCCGTCAGCGTGCGTCCGTCGGGGCTCGCGACCGTGAGGAACGCGGTGTCGCGCGCGGGATCGAGCGTCTCGCGCCAGCCGGCCGGCAGCGTCACCGAGGTGACCGGCCACACCGTGTACGGCTCGCCCTCCACGTACCCGGGCACGAACACCATCTTCGACGGGTCCTTCCCGGGGAACGCGCAGTGGCCGGCGGTCGCGACCGTGAGGCCGTTCTCGGACTCGACGGCGTTGCCCGTGCAGCTCATCTCCTTGCCGTCGACGACGTACGCGACGATGCCGACGTGCGGGACGGGATCCACCTGCTGGGCGACCGGGATGATCGGTCGGGCGCGGTGCTGGTCGAGGGACGCGGAGGTGGTGAGCTCGTCCGCCGAGGGGACGTCGTCGGGCGTGCCGGGGGTGCCCGACGTGCGGGTCAGCTCCGGGGACCCGGCGCCGGCCAGCCGCTCGGGCGTCCAGAAGGCGACGGCGTCGGCCGCGTCGGCGGCGGATCGCGTGACGGTGGCGGGGGCGGGCGCGGTGTCGTCGGCGGTGGCGGATGAGGCGGGGGAGACGGCGACGAGGGCGAGGAGGCCCGCGGCGCCGGCGACCACGGCGATGGCCGGGCGGCGGAGGAGGGTGCGGGCGAGGATCCGTGCGGCGGTGCGGGACGCGTGCGTCATGGACGGCCTTTCCGTGGGGGAGCGGCCGCCGGGCCGGCGGCCGAGGCATCGACGGTAGCCGTCCGGGGCGCCCCGGCGAGCGGACGCCGAACAGCCGGGGCGGGCCGTCGTCGGGTGCCGCGCGCGGGCTGCCCGGCGCGGGTGCTACCCGGCGCGGACGGCGGCGCCGGCGCACATCCGCGGCGCGTCAGACTGGGGGCATGACCTCGCGCCCCGCCTCCCACCCGACCGCCGCCGACGAGCGGGCGGCGGATCCGCGCATCGCCCCGGACGGCGGCCGGCGCTCCGTGCCGCGCACGCTCGCGCGCATCCTCCTGGGGCTCGTGCTGATCATGGCGGGCACCGGGCACCTCACGGTCGCGCGGGAGTCGTTCCAGGCGCAGGTGCCCACGTGGCTTCCGATGGATCCCGACTTCGTGGTGCTCGCGTCGGGCGTGGTGGAGATCACGCTCGGCCTGTCGCTCGTGCTGCTCGGCCGCTGGCGCGTGTGGGTGGGCCTCGTGGTCGCGTTGTTCTTCATCGCGATCTTCCCGGGCAACATCTCGCAGCTCGTCACCCGCACGCCCGCCTTCGGACTCGAGACCGACGCCGCGCGGGCGATCCGGCTCGTGTTCCAGCCGCTCCTCGTGCTCTGGGCGCTGTGGGCGACCGGCGCGTGGTCGGCGTGGCGGAACGGGCGCGCCCGCCGCTAGCGACGGGACGACCTACGCGCGGCCGACGCCGACGCCGACGCCGACGCGCGAGAGCAGGGCCGCCGTCGCGGCCTTGACGCCCGTCTCGATCGTGCCCTCCAGGGTCGGCGCGAACTGCGGCGTGTGGTTGCCGGGCGGCGGGGTCGCACCCCCGAGCGCCTCGGGCTCCACGCCGCCGAACGCCCAATAGACGGTGGGCACGCCGATGGCCTCGCCCAGGATCCCGAAGTCCTCGCTGCCCATGATCGGCGGCGACTCGACGACCCTGTCGGCGCCCAGCTGCGCCGTCAGCGCCGCCACCACGCCGCGCGTCGCCTCCGGGTCGTTGCGGTTCAGCGGGAACGAGACGATCTCCTCGATCTCGGGCTCCGGGGCCCCGCTCGCGGCGGCCTCGGCGAGGATGATGCGCCGCACCGACGCCAGCACCCGCTCCCGCACGGCCGGGTCGAACGTGCGGATGCTCAAGCCCAGCACCGCGTGCTCGGGGATGATGTTCTCCTTCGTGCCCGCCTGGAACGTGCCGACGGTCACGACGGCGGCGGCCTGCGGGTCGATCTCGCGCGCGACCACGGTCTGCAGGCGGAGCACGATGGCGCTGGCGGCGACGATCGGGTCGATGGAGTTCTGCGGCTGGGATCCGTGCGCGCCGCGTCCCCGCACGGTCACCCGCCACGAGTCGCTCATGCTCATGAACGCGCCCTCGCGGGTCGCGACCACGCCGACGGGGAGCGGGAAGACGTGCTGGCCGAGGATCACCTCGGGGCGCGGCGCCCGGTCCCACAGGCCGTCGGCGAGCATCGCGCGGGCGCCCTCGCCGGTCTCCTCGCCGGGCTGGAACACGAACACGATCGTGCCGGCCCACGCGTCGCGGTTCGCGGCGAGCGCCTGCGCGGTGGTGAGGGCGGCGGCGACGTGGAAGTCGTGGCCGCAGCCGTGCATCGTGGGCACCTCGGTGCCGGTCGGGTCGATGCCGGTGTCGCGGCTCGCGTGCGCGAGGCCCGTCTCCTCGAGGATGGGGAGGCCGTCGGTGTCGGCGCGGAACGCGACCACGGGGCCGTCGCCGTTGCGGAGGATCCCGACCACGCCGGTGCCGCCGCAGCGGCTCGTCTCGGCGCCGATCGCCTCCAGGTAGGCCTCGATCGCGGCCGCCGTCGCGTGCTCCTGCATCGAGAGCTCGGGGTGCGCGTGCAGCGAGCGGAACAGCTCGTGCGCGTCGCGCACGTCGTCGTCCAGCAGGGTGACACCGGGGTGCACGTCCATCGGGGATCCTCCTCGTGGGTGGGTGGCGTCCCTCGTGGGACCCGTCGCTCCAGGCTATGCCCGGCCCGGCGGCGCCCCGCGGCCGACCGGCGGCTCCGGATCAGTCGTCGGAGCCGGTCGCGGAGTCGTCGACGGACCGGTCGACGACGTCGCCGGAGCCCGCGTCCACGCGCACCGCGTGCGTGACGCCCGAGGAATCGACGACGTCGCCCTCCCAGAGGATCCGGCCGCCGTCCTCGTCGAGGCCGAGCTCGGTGACGGTGCCCGCGACGGCGCCCGTGATGGCGGATGCGGCGTCCGCGTGGCCGATGCCCGCGCCCCGGAGGAGCGCCGCGGTGTCGGCGAGGTCGTCGGGGTCGTCCGCGTCGGCGACGGGCCCGGCCGTGACCGCGGACCCGTCGGCGGCCGTGTGCACCTCGTGCTCGCGGCCGTCCTGCTCGGCGACGACGACCTCCCACGACGTGCCGCCCGCCTCCTGGTCGACCGAGACGAGCGCGCTGCCGGGGACGGCGGCGATCGCGGTGTCGACGGCGGCGGCGAGCGCTCCGTCGGCGGGGACGGCGACCGAGGCGCCGGTGCCGGCGGCCGGGGCGGACGCGGCCGGGGACGGACCCGTGCCAGGGGCCGACGCGGGGGCGGATCCGCCGGAGCAGCCGGCCAGCGCGAGGCCGCCGATCAGCGGGAGGGCGAGCGCCAGGGCGGCGCGGCGGGCGGTGGACGTGGTGGTGTGCGTGGTCATGGGGCCACCCTGCCCGGGGGCACCTTAACCGGACCCTAAGCGGCCGACGCCGGCAGCCGCAGCACCACGCGCGCCCCGCCGCCCGGGGAGTCCTCGATGCGGGCGGACCCGCCGTGCGCCTCCGCGACCGCGCGCACGATGGCGAGGCCGAGCCCGGATCCGCCGGAGTCGCGGTCGCGCCCCTCGTCGAGCCGCACGAAGCGGTCGAGGACGCGCTCGCGCTCGGAGGCCGGGATCCCGCGCCCGTCGTCCGCCACCGCGAGGACGACGCCGTCGGCCGTGGACGCGGTGGAGACGGTCACGGTCGACGCCGCGTGCCGGGCCGCGTTGTCGGCGAGGTTGCGCACGGCGAGCGCGAGGAGCCGGGCGTCGCCGTCGACGCGGCAGGCGGCGATGCCGGATCCGTCGACCCGCACGTCCGCGCGCCCACGCAGCCGCGCGACCTCCTCCAGGGCGACGTCGTCGAGGTCCACCGGCCGCCGGTCGAGCGCCGCGCCCTCGTCGAGGCGGCTGAGCACGAGGAGCGCGTCGACGAGGTCCTGCTGACGGGCACCCTCCGCGAGCACCACGTCCGCGAGCTCGGCGAGGCTCGTGCGATCCGGGTGGATGCGCGCGAGCTCCGCGTGCTGCCGCACGGTCGCGAGCGGGGAGCGGAGCTCGTGCGACGCGTCGGAGACGAAGCGCCGCTGCGCCGTGCGGGCGTCGTCGAGCCGGGCGAGCATCCCGTTGAGGGTGCGCGCGAGCCGGTCGACCTCGTCGCCCGTGCCGGGCTCGGCGAGGCGCGCGTCGCCGGGGGCGGAGCCGATCGCCTCGGCGTCGCGGCGGATCCGCTCCACGGGCCGGAGCGCGCGCCCCACCACGATCCACGCGAGCAGCGCCACGAGCGCGACGACGACGGGCACGGCCACGGCGAGCAGGCGCACGACCGCGGCGACGGCCTCGTCGGCGTCCTCGAGGGGCGCGGCGACGACGACGGTCACGCCACCCGCGTCCTCCACGTCGCCGGCGACGACCAGCCGGCGCTCCCCGTCGACGACCACGTCGTCGGCACGCTCGCCGTCGTACAGCGGCGCGACGTCGGCGTCCTCGCCGTGGGCGATCACGCGCCCGTCGCCGTCGAGCACCTGCACGAGGTCGTCGGCGCCGAGGTCGGTCACGGCCTGCGGTCCGCCCGCGGCGACCGCGTCGGACACCGTGTCGAGCCTCTGGATCGCGGCCTCGCGCACGCCGTCCTCCAGGGATCCGCGGAGCAGCAGCGCGAAGACGACGGCGCCGAGGGCGCCGAGCAGCAGCGCGAGGAGGGCGACGGCGGTGGTGGCGCGCACGCGCAGGGACCGGCGCCGGTGGGCCCGCTCACGCATCGGATCCGCCCAGCCGGTAGCCCGCGCCGCGCACCGTCTCGATGGTCGCGGTGCCGTACGGCCGGTCGAGCTTCCGGCGGAGGTGCGCCACGTACACCTCCACGATCGACGGGTCGCCGTCGAAGTCGTCGTCCCAGACGTTCGCCACCACCTCGCGCTTGGAGACGACGCGGCCGGCGTTCCGGGCGAGGAACTCCAGCACCGCGAACTCGCGGCTCGTCAGCTCGATCTCCTCGCCGCCGCGGGAGGCGCGGCGCGGTCCCGGGTCCACGACGAGGTCGCCGATGCGGTGCGCGACCGGCCGGGCGGGGGCGCCGCGGCGGACGAGCGCGCGGATCCTCGCCACCAGCACGGGGAACGCGAACGGCTTGGTGACGAAGTCGTCGGCGCCCGCCTCGAGCGCCTCGACCTCGTCCCAGTCGCCGTCCTTCGCGGTGAGGATGAGGACGGGGGTCCAGACGCCCTCGTCGCGGAGGGTCCGGCAGACCGCCCAGCCGCTCATGCCGGGCAGCATCAGGTCGAGGAGGATCGCGTCGTACCGGTTCTCGCGCGCCCACCACAGGCCGTCGACGCCGTCGTGCGCCACGTCGACCGCGAACCCCTCGGCCTGCAGCCCGCGCCGGATCCCGTCGGCCAGCCGCCGCTCGTCGTCCACCACGAGGATCCTCATCCGACCACCGTGCCAGACGCGCGCGCCGGGCGCCCGCCGGTCGGGCGTCGCCCGGCCCATGCCGCGACGGCGCCGTCAGTCGACGAGGTGCGCGGTCTCCCCGAGCGTCGCGACCGCGCGGTTGTGGAACAGGTCGTCCTCCACCAGGTGCGTGATGCTGCCGGCGGGCAGGCGGAACGCGACCACGTCGAGCGCCGTCAGCGGCATGCCGATCCACCGGGCGATGACGAACGTCCCCGACCCGCCGTGCGTGACGACGACCAGGTGCGGCGCCGGGTCGGCCAGGGCCACGTCCATCCCGCGGTACACGCGGGCGACCCACTCCGCCTTCGTCTCCGCTCCCGCGAGGCCCTCGTCGTGGTGCATCCGCTCGCCGGACGCCGGTGGCGGGACGAAGCGCTCCCGGAACCACGCGTCCGGCCGGCCCTCGCCCTCGCCGTACGACTTCTCCCGCAGCTCGGGCACCGCGACGGGCCGGCCGCCGACGCGGGCGGCGATCGCGTCGGCGGTCTGCCGGGTGCGGCGCAGGTCCGAGGTCAGGATGGGCGTGCCCGCCGGCACGCGCGCCGCGACCGCGGACGCGATGCGGTCGGCGTGCGCGAGCCCGCGCGGCGTGAGCTCCGAGTCGTGCCAGCCGCCGACGCGCCCCTCGGCGTGGTGCGTCGCCTCCGGGTGCGTCACCAGGAGGATCTCCCTCACGCCGGGCCCTCGGGCCCGGGGAGCGGGTCCAGGAGCGCCGGGTCCCGGATGATCCCGATGGGCGTCGTGTCCATCCGCACCGACTGCACGACCACGCGCTTCGAGCGGCGGCGGAGGTGGCGTCGCGCCTGGGGCGTCGCGAGGAGGCTGCCGAGCACGAGGCCGGCGCCGATGGCCAGCGTCGTCGCCATGGCGCCGACGAACGCGCCCGTCGCGCCGGACGTGCCGGCCATCGAGTTGAGGAGCGCCGAGGCGACCGCGAGCGACGGCAGGAGGGATCCGCAGAAGGCGGGCACCGCGATGGCCGTGGCCGAGACCCGGAGGCGCGCCGCGACCACCGTCCCGAGCGCGCCGAGCAGCGTCGCGACGAGGAACGTGCCGGCCAGCAGCGGGACGCCGGCTGCCTTGAGGAGCCACAGCGACGTCGTGCCCACGAGCGCGACCGCGATGGCGACGGGCATCACGCGCGCGTTGGCGCCCTGCGTGATCCCGGTCGCGCCGGCCGCGAAGAACGTGGTGATGAGCAGCATCCAGAACGGGAGTGCGCGGAGGGTGATGTCGGTGGGATCCACCTCGATGTCGACGCCCGCGGTGAGCGCGAGCCCGCCCGGGATGCCGACCGCGATGCCCGCGACGATGAGCACGATGATCATCGCCCGCGACAGCGCCATGGCCCGGAACCCCGAGATGGCGTCCTGCGCCCACGTGACGATGGTGACGTGGGGGAGGATCAGCACCACCACGGCCGCGACCATCGCCGCCGCGCTGCCGGCGGGCAGCACGCCCGACCAGATCGCGAGCGTGCCGATCGCGGCGACGGCCGCGGACTGCACGGCCACCACGAAGAACGGCGGGATGCCGCGGCGCGCGAGCTGCCGGCCGAGCACCATCGATCCGATCATCAGGAGGAACGCGCCGATCGCGCCCGCGAGCGAGCCGCCCGCCTGCAGCGAGACGGACACGCCGAAGAGGCCCATGGAGGCGTCCGTGATCCACGACGGCCAGCGCGGCGGCGACTTGAGCACCTCGACGAGGCCCTCCACCGCGCTCGTCATGTCGCGGTCGTCGTGGAGGAGCTCGTCGACGATCTGGTAGACGAGCGAGAGCCGGTGCAGGTCGCTGCCCTCGGCCGTGACCACGCGCAGCTTCACGAGCGGCGGCCCCTCGAGCGGCGCGTACTGGATGGTGATGGCCGTGCCCGTGATGTCGAGCTCCAGCGGCGCGAGGTTCCACTTCGTGCTCACGGCGACGATGGCGATCTCGACCGCGCGCACGTCGGCCCCGGAGGCGAGCATCACCTCGCCGAGGTCGAGGCAGAAGTCGACGATCTGGCGCGGCGAGTAGAGGTCGCCGAGGCGCCCGTGGGCGGGCTCGGTGCCCTCGTAGATCGTGCCGCGGAGGCGCGCGCGGACGTCGCGCATCTCCTGCGGGTTGACGCGGCGGCGGCGTTGGCGCGGCGGACGCGCGGCGCCGGGGTCCCGGCGGGGGCGACGCGGATCCGCGGGCGGCGGGGTGGTGCTCAGCGCGATCAGCGCTCCGTTCGAGGCCGGCCCGCAGGGCGGGGGCGGATGGTGGATCGGGTCCACCCTAGGCGCCGGGTCGCGGGACACGCCCGCGGCGCACCTGACAGCATGTGGGGATGGACGAGGCCGAGGCGATCGCGCGCGCCGACCGCCTCTGGGAGAGCGGACGGCGGGCGGCCGCGCTGGAGTCCCTGCGCACGCGCGTGCGCCGGGAGCCGGCGGATGCGCATGCGCGTCGCGCCCTCGTCGCGCGGTACCGGGAGCTCGGCGCCGCCGACCAGGCGGGACGCTACGGGCTGGCGATCGGCGGGCTGACCACCCCGCGCGAGCGCCGGCTCGCGGCCCGCCAGCTCGCGGCGGCGGGGACCGGGGCCGCCGGGCTCCGCGCCCACCTGGCGCTCCCCGCGGGCGACCTCCCGCCGGAGGTCCTCGACCTGGTCGTCGAGGTCGAGCGCCTGCGGGAGGAGCGACGCCTCGCCTGGGGCGCGGACCACCCGCACGCGGCCGACCTCGGCGCCGACGACGTGTCGTTCGCCTTCTGGGCCGTCACCGGGACGCTCCTCGCGATCTCCCTGCTCGCGGCCGTGGTCGTCGACCTCGCGGGCGCCCCGTGGACGGCGCTCGCGCGGTGGATCGCCGCCGCGCTGGTCGCGGTGATGCTCGCGGGCTCCGTCCTCGAGCGCCGCCGGGCCGTCCGGCGAGCCCGCGCCGCCGACGCGGCGGACTGGGCCACGGCGATCGTGGTGCTCGCCCTCGGCCTCGTGTGCCTCGTCCCGGCCGCCGCGGTCGTCAGCTGATCCGACCCGCCGACCGGCCTTCCCGCCGCGGCCCGGGCCGGGTAGACAGGGGCATGGCCCCCGCATCCGAGCACCCGCGACTCCGCCAGACGGTCCTCGACGCACCCGATCCGCGTCGGCTCGCGGAGTTCTACCGTGAGCTCCTCGGCTACCGCTACCGGCCGGGGGACGAGCCGACCGCCGAGGACGAGGACCCCGACTGGCTCGTGCTCGTGGACGACCGGGCCGTCCCGCGCCTCGCGTTCCAGCGCGCGCCGGGCATGCCCGCGCCCGCGTGGCCGACCGGATCGCCGCCGCAGATGCTCCACCTCGACCTGACGGTGGACGACCTCGACGCGCTTCACCGGCAGCGCACCCGGGCCGAGGGCCTCGGCGCCCGCGTCCTGGAGGACCGCTCGGACGACGCGGGCGAGCCGCTGTTCGTGCTCGCGGATCCCGCCGGCCACCCATTCTGCGTGTTCGTCGCCGCTCCCGCCCCGGCGTGACGCCGAGGCGCGACCGGTCCCGACGCCGGCGCGGCGCCCGACCGGGAGGTCGGACGCCGCGCGGGACGAGCGGACGGATCAGCCCTTCGGGCAGGAGCTGAGCGACGCGCTGATCGGACCGCCGACCTTCGGGGCCGGGCAGATGAACTTCGCGTAGGCGCTGTTCCCGTCGAGGTAGCGCTTGAGGAACGCGGTGACCGCGGTGCGGATCGTCGCGACCGGCACGTGCTCGCCCGCCGCGTGGCCGAGGCCCTTCAGCTCCAGGTACTGCTTCGGTGTGCCGGCGGGGATGGAGTCGTACGCGGGCTTGCCGAACTCCGCGGGGACGGCGAGGTCGTCCTTCTGGCCCGTGATCACCAGGGTGGGGGTCGTGAGCTTCGGGTAGGCGGGGTACTGCGCGTCCGGGTCGCTCGCGGGCGGGAAGTCGTACGGCATGAGCCCGATCGCGGCCTTGATGGACGGACGCGACTGGGCGGCCTGCATCGTGCCGCCGCCGCCGAACGAGTAGCCGATGAGGCCGACGTCCTTGGCGGAGACCTGGGACCTCACCGCGCTCCGGCCGGTGAGGTAGTCCGCCGCGGCGAGGATCTCGGTGGAGCGCTGGTCGGGCAGGTCGCCCGTGTCGAGGGTGTCGATGGCGAACGCGACGAAGCCCTGCGAGGCGACGAGCTGCGCCATCTCCTTCTCGTCGGCGTTCGTGTCGGTGAAACCGGGGGTGATGACGACGGCGCCGAGGACGGCCTTGCCGGTGTCCTGCGGCGTGTAGATGACGCCGCCGCCGAAGGTCGTCACGGCCGTCTTGGGTACGACGGTGGTGCGCACGGCGAAGGGCGCGTGGTGGTGCACGACGGCCGGCTGGTGGGCGGGGGCGTGGGCCTGGGCCGCGGCGGGGACCGCGATGGTCGCGACCAGGGCGAGCGCGGCGACCGCCGCCGGGCGGCGGAGCGAGGAGGGCATGACGGACATGGGGGTCTCTCTGTCGTGGGGGAGTCCTCGGCGATCGCCGCGGACGGGTGTCGCCAGGACGTTAGGGCCACGCGATCCCGGCCGCCCTCCCGTCGTCCCCAGGCGCGACGCCTGGGGATGATCCGCCCGCCGCGCGAGCGGGAGGGTCACCCCCTCGGGCAGGAGCTGGTCGACGCGCTGATGGGCCCGCCGACCTTCGGTGCCGGGCAGATGCGCGTCGCGTAGGCGGTGTCGCCGGCGAGGTACCGCTCGAGGAACGCGGTGACGGCGGTGCGGATCGTGGCGGTCGGCGTCCCCATCCCGGCCCCGTGGCCGAGCCCGGTGAGCTGCAGGTACTGCTTCGGGGTGCCGGCCGGGATGGAGTCGTAGGCGGGCCTGCCGAACCTCGCCGGGATCGCGGTCGCGTCCGCCTGCCCGGTGATGATGAGCGTCGGCACCGTCAACCTCGGGTACTCGGGGTGGACCGCCTTCGGGTCGCCCGCGGGCGGGTAGTCGTACGGCATGAGGGTGAGGGCGGCCCTGATCGACGGGCGCCGCTGCGCAGCCTGGAGCGTCCCGCCGCCTCCCATGGAGAATCCGAGGAGCGCGACGCGGTCGGGGGAGACCTCGCTCTTCACGGCGCTCCTGCCGGTGAGGTAGTCCGCGGCCGCGAGCATCTCCGTGGCACGACGGTCGGGGAGGTCGGCGCGATCGATCGTGTCGATGGTGAAGACGACGAAGCCCTCCGCGGCGAGCTCGGTGCCGTAGACCGCCATGTCCGACCTCCTGCCGTGGAAGCCGGGCGTGACGACGACGGATCCGAGGACCTCCTGCCCGGCGCCGTGGGGAGCGAAGATCGTGCCGCCGCCGAAGCCCGGATCCGCCGTGGCCGGGACGAGGATCTGGTCTACGGCCGGGACGGCCGGCTGCGGGCGGTGACGAGCCGCGGCGGCAGGGCGGGTCGCGGGTCGGTGCACGGCGTGGTGCACGGGGGCCGCGGCCTGCGCGCCCGTGGGGACGGCGAGGGAGGCGACGAGCGCCAGGGCGGCGACGGCCGCGGAACGGGCGCGGACCGAGGGGCGTGTGGCGGGCATCGGGCGTCTCTCGGATCGGGTCGGGGACGTCCGCGGCGACGGCCGCCGGACGTCGCAGGACGCTACGGCGGTCGAGGGCCTCTCCGGATGCCGACGTCCCCAGCCCCCGCGCGGGGGCGCCACGCGATCCGGCCGCGTGCGTGCGGCCAGCGGCGTCCCGTCACCGCATCAGATGAGCACCCTGCCCGTCCCGAGCGCGATCTCCCGCCCGAGCCCCGCGTCGACGACCACCGGCACGTCGGCCGCGATCTGCGTGCCTTCGGGGACCCACGCGCGGCCCTGGGCCACGAGGATCACGAGCCCCTCGACGTCGCCGACCGCGGCGAACACGTCGGTCCCGAAGTCGCCGTACGGCCGCAGGCCGGCCCCCTCCAGCAGCGCGACCGCGGCGGGCACGTCGTCGACCACGATGCCGACCTCGCTCACGGCGACGACGTCGGACGCCCGGAACGGCCCGGTCCC
>Ga0265798_10001823_pt1 | contig 32303 bp, 25 predicted proteins | sample P3T30metagenome_FD_192430 | JGI IMG/M metagenome (GOLD analysis project Ga0265798, IMG submission 192430) | Plant litter microbial communities from East Loma Ridge, Irvine, California - P3 T30 | ecosystem: Environmental > Terrestrial > Plant litter > Unclassified | place: USA: California... | reverse complement strand
TCTCGCCATACCCCCCGTAGATCGGCGCCCCCAGATCGACGAACCGCGCCCGGTTGCGCGCATGATACTCCGGCAACCGATACCAGGCGAGCGACGGCGATTCATGGTGTGCGGCGTGGAGGTTGTTGTTGAGGAACAGCAGCCCGAGCACGCCGCCGCGTTCGACGCTCGCCGCACGGCCGGGGCTAGCCAGATCCGCGCGATGCTCGGCGTAGGAGCGCAGCATCGTCAGTGCCATCCCGGGATAGACGAACGTCAGAACATAGCGCGCGAGCCCCAGCCCGACATGATCGAGCCACGCGATCAGGATCGCGACCGCAGCCAGATGCGGCATCCAATCCCGCACGACACGCGCCGGTTCGCGGGCCACCCGCCGGACCTCTCCGAGCAGAAACCGTACGACCGAGATCGGCGGCCCGAAGATCATCTGCCCCGCCAGCGTCGATTGCAGCCGGCCGAGCAACGCCGCCAGGCCGTCGGTGCGCGCGCGATACCGCGATTCCGGATCGTGCGACGGATCGGTGATGATCGCGGCGGCGTGGTGCGCGCGGTGGCTTCGGTGGTAGGATCCGTACGGCAGCCACAGCGACAACGGGACGAACCCGATCACCGCGTTGATCGCGGGGTATCGCGTCGGATGGCCGTGGATCGTCTCGTGCTGCAACGACCCGTGCCACGCGAGCAGCCACCCTCCGATCGCCATCAGAACGGGCCAAGGGACCGCGTTATGCCACGCGGTTGCGGCGAGCCAGCCGCCATAGATTGATACCGCGACGGCAACCGTCGGCCACTGGACATTCGAACGCTCGATCGATCGTGGCATCGCCACCTCCTGGTTACGCGAGCAATGTCCCCCAGAACGATAGGCGTTGGAAAGTCTTTGTCCTTTGTACCACCAAAGCTTTTGTTGGCGGGGCCACAACGACGGCTGATCGGGATCGCCGCACGCCCGATCCCACCGAGCCGCCTGCCGCCTCAACTGTATAATATGTGTAATCGAACCGACACCGACATGTCGCGGACGCTCCGTAGTGGCCGCCCTCAGGCCGCGGTTGGGCGGCGACAAGGGGATCTGCAATGTTCGAGTTCCGGGGCGTGCATCGCGCTTCGCTTTTTCTGTCGTCGGCGGCGATCGGGATCATGGCCGGCGCAACGCCGTCGATCGCTCAGGCCGCGCCGGCGCAAGCAAACGGTGACGCCAGTGCCGATGCCGCGCCCACCAACGCGACCCAGGATACGCCACGCGAGGCTACCGCAGACGGCACGATTATGGTGACCGCCAGCCGCACGACGCGGTCGTCGGTCGCGCTGTCGGGGGTCGAGATGCAGAAGACCATGCCGGGCGTCAGTCCGGTCAAGGCGATCCAGACCCTGCCCGGCGTCCAGTTCGAAACCGCCGACCCGTGGGGCAACAACGAGCAGAACATCTCGCTGGTCGTCCACGGGTTCAACCAGAACCAGCTCGGCTTCACGCTCGACGGCGTGCCCTTGGGCGATCAATCCTACGGCAATTTCAACGGCCTCTCGCCACAGCGTGCGGTCATCAGCGAGAATGTCGGCCAGGTGCGCCTGTCGTCGGGTGCGGCCGATCTCGGCACGGCGTCGGCCAGCAATCTCGGCGGCGCGGTCGAGACGTTCACCAGCGATCCCGCGCGCGATCTCGGCCTCCGCTTCGCGCAGACGCTCGGCAGCTACGATGCGCAACGCAGTTATCTGCGGGTCGACAGCGGCGAATTCGAAGGCCTTGGCGGCACCAACAGCGGCTATGTGTCCGCGGTCCGCCAGAAGGCGCGCGCGTGGGAGTTCGACGCGAACCAGGGCGGTTATCAGGTCAACGCAAAGTTCGTCCACAAGGACAGCCACGTCACGCTGACCGGCTATTTCGCCTTTTCCGACAAGCAGGAGCCGAACCAGGATTCGGTCGCGCACAATGCTGGCGGGATCGAGCCCTATTATCGCAGCCTGCTCTATCCGAACTTCGGCGCGGCGCTCGCCTATCTCGATGCCAACGGCAACGTCCCCGCCAACGCACCGGCCAATTACCTGAACTATTACGGCGATGCGCAGCGCAAGGACTATCTGGGCTATGTGAAGCTCGATTACCGCTTCTCGGACGCGGTGACGTTCTCGAACCAGGTCTATTACCATCACGACGACGGCGAAGGGCAGATCGCCGGACCGATCACGGTGGCGGGTCTGCCGGCGCTGTTCCGCATCTATTATCCCGGCCAGAATTTGAAGCAGGTGTTCGGCAATTCGGGCTATGCGCTGCGGACCACCGAATACACCGTCGACCGTGAAGGGCTGTTGTCGCGGCTAGCGGTCGAGGCGGGCAATCACGAGATCGAGCTGGGCGGCTGGTACGAGCACAACGCGAACACCGTCCGGCGCCGCTGGTACGCGTTCCCGATCGGCAATCCCTCGACGCCCTATGTCCGCGCCGACCCGGCACTGCGTCGCCTGACGCAATATGGCAGCGACGTCGACGTCGACATCGTCCAGTTCCACCTCCAGGATCGCTGGCACGTCACGCCCGCGGTCACGCTGGAGGCGGGCTTCAAGTCTAGCCTACAGTTCGCCAACGGCGCAGTACCGGTCCAGCCGCTACCGGGCGCGTTGTCGGGTGCCTCGACCGGCCTGCCCGAAGGCAGGATCAGCACGAAGAAGTGGTTCCTGCCCGCGGTCGGTGGGACCTGGGACGTGACCTCGTCGGAGCAGCTCTTCGCCAACGTGCAGAAGAACGTCCGCCAGTTCCAGACGTCTGTCGCCGCCGGGCTTTCGCCGTATAACCTGGGCAGCCAGCAGGCGTTCGACCAGCTGAAGGCCGAGACGTCGCCCGAAAGCTCGTGGACCTACGAGGCGGGCGTCCGCTCGCATCGGCAGGTGTCGCTCGGCCCGATCACCGCGATCGAAGGCCAGGTGAACTACTACCACGTCGATTTCAGCAACCGCCTGTTGCAGATCAGCGCGACGCCAGTGATCGCGTCGGTCGTCGGCGGCGTATCGATCCTGCAGAACGTCGGCGGCGTGACGACCAACGGCGTCGATTTCGCCACGACGGTCCGGTTCGGGCCGCATTTCTCGCTGTACGATGCGCTGTCGTACAACAGCTCGAAATACGACGACAACTATACCAGCGGCACCGCGACGGTCCCGACTGCGGGTAAATACGTCCCCAACACCGCCAAATGGCTCAACAAGGTCGTCGCCAGCGCGAACGACGGCCCGTTCGACGTCCAGGTGATCGGTGACTTCGTCGGCCGCCGCTTCGCCACCTATACCAACGATCAGTCGGTGCCAGGTCGCGTCCTGCTGAGCGCACAGGCCGGCTACGCGCTGCCACCGATCGGCGGTCTCGGCCTGAAGAACACGCGGTTTTCGGTCAACGTCACCAATCTCACCAACCGCAAGGGCATCTACGAAGTCGTCGTCGGCGCGGCGAGCACGACCTACAACAGCTATGCGACGCCGCCGCGGCAGGTGTTCTTCACGCTGTCCGGCGCGTTCTGACCCGCCGTTAGCCCCTCGGACCGAAGTCCTTTGCCTCCCAAGGGATCGGCTTCGGTCCACCCGGCCCCGTCCGCGCGATGGTACCGAATGATCATAGTTTTCGGGCGCCCGGTCGGCTAGTTTTGCGCGATGACCAACCGGGGGGCCGTCACGCGAACGATCGCACTTGCGCCACTGCTCGGGCTGGCGGCGCTGGCGCTCGCTGCGATCACGGGCGGGCTTTCGGCGAGCTTCATCGATCCCGATGAGTCCTCGCATTACATCAACACGCTGTTCATCGGCGACTGGCTGCGCGCCGGGCTACCCTCGCCGATGACGTTCGCGCAGGATTTCTACGCGCACTTTCCAAAGCTCTCGATCGGTCACTGGCCCCCCGGCTGGTACGCGCTGCTCGCGCCGCTGTTCGCGGTACTACGCCCTTCTCCTTATGCCGCCGCGATCCTCAGCGCGTTCATCGCCGGGCTGCCAGCGTCACTCGTGGGCTGGGGCCTGTTCCGCGTCGGCGCGCCGCGGTTGGCGATTGCCGCCGCATTCGTCGTGCTGCTCCTGCCCCTGGAGATTGAGAGCGCGCGCTATTTCCTCCTCGACCAGCCGGTGACGCTGGTCGTCGGACTCGCCGGCATCGCTTGGCTGACCGCGGCCGAAACCCCGTCATGGTGGCGTTTCGCGCTGTTCTCCGCACTCGCGGTGTTCGCGACGCTGGTGAAGGGCAACGGCCTGCTCATCGTCCTCGTCCCCGTGATCGACATCGTCCTGTCGCGCCGCTGGCATCTGCTACGCGACCGCAAGCTGTGGGTTGCGGGGGCGGTGACCGGCGTGATGATCCTGCCATGGTATCTGATCTCGTTCAGGATTTCCGCGGGGGGCTTCAACTATGCCCCGGGCCTCGCCTATGCCGGGGACTCGCTCGTCACCAATCTTCAGGCGGTGCGCGCCAATATCGGCTGGAGCGGGATACTCCTCCTGATGATCGGAACGATCTGGGGGTGGCGCGACGGACGCGCAGGGCCGGTCGTCAGGCTGTCGGTCGCGATGATCCTCGCCACCTTGATCTTCCAGGCCGCCATCCCGGTCGCCTTGGTCGACCGCTACATCCTGCCGTTGCTGCCATGGTCCGCCATCCTCGTCGCGCTGGGCGTTTTAACGCTGTGGCGCCTCGGCGCGGTCTACCGTGCTGCAGCGGTCGCGTGCACCGTCGGTGTGCTTGTCGTGCCCGCGGTCGCGCTGGCCCAGTTGACCGCCAAGCCCGATCTCGGCGCGCCGGCAATCGCGCGGACGATGGTCGACACGCCCGGTCTCTGGCTGGTCGACGGTCGCGCCGGCGGCGAAGGTGCGGTGATCGCCGCGGCAGCCTATGCGGATCGTGGCCGGCGGCGGATCTGGGTGGCCAGGGCGTCGCAGTGGCTGTCGACCAGCGACTTCATGGGCCGCGGCTATGTCCTGACCGCGCGAACCCCAGGCAAGGCGGCGGCCACGCTGGACCGCCTCGGAATCCGCGGCGTAGTCGTCGTCGGCGAACGACGGCGGCTAGCCTACCCGCACAGCGTCGTCCTGACACAGGCGGTCGAGGCGCCTCAGTATCTCCAGCGCCGAGCCCGGTTCGCGATCGGTCCCGGCGCGACATTGGTCGCAGTTCGCTCGGCTCCGATCACCCCCCGCCCGGACCTGCTCGCAACCGGTAGCGGCTCGCACAATTTCGCAGCGATGACCGGCCCGCAATAATCGGTACTGGTGCGCCCCTACAACGACCGGCGCCGTTCAGTTTCAGTTTAGGCCATGAGATCATTACCTAAATTACAGGCTCGATATTATACAATCATCGAAACTTTCCAGGCGTCGGTGGATTTAACGATCCGACGACGGCCGGTTCGCGGACAATGTCGGGCGTTCGACAACAAGTTTCAGGAATTCTCATGGCTATGACGGATGCGCCTTCCGCAACGGACACGCGGGACGAACAAGGCAGCACATCCGTCCCGACCAGGACGCTCGATGCGCTAAACTTCTTCCTCGCCGACGTGCGCGATGGGTTGGGGCCATATCTCGCCATCTACCTGCTGGCGGTGCGCGGGCCGGCGCATGGCTGGAACGAGGCGACCGTCGGCGCGGTCCTGACGATCGCTGGGATCATCGGCCTGATCTCGCAAACTCCTGCCGGTAGCCTGATCGATCGCGCCAGGAACAAGCCGCGGATCGTGATGATCGCCGCGTTGCTGGTCACGCTCAGCAGCATATCGCTGCCGATCGTGACCGGTTTCACCGTCGTCGCCATCACCCAGTCGGTCGCTGCTGTCGCCGGCGCCGTGTTCGCGCCCGCAATCTCGGCGATCACGCTCGGGCTGGTCGGACCCAAGCTCTTCGCCAAGCGCGTCGGGCGGAACGAAGCCTTCAATCATGCGGGCAACGCGGTATCCGCCGCCCTGGCGGGCCTGCTCGCGTGGAAGTTCGGCCCGGTCGTCGTGTTCTGGCTGATGGGTGGCCTGACCGTCGCGAGCATCGTCACCGCGTCGCGGATCGACAACGGCGCGATCGACAACGCGGTCGCGCGGGGTCTCGACTGCGAACCGGACGACGATTGCGAGGAACCGAGCGGCTGGAAGGCACTGATCGAGAACAAGCCGCTGATGATCTTCGCGGTGACCGCATTCCTGTTCCACCTCGCCAATGCCGCGATGCTGACGTCGGTCAGCCAGCTTCTCTCGCGCACGGTCGGCAAGGACCAGGCGACATCGCTGACCGCCGCCTGCATCGTCGCCGCGCAATTGGTGATGGTGCCGGTCGCGATCGTCGTCGGTCGCAACACCGAGAAATGGGGCACCAAGCCGCTCTTCCTCGTCGCCTTCGCGTTCCTCGCTGCACGCGGGGCATTGTACACCGTCTCGAACGACCCGTGGTGGCTGGTCGGAGTCCAGGCGCTAGACGGCATTGGCGCCGGCATCTTTGGCGCGTTGTTCCCGGTGGTGATCGCCGACCTTACCAGGGGCACCGGGCGCTTCAACGTCAGCCAGGGCGCGGTCGCGAGCGCCCAAGGCCTGGGCGCAGCGCTGTCGGCCTCACTAGCCGGCGCGATCATCGTCGGCGCCGGCTACACCGCCGGCTTCCTGACGCTGGCGGTCGTCGCCGGACTAGGCCTCGCGCTCTATTTCATCGCGATGCCGGAGACCAAACACCGGCATTGAGTTCAGGCCGCGTCGCTTCAAACCAGCAGCTTGTCCAACGTGATCGGCAGATCGCGGACCCGCGTTCCGGTCGCGTTATAGACCGCGTTCGCAACCGCTGCGGCTACCCCGGTGATGCCGATCTCGCCGATTCCGTGCGCACCCATCGGCGTGTGCGGGTCGGCGATGTCGGTCCAGATCACCTCAATCTCGGGCACGTCGAGATGCACCGGGATATGATATTCCGCGAGACTGGGGTTCATGACCCGGCCGTTGCGCTCGTCGAAATCGGTCTCTTCCATCAGCGCGAGGCCGAGGCCCATGATCATGCCGCCGCGGAACTGGCTGCGCGCAGTCTTCGGATTGAGGATCCGGCCGCAGTCGAACGACCCGAGGAAGCGGCTGACGCGCACCTCCCCCGTCACCGCGTTGACGCGGACCTCGCAGAAGATCGCGCTGTGCGAGTGCATCGACCAGTGCATCTGTTCGAGCGGCGACGACCCTTCAGCCGAGACGGTCACCGCATCGCGCTGCGCGCGGCCGAGGATCGAGGCGTAGGACTCGCGTCGCGCCGGATCGTCGAGCTTGGCGAGCCCGCCATCCTCGCTGCCGACCTCGTCCGGCGACAGCCCGGCAAGCGGTGAATCGTTGCCCGCGAGTTTCAGCAATTCGGCGACCAGCGCGTTATGCGCGGCGATCACCGCGCCGCCGATCGCGGCCGTCTGCTGCGATCCACCCGCGAGGATCGACCCGGGAATGATCGAATCGCCATAGCGCACCTCGACCGCATCGAGCGGCAGCCCGAGCCGTTCCGCGGCAACCATCGTCGTGGTCGTCGACGTCCCCATCCCCATTTCGTGCGCAGCGACCTCGACCAACGCCTTGCCCGCGCGGTCGAGCGTGATCCGCGCTGCCGCTCCCGGCATCCGGTAATAGGGATAGGTCCCGGTCGCGCAGCCCATCCCGATCAGCCATTCGCCCTCGCGTCGCGTGCCGGGCAGCGCACGGTCGCCCCAGCCGAATGCATCCGCCCCAGCACGCCATGCCTCGAAGATGTGCCGCGACGAGAACGGAAGGCCCGACGTCGGATCCACCTCCGGCTCGTTGCGGAGACGCAGATCGATCGGGTCGATGCCGAGCTCGACCGCGAGTTCGTCGATCGCCGATTCCAGCGCGAACGTCCCGACCGATTCACCGAGCGCGCGCATGAACGTGTTGGCGAGCATGTCGATCTTCACGACGTCGACCGACAGCTTGATACTATCCGCGGCATAGCCCGCGCGCGTGCCGAGGATGAACGGTTCGGGCATGTGGTTGTGCGGCGTATCCGCGGTGGTTCCGGCATGGATCAGCGCCTGGAAATGGCCGTCCGCATCCGCACCGATTGCGACGTGCTGCTCGGTCAGCGTACGTCCGCCGACCCCGCGGTAGACGCCTTCGCGCGTGAGCGTAATCCGGACCGGACGCCCGACCAGCCGGGCCGCCGCGGCGCCGAGGATCTGGTGATCCCACAGGCACTTGCCGCCAAACCCGCCACCGACATACGGCGAGGTCACGCGGACCTGCTCGGCCTTCAGGTCGAACACGTCGGCGATCGTCGCCGCCGCCATCGTCACCAGCTGGCTGGCGTCATGGATGATCAGATCGTCCCCCACCCAGGCAATCGTCGCGGCGTGGGGCTCGATCGCGTTGTGGTTATGGCGCGGCGTCCGATAGATGTTGTCGACCTTGTGCGAGGCTGCTGCGAGCATGGCGTCGGCATCGCCGATTGTGTTCGACAGCGGTTGGCCCATGAAGGTTGCCGGCTCGGCGCCCTTGGCCTTTGCCGCCTCAAACGACGTTATCGATGGCTCTCCGGCGTAGGTCGCAACGATCAGCGATGCTGCGTAGTCCGCCTGTTCCTGCGTTTCGGCCAGGACAACCGCGATCGGCTGCCCGTTCCAGGCGACGCGATCGTCCTGCATGATCGGCAGGTCGGCGGGCGCCGCCGCGGTCGGTCCCGAGCCGAACACCGCGGGCTGGTTCATCCGGGGCGCATTGCGATACGTCATCACCGCAACGACGCCAGTCGAAGCCTCCGCAGCCGCCACGTCGAGCGTCGCGATCCGCCCGCGCGGGATCGTCGCGAACGCCAGCGCGGCGTAAACCATGTCGTCGAGCGCGAATTCGGCCGCGAACCGCGCTGCGCCCTTCACCTTCAACGGACCATCCAGTCGCGACACCGATGTACCGATCAGGCCGTGCTGACGCGCGATCAGCGGATCGGGAACGCCGCCGGGAACCCAGCTGTCCGGTGCGAGCGGGACCAATTTGCTGACCGCACCCTGCACCAGACCCTGCGCGGTCTGCTTGACGGTATCGACGATGCTCATGCGGATACTCCCAGGTCGCCAAGGACGGCGACGATCGTCCGTTTCGCGAGTTCGATCTTGAAGCCGTTGTCGCGGAGCGGCCTGGCATCGGCGAGTTCGGCGATCGCGGCTGCACGAAACGCCGCCTCGGTCGCCGGGCCACCACGCAGCAACGCCTCCGCCTTGGTCGCGCGCCACGGCTTGTGCGCCACGCCGCCGAGCGCGATCCGCACGTCCCTCACCTGCCCGTCGACTACGTCGAGCGCCGCCGCGACCGAGATCAGCGCGAAGGCATAGCTCGCCCGATCGCGAACCTTGCGGTAAGTCGAGGTCGCCGCGAACGGCATCGCGGGCAGTTCGATCGCGGTGATCAGGTCGCCCGCCGCCAGCACCGTGTCGAGATCGGGACGATCGCCCGGCAGGCGGTGCAGTTCGCCGAACGGAAGCGTCCGCGCGCCACCGCGGCCCTCGACATGGACGACCGCATCGAGTGCGGCCAACGCAACGCACAGGTCGGACGGATGCGTTGCGACGCAGGCCTCCGATGCACCCAGAATCGCATGGATGCGCGTGAAGCCCCCGACCGCATCACAACCCTCCCCCGGCACGCGCTTGTTGCAACGCGAACCGTCGGTGTCGTAGAAATAGGTACAGCGGGTGCGCTGGAGCAGATTGCCGCCGACCGTCGCCATGTTGCGGATCTGCGCCGACGCCCCTGCGAGGATCGCGCGCGACAGCATCGGGTAGCGCGCGCGTACCCCCGCATGCTCGGCAAGCGCGGTATTGCGCACCGCCGCCCCGATCAGCAGCCCACCATCCGCCGTCTCGGTGATCGTGTCCGACAGCCCGGTGACGTCGACGAGCGTGTCGGGCTTGGCGACCGTCTCACGCATCAGGTCAACCAGATTGGTCCCGCCGCCAAGATAGGCCGCCGTCTCCGCATGACCGAGACGGAGCGCTTCGGCGGTATCGCCGGCCCGCGCATAGGCGAAGGGGGTCATGCCGCCATCTCCGCCGCGACGGTTTCGCGGATCGCATTGATGATCCCGTTGTGCGCGCCGCATCGGCACAGATTGCCGCTCATCCGCTCCTGCAATTCCTCGCGCGTCAGTTGCACATCCGCGGTGAGATCGGCGCTGACGTTACTCGGTACGCCGCGCTTCGCTTCCGCCGCCATGCCGATCGCCGAGCAAATCTGGCCTGGCGTGCAATAGCCGCACTGGAACCCGTCATGGTCGATGAACGCCTGTTGCAACGGGTGCAGCGCATTCCCGTCCGACAGCCCCTCGATCGTCGTGACCCGACGCCCGTCATACTGGACCGCCAGCGCGAGGCACGACAGGATACGCTCGCCGTCGACCAGTACGGTGCACGCGCCGCATGCGCCCTGGTTGCAGCCCTTCTTCGTGCCGGAGAGATGCAGCCCCTCGCGCAACAGATCGAGCAGCGAGACGCGGGGATCGACGGGCAGAGCGACCGCCGATCCATTGACGAGTATCGGCATCGCACTCTCCTACCTGCAACCCATGCGCACGCTTCGAACGCGGCCAGGTCAATTCCATACCGAGCGGTATAGGCGGGTTCCGTACGATCCACCAGCGTCTTGGCACGCAATGTATGGCGCTATCTTACAAAGCGCGTCGCACGCGGTATGCAGCCCGCACGTAAGAAGAGACCGGAGGTCTCGCGAGCGGCACCGCAATCAGGAACGAGCAATGGCAGACACGAATCCGACCGACTGGGACGCAGCACAGGTGCGCAAATGGCTCGACGCCCGGATCGCCGCGGCGCGGTCCGATCAGGTCGTCGCCGAACGCGGCGGCTATGGCCAGCAGGACGACTGCGACAAGGCAACCGCCGAGGAGATGGTCTGCACGCTGATGCAGGCGAAGGACTCGGCGGTCGATCAAAAGCGCTTCGCCGCCGACCTCAAGGCGCTGCTCGACCGCGACGAATTCATCTGGCGTGGCGTGTATGACGATACGCGGTTCGACCGCCACGTCCGGTCCTACGTCCGCAAGCTCGCCAAGATGGCCAAGACGAACAGCGGCTTCGACCGGACCGCGCGCTACCAGTAAGGCGCGTCCCGTCCGATCAGAACAGGCGCTTCAGCAGCCCGACGTTGGTCTTGCCGAGCTCGACGACCGAATCGCCGCGACCGCTGATGATCGCCTTGGCCATGTAAAGCGTGAAGCCCTTCATCTGCTCGAGCGTGATTTTGGGCGGCATCGACAGCTCGGTGCGCGCGGTCACCGCATCGAGCAGCGCGGGTCCCGGATGCGCCAGGACGTCGCGGATGCCGGCCTCCACCTCGCCCGGATCGGTGATCCGCACGCCGTGGATCCCGATCGCGCGCGCCATCGCCGCGAAATCGGGATTGTCGAGCGCGACGCCGGTTTCGACCAGCCCCGCCGCCTTCATCTCCATCTCGACGAAGCCCAGCGTACCATTGTTGAAGACGATGATCTTCACCGGCAGCCCGAGCTGACGGACGGTCAGCAATTCGCCCATCAGCATCGCCAGACCGCCATCGCCCGATAGCGTGACGACCTGGCGATCCGGGAAGCTGGCCTGCACGCCGATCGCCTGCGGCAACGCGTTGGCCATCGATCCGTGGTTGAACGATCCGATCAGCCGGCGCCGCCCGTTCATTTTCAGATAGCGCGCCGCCCAGATCGTCGGCGTGCCGACATCGCAGGCGAACACCGCATCGTCCGCCGCGACCGCGCTGACGACGCGGGCGACGTGTTGGGGATGGATCACCCCGCTGCCGGGCGTACCGTCGGCGAGTTCGTCGAGCCCCTTGCGCGCCTCGGCATAATTGTCGCGCGCGGATTTCAGAAACGCGCCGTCGCGTGCGCCCGTCAGGTGCGGCATCAGCGCCGCCAGCGTCGCGCCGACATCGCCGACCAGCCCGATATCGATCGCGGTCCGCCGTCCGAGATTCTCGGGAAGCAGGTCGATCTGCGCGACCTTGGCGTCGACCGGATAGAATTGACGGTAGGGAAAGTCGGTGCCGAGCATCAGCAACACGTCGCAGCCCATCATCGCATCGTACCCGCTCGAAAAGCCGATCAACCCGGTCATGCCGACATCATAGGGGTTGTCGTATTCGACGAACTCCTTGCCGCCGAGCGCGTGGACGATCGGCGCCTGGAGCCGCTCGGCGACTTCGAGCAGTTCGGCGTGCGCGGTCCGACACCCGCGGCCGGCGAGGATCGTCACCTTGCCGGCGCCGTTCAGGAGCGTGGCCAGTTCGGCGATATCGGCGTCCGCGGGGACCGTCGTCGCGCGCGACGGCAACAAGGCGCCCGCCGACCGCGCCAGCGTTCCGGTGGTGGAGCGCAACGCGACATCGCCCGGCATTGCGACGACCGAGACACCGCGATGGCCGACGGCGGCGCGGATCGCGGTTTCGAGCGTGCGCGGCATCTGGTCGGCGTCGGAGATCGTCTCGCAATACACGCTGCATTCGCGGAAGAGCGCCTCGGGACGCGTTTCCTGGAAATAGTTCGAGCCGATCTCGCCGCTCGGGATCTGTGCGGCGATCGCCAGCACCGGCACCCGGGTCCGGTTGCAGTCGTACAGGCCGTTGATCAGATGCATGTTGCCGGGGCCGCACGACCCGGCGCAGACCGCTAGCCGACCGGTCAATTGCGCCTCGGCACCCGCGGCGAACGCGGCCGCCTCCTCGTTGCGCATATGGATCCACTCGATCTTGCCCTGGCGCCGCAAGCTGTCGCTCAGCCCGTTGAGGCTGTCGCCGACCACCCCGTAGATGCGCTCGACCCCGGCCAGATGCAGCGTTTCGGCGAACAGGTCGGCGATGACGGTCTTCGGCATATGACGGCTCCAGGCAATTTGAATGATCGCTGTCGATCAAACGACGGACAGGACGCAAACGCGTTTCACGTCGGTAGAGATGCAGCGCGCGCAACCTTTCACGCAAAGCCTGCTTGCGCGACACGAACGGAACGGCTTTGAACCACACCCGTCGGAAGCGCCCGTCGAGACAGTTCAGGTACACAATGGCCCGCAAGCATTCGAAACACATGCCCTATGAAGACCCGCAGGCAGCGGAGGAGCAGGACGTTCTGCAAGCGGTGCCATGCTGGTTGTGCGGCCGCCCGACCGGGACGACGATCGTCTGGCATCACCCGGTGCCGAAAAGCCGCGGTGGGCGCGATGTCGTGCCGATGCACCCGGTCTGCCAGCAGACGCTAACCACCAATTTGACCAACTCCGAATTGCAGCGCGCCGGGATGGATGTCGACAGCCTGCTCGCCAATCCGACCATCCGCAAGTTCGTAGACTGGGTTGCGAAGAAGGATCCCGATTTCACCGCGTCGCCCGCCAAGAAGACCCGCTGAGGCGTGCCCGCGGACGTTCATCCGGTGACCCCGGACGGCCGATACTTCGTCGTCCGCGGCAGGCTATGGCGTCGCGCCGATCCCTCGCTGTCCGAGGATCGCCGTACCGTGCTGGTCGCCGAGCTGATGCAGGCCAGACGCGCGGTGGGGGTCGCGTTGCGCAACGCCGACAAGGCGGCGTTGGCAGAGGCGCGGGCGGGCGTCGATCGTGCGAAAGTCGCGCTCGGCGAACGCGGGCCGGTCTGGTGGGACGACGGCACGCCGGATCTCAACCGCCGCATGGTCGCCAACACGCCCTATGCGCAATGGTTCGAAAACGTCGCCCACAACCTAGATTAAGCGCCCCGGCACGGTTCGAAGGCAGCCGACGGACGCCGTAACGATGCATACCCTACGACCACGACGCCTGAAAAACGATGTGACACCAATGACATACAGCCCGGCCAAGTATTCGCTGCAAAGACGCCGGAACCGCGAAACCGCCGTCTGACGCCCCCCGTTTTGCGCAAAATCGGTGCTTCGATTGGACCCGTAACGGACACATTTCAGCCAAAACGAATTGCCAAACGGATCGGGCCGGGACCTTGGTCACGGGGAAATGCCACTACAGATGAGGTGAGGGAATGAATTCTAACTTTGCAAAGCGTTCGGCAGTTGCGATGATCCTGCTCGGTTCGGTCAGCCTCGGCGGCTGCGCGACCAAGGGCTATGTCAACGATCAGATCGCCACGGTGAACACCCGCATCGACGGCATCGACGGACGTCTGCGCACGGTCGAGGGCGTATCCGGCCAGGCGCTGACCCAGGCCCAGGCTGCCGCCGGCCAGGCACAGCAGAATGGTCAGCGGATTGACCAGCTCAACGGCCGCGTCGATGGCGTCGACCAGCAGATGCAGCAGCTCCAGAAGCAGCGTGCGCGCAAGCCGCGCGGCTGATCGCCGAACATCTAATGCCGGGTAACTGGCACTTGTAACGGAAAACGGCTCTGCTAAATCGTCGAATGATCAATCTTCGAACGATGGCGTCAGAGCCGTTTTCTTTTGCGTTTCGGGTCGCCGCATTGGTGTCGCTTGCGGCGGCACCTTGCCTCGCGAATGCCCAGACTGCCGACGCCAGCACTCGACCTGCCAAGAAAGCGGCGAACGCGAAAACCGGGCCTGCCAAGCGCCCGTCGGTAAAAGGCGCGTCTGGAAAGGGCGCATCTGCAAAACCCCCACGTTCAAAACGGAAGGTCGCGAGCGTTGCTCCCCCGGTGCCTGCTCCCATTCCGACAGAATCCGCATCTCGGGTGATGGCTTGGGTCAAGGCGGCGCAGGACAACGCCACCCTTCCCTATATCGTCATCGATAAGCCGGCCGCTTTGCTCTATCTGTTCAAGGCAGACGGCACGTTGCTCGGACAGACGCCCGTCCTGCTCGGCATCGGCATCGGCGACGACTCGACCCCGGGGGTCGGGGCCAAGAAGCTCGAAGACATCGGGCCTGCCGAACGGACGACGCCCGCTGGTCGGTATGTCGCCAAGTTCGGTCGCGCGTTCGGCCATGAGCGCGTGCTCTGGGTGGACTACGCCAATTCCGTCGCGATCCACGCGGTCATCACCACCAACAAGAAAGAGAAGCGCGTCCAGCGGCTCCTGTCGCCGTCGCCCGACGACAACCGGATCTCGTTCGGCTGCGTCAACGTCGGCACGCCCTTCTACACGCGCAAACTAAGCCCGCTGTTCAAGAAGGCCGGCGGTGTCGTCTACATCCTGCCCGACACGAAGACGCTGGACGAGGTATTCCCGCGCCTCCGGCTGCTGCCGTATCTCGACGGCGCAGCGCAAAGCGATCCCGCTGCATGACCGTTATACCCGCTCGATCGAAAAGAAGAACCGCATGATCCTGTTGATGATTGCCGCACTCGCCGCATCGAAAGCGCCCGTCGTGGTCAGTTCGCTGACGACCGAGCAACTGGTCAGCGACTGTCGCGGCAAGGATACCGATCCTGCCGCCACCTTCTGCACCGGCTACATCATGGGTGCGTTCGACACGCTATCGCAGGCGCGCCAGATCTGTCCGAAACCCGCAAGCGCCTCGACGCTGGACACCGTCGCGTCGGTCCGTCGATACCTGCGGATGCACGACGAGCAATGGACCGATGCACCATCCTTCGTCGTGCGCAACGCGTTGCGGGCGAAATTTCCGTGCGGAAGCACCGCGGTCAAGCGGAAGCGCAAGTAGGCCTGTCAGGCGGACTGATCGTCCGGCGCTTCGTAGATATCCGGGAAACCGTAGGCGGACGGCGGATCGTCGAAGGTGCCGCGTGCGAACACCACCACGTCGCCCTCCGCCACGTCCAGCTTGGCCCAACTGTCCCAGCCGACATGGATGAAGTCCGGCGGGCCGAAGACACGGATCGCACGCGAATATTCGTCCCCCCGAAACCCGACGAAATGCAGCGCGGGACGGCGCGAAGGGTTGGTATCGTTGGTCACGGCATTGGCGTAGCGGCAGAGACCGGAACACGCCGAACCTTCGCATGACGCACGCTTAGGACCGCCGGCGACCGCCGGTCGATACAGGCCCCTTTTCCTCCGCCGCGAGCCTGCGCCATCGGTCGAACCGCTCCGGGGTCAGCGTCCCTGCAGCGATCGCCGCCTGGATCGCGCAACCCGGTTCGACGCGGTGCGAACAATCCGAAAAACGGCACTCCTGCGCGACCAAGGTGAAATCGTCGAAGACCTCGGCGATGCCCGATGCCGCCTCGGACAGTTGCAGCTCGCGCATACCCGGCAGATCGAGCAGCCACCCGCCCTGTTCGAGCCGATGCATCTCGCGCACCGTCGTGGTGTGGCGACCGGTGCCGTCGATGGCGCGGATCGCCTGCGTCGCGATGCTGTCGGAACCACGCAACGTATTGACGAGCGTCGACTTGCCGACGCCCGACGATCCGAGAAACGCCACGGTCTTGCCCGGACCGCACCACGCCGCGAGCCGCGCGACGTCGACCGGGTCGCGACCATTGACCGTCTCGACCAGCAAACCCGGTTCGATCGCGCGCGCCGCCGCCGCAAAGGTTTCCGGCGTATCGGTCAGGTCGGACTTGGTCAGCACCAACACGGGCTGCACGCCGACTTCACGCGCCAGCACCAGATACCGCTCCAGCCGCGCGACGCTGAAATCCTGGTTACACGACGCGACGATGAAGACCGTGTCGACGTTGGCCGCGATCATCTGGTCCTTGCGCGGATCGGCCGGCGAGCGTCGCTTGAACAGGTTGATCCGGTGCAGCACGCGGATCGGATGCCCCATCGCGTCGTCGAACAGGAGCCAGTCGCCGACGGTCGGGTGGTCGTCGGTCGGCTGCGCGCCGGGGATGTAGGGCGAGACGAAGTCGCGCGATCCCTCGCCTGCAACCGCGATCTTGCCGCGATGGACCGCCATCACGCGGACCGGCTGGCAGTGCAGAGCCTCCTCGTCCGAAATCTGCTCGCTGAAATGTGCAGTCCAGCCAAGGTCTGCCAAGGTGTCGGTCGTCGGTGTCATCGGGTCACTATAACGGCTTTCGATCGGCCGGCATCGGATATTGCAGCATTCGAGCAGCGGCGGATCGGCTCGGCTGATCGTCGGCGTGCGTCCGCGCATTCCGTAGCGTAAAACACGACCAAACACGTACAATTATACGATCCTGTCATAAAACGGTATCGAATCGGTCCTAGCTGCCCGGTCAACGGACGTGCCAGTCCGCTCAACCATCCCAGGGGGGAAACCATGAACACGACACACCCGATGCCGGTACGCCGGCAGCGATCGCGCGCGCTTGCTCTTTTGACCCATGTTGCCGGCGGGGCGCTGGCCGCCGCGATCGTCGTCGTTCCCGGCACGGCCGCGTTCGCGCAGACCAGCCCGGCCGCAGCGACGACGGACGACACGCTGCCCAAGCAAACCGCCAGCGAGGCGATCACCGGCGACATCGTCGTCAACGGCCGTCGTCAGCAGACCGCGCTCGCCGAGGAACATGATGCGGTCGGCGTCATCGACATCGTCACCACCGGCGACGTCGCCATCCACTCGCAGACCGGGATCGCCGATCTCGCCAAGCAACTGCCCGGAATCTCGGTAAGCCGCGACCAGGGCCGCAACCAGAGCGCGACCGGCGAGGCACAGTATGTTTCGATCCGGGGGTTCGACACCGGCTACAACGCCTACACGCTCGACGGCCTGCGCCTGCCGCAGGTCGCGGGCAGCTCGCGCGCGATTTCGCTCAACCTGTTCTCGCCGTTCGCGGTCGGCGCGATCGCGGTCGACAAGACGCCCGGGGCGGCCAAGGATTCGGACTCGATCGCCGGCATCATCGACCTGCGGACGCCGACCGCGTTCGACTTCTCGACCGACTTCACGCGCGCCCGCGTCCTCGCCCAGGGCGCGCAGCTCGCGCTCGACCGCAAGCAGAAGGGTTTCGGCGGCGCGGTCGGCATAGATGCCGCGCGGCGCTTCGGCAGCGACCGTCAGTTCGGCGTCTATGTCGCAGGCTATTACGAGGAGCGCGCCAACGCCGCCGAATCGACCGCGGTGCAGAACGACTACAAGACCACCGCCTTCAACGTCGGCACGCCCCGCGCCAACGGCGACGCGCTGTCGGCCGACGGCGTCCAGTGGAATTTCTACAACAACGAGATCAAGCGCTACGGCGCGACCGGCTCGCTCGACTATCACGGCGACCCGGTCGAACTGTTCGCGCGGGTGAACTACGCGACCTATCTCAACACCAACACGATGAACCAGACCGGGCTGCGCAACGAACTGACGCGCGGCCAGACCAACTCGAACCCGGTCCGCACCCTGACCGGCGGCGGCACGACGCAGGCGTACAACGCCGCGGGCGTCTACACCCCGCTCGGCATCAACCCGGCCAGCTATTTCCGCACCGAGGACGTCGAGCAGGAGCTGTTCTCCGCGCAACTCGGCGGCAAGGCTCACTGGAACGGCTTCACCGCCTCGCTCGAAGGCGCCTATGCCGACGGTCGCTTCGACCAGCCGCAGCGGATCGAAGCGGCGTTCCGCGGGATCGCCTATAACGGCGCGGCGAACAACACCGGCGCCGCGACGCAGGGCGTCGTCATCGACCTGTCCAATCCCAAATCGCCGCGACCGGTGCTGTCGTCGGGGGCGAGCGCCTATGTCTCGTCGCTCGACCGGCCGAGCCAGCTCTACATCCAGCAAGGCTACGACTATCTGTCGGAGGTCAAGAAGACCGTGAAGGGCAGCATCGGCTGGGACGGCACCGGCGTGCTGACCAGCGTCGCGATCGGCGGGCTGTACGAGGATTCGGACCGCGACGGTCGCTCGCTGGCGCCCGACGTCACGCGCTACCGGTTCCTGACGCCGCTTCAGAACGGGACCGTGCAGGGGCCGACGATCAACCAGTATAACGGCCATGTGCTGACCGACTTCCTCGATTATTATCCGTCGCGCGGGATCAAGGTCCTCGACCGCAGCCAGCTCGATTCCCAGGTCAGCCAGTATGTGAACCAGTCGCTCGTATCACCGACGGTGATCAACCAGGGGCTGCTCAAGGGCAACGAAAAGCGCAAGGCGGCCTATGCGACGGCGACGCTGACGATCGGGACGCTGGCGGTGATGCCGGGGCTCCGGTATGAGGACAACAGCTTCCGGGCGCGGTATTTCTCGACCAACGCGAACGGCGTCGGCGGCACTTTCGTCGATGCCGGACGCGATTACGACCATCTCGACCCCAGCCTGCTGGCGGCATGGAAGCCCGACGCGCGGTTCGTCGTGCGCGGTGCGGTGCGATCGAGCTATGCGCGTCCGGCCTTCGACCAGCTCGCCGGCCCGACCCAGCGGAGCGAGGCCGATTCCAGCGGCAACATCACCGTCACCCGGCCCAACCCGAACCTGAAACCGGTCGAGGCGTGGAGCTACGACGCGGGCGTGGAATATTATGGCGGCGTCGGCCGCTATCTCCAGGTCGCGCTCTATTACAAGACGCTCAAGAACATCCTCGTGCCGACCGGGACGCGCTCGATCGGCGACACCGTCGGATCGGTGACGACGATCCAGCCTGCCAACGGCCGCGACGGCAACGCACGTGGTATCGAGGCGTCGGGTCGCTTCACGATCGGCGACATGCTGGCGTCGAAATTCCTCGGCAATTTCGGGGTCGGCGGCAACATCACGTACCAACATACTGAAGCGAACTATCAGATCTCGGCGACCGACATCCGGAAGTCGACCCTGCCGCAGGCGCCGAACCTGATCTACAATGCCGAGATCTTCTATGCCGCCGGTCAGTTCCGCACCAACCTGTCGTACAACTACACCGGTCGTTTCCTCGCGACCGTGCAGGACAGCCAGCCCGACATCTACGTCCAGCCGATCGGCGAGATGAACTTCGGCCTCGCCTTCGCCGCCACCGAAAACCTTGAGATCGGCCTGGCGGCGCGCAACCTGCTCGACCAGCACACCTATTGGGCAACGGTCGGCAAGTCGGAACGCTACATCTCGAACGACCGCAACGGCGGCTACATGAATACCGGCAGGGTGTTCCAGTTCAGCCTGACGATGAAGATGTAACGGTGAGATCACCGCCGTTCGCTCGTAAGGGGCGACCGGCGGTCATCGACTGGTCACTGGCCGCGCCGTCATGGTATATAGGCCAGGACAGTGCGCCCAAACGCCGGGGAGCCTTGGAAACCGATGCTGTTGATCATGGCGGCACTGACGGTCGAACTTCTCGGACCGGTGACAGCCGGCTCACCGCCTGTCACGACGACATTCGCATCGGCGGCGCGAACCTGCGACGTTCTACAGGCGGCCTATACCGCCACGACAAACTCGCGATCGACAGCGTATCCCCCGGATGTACAGGCTGGTTCCCGCATCCTGTCCGTCCAGAGCTGGACGCCCGACTTCAAGGCTTCGCTCTCGCTGTCCTCGCAAGAGTTCGAGGACATGGCGGGCAATGCGACGGCCTATGCGGTGCCCAACTTCAAGCCTGCATGTGAATGGAAGGGGACGCGTGGCGCGGCGACCGGCGAAGAGGGCCACGCCACGTACGTGACGTTCACGGCTCCGATGTTCGCAAAAACCGGACATCTCGCACTCGTCGAAGTGTCTTTTCGCGAACAGGGGTCCTTCGGATACGGGCTGATCTGCGTCGTGCGACGGCCCCAGGCGACGTGGTCGGCGATCTGCGTACGGAGCTGGATCACTTGAGGGCGGTCGCTACATCCCGCATCGGGTCGTCCCGCCCACCCCGCGCTAGAACTTCGGGTCGAAATTGAAGAAGATCGGGTTCGACAGCGCGACCATATTGCCGCTGAGCGCCATCGAATTGGGCACCTGCGGATAGGGCGTCTGCGGTCCTTCGACGGTGACGCGGTAATACGTGCGACCGTGGAGCGGCGGCGTGTCGGTGAAGGTCGCCGATCCGGTCGCCGGATTGCTGGTGTAGGCGCCGAAATCCTCGCCGTCCTTGACGACCTTGATCTTGTACGCCGCACCCTTGATGCCGCCGCCGACGAGCTTGACCTGAAACGTCACCGACTTGCCGGTCGGCGCGGCGTTGTCGCCCATCATCATGTCCATCCGGCCATCGCCGTCGCGGTCCGCCATCAGCTCGACGCGCGGATCGTCGGGGTTGGCGCTGACCGAGACGCGGCCGTTGCCGAGCGCATCGATCACGCCCTGCGCGGTGCGCGTCCTGGCGAAGACCCAGGTCGTCGGCGTGCCGACATAATTGGCGGTCGCCTGGATGCTGTTGGGCACGGTTTGTGCGGCCGTATCGGGAATGCCGTGGTGCGAATCGCTGCCGCCGCGCCCGGTCAGCTTGCGACCCGAGCGCAGCATGTCGTCCCAGATCATCATCGCATTGAGGTTGGTCGGCCAGACCGCCGAGTTCCAGACTTCGATCGAGTCGACCATGTCGTAGGAGAAGCCGAAATGGTCCTTGCCGCTCGGATGGTTCGCCGACAGATGGATGCCGAGCGATCTCTTGACCGCGAGGATCTTCGCATCGCGCTCGTCCTCGACGTCGAACAGACGCTGGTGATCATAGGGCTTGGCCGAAAAGACGTTGCCGTGGCCGCGCACCGTCGTCCATTCCGCGCCGTACAGCAGGATCACCGACTTCGACCTGAACTCGGGATCGGACCAGGTGTTGTGCGCGACATCGCCGTGGACGTGATTGTCGTGGTCGGTGATCGCCAGATAATCGAACCCGGCGTTTTCGGCGAAGCGGATGATCTTCGCCTCCGGGTTGTTGCTCGAATCCTTGCTGTGGCGCGAATGGAGGTGGAGATCGCCTTTCAGCCACACCCCCTCGGTCAGGCTGGCCACCGGCGGCATCTTCGGATCGACGGCAACAGGAGCAGCCGCGTCTGCCAAGGAGGACACAAACAGGAGCGCGACGAGCGCGAGACGATCGAGCATGATGGGTATCCTTCCGGCTTAGAAGCGGTAGCTGACGGCGGCGCGGACGTTGCGCTGGTACAGCGAGCTGCCGATGAAGACCGCCTGCCCCGCCTCGCTGCTGTCGATCGTTCCCGCGCGCGGATTGCCGTTGGTCAGGCCGAGCGTGTTGGTGATGTTCTGCGCGATCAGTTGGAGCTGCAGCTTGGGCGTGACGTTGACCTGCGCCTGCAGGTCGACGCTGACATAGGACGGCAGGCTGATCTTGTTGGCGACGTCGGTATAGAGCTGGCCGGAATAATTGACGTCGGCCTGCACGCGGAGCGTGTCGCCGAACAGCGTCACGCCGGGGGTGACGCGGAAGATATTCTCGGGAATGCCGTTCAGGCGGTGGTGCGAATAGTCGGTGAGCACGCCCGCGCTGTTGGTGTAGACGAAATCGGAGAAGCGCGAGTCCTGGTAGGTCCAGGATCCGTGCAGGTCGAACCACGCGACCGGGCGGATCGTCGCTTCCAGTTCGACGCCCTTGGTGATCGTGTCGCCGTACACCGTGACCGGCGACAGCAGGCCATTGGCGAGCGTGCGAAAATCGCTGATCTGGTAGCTGTTGTAGACGGTGCGGAAACCGGTCGCGTAGAAATCCACCGGGCCGCGCGAGTATTTGATCCCGCCCTCCAGCATGTTGAGCGTCTGCACCACCGGCGTCGCGCCCGCATTGGTGATGAAGTTGGAGACTGCCGGCAGCCGGAACGTGTCGGTGTAGCGCACGAACGCGCCCACATAGGGCTGGACCTGGTAATTGGCGCCCGCCGTCCAGGCGAACCCGTCGTATCTGCCCGAGAACGGCGTGAAGACGCCCGTGCCGGTGCCGACCGAGTCATCGGCGAGCGTCGGGCTCTGGCCCAGATTGACCTTCCGCGCGCCCTCGACTGCACCGCTGGTCTTGATGCGTTCGTAGCGGACGCCGCCGTCGAACCGCAGCTTCGGCGTGATCTGCCACTCGTCGCTCGCATAGACCGCGACGTTGTCCGAAATGCCGTTGGCGTTGGCGAACTCGGCGCCGTAGCCGACGATGCCGCCTTCGGTCAGCGACGCAAGCTTGTTGCCGCTGGCGTCGAGCCGGTAGACGTCAAGCAGGTCGGCGTGGTTCTTGACGTCGGTCAGCACCGACGCGGTGTTCGCGCCATATCGCTCGTTCTCGCGCGCGTAATAGAAGCCGATGGCGAGATCGTGATGCCCGAGCAGGTCGAGCTTGCCGACGATGCGGGTGTCGTTGATGAACTCGCTCAGCGGCACGGTATGCGTCCGCGCGAGATCGACCAGCGCGAGCCCGTTGCCGTTCTGCCCTGCCACGTCGAACGCCGCGCCGCTGTCACGGTAGAACAGCCCGAGCCTCTGCCCGGCAGCGGCGTTGATCGCCTTGCCGAAATTCGTGGTCAGGAACGCTTGTGCGGGCGCGACGCTGTAGGGGGTAATGCTGTTGCGCTGCGTGAAGCTGTCGCGGTAGCGCATGTTCTGCTGGATTTTGATCGTGTCGGTCAGCTTGTATTCGGCTTGCGCGCTGAGCTGGGTCAGCCGGACCGTGCTGCCGACCGCATTGTCGAATGCGACCGGGCCGGTGGGCGTCCGGAAGTTCAGGAAGCGCGTGTCGGGGCCGGCGATATTGTCCTTACGATTGTCGAGGCCGGGAACGCTGACGACGTCGCCGTCCGCGTTGGTGGTGTAGATACCGCCACCCCAATAGCCGACGCGTTCATCGATACGCTTGACGCCGAACGACACCGAGCCGCGATCGAAATCGCGCGACAGCGTGGCCCGGATCTGGCCGCCCTGGTCCTGCCTGAAGCCCGAATGGTGCTGGCCGTCGGACAGCCGGTAATAGCCGCCAGTGAAGAAGTGCCAGCCGGTATCGCCGATTGGGCCGCCGAGCCAGCCGTCGACGCGGTTCGAATTGTAGCTCGATCCTTCGTAGCGGATCAGCCCCTCGAGCGTATCGCCGCCGCGCCGCGAGATGAAGTTGATCGCCGCGCCGGGGGCGTTCGAGTAGAAGATCGCCGATGGTCCGCCGCGGACGACCTCGATCCGCTCGACGGTCTGGTCGATCCGCAGCGACTGGTCGCCGTTGAGCCAGCCGAGCCCTGGATCGCCCTGGATCGGAATGCCGTCCTCGAGCAGTGCGACGGTCTGGAACCCGTCGCTAGGGATACCGCGGACGCGGACGCCCGCACTGACCTCGCCCGAGGTCGGCGTGGTATAGAACCCCGGCACCTGCTTCAGCGCTTCGGCCACCCCGACCGGCGCGCGCAGTCGGAGATCGCGGTCGGAGATCGTCGAGATGGCGTAGCTCGTCTCGACCTTGCGCTGGCCTTCGGTACCGGCGCGGCCGGTCACGACGATGTCGTCGCCGTTCGTCTCTCCGCCACCTTGGCCGGCTGCGGGAACGCTGGGTGTTGTCGCGGCCTGCGCGAAAGCGGGCTGTGCGACGAGCGCGCTAGTAGAGAGCGCGGTGGCCAAGGCCACACGCGACACGAGAATACGGGTCATCATTGTTTCCCACCCAGCCAAAAGCTGGGCAGACCTATGATAGTCTTTGGTATCGTTTTTGTGACAAGGCGGTAGCAATACCAGATGCCCGCAACTGTGCGCCGAGCACGGGACTCAACTTGCGGCTTGCCACGTCAAAGACGACCGCTCGCCGTCCTCAGCCAGCAACCGATATTCTGGGCGCAATGCCTCGCATCGCAACGCCTTAGCGCGTATATGGGGGTGATGATGAAATCGTCGCATCGATCGGCCGATCACGGGGCCCGACGCTGATGTCGTGGGTCGAGAAACTCGCGATCGTCGCCGGCATGGTGCTGTTCATGGAGTGCTTCGCCTGGGCGGCGCACAAATACGTGATGCACGGCTGGGGCTGGGGCTGGCACAAATCGCATCACGAAGAGCATGACGGGTGGTTCGAGAAGAACGACTATTACGCCATCGTGTTCGCGATCGTGCCGATCATGCTGTTCGTCGTCGGCCTGTGGTGGGAGCCGCTCTGGTGGGGCGCGCTCGGGATCACCGTCTATGGCGGGATCTACGCGTTCGTCCACGACATGCTGGTGCATCAGCGCGGCGGGTTCCGCTGGGTGCCCAAACAGGGCTATTTCAAGCGACTGCTGCAGGCGCACCGGCTTCACCACGCGGTCGAGGGCAAGGACGGCACGGTCAGCCACGGGTTCCTGTTCGCGCGCAAGCCGGCCGTGCTGAAGGCGCAGTTGCGCGCCAATGCCGATCCCCAGCGCCGCTTGGCACGATCTGCGCAGGCGGCCCCGTCGGTAGCGGCGGATCAGTGAGCGGCGCGTATCCCCTGCCCGCAGCCTCGCGCGGCGCTGCGGCTCGGCGTCAGGCGTGGATCGGTCTGTCGCTTGCCGTGGCGATAGTCGCGGTGTGGCTCGCGATCCACATCACCGGAATCTTCTTCTGGCGGTGGAGTCTGGCCACCGTGCCGATCGCTGTCGTGATGGTCGTCGTGCAGACCTGGCTCAGCACCGGCCTCTTCATCGTCGCGCATGACTCGATGCACGGCGCGCTGGCGCCCGGCTATCCGCGGCTCAACCGCCTGACCGGCGCGACCTGTCTCTCGCTGTACGCCTGCCTGTCCTACGCGACCCTGCTGCCGCAGCATCACCTGCATCATCGCCATGCCGGCACCGCGGGCGATCCCGATTTTCATGGCGGAGATCCGAGCTTGCTGGGGTGGTTCCAGCAATTCTTCCGCACCTATTATTCGCACGGGCAGATCGTCCGCATCACGCTCGTGGCGTTGGTCTACACGCTCGTACTGGGCGCGCCGCTCGGGAATATCGTCGTGTTCTGGGCGGTGCCCGCACTCGGCGCGGTGTTACAGCTGTTCGTGTTCGGCACCTGGCTTCCGCACCGCGAGCGCGACGAGCCGTTTGCCGACCATCATCACGCGCACAGCGCCAAGATCCCGCCGCTGCTGTCGCTGCTGACGTGCTTTCATTTCGGCGGCTATCATCACGAGCATCATCTTTCGCCCGGTACGCCGTGGTGGGGCCTGCCCGCCCGACGTCGCGCCCTGACGGTGCGAACCGGCCACCCCGAACCGGCACGACGCGCGCTATGATGCTTGCCATTCTGCTGTCCGCGATCGCGATGACCGTGATCGTCGGCGTCCGCTATCTCGCCGTCTCGGGCGCGTTCGCCTGGGCAACGCGCCGGAAACATCCGGGCCTGTATATGGGCCTCGACCCGCAGGTCCGGCGCGAGATCGTCTGGAGCCTCGCCTCGGCGGCGATCTACGGCATCCCGGCCGGGGTGGTTGCCTGGGGCTGGCAGCATCGCGGCTGGACCCGCGTCTATGCGGACATCCACGCGTATCCGCTCTGGTATTGGCCGGTCTCGGTGCTGCTCTATCTGCTACTCCACGATGCCTGGTTCTACTGGACGCATCGCTGGATGCACCGGCCCGCGCCGTTCAAGCTCGCGCATGCGCTGCACCATGCCAGCCGACCGCCCACCGCCTGGGCGGCGATGGCGTTCCATCCGATCGAGGCGCTGACCGGCGCGATCGTGATCCCGTTGCTGGTCTTCTTCGTGCCGATCCACATCAGCGGGCTGGCCATTGTGCTGACGATCATGACGGTCATGGGCGTCACCAACCACATGGGGTGGGAGATCTTCCCGAAGTTCATGTGGTCGGGACGGCTTGGTGGCTGGCTGATCACCGCCAGCCATCACCAGCGGCACCACGAACTCTATGCGTGCAATTACGGCCTGTATTTCCGTCACTGGGACCGGCTGTGCAGCACCGATCGCGGCGTCGGCGACTTCCTCCGCGAACACGCGCGCGCCGAACGCCGTGCGGCTGCGGCCGATGCGGCTGGCGTGCCGGCTACCGCCGATGGACCAAGCTCCCTACAGTCGGGGCGGTAAGTTCGGGCGATCGCTCGACTATTCGGGCGTAAGTCCGATGGTCTGGCTCCTTATCGCATCGGGCGCGTTTTCGCTTCCATCTGAGGGAGATGACAATGACCGACGCCACCGCCGTAAGCGCCCGCCAGCGCGAGATCGCCACCGAGCACCTGCTGTTCAAACTGATGGAATATGTCGAGGCGCAGCATCCCGGGCTGCTCGACTTCATGGAAGACAGCCTGGATCACCTCGGCGATCCAGCCACCGACGATACCAAGGACGATGAGGGCGTTCGCCGGATCGCCCGCCGGATGATCGTCGGTGCCCGCAAGGAAACCGCAAACTGATCGCGCGATGCCGCCTGTAGCGCGACAGGCCGGGCGTCTCGACGGCGGTTCGTCGCCACGCGACGTGCCCCCATCCAACAGAAAAGGCGGCCCTCGCGAGAAGGCCGCCTTTCTTCGTCTCTGTCGGCGAGGATTAGAACTTGAAGTTCGCCCCAGCGCGGAACGTACGACCGATGACGCCGGCATAATGCCAGGTCGGCAGGTAGTTGGTCCCCGAATACGACGCCGGCGCGACCGGTGCCTTCTCGTTGGTGAAGTTGCCGACGTTGAAGTTGAACGAGAATTTGTCGTTCACCTCGACCGACACGTTCAAATCCGCATAGATAAACCGCTTGATGTAGCAGAACTTGTCGCCCGTCCCGTACAGGTTGTTCGCGCAGCTCAGGTCGATGTTGCCGGCATCGTCTGGCGCGACCTCATCTGCGGCGACTGCCTTGATCCGCGACACGTAATAGGTCGTCGCGGTCAGCGAGAACGCACCGAACTGCAGCGTGTTCTGCCAGTTGCCACGGATGCGCGGTGTACCTGCACCCGACGACAGCTCGTACGGCCCAAGCGTACCGGCATATTTCTGGACGACACCGTCGCCATTGTCGACGTTGTACTTGAACAGGCGGGTCACATCGATGCGGCTGATGAAGCGCGCTTCGCCGCCGAACGGGACATTGACGTTCGCGCCCAGATCGATGCCAGACACCGACTGGCTCGCCGCGTTGACGTACGGCGCATTGATGATGAGCACGCGGGGCAGCGCGGCTGGAAAGAGCGGATCGATCGCGTCGACCGCCGATACCGTGTAGCCGGCGGGCAGCGGCGAACCGGCGAAATAGGCGGCCCGAGCATCGGAGGACTGCGGCCCCGTGACGATCACGTTGGTCTTCTTGATGTTGTAGTAATCGACCGTGAAGCTGAACCAGGGGGTCGGCTCGATCACGACGCCGCCGGTGAAGCTGCGCGACTTCTCAGGCTTCAGATCGGGGTTGCCGGTGAAACCGGAGCCCAGGCTGTAGGCCAGATTGTACGGGTTGCCGTTGGCCTGGCATGACGTCAGCGAGCCCGTGCCGCCGTGCGCGAGGATGAAGCTGCACGGCGGCGTAACCGTGACGAACCCGGCATAGCTCGACCGTGCGTTGTTCTCGGCGAACGTCGGTGCGCGGAAGCCCTTCGAATAGGTACCGCGGACGGCGATCTGCTTGATCGGCGTGAACTTCGCACCGATCTTCGGCGAGAAATTGCTGAAGCCTTCCGAGTAATGATCGTAGCGGCCCGAACCGTTGATCTCCAGCGTGCTCAGCACCGGCGCGTTGATCTCGAAATAGCCGGCCGTCACGGTGTGCGACCCGAATGCCGCCGACGTGTTGGCATAGCGATCGAGGTTCGCGTTGAGGCTGTTGTTTTCCTCGACCTCATGACGGATCTGACCACCAACGGCGACCTGAAGCGGGCCACCCGGCAGGTCGAACAGCTGCTTGCTGATCGACGCGTCAAGCGAGGCGAGCGAGGTGTGCGACCCGACCGAGAAGCGCGGCGCGACGAGATCGCGCGTCGCCTGGCTGTTCGCCGACGGATTGGCGAAGTTGTAGGCGCCGGTGTTGATCGCCTGCTTGAGCCCGGCGATGTTGATCACGCCGAGCGAGTCGATGTTCAGGTTATCCTTCGCACCGACCGCGTCGACCTGCCAGTTCCAGCCGCCCTCGAAGCTGCCGCGCAGGCCGGCGGCGCCGCGGATGACTTCGTTGGTGCGGATCTGGCTCGCAGGCAGATCGCCGAACAGGTAATAGATGCGGGCCGCGCCGTTGGTCGGATCGCCGGCGAACGCGGCCGCATACGGGTTGTTGGTCGTGTTGAGCTGGCGATCGGCCGCGATAGAGCAGTTGATGCCCGCCGAGCAGACATACACCGGCAGGACGATGCCGGGGTTGTTCGATGCCAGGGCCGGCGACGCACCATAGGGCTGCGTCTGACGGATTCCACTGGGCGGACGCGTCTTCGTGACGACCTGGTTGTGCGAGTAGCTACCCGAGACATAGCCTTCGATGGTGTCGGATATCTTCAGGCTGAGACGGCTCGAGAACGCGTACCGCTCCTGCGCCGGCTGGATCTGGACATATTCCTTGGTGTTGTCGTGCTTGCACCCGGTGCCGCCGGCCGCCCCCGCAACGGTGTAGGTGCCGTTGGCGCAGTTGAGGTTGAGCGACGTATACGTCCCGGTCGCCGCCGCACCACCGGCGTACGGGTTGTTGAGATCGGTTTGCGTAGAGCGACGGACGACCGCGTTGATCGTCGCGGTGGTCAACGCGCTATCCGCGGCGTTGCCGTCGACGCCGCCGATCGAGCTCAGATCGAGCGTGTTGAACGGGAACTTGCGATCGCTGACCGAGATCGCCGTGTCCTTCTGATACTCACCGTTGACGTAGAAGTTGAACCCCTGGCGGTCATAGTCGCCAATACCGGCGGTCAGGTTGGCGCGGTAGCGGCCACCGTCGCCGAGTTCCGAAATGCCGCCCTCGGCAGTGCCCGACACGCCGACGACGTGCTTCTTCATGATGATGTTGACGACGCCGCCGATCGCGTCGGCGCCATAGCTCGACGACGCGCCGTCCTTCAGCACTTCGATCCGCTCGACCGCGCTGAACGGGATCGAGTTCAGATCGACATAGGCGTTGTGGCCGTCATCGTTGAGCGGGAAGTTGGTCGAGCGCAGCCCGTCGATAAGCACCAGCGTCGACGACACGCCGAGACCGCGCAACGACACGGCGGCACCACCGGCCGAGAAGCCGTTCTGGAAGCCGGTCGAGATCGAGCCGGCACCATCCGCGGAGATCGAACGCACCGCGTCGTTGATGTTGGTGATACCCGCGCGCTGCAGCGTCTGCGTGGTCAGCACGGTGACCGGCGACGGCGTCTCGGTATCGGTTCGACGGAACAGCGAACCGGTGACGACGATCTCCTGACCGGTCGCATCGGCCGGCTCGGCCTTGGTCTCCTGCGGCGCGATCGTCGCGGGAGCCAGCGCGGTTGCCGAAGCGTCGGTGGTGGTGGTCGCATCCTGTGCGAAACCGGCGGCCGTCGAAACAATGAATGCCAGCGGCGTAGCGGCCGCGAGCAGGATCGCCTTCGAGGTCGAACGAGATGTCGAGATCATGAAATAATTTCCCCCAGTGGCCCCGTACGGTCGCTTTGACGATCCGTCCGGAACGATGCGTCCCGACCGCCGCTATCGGCTGATCAGGACTATGGGAAAAGAAGTGAGGTAACGTATCTGTCATGTAAAGCAGCAAAGCTGGCGTGTAACGAACAGCGCACCATAGTGGCGGAAATGACACAATCGGTGGCGTGAACATCGGTGAATTTGTAATATTTTCACTGGGCGGCGGCAGAGCGTACGAAAATTACATAAGGCTGTTGCCTCGTGACGCCGATCAGCGGGCTGCGTCCGAGCCGCTGGAGTGATAACCGGGGCTACGAAACGCCCTACCCAGCGTGCGCGCAGTTTACGCGAGGCGAGCGTTCAGATGGTCTTGCTGCGTGCTGCCCTCGCACTCGATTGTTCTCGCAATTCGACTGCCGCCACATGCCTTTACTCAGTGAACCACGGGGACTCACCCAACCCGAATAGGCATCTAACGTAGAATGGCCTGGGCGATCAGTGCCCGTTCGGCAGCACAGCCGGCAACCGCCGGACGCGCAGCGGCAGGAGCCTGTCGTAGCGCCGATAGCTCGGTCCGCGCCGCCGCGAGATCCGCCTGGAACGCAGGCGACGACGATAGCGCGGTCAACGTGGCACTCGCCGACAATCGGCCGGCTTCCACGGCACTCGCGTTATGCGCGCCACAGACGATGCGGCTTTCCCCGAACGCGCGACCGCGTGCGAGGATGGCGGTCGCGCGGTCGGGTGCGAGTCGTGCCAGCAAGGTCGCCCACGTCCACCCCGCTGTGGTATGTCCCGACGGATAGTCGTAACTTCCCTGCAATTCGCCGACCGGCTGGCATACCGGACCTTTGTCGATCAGATAGGGGCGCTGTCGCTTGTAGAATGACTTCGCGATGCCAGTGTTGCGCGCGGTGTCGGAACCGGCTTTCTCGATCAGGCGCGCGGTCAGTGGTGCGTTGGCGGGCGTGAGATCCACCCCCATCGCGCAACTGAAATCGCGCAACATGTCGCCCGTGCCGAGCTTTACGTCGTTGGTCGCCAGTCGCCAGCGCGGCGAGCCGACCAACGCGCGCGTCTGGCGGAAGATCGCGCGGTCCGCCTGCCAGCGCGGGTCGTCCCGATGCGGCGCAGGCGGAAGCACCGCGAGGATATCGAACGCGCCTTTCGCCAGATAGACGAGTGGCTCCTCGCCTTCCGGGCGTTCGACGACGCCTTGCGCCAGGGCAACGGCGGAAAGGCCGAGTATCGCGGTCGCGGTAAGAATGGCTGAGGGCACCCGCATTTCGGCGTCTCCTGAGGTCGGTCGTGTGAAGTAACCTTGCCGATCGATGAGATCGGCAGGTGTCGGGAAACGCGGCTAGAAGCCTGCCGTGAGCGTCATCGTAAAGGTGCGGCCCCAGCGGACGATCTGCGGAACCTGATAGCTGTCAGGGCCGACCGTGCGGTAATAGCTGATATTGTCGAAGATGTTCGACACCGCGCCGGCGATCTTCAGATCGCTGTTGACGCTGTAGCCGACCGTCGTGTCGACGCTGCTGGTCGCGCGCTGCGTGTCGTTGAGTTCCTTGCCGCCGAAATCGCCGAACCGATACGCCGCAATCAGCGGGCCATTGTAGCGGTACGACACGTTCGCGGAGAGGCCGCCCTTTTCGTAGAACAGCGAGGCGTTGTAGAGCCGTTCGGGTGCCCCCTGTATCGGCTGCGACTTGTCGGTGGACGCGTCGTTCAGATGCGCCCACGAATGCTGCAGCGTCATGTTTCCGGATATGCCGAACCCGGATTCCCAGCCCGGCAACTCCACCAGCTGATAGCGTGCAGCGACTTCCACGCCGTAAAGGCCCGCGGATCCGCCGTTGACCGGCTTGGACACCGACTGAAGGCCATCAACCGCGATCTGCGTCGCGCGGAAGTTCGTGCCCCGATCGTAGAGATAGTCGCTCAGCGCCTTGTAATAGCCGGCGACGGAGGCGCTGAAACCGCGATGCTGGTGTTCGATGCTGGCATCGAAATTCCAGGATTTGACGGCCTTCAGGTCCGGGTTGCCCTCGGTCACGCTGATCGTGCCGTCCGAGTTCACGCTCG
>Ga0265798_10001822_pt1 | contig 32317 bp, 33 predicted proteins | sample P3T30metagenome_FD_192430 | JGI IMG/M metagenome (GOLD analysis project Ga0265798, IMG submission 192430) | Plant litter microbial communities from East Loma Ridge, Irvine, California - P3 T30 | ecosystem: Environmental > Terrestrial > Plant litter > Unclassified | place: USA: California... | reverse complement strand
AGGTCGCGTCGAGCCCGAAGGTCGGATCCTTGACCTTCTTGCCGAACAGGTCGCCGAACGCCTGCCCGGTGTCGAGCGCGAGCATCTCGTCGGGCGACACGGTGTCCTCGCCGACGACGACGCCGTTGACGAGGATGCGGTAGACGTAGGGGGCGAGGTTGATGTCGTCGCGGACGCGGACCTGCGGCACGACGAAGCCGAGTTCCTTCGACAGCTGGCGGCGGACGCCCGTAATCCGGCCCATCAGCGGCGAGCCGCGGCGTTCGTCGGCGAGCGGCACCAGGCCGTAACCGATGTCGAGATTGACCTGCATGCCGTCCGTAACTTCCTCCCAGCCGATCTTCGACTGGTCGATCGTCTCGACGGGGACGACCACGACGGGGGCGGGGCGGCGCTCGATCTGGCGCAGCTTCCACGCGGCGAACCCGGCGATGGCCGCGGCGGGCAGGATCACCATATGCGGCATGCCGGGCAGGATACCGAGCAGCGCGAGGATCACCGCGACCGGTGTCCAGGTGCGGGGCGACCCGAACTGGCCACCGATCTGGCCGGCGAGATCCTTGTCCGACGTGACGCGCGTGACGATCGAGGCGGCGGCGATCGAGAGCATCAGGCTCGGCAGCTGCGCGACCAGCGCGTCGCCAATCGCGAGCAGGATGTAATTGTGCGCCGCATCCGCGATCGTCATGCCGTGGCTGACGGGGCCGAGGATCAGGCCGCCGATGATGTTGGCGGCGAGGATCAGCATCGCCGCGACCGCATCGCCCTTCACGAACTTCGACGAGCCGTCCATCGAACCGTAGAAATCGGCTTCGGTCGAGACTTCGACGCGGCGCGCCTTGGCTTCGTCTGGCGTGATGAGGCCGGCGTTCAGGTCGGCGTCGATCGCCATCTGCTTGCCCGGCAAAGCGTCGAGCGTGAAGCGCGCGCTGACTTCCGACACGCGGCCGGCGCCCTTGGTGACGACGATCATGTTGATGATCATCAGGATCGCGAACACGAAGATGCCGACGACGTAATCGCCGCCGATCAGGAAGGTGCCGAACGCCTCGATGACGTGACCCGCCGCGCTCTCGCCCTCATGGCCGTGGACCAGCACGATGCGGGTGGAGGCGACGTTGAGGCCGAGGCGGAAAAGGGTCGCGAACAGGAGGACGGTCGGGAAGGCGGAGAAATCGAGCGGCTTCTGCGCGTTGAGCGCGACCATCAGCACGGCCAGGCTGATCGCGATGTTCGCCACGAAGAAGATGTCGAGCATGAACGCCGGGATCGGCACGACCATGACGAGCACGAGCAGCAGGATGGCGAGCGGCAGGACCGACGCGCGCGCGTTGGAGAGAATGCGGTTCATCGCTTAGCCGCCCAACCGTGCGAGCATCATGTAGGCGAGCCGCGCGGTATCGGGCGTCGGGCGCAGGACGTTCACCGCGGTCTGGGCCGTCTTGCCGGTGAACCTGCCCATCGCGGTAGTCGCCCAGGCGAGCGCGTCGTCGGCGCTTTCGTTGTTGCCGGTGATGACCGTGCTGCCGTTCATGTCGAGCGCCTGCGCGGCGTAGTTGGCGGGCGTCGCGGTCGCGCTTGCCCCTGCGGCGGCACCGCCGAGCTTGTCGGCGAACCGGTCGTAGATCGCCGACAGCGTGCGCGGCTGGTTGTTCGAATCGTAGAAGACGTTGTGGTTCGCGCGTGCCGCGGCGGGGAACAGCGCCGCGCCGCTCGCCTGCGGGTTGGCCTGCATCGTCTTGAGGAACTTGGTCGCGCCGCCGAGCCCCATGAAGTGCGCCATATACAGGTCGGTGCCCGACGCGGGGCGGTTCAGCGTGCCTTCGAGCGAGGCCTTGTTATCGGACGCGTATTCGGCGGCCATCAGCGAGGCGGCATTGGGATCGTTGCGCAGCGCGAGGATCGCCGCCTTGGTGCCGGCATCGCCGACCGAGAGGCGGCCGCTCGACGACTGGCCGATGCTGTTCGCGGCCCACGCCATGCCGTGCTCGGCGCCGTGCTTCTTGACGACGGAGAGCCAGCTCTGTTCGATGAACTGATACAGGCCCGATGCGCTCGACGTGCCGGCCTTGGCGTTGGCGTTGAGCCCGCTCTCGAGCTTCGCCTGGCCCAGCAGATAGTCGAAATCCACGCCCGTCTTGCTGCTCGCAAGCGCGATCGCGGACTGGATCCGGCCGGTAGTGATAGGATTGACGGTCATGCCCGTGTGCGGTGCCCCTGGTTCAGGGGATGCTCCGCAAGGGGCGTGCCAGTTTTGGTGTTTGGCTCCCGTAACGCCGTCATCCTGACGAAAGTCAGGATCCAGAGCCATGTAGCGCCGTCCCCCTTTACCCTGGATCCTGACTTTCGTCAGGATGACGGAGATAGGGACGGGTAAGCGCCCTACTTACGCGTACGCGGCCCTCAACCCCGGCCGATAGCCGGCAATGGCGCCGTCACCGGTCAGGGTTTGCAGGCGGCGGCGGACATTTGCCGCCATCAAATTGGTGTAGATCCGGCACGTTTCGTTCAGCCGGTTCGCTTCGTCGGCCAGCTCGCGGATTTCGGTGCCGGCGGGGCCGGTGCCCAGCAGTGCGACCTGTTCGATCCCGGCGAGCTTGTCGGCGGTCGCGCGCTCGAGGCTGGCGACGTCGTTCGACTTCAGCGCAGCGATCTCGGCATGCAGCGAGTCGATCACGCGGATCAGGGCTTCACGCCGCTTCATTGGAATTCCAGGCGAGGCTGAGCGCCATCAGCCGATCGGCGATGGTCGCGGGAAGGATGGGGAAGGTGCCGCTGGCGATCGCCTTCTTGATCTCGGCGACGCGCGTCGCATTGACCGGGGGCGACGAGGCCATCGTCCTCGCCAGTGCCAACGAGTCCGAGAGGACCGAGGGCTGGGCCGATGCCGGCGCCGATGCCGGCGGCTGTACCGGGGTCTGAACGGCCGTCGTCGGCGTCGCGGCGGCGACGCGCGCGACGGAGCGATCTCCTGCTACTGACGGCTTCGCGCCGATCGAATCCACCATGTCCGCATCCTTTGGTTTGCGCTGACATCAGGAGATACGGCCGCACGCTCGAAAGCTTTAGCAAAATTAATCAGTTCGAAAATTCAGGTCGATCGTCTGTCAGTTCGACCAGCCGGGCAGCGTGGCGTGGCCAGCCTCGACCGCGATCGCCTGGACCGGCGTGCGGGTGTCGTCGACCTTGACCATGAACCGACCGCCCGGCGCGGCATCGCCCATCGCGACGCCCTCGCGGCTGATCGAGAAACCTTCGGTGCCGGCCTCGATCACGATCGGATCGCCGCGCTTGATCACCGGCGGGGCCTTGGCGACGGGGACGAACGACGCGGCGATCGCGGCGGGGGCGCTTGCCGGGCGGATGACGGGAACGAAGATCCGCCATGCCGGTCCGCCGCACGAGACGACCACCGCATCATGCTGTTCGGAGCGCCACGACAGCGACACCGTCGGGCAGGTCGCGAGCCGCAATCGCGCGTCGACCGGCGTGCGCGCGCCACCCTCGGCGCCGGTCGGGCGGCCCGTGAAGGCCGCGACCGAGGCGTCTAGCGTGGTGGTGTCCTGGAAGCTCGCGGCGACCAGCAGGAGGGGAAGAATCATGGCATGGTCCTCATCGGGGCAATCTTCTGCATGGGAGCGGTCTTCTGCGGCTCGCCGACGAAGGCGAGCGAGACGATGGCGGCACGGCGGCCGGGTTTGGTCGTGGTGACGATCGTCACGCGCGACGGCGCGACCGCCGACAGCGCGGCGGCGACGGTGCGGGCGCGGTCGGCAGCGAGGATCGCGGCGCTGCCGGTGGTGGGGTCGACATCGGCGGGGGTGCCGTCGGTCGCGCCGGTGACGGTCAGCATCATGCGCGGATCGCGCCCGGCCTCGCGTGCCCAGGCGACCAGCGCGCCGGGGCTGGTCGGCATGATCGCCGAGCCGGGCGCGAAATCGAGCATGCCGGCGGCGGCGACCGGCATCGGCGTCGGTTCGGCGACGCTCGCGCCGAAACCCTTGCGGATGCCCTTCGCCAGATCGCGCGCGCCGAGGTGCTGGCTAGCCTGGACGAGCACGAGGAAGCCGACGAGCAGCAGCGCGAGATCGGCGAGCGTCATCAGCCACAGCGGTTTGCCGGGCGGCGTCTCCGGATAGTCGCTCGTGGTCATGCTGCCGAGACCGCCGGGACCAAGGTCGGCAGCGGGGTCGGTGCGACATAGCCGCGCGGCGTCTCGCGTTCGGCGAGCGCCACCAGCGGCGCCTCGATCCGCGCGCGTTCGAACGCTTCGGTGCGGCCCTGCGCGCGCAGGCGGTTGGCGATCGGCATGAAAACCAGATTGGCGAGCAGTGCACCATACAGCGTCGCGAGCAGCGCGACCGCCATCGCCCCGCCGATCGCGTCGGGGTTGTTCATCGTCGCGAACATCTGCGCGAGACCGATCAGCGTGCCGACCATGCCCATCGCCGGCGCGGCTTCGGCAGCGCCCGCCCAGACGTCGGCGGCGGCGACGTGCCGCTCGATCCGCGCACGACGACGATGCTGGACGAGAGTCGCGACGCTGTTGGCCGTACCGCCGTCGACGATCGCGGCGATTCCGGCGGCGACGTCATTGTCGGTGATAACCGAGCGATCCAGCGCCATCACGCCGTGGCGCTTGGCGATCCGCGACAGCGCGGTGATCTGTTGCAGCAACGGATCGGCGTCGAACCGGGCGCGACCCAGGATGGTGACCGCGGCGAGCGCGCGGCCGAGGTCGCGGGCGGATGTGCGCAGGACGACGGCGAGCGCGGTGCCGCCACCGACGATGGCGAGCGCGACGGGATCGAACAGGAGGTCGGGGGTGATCATACGCGCGATCTCTGCAAGGTGCGGGCCAGTTTGTTGGGGGCATTGTGGGCGGGGGTGGTGGCTGCGCTCTTTGGAAGGGAGGCTGGGCGCGTTGGTCGCGAACTGCGGTGCTCGCCAAGAGGCCCACCCACCCCCGGCCCCTCCCTTCACGAGGGAGGGGGGAAGTAAGGTGTGGGTTGATGGGGTGGGTCCCGATCCTGCCGCTAAGCCACCACCCCGGCGAAGGCCGGGGCCCAATTGGGGAATGTCGTTAACTCAGGGCGCGCTTCGTTACTGCGACCTTGCCAATTGGGCCCCGGCCTTCGCCGGGGTGGTGCTTTTGTTTGTTCGGCGCGTCTGTGAGGATGGTGGGTAAGCGTGGTGGCTCCTCCTTGTTCTCCCGCGAAGGCGGGAGTCCAGTCTGGGTCCCCGCCTTCGCGGGGAAACATGGAGTGGAGCGGGATGTCCGCCAAAACCTTCTCCCCTCGCTGGTGAAGGGAGGGGCTGGGGGTGGGCTGCTTGGCTGCCTGCCGTGCCCGCCGAACGTTCTCTAACCCCTTCATAATCTAAGGTGAGCCGCGAACCGGCAACGTGGCTGCCGGTTGGTGCTGCCGCACCGGCAAGCGGTTGCCGGACGGCTTGCCGCCCGCCTGCCGTCGACCGGCAAAGTCACATCCGCCACCCACACCGCAAAAACTGGCACGGGCATTGCTTATGTCCGGTTGCGCAATTGGTGCGCCGGGAGACAGGTCTGTGTCAGGCGACACGCTTTTCGGAGTTCATGGGGCGGCACTCGAGGTGCGCTCGCAGCGCATGGGCGTGCTGGCGTCGAACATCGCCAACGCGTCGACGCCGGGCTTCAAGGCGCGCGACATCGATTTCAACGCGGCGCTTGCGTCGGTCGAGAACGATGGCGGCACGAGTGCCGCGACCAAATACCGCGTCGCGACGCAGACCTCGCTCGATGGCAACACCGTCGAGCTGAGCCACGAGCAGACCGCGTTCGCCGAGAACGCCGTCCAGTATCAGACGACGCTGTCGTTCCTGAACGGGCGGATCAGCACGATCACCCGCGCGCTGAAGGGGGAATAAGACGTGTCCAACCAGCCCATGACGATCTTCCAGGTGGCGGGCCGCGCGATGTCCGCGCAGCTCGTCCGGATGAACGCCACCGCGTCCAACCTCGCCAACGCCGGCGGCACGACCGGGTCGGCCGAGACCGCGTACAAGTCGATGCGGCCGGTGTTCCGCACCAGCTTCGACGCGGCGAGTGGCATGTCGACGGTCGACGTCGAGCGCGTCGTCAGCGCCGGCGAAGCGCCGACCAAGCGCTACGACCCCGACAATCCGATGGCCGACAAGGATGGCAACATCTTCGAGGCGTCGGTCGATGAAACCCGCGAGATGGTCGACATGATGGAGACCGCGCGGAGCTACCAGAACAACGTCGAAGTGATGAACACGGCCAAGTCGCTCATCATCGATACCCTCAAGCTAGGCCGCTGATCATGGCGACATCTTTCGATTCCACGCTGAACAGTCTCGGTATCGCGCGCACCTCGACGGCGGCGGCCAAGACGGCGACCCCATCGGGCTCATCGAACCTTGGCCAGTCCGATTTCTTGAAGCTGATGACCGCGCAGATGCAGAACCAGGACCCGTTCAACCCGGTCGACAACACCCAGATGGTCGCGCAGATGGCGCAGATCTCGACCACCTCCGGGATCTCCGAGATGAATTCGACGATGAAGGCGATCGCCGACAAGCTCGGCGTCACCAGCACCAGCGAAGCGATGGGCTATGTCGGCAAGACCGTGCTGACCGCCGGTACGACCGCCTATGGCCGGACCGGCGGCGGGATCGCCGGGTCGGTCGAGCTGGCCGCCGCGGCGTCGGGCGTCAACGTGACGATCAGCGACGCGAGCGGCGCCGCGCTCAAGACGATGGCGCTCGGGCCGCAGGCCAAGGGCACGGTCGGCTACGACTGGGACGGCAAGAACGCCGCCGGGGTCGATGCCGGCAATGGCCCCTTCACGATCAGCGTCGCGGCGCAGAGCGGCGGCGCCGCGGTCGGCGCGACCAACCTGGTCTGGGCGCCGGTCCAGTCGGTCTCGACCACCACCGGTTCCGCCGTCCTCACCCTCCCCGGCATCGGAGAAGTGCCGGCCAGCGCCATCCGCCAGATCGGCTGATCGCACCCCCCTAATTTCAAGGAGTTCACCGCATGTCTTTCTATACCTCGCTTTCCGGTCTCCAGGCTTCGCAGGCCGAAATGGCGACGATCTCGCACAATCTGGCGAACGTCTCGACCAACGGCTTCAAGAAGAGCCGCACCGATTTTGCCGACGTGATCGCTTCGAGCGTATCGGTCGCGCCGTCGCAGCAGGTCGGCTCGGGCGTCATGGTCAAGGGCAACCGCCAGCAGTTCGGGCAGGGCAATCTGCTCCAGTCGGCGAGCGCGCTCGATCTCGCCGTGTCGGGCGACGGCTTCTTCGCGGTCAAGCCCGATCCGAGCTCGGCGACGGTCAACTACACGCGCAACGGCTCGTTCCTGGTCGACGCCAACAACAACGTCACCGACGCGAACGGCAACTTCCTCCAGGTCTATCCGGTCGACGGTTCGGGCAACGTCATCCAGGCGAGCATGAACACGCTGCAGAACCTGACGCTCCCCGCGACCAGCGGCGCGCTGAAGGCGACGCAGGACGTCAAGCTGGGCGTCAACCTGAACGCCAACACCGCGCAGCCGGCCAACGCGACGTTCAACCGCCTCGACGTGTCGTCGTACAATCAGGCGACGACGACCTCGGTCTATGACTCGCAGGGCAATCCGATGGCGATGACGAGCTATTACGTCCGCGATACGGCGCCGATCGCAACGCCCCAGGGCGGCACCGCCGACCTGTCGTCGACCTGGTCGGTCTACAGCTTCGTCGGCGACAAGCCGATGACGGCAGGCGGCAGCGACAGCGTGAAATTGCAGTTCGGCAGCACCGGGCAGCTGACCGCTCCGGCGGCCAAGACCACGTTCGACGCGTTCACCCCGGCCAGCGGGTCGGCGCAGGCGATCAGCCTCGACCTGACCGCGAGCACGCAGAGCGCGGCGTCGTTCAAGGTCGCCACGCAGACGCAGGACGGCCTTGCGGTCGGCCAGTTGCAGGGCGTGACCGTCGACGATGCCGGGATCGTGAAGGCGAGCTTCTCGAACGGCGACGTCAAGGCGCTGGGCCAGGTGGCGCTCGTCAACTTCTCGAACCCGTCGGGCCTGCGCCAGCTCGGCGACAGCGGCTGGGCATCGACCGGTGTCTCGGGTAGCCCGATCGCGGGCACGGCCGGCCAGCGTGGCCTCGGCAACCTGATGTCGGGGACGATCGAGCGGTCGAACGTCGACATCACCGAGGAGCTGGTCAATTTGATCGCGGCACAGCGCAATTTCCAGGCGAATTCGAAGGCGCTGGATACCGCCAGCCAGATTTCGCAGACCATCTTCAACATCCGCAGCTGACCGAAAAAGCGCGCAGGGGACCCTGAATGGACAAGCTGGTCTACACCGCGGCGTCGGGCCTGCGTGCGCACATGGCGGCGCAGGCGGCGATCGCCAACAACATGGCGAACGCGTCGACGACCGGATTCCGCGCCGATCGCGTGGTGTTCGACCGGATGAACCTGAAGGGCGACGGCACCACGCTGGAAGCGCGCGCGCCGACCTCGGAAGAGGTCACCGACGCGGACCGGTCGCCGGGCGCCATCCAGCAGACCGGGCGGCCGCTCGACGTCGCGATCACCGGCACCACCGCGTGGCTGGCGGTGCAGGCATCGGACGGCTCCGAGGCGTATACCCGCCGCGGCGATCTGGAGGTCGCGCCATCGGGCGTGCTCCAGACCGGCGACGGGCATCCGGTGATCGGCTCGGGGGGGCCGATCACGCTGCCGCCCTACCAGTCGCTGTCGATCGCCGGCGACGGGACGATTTCGATCGTGCCGCAGGGTGGCGACGCGAAGAACCCTCAGGTGATCGACAAGCTCAAGCTCGCCGACACCAAGGGGTCGGAGACGGTCAAGGGTCTCGACAACCTGCTGCGCGTCAAGGGCGGGGGGACGCTGCCCGAGGATCTCGATGCGAAGGTGCAGGGCGGGGCGATCGAAGGATCGAACGTCAACATGACGCAGGCGCTGGTCGACATGATCGAGAACCAGCGCAGCTACGAAGTCCAGGCCAATATGTTGAAGTCCGCCAAGGACATGGATGAAAGCGGCGCATCCGTGATGCGCCTGCCGAGCTAGAAGGAACCGACGAATGTCATCCGCAGCCATGCATATCGCGCGTACCGGGCTCGACGCCCAGGATATGCGCATGCGCGTCATCTCGAACAATCTCGCCAACGTGAACACGACGGGTTTCAAGAAGGACCGCGCCGCGTTCGAGACGCTCGCCTATCAGGTCGTGACGACACCGGGCGCGCAGAGCACGTCCGAGACCAAATACGCGACCGGGCTCAATCTCGGCACCGGCGTGAAGATCCAGGGCACCGCGCGCATCGATACGCAGGGCGCGATGCAGACGACCGGCAACAGCCTCGATCTCGCGCTCGACGGCGACGGCTATTTCCAGGTGCAGATGCCCGGCGGTACGCTCGGCTATACGCGCTCTGGCAATTTCTCGCGCTCGGCCGAAGGTCTGCTGGTCACCAGCGAAGGCTATCAGGTGCAACCCGGCATCACCGTGCCGCAGGGCACGACCGCGATCACGATCGGGTCGGACGGCACCGTGTCGGCGACCGTTCCCGGCCAGACCGAAGCGACGCAGCTCGGCCAGATCCAGGTGGCGAACTTTCCGAACGGCGCCGGCCTACAGGCGACCGGCGACAATTACCTGGTCGAGACCGCGGCGAGCGGCGCGGCCAACGTCGGCGTCGCGGGCCAGGACGGTCGCGGCAACATCAAGCAGGGCATGCTCGAAGCGTCGAACGTCAACGTCGTCGAGGAACTCGTCGACATGATCGAGACACAGCGCGCGTACGAGGTGAATTCGAAGATGATCTCGGCAACCGACGACATGCTCAAATACGTCAACCAGAACATCTGATCATGACCCGCACCGCTTCCCATTCCGTCGTCCTGATGACCGCGATCGCGCTCGCCGGGTTCGCTTCGTCGGCGGCAGACGCCGGCATCTTCGGCAAGAAGCTGCCGCCCGAGGATTTTTCGGTCGCGCGGCCTCTTCCGGTCGTACCGGTGCCGGTCGTCGCGACGGGCTCGATCTTCCAGGCGCAGGACGGTTACGCAGCGCTGTACGAAGGCTGGCGCGCGCGGAAGGTCGGCGATCCGCTGACGATCGTGCTGGTCGAGCGGACCGCCGCGTCGAAGACGTCGGGGTCGAAGCTCGACAGCAATGGGGGCGCCAGCATCACGCCGCCGACCACCGGCGCTCTCAACCTGTTCAACAAGAGTGATGCGGCGATCAGCGGCGGGCGCAATTTCAACGGCACCGGTGCCGCCGACCAGACGAACTCGCTGTCGGGCGAAGTCAGCGTCACCGTCGCGCAGGTCTATCCCAACGGGACGATGCTGGTGCAGGGCCAGAAGCGCGTGACGCTCAACCGCGGCGACGAGTTCCTGAAGATCAAGGGGCTGGTCCGCACCGCCGACGTCGATGCCAACAATCGCGTCCTGTCGACCCGCGTCGCCGACGCGCAGATTTCGTACACCGGCAAGGGCGACGTCGCCCGCGCCGGCCGCCAGGGGTGGCTTGGCCGCTTCTTCTCCGTCGTCAGCCCGTTCTAAGGCCGTGACCATGCGCTTCCTGCTCGCCCTTTTCGCATCGCTCCTGATCGCAGGCCCGGCCTCGGCCGACCGGATCAAGGACCTGGGCGGGTTCCAGGGGATCCGATCGAACCAGCTGACCGGCTACGGCATCGTCGTGGGGCTCCCCGGCACCGGCGACGACAATCTCGAATACACCGTGCAGTCGCTGAAGGCGGTCGCATCGCGCTTCGGCCTGCAGCTGCCGCCGACCGCGAACCCGGGCATGAAGAACGCGGCGGTGGTGATGATCACCGCCGAACTGCCGCCGTTCGCCAAGCCCGGCCAGCGGCTCGACATCACCGTCGCATCGATGGGCAAGGCGAAGTCCTTGCGTGGTGGCAGCCTGATCATGACGCCGCTGCTCGGTGCGGATAACCAGATCTACGCGATGGCGCAGGGCAACCTCGCGGTCGGTGGACTCGGCGCAGAAGGTGCGGACGGGTCGAAGATCGTCGTCAACGTGCCCTCGACCGGGCGCATCCCCGAGGGGGCCACGGTCGAACGTGCGGTCGCTACCGGGTTCGACAGCGCGCCGATGCTCACCTTCAACCTCGCGCGCGCCGATTTCACCACCGCGCAGAACGTCGCGGGCGCGATCAATTCCAAGCTCGGCTTCGGCAGCGCGCAGGCGATCGATGCGGTCTCCGTTTCGGTGCGCGCGCCGATCGGCGCGGACGTCCGGGCCACGCTGATGTCGACGATCGAGAATCTCGACGTCGTGTCCGCCGAACCGTCCGCCAAGGTGATCGTCAACGCGCGCACCGGCACCGTCGTGATCAACTCGGCGGTCCGGGTCGGCCCGGCGGCGATCACGCACGGCAAGATGACGGTGCGGATCGACGAGAAGCCGCAGGTGAGCCAGCCCGCCCCGTTCAGCCAGGGCCAGACCGCGATCACCCCGAACAGCCGCGTCGCGGTCGAGGAGGAGCGTCGGCCGATGTTCCTGCTCGCACCCGGCCCCAAGCTCGCCGACATCGTCAAGGCGGTCAACGCGATCGGCGCATCGCCCGCCGATCTGGTCGCGATCCTCGAGGCGCTGAAGGAAGCCGGCGCACTCAAGGCCGAGTTGATCGTCCTGTGAGCACGATCACCCCACCCACGCTCGCGACGACCGCGACCACCGGGATTTCGACCGACACGAGCCGGCTGAAGTCGAAGGACAATCTCGACAAGGCCGGCCAGAAGTTCGAGGCAGTCTTCACCGGCATGATGCTGAAGAGCATGCGGCAGGCGAAACTGGCCGATCCGATCTTCGATTCGAAGGCGATCGATACCTTCACCGACATGCAGGACGGGCTGATCGCGAAGTCGATGGCCGAGCACACGCCGCTCGGCATCGGCAAGGCGATGACCGATTTTCTCAGCAAATCTCAATCGGATATTAACCCGGCGGCGACAGACTCACCGCCATGAGCGATCTCCTTTCGATCGGCGCGTCGGGCGTCCGCGCGTACCAGACCGCGTTGTCCACGGTGTCCGAGAACATCGCGAACACCGGCACTGCGGGCTATACCCGGCGGACGACGACGCTTGGCGAGGTCGCGTCGATCGGCGGCGGGATCGCCGCGCGGACGTCGTCGAACGGCAGCGGGGTGGTGGTCGTCGGCATCGGTCGCAGCGCCAATGCCTATCGCTCGCAGGCGGTGCGCAGCGCCGGCACCGATCTGGCCAAGACCGAAACCAGCATTGCCTGGATGAGCCGGATCGAGACGTCGCTGGGCGACAACAAGCTCGGCGACCGGCTCACCAGCTTCTTCGGCGCGGCGCAGACGCTGTCGGCCGATCCGACCTCGATTCCGGCACGCGCGGCGATGCTCGAGTCGGCAGGCAGTGCTGCTGCCGCCTTCGCGACCACCGGCAAGGCGCTCGATACCGCGACCGCCGAACTCGATGCGACGACCTCGCAGGCGGTCGATTCGCTCAATTCGCTCGGCACCGCGCTCGCCAAGATCAACGACGGTATCGCCCGGTCGCAGCCGGGTTCGTCGAGCGCGGCGCAGCTTGCCGACCAGCGCGACCAAGTGCTCGACCAGATGAGCACGCTGACCGACGTGAACACGTCGTTCGACGGTCTCGGCCGCGCGACGGTGCGGCTCGGCGGTGCGGCCGGACCGGCGTTCGTCGTCGGCTCCGACAGTGGCCAGGCGGCGTACGCGCGCAACGACGAAGGCGCGGTGCAGTTCACGGTCACGCAAGGCGGCGCCACCTCGACGCTGGCGCCTTCGGGCGGCGCGCTCGCCGGGTTCGCCGACGGAGCGCAGCGGCTCGTCGCGGCCCGCGACGGGCTGAACGCGATCGCCAAGGATTTCACCGCGCAGGTCAATGCGGTCCAGGCACAGGGGCGCGATCTCGACGGCAAGGCCGGTACCGCGATGTTCGCGACCGGCGATACGCCGACCGACATCTCGGTCGCACTGACCGACCCGCGCGGGATCGCCGCCGCGGGTGCGAACGGCAGCATGCGCGACGCGTCGAATCTGGCCGCGTTGCAGACCGCCCGGTCGAGCGGCGGGTTCGAAACGCGCACGGTCAACCTGATCGCCGGCAATGCCGCCGCGCTCCAGCAGCGCACGACCGTGGCCGATGCGCAGAGCGCGATCCGCGACGGCGCGGTCAGCGCACTCGCGTCGGCGTCGGGGGTCGATCTCGATAGCGAAGCGGTCGATCTTTTGCGCTTCCAGCAGGCCTATCAGGCGTCGAGCCGGGTGATCCAGACCGCGCGCGACACCTTCCAGTCCATCCTCGAGATTCGGTAACGCCCATGCAGATCCCGACGAGCCTTTTCTACGACCGGTCGTCGGCGGCCATGACCTCGCTTTCCAGCAAGGCGGATGCGCTCAATGCGCAGATCTCGACCGGCAAGCGGTTCACCGCGCCATCGCAGGACAGCGTCGCGTATCAGCGGCTGGCCGGGCTCGCGCGCGATACCGCCAACGACAAGGCCTATGCCGCCAATCTCGGCACCGCCGAATCGGTGTTGAAGCAGGGCGATACCAGTCTCAGCGCGATGTCCGATCAGTTGCAGAACGCGACGGTGCTGGTGACGCAGGCGAAGAACGGCACGCTGAGTGCGCTGGACCGCAAGGCGATCGGCGAGCAGATCGCCGGGATCGTCGCCTCGCTGACGAATATCGCCAACGCGAAGGACGCGCGCGGCCAGCCGCTGTTCGGCGGGTCGGACGGGGCCGCGGCGGTCGCGACCGATGGCAGCTACGCGCTGGCGTCGAAGCCGGTCACCGGAATCCCGATCGGCGACGGTCAGAGCGTGCAAGCCAACGAAACCGCCGCACGGATCTTCACCGTCGGCGGAAAGACCAACGCGGATGGCAGCGTCGGCGGGGGCACCAACACGCTGGCGATGCTGTCGGCGATCGCGACCGCGCTGCAATCGGACGATTTCAAGACGAGTTCGCTTGATACGTCGCTGGCCGATATCAGCGCGGCCTCCGATCAGGTGTCGACCGTGCAGGCCTCGCTCGGCGCACGCGCGGCGCGAGTCGATCTGGAGAGTTCGCGGCTGACCGATGTCGCCGCGGATCGCGAGGAGACCCGCTCGGGTCTCGAGGACACCGATGCCACGACCACGTTCATCGAGCTGCAAAAGACGATGACGATCCTGTCGGCGACGCAGGCGAGCTTTACCAAGCTGTCGGCGTTGTCATTGTTCGATTATCTTCGCTGACGGCTGCGTTCGGTAACCGGATGGCTACGAAATCCGGTTAATTCCCTGGCTACGCACTTGCCATCGTCGGCCCAGAGGGAATTTCCAGCACCATGTTTCCGGTAATCGGCATCGTCGTCCTGCTCGTCATGGTGTTTGGCGGATTCGCTTTTACGGGCGGCGCGCTCGGCCCCGTCCTGGAGGCGATCCCGCACGAGATGCTGATCATCGGCGGCGCCGCGGCCGGCGCGCTGATCATCGGCAATTCGGGCAAGGAACTCAAAGCGCTCGGCGGCGGGCTAGGCAAGGTCTTCAAGGGCCCGAAATACAAGAAGCAGGATTATCTCGACGTCATCTTCCTCGTCAGCAAGCTGATGAAGATGCTGCGGATGGACGGGCCGATCGCGCTCGAGCCACACGTCGAGGACCCGCAGTCGTCTGCGGTATTCGCCGAATATCCCAAGCTCCTGAAGAACCACGCGCTCGTCAACCTGATCGCCGATACGCTGCGCCTCGTCGTGGTGTCGTCGGGCACGCTGGACGTGCATGCGGTAGAGGAGGTGATGGACCAGTCGATCAAGACGCATCACCACGAGGAGGAAAGCGCACATGGCACGCTGACCAGCCTCGCCGACGCGCTGCCCGCGCTCGGCATCGTCGCGGCGGTGCTCGGCGTGGTGAAGACGATGGGGTCGATCGACAAGCCGCCGTCGATCCTCGGCTCGATGATCGGCTCGGCGCTGGTCGGCACGTTCATGGGCGTGCTGCTGGCATACGGCATGGTCGCGCCGCTCGCCAACCGGTTGCGCCAGGTGCTCGACGCCGACGCCGCGATCTACGGCGTGGTCAAGCAGATCATCATCGCCTCGCTGCACGGCCATCCGCAGCCGCTGGTGATCGAGGCCGCACGCTCGGGGATCGCGCACAAGAACCAGCCGGGCTTCGCCGAAGTCTTCGACGGGCTTCGCGGTAAGTAGAGCGGGCGACAGACACATGGCCCGCGCCCCTCACGGCAACATCCAGCCGCCGAAAATCATCGTCAAGAAGATCTATATCGAAGGTCATGGCGGGCATCACGGTGGCGCCTGGAAGGTCGCCTATGCCGATTTCGTGACCGCGATGATGGCGTTCTTCCTGCTGCTGTGGATTCTCGGCGCGACCACCGAGAAGCAGCGCAAGGGGATCGCCGATTACTTCGCGCCGACGCTGCTCGATACGCGCTCGCTCGGGATCGGCGGCGGCGCGCTGTTCGGCGGTGAGTCGATCCTCGACAAGAACAAGATCGGACCCAAGGCGGGCCAGACCAGCATGCCGCAGATCGCGGTGCCCGATGCGGGCAAGGGCGGCGCCTCGACCGGCACCGGCGAGCAGGGCACGATCAAGAACCGCCAGGCGCTCGCGAGCGAAGATCGCAAGAACTTCGAAGCGATGCGCAAGCGCGTGCTGAGCCAGATCGCCGCCTCGCCCAATCTGTCGCGGCTCGCGAGCCATGTCCGCTTCGTCCCGACGCAGGACGGCATGCGGATCGATCTGGTCGACGATGCGGATTATTCGATGTTCGCGCTCGGCACGACCGCGCTCGATCCGCAGGCGGGCGACCTGATCGGGATGATCGCGAAAACGATCGAGGGGATGAAGAACCCGATCATGATCCGCGGCCATACCGACAGCGTGCCGTATGGCGACCCGCGCGCGATGAACAACTGGATGCTGTCGTCTGGCCGCGCCGAGGCGACGCGTCGCCGGCTGCTGATCGGCGGTACGCCCGAGGCGCGGTTCGAACGGATCGAAGGCGTCGCCGACCGCGAACCGCTGATCGTCAAGGATCCGAGCGACCCGCGCAACCGCCGCGTTGCGATCACGTTGCTCTACCGGCGTGGCGTGTTCGGCAAGTAATCGTGGACGGGCACTGAGTAACATGAAAGAGGCCCAGCATCGCGTGATGCCGGGCCTCTTTCATATTCGTCGGGGCTGCATGACAGCGCCGATGATCGTGGCGATTACTCGGCGCCGGCGGTGTCCGATTTGCGCTTGCGCGGGGTGGCAGGCGCGGCCTCGGGCTTGCGGGCGCCGGGCTTGCGACCCAGGCCGATCTTCTTGGCCATCGCGCGGCGGCTCTCCGAATAGTTCTCGGCGACCATCGGATAATCGGGCTTCAGGCCGTAGCGCTCGCGATATTCGGCGGGCGTCATGCCGTGGGTGGCTAGATGGCGACGCAGCGTCTTGTAAGACTTGCCGTCGATCATCGAGATGATGTGATCCTTCGACGCGAGCGATTTGCGCGCGGTTACTGCTGGCGTGTATTCGGTCGCGGTTTCGACCGGAGTCGTATCGGTCGTACCACCAAGCAGCGTAGAGACGGTCTCGTGCATCTTTCCCAGAAATGCCGGAACGTCTTCGGCCGAGCTGCGCGTGTTCGGGTTGCCCAGCCACGCGATCGTCAGTTCGGTCGCGAGCTCTACAGCATTCAGGTCGGTGGTATCTTCGGCCATGCTACACTCCATTGTCTATTGCCCCCGTAACGAGCTTCGACAACGTATTCAACCACATGGGACGTAATTGGGCCGTTTAATCTAAGATAGTCTAAATAGGAAGTCGCTGCACGGCGAGATAAGTCCATTTTGATTGCTTTAGATCAGGCTAGCGTTGCGCCGATTGGCCTATCGTAGCGCATGAGGGCATGATGTTCAGCCTGACGCATTTCGGCTTCCGGCAATATTGGCGCGATCGGGACGCGCTCAAGCGTTTCGCGCCCGAGCGACGGCCGGTCGGACCCTTCATGTCCGCCAGAGCGCGCATCCAGGGCGCGCCGGCGGGGTGATCGCCCGCACCCGCGTTCAGGTCAGCGTGTCTCCGTGGTCAGTCCTGGCGGGCGGGCGGCGCGAACGCGAGCACCTCGCGCGTGTAGGTTTCAACCACTTCGCTGATCGGGGTTCCTGCGGCGGTGACCAGTAGCGCGCGGTTCTCGATGACATGCGGGGGAATGTCCAACGCCGGCGCCCCGCGCGGGATCGGCGCGCCGGCATCCCAGCCGGCCGGCAGCGGCGACCACAGTAGCCGCGCCGACACCGTCTGGCGACGGAAATGGAGCGGCTGCACCACGCGACCGAACGGCGTGTCGCTGCCGTCGAGCGCGGCATTCATCTGCGGGGTCAGTCGCGACGGAACGTACCAATTGTCCGCCTCCGACAGGACATGCGACCCGCACCGCAGCCGCACCCGTCGATAGCGGATCGGCTCGTCGTCGCTGACGCCCAAGCGGCGTCGTTGCTCGGCGGTCGGCGTCTTCGTGATCGTCGGATCGCGGTCGGCGACGATCTTGCTGCCCGGTGCGGCGAGGTGATGGTCGGCACACCAGTCGTCGAGCACCAGCGTCGCACTGTCGCGCGTGAGCAGCATGATCTCGAGCGACTGGAGCGCGGCGAGACTTTCCACCCGGCCGATGATGTCCTCCGGCCAGATGTGTGATCGGGGTTGTTCTGACGAACTTCCGGCGGTCGAAACAACCGACGCGAGCGTCGGGATAAATACTGGGGCGAATACGGGGGCGATCATGCAATCCTCCACAAAATACGATGCGCCGGCGAAAGGCGAGCCGAGACGTTTTCAGGCGGCGATGTCTTCCAGGGCGCGATTGGCCGTGGCGGGTCCGAACACGCCGATCGCCCCGATCACGACGATGTACGCGGCGGCGATGAAGCCGAACACGCCCGCGACGCCGCCCTGTCGCAGGACGAAGGCGATCAGGAACGCGTTGAGCATCGCCGAGATCCGGCTGAACGCATAGACGAAGCCGATTGCCTTGGCGCGGATCCGCGTCGGAAAGATCTCGGCCTGGTAGGCGTGATACGCGAACGAGATCGTGTTGCCCGCCACGGTCAGGACGATACCGAGCAGGATCAGCAGTACCGGGCTGGCGGAGGCGGCGAACAGCCCGCCCGCCGACACGACCGTCGCCGCGCCGGCAACGATGATCCACTTGCGTTCGAACCGATCGCCGATCGCGAGGCCGAGCATCGGCCCGACCGGGGCGGCGAGCGCGATGATCGCGGTATACGCCATGCTCTTGGTGACCGGGATGCCGTGCTCGATCAGCAAGGTCGGAACCCAGTTGGTGAACCCGAAATAGCCGATCGTCTGGAAGACGTTGAAGACGATCATCATGATCGTCCGGCGGCGATAGGGCGCACGAAACATCTCGCCGAACTGTCCGTCCCGCACCACCGGGCGCTCGGCGGAGGGGGCAGGAAGCGATGCGCCGCTCTCCTGCTCGATGCGCCGTTCGAGCGCGGCGACGATCGCCTCGGCTTCGACCAGCCGCCCTTGCTGCGCCAGCCAGCGCGGGCTCTCGGGCAGGCGCCGGCGGATATACCACACCGCGACCGCGCTGCTCGCGCCGATCAGCACGACCCAGCGCCAGCCCTCCAGCCCGAACGGCGACAGTGGGACGAGTATCCAGGACAGCAGCGCGACGACCGGGACCGCGACGAAGCCGATCGTCTGGCTGAGCGCGATCGCCCGCCCCCGGACATGCCCGGGGACGAGCTCGCAGATGCAGGTGTCGATCGTGATCATCTCGACGCCGAGCCCGATCCCTGCGCAAAACCGCAGCGCGTTGATCGCCATCGCACTCGACTGGAACGCCATCGCCACCGATGCCGCCGAATAGCCCAGCAATGCCCAGGTGAAGACCGCACGTCGCCCGAAGCGATCGTTGAAGGCGCCCGCGATCATCGTACCGACCGTCAGTCCGGCGAACAGCGCCGCGATGAACGACGCGATACCCTGGGTGCCGAAAAGACCCGCGGTCGTCGTCGTGAATATGCCGCCGCTCACCAGGCCGGGGGCGATATAGCCCGACAGCAGCATGTCGTAGAGTTCGAAGAAGAACGCCAGGCCGAGCAGCGCGACGATCGTCCATACCGTCCGCGTGGCCGGCAGCCGGTCGAGCCGGGCGGACACATCACCGCTGGTCGCGATGGTCATTGGTCGTAAGGGTGGCAGCACATCGCTCTCCGATCGCGAACGCGTGAAACGCTCGAACCGTGCCGGATACCGACCTCACATGTCGATAGAATGACGACCCGCAAACGCCACGACTGGCCGCGAATACAGGGCGCCGCGCCGGCTCCGGTCGGGAGCAGGTGTTTGGGGGCGCGTTCGATGGGCGAATCCGAACTGCCCCGATCGGTGCCCAGGCGGTTCATGCTGTCGAAGTATCGACCGGGTGCCTGGTCGTGGCGCGGCGGCCGTCGATATCGCAGTACCGACCGGCGGATCCCACGCCAGCAAAAGGCGTCTGGAGGATCGCGGGAAACTCGGCATTTCCCCGGGTTCCTCCAATGGTACCCTACAAAGGCCTATGGCTAGGTAATCAGGCCGTTGGAGAAATCATCCGCTGACGGGACGGTTTCGATACCGCGATTCGTGACCCTCACGTCGCTCGTGCGCGGGCATGCCCGGTTTCAATCTCTCGCGTCGCGCAACGCCTCCAACTCGGCCAGTCTCACCGGATCGTCGGCGGCAAGCGCTTCTTCGAGATAGAAGCTATGCGCGATATTGCGCACCACCTCCTGCGCTTCACCACTATATTCGGCAGCGATGACCGCGAAGGCGTCGACCAGTTCGCGAAGAAACCCTTTTTCCAAAGCTTCAAGCTGGGCACCCAAAACTTCCATCATCTCGACAGCGACATCTGGATCCAGCAGGTCTTCGCCTGTCAAATCTGCAAACACTACAAAGCGAGCGATGATGCGGGCGACCGGTATGGCGATCATGGCTTGATCACCCTGACTTTGATGTTGGTGACCTTCATCTTCTTCAGCAGCTTTACTGCTTTGGCTCTCTGGACAGGGGTAGGAACCTCCCATGTTCCGATGAGCCGATGCTGCGCCAACACCTGCGATTGTCGTAATAGCTGGGCTCGTGCATGCGGCGCGTCCCTTACGCCCCACTTCCGATCGATAACGTATTCGCCTTGTCTGCCATCGAACTTGACCGGTCGCTTCGAGCCGTCCGGCATTGTTCGCATTAGCGTCGGCGCCTGCCCAGGGCGCGCGCCAGTCGCCGAATCATTATACGCTGTCCAAGGTTCGTCGGGTTTGAGAGTTTCCTTCACCCAGCCGATCTGCGGCGGATCATAAGTCGTGCGTGGCCTCGCAATACGTAGGCTACGCAGCGCCGAAACCTTGGAGAGCGCCGCCCCAGGCGCGACCGCCAGCGCAACATTCCCTGCGACCGATCCCGTGGCTCGACCGATATCCCGCGCCGAGGCATTGGTGGCCGCGTCTGCCGCACACGAAATCTGTACGCGTGCGGGCGTATCCTCGGCAGCGATCGCAGTGTCGATCATGCTCGCTATCCCGCGGCCGGCGTCCCGAACGGTGGTGACCGGATTTGTCGTCAGCGCAGCACGAACCCCCGCCACCGTTTCTTCCCCGACGTCGTACAGTCCCTGGCCGACGCCACCGACGAATTCGGCGACGGGGTTCGGCTGATCATCGGGCCGCAGTCCCGGAATGCGCGTGGATTGCGCCTTGGCCGACCTGCGCTCTACCGACTTTCGGTCGTTGCCCGCGAGCGGTCGGGCACGCGGCACTTCCGCTTTCGGCGGTGTCGAGGTCCGCGACGTATCACGATTCCCGGCGCTTGGAGCGCGATCGTTCCTCGCGCTAGGGGCATGGGCCTCGCTCGATCCCTCACGACGCCCCGCGCCTGCAAAGGTAAACCGGCCGTCCGCCGGATCGTGCCATGGATTGAATTTGAGTTCGAGACCGTCGGGCCCCCGCGCCGATGGCACCTTACCCGTTCGCAGCCACCGTGAAAACGCGTTCCGCTCACTGCTGCCAGATATCTGGACCATGCCATCCCCCGCTTGTCATCGCGGTGAGAACATCTGAGCAACATTGTCCTACAAGTCAAGCGCGACGCGAGCGGATCTTGAGATCTGCCTCGCCCGAACGCGCTTCTATGTAGTATGGTGCCCGGAAGAGGACTCGAACCTCCACGACCTTGCGATCGCCAGCACCTGAAGCTGGTGCGTCTACCAATTCCGCCATCCGGGCACGGGGTAGGAGGGCGCCTCTAGGGGAGGCCTGCGATGCTTGTCAACAACCCTATCGCTGGGGCATGGGGTTATTCGCAAATAGGCAGTCAAAGCAAAGTGGACGGACGCGCGATGAACGACAAACTGGTGACGCTGATCGGAGGCGGCGGTTTCGTCGGCCGCTATGTCGCACAGGCGCTGCTCGCGACGGGCGCACGCGTCCGCATCGCGCAGCGCGATCCGCGGCAGGCGTTCTTCCTGAAGCCGCTCGGCGGGCTCGGCCAGACGCAGTTCGTCGGTGCCGACGTCACCAAGCCCGAGACGATCGCGCATGCGGTGCACGGCTCGGACGTGGTGGTGAACCTGGTCGGCGTGCTCGCGGGCGATTTTCAGCGCGTCCAGGCTCTCGGCGCACAGACCGTTGCCGAAGCCGCGGCGAAGGCGGGCGTCGGCGCGCTGGTGCACGTCTCGGCGATCGGTGCGGACCCCGAGTCCGCGTCGGCGTACGGCAAGTCGAAGGGGCAGGGCGAGGCGGCGGTTCTGAACGCGTTCCCGACCGCAACGATCCTGCGGCCGTCGATCGTGTTCGGCCAGGAAGACCAGTTCGTGAACCGCTTTGCCGGGATGATCGCCAAGGCGCCGGTCGTGCCAGTGCTGCGCGCGGGCGCGAAGTTCCAGCCGGTGTTCGTCGGCAACGTGGCGGACGCGGTGGTCGCGGCGGCGTCCGATCCCGGGACGTTCGGCGGCCAGACGCTCGAGCTTGGCGGGCCCGACATCATCACGATGGGCAATCTCATCCGCTGGATCGCCAAGACGATCGGCCGCAATCCCTCGATCATCGAGCTGCCGGACTTTGCCGGCGCGTTGATCGCCAAGGGCGGCTTCCTGCCGGGTGCGCCGATCACCAAGGATCAGTGGACGATGCTGCAGAGCGACAATGTCGTTACCGGCACCGATGGTCTCGCCGCGTTCGGGATTGAAGCGACCCCGCTGTCGACGGTCGCGCCGGGCTGGCTGGTACGCTTTCGCAAAGCCGGACGGTTCGGTCGGCGCGCCGAAACGCGTGCGGAAGTCCACGCAGACTGATGCTGCACGTGCTAAGCGTGCCCTGAAACCCGCGCCTCTTTCTGAAACCCGCGACGCCGGAGCGCCTGCTTGACCGAACTTCTCACCGTCATCCTGCTCGGCATCGTCGAGGGGATCACCGAATTCCTGCCCGTGTCGTCAACCGGGCACCTGATCCTCGCCACGCGGTTGCTCGGCTATGATGCGGGGCGCTGGGAGGTGTTCAACGTCGTCATCCAGCTCGGCGCGATCCTTGCGATCGTCGTGCTGTACTGGCGGACGTTCTGGGCGGTTGGCATGGGGTTGGTCCGCCGCGAACCGAAATCCTGGTTGTTCCTGCGCAACCTGGTGGTCGCGTTCATCCCGGCAGCGGTGATCGGCCTCGCGCTGCATCATTATATCGAGGCGCTGCTCGGCAATGCCGAGGTCGTCGCGATCGCGTTGGTCGTCGGTGGGTTCGCGATCCTCGCGGTCGAGCGGTTCGCACCGCGCAGTGACATCAGCGGCGTCGCGGACATTCCGCTGAAGACGGTGATCGGCATCGGCTTCCTCCAGTGCCTGGCGATGATCCCGGGCGTCAGCCGGTCGGGCGCGACCATCCTCGGCGCGTTGGCGCTGGGCGTCGAGCGGCGCACCGCGGCGGAGTTCAGCTTCTTCCTCGCGATCCCGACGATGCTGGGGGCGAGCGCGCTCGAACTGCTGAAAAACCGCGATGCGATCGCGAGCGGCGGCGGTGTCGGGCTGGGCGCGATCGCGATCGGCGCCGCGGTATCGTTCGTCGTCGCCTTGCTGGTGGTGAAGTGGTTCGTCGGGATCGTTACCAAGCACGGGTTCGTGCCGTTCGCGTTGTACCGCGTCGTCGCCGGGTCGGCCGCGCTGATCTGGTTGCTGAGCAAATAGGTCCTTTACGGCCTCAATAAGTCTTGTTGAGAACGGCTCTCATAAAAATACGGTGCATATCTGCTTTTATAGGGCAGCATAGCTTACTCTTATGCCGTTTTAGTCGTGACAAGCCCCCGATCGCGCAATAACGCGGCTGTCGGAGGCTATCATGGCGAACGATTCGATGCTCAAATTTGTCGGCCGGGAGCAATCCTATCCCGACAAGCGCAATGCCGACGAGCGGGCCGACGATTTCCGCGAGATCGCGCAGCGTTACGCGGTCGAGCCCGCCGAGGAACAGGCCGGACGCTGTTCGCAGTGCGGCGTGCCCTATTGCTCGGTCCATTGCCCGCTGCACAACCATATCCCCGATTGGCTTCGGCTGACCGCGGAAGGTCGGCTGCGCGAGGCGTACGAGCTGAGCAACGCGACCTCGACCATGCCCGAGATCTGCGGCCGGATCTGTCCGCAGGACCGGCTCTGCGAAGGCAATTGCGTCATCGAATTCACCGGCCACGGCGCCGTCACGATCGGCTCGGTCGAGAAGTTCATCACCGACACCGCCTGGGAGAATGGCTGGGTCGAACCGCTGGTCCCCGGCAAGTCGCGCGGCCAGTCGGTCGGCGTGATCGGTGCGGGGCCGGCAGGTCTCACCGCGGCGGAATATCTGCGCGGACACGGCTACGACGTCCATGTCTATGATCGCTACGACCGCGCGGGCGGATTGCTCACCTACGGCATCCCCGGGTTCAAGCTCGAAAAGCCGATCGTCATGCGGCGTGTAGAGCGCCTCAAGGCCGCCGGCATCGTCTTCCACGAAGGCTTCGCGGTCGGCGACGATGCGAGCCTCGACGATCTGCGTCAGCGCCACGATGCGATCCTGATCGCGACCGGCGTCTACAAGGCACGCGCGATGGACCTGCCCGGCGGCGGTTCGAACGGTGTGGTCGCGGCACTCGACTTCCTCGTCGCGTCGAACCGCAAGGGCTTCGGAGACGCCGTCCCCGCGTTCGACGACGGCAGCCTCAACGCCGAGGGCAAGGACGTCGTCGTGATCGGCGGCGGCGACACCGCGATGGACTGCGTCCGCACCGCGATCCGCCAAGGCGCCAAGTCGGTGAAGTGCCTCTATCGCCGCGACCGCGCCAACATGCCCGGCTCGCAGCGCGAAGTCGCCAACGCCGAGGAGGAGGGCGTCGAGTTCGTCTGGCTGTCGGGCCCGCAGAGCTTCGACGGCGGTGACGTCGTGTCGAGCGTCAAGGTCCGGAAAATGCGTCTCGGCGCGCCCGATGCAAGCGGCCGCCGTGCCCCCGAACCCGATCCCGCCGGCGATTATTCGGTCGATGCCGATCTCGTCATCAAGGCGCTCGGCTTTGACGCCGAGGACCTGCCGACGCTGTTCGCAACGCCGGAACTGGGCGTGAGCCGCTGGGGCACCGTGCTGGTCGATGGCAAGACGCTGATGACCTCGCTCGACGGCGTGTTCGCAGCGGGCGACATCGTCCGCGGTGCGAGCCTCGTAGTCTGGGCGATCCGCGACGGCCGCGACGTCGCCGCGACGATGCACAAATGGCTGAAGACCAAGGCGGCCAACGCGAAGGTCGCAGCATGAGATGCGGGTTTCTCGGACCGATTCTGCTGGCGGGCGCGATGATGCCGTCGGCGGCGCAGGCGGGGCCAGTCGCCGTCACGGCCCCCGATCCGACCCGCCTCGCGGCGGCGCGCGAGTTGATTAACGTGCTGATGCCGCCCGAATCGCGTGAACGGATGATCGAAAGCATGATCGCCCCGATGCTTGGCAATCTGCAGCAAGGCATGGCGCAGAGCCCGATGTTCAGCAGCGCGATGGCGGACCATCCGGAGATGCAGACGCGGTTTGCCACCTTTTTGGAACGGCAGCAGGCGCGCACGATGACGCTGATGCGCGACGGATTGCCGGGCATGGTCGAGGCGATGGCGCGCGCCTATGCGCGCCGCTTCGATGTCGCCCAATGTCGTGATATCAAGGCGTTCTTCGCGACGTCGAGCGGTCGCGCGTACATGCAGCAATCGCTGACGATCATGGCCGACCCAGACGTCGCCGCCTGGCAGCGGTCGATGATGCAATCCTCGATGGCGCACATGCAGGCCGATGTCGCCGAGTTCGCCAAGCAGGCTGCCACGCCCGAAGAGAAGAAGAAGTGACGATGACCGATTTCATCACCGATCAACGCGCCCGTCTCGCCGAGCACGGCATGTACCGCCCCGAATTCGAGGGCGACGCGTGCGGCGTTGGCCTCGTCGCAGCCACCGACGGCCGCGCGTCACGACGCGTCGTGCAGTCCGCGGTCGATGCGCTGAAGGCCGTGTGGCACCGCGGTGCGGTCGACGCCGACGGCAAGACCGGTGACGGCGCAGGTCTCCACATCGACCTGCCGCTGCGCTTCTTCGACGACGCGGTCGCCGCATCGGGGCACAAGGTCCGCCCGAACCGGCTCGCGGTCGGCATGATCTTCCTCCCCCGCACCGATCTCGGCGCGCAGGAGGATTGCCGGACGATAGTCGAGAGCGCGATCATCGAGGCGGGCTATACCATCTATGGCTGGCGGCAGGTGCCGGTCGACGTGTCGGTGATCGGCCAGAAGGCGCAGGCGACGCGTCCCGAGATCGAGCAGATCATGATCGCCGGGCCCTTACCCGAAGAACAGGACGCCGCCGAGTTCGAGAAGACCCTGTACCTCGTCCGCCGCCGGATCGAGAAGCGCGTGATCGCGGCGCAGATCCAGGGCTTCTACATCTGTTCGCTGTCGTGCCGCTCGATCATCTACAAGGGGCTGTTCCTCGCCGAATCGCTGTCCGTCTTCTACCCGGACCTGTGCGACCAGCGCTTCGAAAGCCGCGTCGCGATCTTCCATCAGCGCTATTCGACCAACACCTTCCCGCAATGGTGGCTGGCGCAGCCGTTCCGCTGCCTTGCGCATAACGGCGAGATCAACACGATCCGCGGCAACAAGAACTGGATGCTCTCCCACGAGATCCGGATGGCGAGCCTCGCGTTCGGCGACAATTCCGAGGACATCAAGCCGGTGATCCCCGCCGGCGCGTCCGACACCGCTGCATTGGATGCCGTGTTCGAGGCGATCTGCCGCTCGGGCCGCGATGCGCCGACCGCCAAGCTGATGCTCGTCCCCGAAGCGGCCAGCCCGGACATGCCGCCCGAGCATACCGCGATGTACCAGTATCTCGCGTCCGTCATGGAGCCGTGGGACGGCCCCGCCGCGCTGGCGATGACCGATGGCCGCTGGGCAGTCGCGGGGATGGATCGCAACGCGCTGCGCCCACTCCGCTATACGCTGACGTCGGACGGCCTGCTGATCGTCGGCTCCGAGAGCGGCATGGTCGTCGTTCCCGAATCGACGATCGTCGCCAAGGGCCGGCTCGGGCCGGGCGAGATGATTGCGGTCGACCTCGACGAAGGCCGCCTGCTCCAGGATCGCGAAGTAAAGGATCGCATCTCGGGTGATGCGGATTACGCCGCGATGATCGGCGAGTTCCACACGCTCGCCGACCTGCCCTCGGTCGAGGACGCGATCGTCCGCTACGACCGTGCCGAACTCGCACGCCGCCAGGTTGCCGCGGGTCAGACGATGGAGGACATGGAACTGATCCTGTCGCCGATGGTCGAATCCGCGAAGGAAGCGATCGGATCGATGGGCGACGACACGCCGCTCGCGGTGATCTCCGACAAGCCGCGGCTGATCAGCCAGTTCTTCCGCCAGAACTTCTCGCAGGTCACCAACCCGCCGATCGATCCGCTGCGCGAGCGCCACGTGATGTCGCTCAAGACGCGGTTCGGCAATCTCGCCAACATCCTCGACGTGCGCGACCAGCGCGAGCGCGTGCTGGTACTCGACTCGCCCGTCCTGACTGGCGAGCATTGGTCGCGGCTGAAGGCGCATTTCGGCAATGCGGTCGCCGAGATCGACTGCACGTTCGACGTCGGTGGCGGGCCTGAGAAGCTTCGCGCGGCGATCCAGCGGATTCGCAACGAGGCCGAACAGGCGGTCCGCCAGGGCAAGAGCGAGATCTTCCTCACCGACGAGGCGATCAGCGAAGACCGCGTCGGTATCGCCGGCGTGCTCGCGGTCGCCGCGGTCCACACGCACCTCGTCCGCCGCGGCCTGCGCTCCTATGCGTCGATCAACGTCCGCTCGGCCGAATGCCTCGACACGCACTATTACGCCGTGCTGATCGGCGTCGGCGCGACCACCGTAAACGCCTATCTCGCCGAAGCCGCGATCGTCGATCGCCAGTCGCGCGGGTTGTTCGGCGATTTGGACCTCGCCGAATGCCTCCGCCGCCACCGCGTCGCGGTCGAGGAAGGGCTGCTCAAGATCATGTCGAAGATGGGCATCGCGGTCATCTCCTCCTACCGCGGCGGCTATAATTTCGAGGCGGTCGGCCTCTCGCGCAGCCTGGTCAACGACCTGTTCCCCGGCATGCCCGCCAAGATCAGCGGCGAGGGCTATGCCTCGCTCCACGTCAACGCGACCGACCGTCACGAAGCGGCGTTCGATCCGGCGGTCGCCACGCTGCCGATCGGCGGCTTTTATCGCCAGCGCCACACCGGCGAGACGCACGCCTATTCCGCGCAGCTGATGCATCTGCTCCAGACCGCGGTCGCGACCGACAGCTACACCAGCTATCTGCAATTTTCGCGCGGCGTGTCCGACCTGCCGCCGGTGTATCTACGCGATCTGCTCCAGTTCAACTTCCCCGCGGAGGGCGTGCCGGTCGACCAGGTCGAGGCGATCACCGAGATCCGCAAGCGCTTCGTGACGCCGGGCATGTCGCTCGGCGCGCTGTCGCCGGAGGCGCACGAGACGCTGGCGATCGCGATGAACCGGATCGGCGCGAAGGCCGTGTCGGGCGAGGGCGGCGAGGACAAGTCGCGCTTCGTGCCCTACGCGAACGGTGACAACGCCAACTCGTCGATCAAGCAGGTCGCGAGCGGCCGGTTCGGCGTCACCGCTGAATATCTCAACGCGTGCGAGGAGATCGAGGTCAAGGTCGCGCAGGGCGCCAAGCCCGGCGAGGGCGGCCAGCTGCCCGGCTTCAAGGTCACCGAGTTCATCGCCAAGCTGCGCCATGCGACGCCCGGCGTGACGCTGATCTCGCCGCCGCCGCATCACGACATCTACTCGATCGAGGATCTCGCCCAACTCATCTACGACCTGAAGCAGATCAACCCGCGCGCCCGCGTGTGCGTGAAGCTCGTCTCGTCGGCGGGCATCGGCACGGTCGCGGCGGGCGTGGCGAAGGCGCATGCCGACGTGATCCTGATCGCCGGCCATGTCGGTGGCACCGGTGCCTCGCCCCAGACCTCGATCAAATATGCGGGCACGCCGTGGGAAATGGGCCTGTCGGAGGTTAACCAGGTGCTGACGCTCAACGGCCTGCGCGGTCGCGTGCGGTTGCGCACCGATGGCGGGCTGAAGACCGGCCGCGACATCGTCATCGCCGCAATTCTCGGCGCGGAGGAGTTCGGGATCGGCACGCTGTCGCTGGTCGCGATGGGCTGCATCATGGTGCGCCAATGCCATTCGAACACCTGCCCGGTCGGCATCTGCACGCAGAACGACGCGCTCCGCCAGAAGTTCGTCGGCACGCCCGAGAAGGTGATCAACCTGATGACCTTCATCGCCGAGGAAGTCCGCGACATCCTCGCGCGGCTCGGCGTGAAGAGTCTCGACGACGTGATCGGGCGCACCGAATTGCTGCGGCAGGTCAGCCGCGGCGCGGAGCATCTCGACGATCTCGATCTCAACCCGATCCTGGCGAAGGTCGATGCCGATGATTCGCAGCGCCGGTTCAGCCTGTCGACGTTCCGCAACGAAGTGCCCGATAGTCTCGACGCGCAGATCATCAAGGACGCGTCCGCGGTGTTCTCGCGCGGCGAGAAGATGCAGCTGACCTATTCGGTGCGCAACACGCACCGCGCGGTCGGCACGCGACTGTCGAGCGAGATCACGCGGAAGTTCGGGATGTCGACACTGGCGGACAACCATGTGACGATCCGTCTGCGCGGGTCGGCGGGGCAGTCGCTCGGCGCGTTCCTGTGCAAGGGCATCACTTTGGAAGTGTTCGGCGATTCGAATGATTACGTCGGCAAGGGCCTCTCGGGCGGCACGATCATCGTCCGACCGGCGGTCAGTTCGCCGCTGGCAAGCCAAGACAACACGATCATCGGCAACACCGTGCTCTACGGCGCGACCTCGGGCCGGCTGTTCGCGGCAGGGCAGGCGGGCGAGCGTTTCGCAGTCCGCAATTCGGGCGCGATCGTCGTCGTCGAGGGCTGCGGCGCGAACGGGTGCGAGTACATGACCAACGGCATCGCCGTGGTGCTCGGCGCGGTCGGCGCGAACTTCGGCGCGGGCATGACTGGCGGGATGGCGTTCGTCTACGATCCTGACGGCGTGTTCGCGAAGCGCGCCAACCCGGAGAACATCACCTGGGACCGCGTGAAGTCACTGCACTGGGCCGACGTGTTGCTCGACCTGGTCCGCGATCATGCGGACCATACCGACAGCAAATGGTCGAAGGGCCTGCTGGAAGATTGGGACCGCGTGGCGCCGCATTTCTGGCAGATCGTGCCGAAGGAAATGCTGACGCGCTTGTCGCACCCGCTGGACGACAGCGCGGAACTGGTCGCGGCGGAATAAGCCCAAGCCTCACACCACCCCGGCGCCCGCCGGGGTGGTGCAAGTTAGAGGGGTTCACGCGGAGACGCGGAGACGCGGAGCTAAAGTCCCTCTGCATCTCTCTTATACGATCGGTGATGGAGGAGCTTCGCTCGCAGCGAACGCAACACCTCCGCGTGAACCAAATCTTCTTACGCGCCATCCAACCCGCGCTAGTGACACAGCCGCCCCCCACCGCCTAAACGGATGGCATGTGGCAGCTTTATCAATTCCCTTTGTGTCCCTTCTCGCGAAAAGTGCGCCTGCTGCTGGGCGAGAAGGGGGTCGGCTACGAGTTGGTGCGCGAATCGCCCTGGGATCGCCGCGACGAGTTCATGGACATGAACCCCGCCGGCCAGACCCCGGTGATGGTCGACGCGTCGCGGGGCGTCGCGCCGCTGATCGATTCGATGGCGATCTGCGAATTCTTCGAGGAAACCGTCGAGAAGGCGGCGATGATCAACGGCACCGCGACGAACCGCGCCGAGATCCGCCGGCTGGTCACGTGGTTCGACACGCATTTCTACCGCGACGTCACCGGACCCCTGCTCCACGAGCGCATGGTCAAGCGTCTCGCCCACCGCACCGCGCCTGACGCTAAGGGCCTGCGCGAGGCGATGAAGGCTGCGGTCGGGCATCTCGACTACATGGATTACCTGCTCGATCACCGGAACTGGCTTGGCGGCGCGACGATGAGCCTCGCCGATCTGGCAGCGGCCGCGCAGATCTCTGTGACCGATTACCTCGGCGGGATCGACTGGAAGGGCCACGACCAGACCGCGCGCTGGTACCGCGGCTTCAAGAGTCGCCCGAGCTTCCGCCCGCTGCTGTCCGAACGGATGGAGCTGATCTCACCCCCGGCACACTACGACAATGTCGATTTCTGAGATGATTACCTATCCCGACTTCGAGAAGGTCGACATCCGCGTCGGTACGATCGTCGAGGCCCAGCCCTTCCCCGAAGCGCGCAAGCCCGCGATCAAGCTGCGGATCGATTTCGGCGACGAAATCGGCGTGAAGCGCTCGTCCGCGCAGATCACCGAGCATTATACGCCGGAGACTCTGGTCGGCCGTCAGGTCGCTGCGGTCGTCAACTTCCCGCCGCGCCAGATCGGCCCGATGATGTCCGAAGTTCTGACCCTTGGATTCCCCGATGCGGAGGGGAAAGTGGTGCTGATTTCGCCGACCGGACCGGTCCCGAATGGCGGGCGACTGTTCTAGCAGGCTCTCCACACGCCTGCTGATCTAGCCACATACACAACCCTCCGTTCGCCCTGAGCGAAGTCGAAGGGCTGGTACGCGGCGGCGGGGCTTCGACTTCGCTCAGCCCGAACGGGTGGGGAGCGGGCTATCCGTCCCCACCCAGCCCGCTTACTGGCGCATGTCGTTCTGCGAGATCGGCACGATCTTCACCTCGACGCGACGGTTAGCCGCCCGACCCGCGTCGGTGTCGTTGGACGCGATCGGCTGCGTCTTGCCATAGCCACGCGTACCGATCCGTGCCGCCTGAACGCCGTGGCCCGACAGATAATCCGCGACCGACCGCGCACGGCGCTCGGACAGCGTCTGGTTGTACGCATCGCTGCCCGTCGAATCGGTATGGCCGTACACGTCGACATAGGTCTGGTTATATTGCGACAGCGTGTCCGCGACCTGGTCGAGCGTCCGCTGGAACTGCGGCTGCACGTTGGCGCTGTCATACGCGAAGGTGATGCCCGACGGGATGTTGAGCACCAGATCGTCGCCCTGGCGGATCACCTGCACGTCGGTGCCCGCAGTGCGCGCGCGCAGGTCGCGCTCCTGCTTGTCCATGTACGCGCCGATGCCCGCACCCGCGAGACCGCCGATGCCCGCGCCGAGCAGCTTCTCGGTCCGGTCATGCCGACCACCGACCACGTCGCCGAGCAAATAGCCGCCCAGCGCGCCGCCGATGCCGCCCAGGGCCGTCTTCGAGATGGTTTGGCGACCGGTCTCCGGATCGGTGGTGCAGCCGCTGGTGGCGATCAGCGCGGCGAGTGCAGCGCCTGCGAACATCTTGGTTTTCATCGATAAACTCCCTGAGACATGACGAATGACGGCCTAATGCCAGATACGCCCGATAACCCGGTGTCGCGACGATTGTTCCGCCTGCGCACTGAACCGAGCCAGATCATCTTCGGCGCGTAATGTCGAGCATGCGCAAGGACGGTTGTGCGACGGGCCGTTGTCCTGCAAAGAGCGCCTGAGCCAATGGCACCGCTTCCCCCCTTCCCCTGGATCGACGTCGCGATCATCCTCGCGCTCGTCGCGTTGAACGGCGTGTTCGCGATGAGCGAACTCGCGATCGTC
>Ga0265798_10001820_pt1 | contig 32330 bp, 36 predicted proteins | sample P3T30metagenome_FD_192430 | JGI IMG/M metagenome (GOLD analysis project Ga0265798, IMG submission 192430) | Plant litter microbial communities from East Loma Ridge, Irvine, California - P3 T30 | ecosystem: Environmental > Terrestrial > Plant litter > Unclassified | place: USA: California... | reverse complement strand
TTGCAGAGTGATCTGGTAGTCTGTGACGACAGCCTCTCCTGTCTTGAGCGTCACGATCCTGGGCTCTGTCTCAGTTTGTTGGTCGGCAATGAACGGAACTGCAATCGCTCGGAACCCTCCCCCTCCAAGACCGATTAGAAGCATGGCCACCGCAAGCCCGGGGACACCCCATCCTCTCTCAACGAAGCTGGCTACGGAGCTCACGGTCAAGACGGCGCAACCGAGGCAGTAGAGCGCTACGCTGGCAACCAGTGTGACATAGCGACCCAGATAGCTGTCGGCGACAATGGCGACGAAGACGGGAGCAGCATAGTAGAACAGGTAAAAGGCGCAGTATATCCGCGTTGCCATCGCCTGACCGAGCCCCAGAGCCCCAGCTGGCTGTCCCGCGTCGCGATGTGGCGGGTGCTCCATGTAGTTTTCTATGCACCGTCCGGTCAGCGATAGACCCTTCGTTGGCAGCCTGGAGGAGCAACGTACGCCATGGCGCGGTCAGACCCCAGAACGCAGCTCGTTCCCAGAATCCTATACTTGCCACGGCCCACAGCCGCCAAGGTACATCCTCTCGTACACGACGCAGTCCGCTATACTTCTTCAGGCTCTCGCTATCACATCCATTGGGCCATCCCAAACCCACGGCGGGTGGGCAGAAGCCATGCTTGGTGTTCTCTGTCGTCGGCGACCGCGCCATATCAGCTCTTTGAGGTCGCGGTAGGCAGTAGGAAAGGAGGGTCATAGGCCAGGCAGAAGCACAGCCCACGAGCAATGCCAGAGCCTCCTTTAGTAAGTTGGACAGTCCAGGCACAAGACGGCCTCGCCGTATGTGGATATAGTAAGTAATCACACTCTCGGAAGAACAGCTCGGCCACATCCGGCTGGTGGGTGCTCAGTTGATGCGCGTCCCATCTACCCCCAGCGAGCGAGCAACTGATGCTGTGAGCAGCGAGTACCAGATCGCAAATCCTTGGCAGTGCGCACACTTAGGCGTCAAACCACTCGTGGACAGCCGAGTCGTCCGCTGGCAGTTCGACCCTGCCAAGTCTTACGCATAGCTTTCCCGAGTGGCTTGGGGCACTCTCGGGAGGCCACTCGTCCAAGTGGACCATCATGAGTGCTTCACGTGCTGCGTGCGCGCCAGTGTCGACATCATCACGAAAAAAGACTGGTACAGTAGTCACAATCTCATGCACTTGCAGCTTCCGCTTTGCGCACGTGGCTTAGTTGTCATTCCACACAGGACACGGACCCACCTGGTATACGCTTGTCCGGAAAGAACAAATGGTCATCAATCACAACAACCACTCAAGTCTGACTCGGACGTTCCCATAGATCCATCAATCGCCGCGCAGACGAGCCCAACATATGCAAGCCACCAGCAGCAATACTCGCCTGACACATCTCACCAAGACATGCAGCATCATCCAGACCGGCCTCAAACTCCCATGGGGTACCCTTCGCGACCTGAATGGGCAGGCCACTACCCTCATCCAGGCATGCACTACGGGCATCCTGCGAGTCCAGGTCCGCCTGCGCCTGCAATGGTCCCTCCCGTTCAGCGACCACCCACTGTAAGTAACCCAGACTTGCGGTTCGATAAACTAGTCGTGTGCGCTTGTTGCCACGCTGCTTGTCTGTCACAACGTGGTTGAACCCTTGAAACTGAACAGCATATCTAGGGCGGACACCCGGTATCCACAGTATACTGTTGTAGTTGTGGCTCTTGCAAGACTAGTGCGCTAGGTTAGCCCTTGGGATCGTGCTGGCGCAGGGCCATATTGGTCGTGTTCCGCTGCACTGGGTAGCTTCTGATGACGGACGCTAACAGCTGTCGACCCATGCCTAATATTCTCTTGGCGTATTAATAACTCTGACATATGATGCTAACTTGACCTCGCGGAGTTCAAGGAGATGCAAGAGGAATGGAAAGCAAAGAAGGAGGCTGCATGCAAAGCCGACGAAGAGCGACACTGGGCTCACGTGCAGCAGCGCGCTCACGAAGGTGGCGCTCATGAACCGCCTGTCTACGGACAGATGCTACGGGCTATCGGCGTCCCCGGTCAACCTCCTCAACTTCCTCCCACCGGGTACGAAGCTGCAGCCTCTGGCAACAGCACTGCTCGTCAGTACAACACGGCGAGTCCAGATTTCCTCGAGAGTATGGCTCAGTATGCCACCACTTATCCTCAGTCGCCCTACGGACAAAACCGGCAAATGTACCAGCAGAACCACTAGGAATGTCCTGCCAGTCTAGAAGCCGACCCCCTCGATTACGAGTTCGAAGATGATGAGGATTCAAGTACACCGAAAGCGCATTCGCATGTTCCGTTGTTTAGGACAAGTGACTCAGCAGTCACCAAGGGCGCTCAGACGCGATGATGCCGGTATGAAATTGTTGGAGAACGGACGACGCAGTACAGCTTCGCCATCGTTGGTAACGAGAGCCGTGAGCGGACAAGGTGCTGTAAGGCCAAACGATATAGTCAGATCAGAAGACGCTTTGAATCGAGACACATGTCAAGCCATCCTTATCTGAAACTGAGAACACCGAGCTTGGGCAGCCTCAGAGAGAACCTTGTGTGCAACACATACGTCGACATCTCCGATGACCTCTCGATGCTTTCATTCCGTTGCTATAGCATGCTAGACCCATCCATGCAGCCCATCATCCCATTCAACGTGTAATAGACCCCAGTGCTACCTGTGCTAGAGGTAGGGTTCCGTGAAAGCTCGAGAGCTAGGGACGTCTCTGGTGTAGCCAGGCTCGTCATAGGCCTATCACAGACACAGGACAGAACTAAGCTGTCGGAAACTGAACAACGCGAACAACTTCGCGACGCGCGGCCACTACACTGGGCGTTAGCGTATGCCAGCGGAGCGCTAGCCATGTGCGGCAACGTACGCAGCGCTGTAGGTCAGAAGACCGTTTACATTGGCAATGCATGTGTCGAGATCGACGGCAAGCGTTGTGGCAGTTTGGGTAGGCTCTTTCAGACACGTCGCGAAGAGCGTGCTGCCTTGCAGGGTGACGTCCCGGCATTCGCGGAGAGACCTCGGGGCGTCGCCCGATGGTGCGGCAGCCGGTGAGGGATCGAAAAGAAACGGGTGGCTGGGATCACCAAGCAGTTGGCGACGGGAAGGCGTACGCAGAGTTGCGCCCGCAGCACCTCTCTTGGCCAGAAGAGCATGGAACACTCCGAGAAGAAGGACCCGGACGTGCATCTTTCCGTTGGTGCACGGGGAGGTGCGCGTTGGAGAACTGAACAGGAGAACCGCCGCACTTTATAGCGATGGCAGATTCGTCAGTCGTGCGTAGTACTTGCTGCTGTTCTAGTTTTCCTTGTGCAGCTGAATCTATATCAACGCAGGAGCTGAGTCAGCACTCCAGCAGCCCATCTGGGCAGTGCTTGCACGATTGCGTTGCCAGATCCAGCCCCAAAGGTTCATGCAGGGGCCTCAGGGGAGAGATTTGGCATCAAATGCTGTAGGTTGCCGCTTTCTTCTAAATGCGGAAACACGACAGGTCTTTGCTTGCGCTAGCCCGCAGTCATCGTGCAGATAAGCAGCACGCTGCAGAAGGTACAAGACCTCGACATGCCTGCTGCACCCTCACTCTTGCACTTCAGCAGCTGCCTATAACCATAATGCGGTGCGCAAGCTTGTCTTACCCGCTTGTTCTTCTGGGCTCGATCTCCAAACTGGCAGCGGGCACTTCCACTTCCCGATCCCGCCGCCAGGGAGCTGAAGTCATCTTACCGCTACATGATCTCTGCGCTGGCCCAGAACTCGATGGCAGCTCTTTCACCATCACCTGCTCGGTGGGAGCAGGTTTCAACGTACCGAGTATTGACCTGAACAAGTGTCTCAATAACGACGACGGAGTCCTTGGATTCTTGTATGTAGCGCCCTCCATACCGCAAACGTTGTTGCTTACCACAACAGCGATGGTTCTGCTTTCTTGACCTGCTCTGAGTGCGAGCTCCACGAACTGAGGCTTGCCTGTAACTGCCAGACACGTGAGGACGGCCCCGTGAGCACTGAGATTAATCTTAGTAAGTACGAGCTCACCTCAGCTGGCTGCGCACTAACCGCCCAGATGATGGGGTCTTTGTCCGGGCCGATGGGCATTTGGAGTGCTAGTCGAATGCTTGCTTACTTGCCGGCTAGGGGATCCGCTTTGTATGTCTACCACAGCAGGTACAATCTATTGCCTGTCTTCTCGTGTTTGTGCCCGCAATGCCCATCCATGTGTACAGCAGGCAGAGCCTGAACTGTTTCAAGTTGCTAAGGTGCGCGTTGTGCCCAAACGCTGCAAAGACTTAGCGGCACCGCACAGCCGTTTGTCAATGCAGCTGTTGGGTCAACGCTACTTGCATCATCGCCAACCACTCTCATCGCCTCCGTGTTGCCGATGTGTTGTAATGACTAAGTAGTTGCATAGGCGCTGTCAATTGCGAAAGAGACGCTGGCATCTCAGTCGAGGAGAAGCAGTAGCTAGCCTGCCTGTCGACTGTCGCAGTAGATTGCACAGTCCCTATGTGGTGTTTGCCGTGCTGATGTTGCATAAGGCTTGCCCGAGTATCCTTCGTATGGGTCGTACCTGACCAAACGGGCTTCCGTGCTTGGACGCAGACGTGGCATCTCTAACGTAGTCATGATCAGATGTGGACGAGGATAGTGACTGATGTCTCTAGCGCAGCCTCTCTGCACAACACCGCCGTGGCATGCGAGCCGGACGGGATGAGAATGTGCTAAATCAGGATGCGGCTGGGCGACGCAGCCCACTATTTCGGGCTTCGAACACCAGTGGCCTGCTGTCTGACGTCCCGGGCATGGTATCAAGTTGCCTCTCGTCAACTGTTTAGGGCTTTGCCTGTCTCTCGCCCCTTGCGCTACAGGCTGCGGACGCATCTGGCTCTTCTGCTCTTAGCGTCTTTTGTCTGAGTCTCTTGCGCTTTAAGGGTCTCTTCTTGCCCCAGGTGCTTGATACACTGCTAGACACAACCCTCGGAGCCGAGAACCACGAGTCCGGAGCGAGTTTGCCTGCAGCTGACCGTCAAGAGAACCAAGTCATTCGTCCTCTGCTCGCCATGTTGAAGAAGCTGCATTCAGCTGCGACTATCGTTGTCTTTGTGGCCCTCGTTGCGATCGCTTCCGTAGTCCTCTGCACAGAAGATTACGCAGACTCTGGGATCTTGACCCTCAAGGTGTGTCACCTTTACCCAGTAGTGGCTTACTGTAAGACTGACCGAAACTTCACTAACAGTTCAACTTTACAAATGCGCTCGACGATGTGCTTCCCGCGTCCGCGCATGCGTTGCGCGACCGCGATCTGTTCGAAGACTTCCCGGACCGAGCCAAAAGCGCTCTGAACGCGGCGGCAACCAAGGTCGCCGACGCTGCGAGCCAGGCGGAAAGCGCGATAAGTTCTGCGGCAGACACAGTCCAGAGCATCGAGGAGTTTGTCCCTCGCAACTGCTCGCTCGGCGTGAAGCGCTTCTGCATCGGCTACACGCAGGACGTGAGCTGCTCCGACCTGCCGCTCAACTTTTCCCGTCTCTTGCCCGAGGGTGTGCAAGAGCTGCCAGGTCCTGTGCAAGACGCTATACGTGACCGCGCGGAGGCCTTGTCGCAGCTCGTGGAGAGCTCGAACAGGTTCCCCGCCTTCTCCGTGCCAGACACTTTGATATCTGGCGTGGCCTTGATGGGCACAGTCGCAATCCTCTCCTTAAGCTTAGCGCTTGGGCGGCCGCGAGCTATGAGCAGAGCCTTGGGTAAGCTCATAGCTGTGCTCAGGGTGCTGACCTTTTTGCCATTCTTGTTTCTGGGGTTGATTTGTTGCTCTCCGTTTGTCCTGCTCGCCGTGATGCTGCACACAATTCTTGGGGCAGCTCATGAGCTGCCATCGTGGGTGGGAGTGGAAACAGGTGAAGCCTGTGGTCTCGGCTTTGCCGCTCTCGCCTGCGCCCTGGTCTCGGCGCTCATCTTCGCCGCAACCCCGAGCGTCGCTGCGCCAGTGCGAGAGCGAGCGCAAACTGGAGACGCGAAGGGCAAGGAGTGATTCGACGCGGCGGTGGCGAGAGGGTACACTTTCGCAACGCCTACCCAAGAGAAGTCAACTTGGCCTTTGCATGGTTCGTTGCTTGAACTGATCACTGATGGGTTGACATGGAATGATGCGCTGCAGCGTACGGTGGTTCCTTGGTGTCGGCAGCGGGAAGACGTAGTCAGAGGACACAGAGTCTAGGTTGCGTAGTCTACATAATTCTATGAGGTGTTTCTACAATGCCACACCGATGTCCACCTTTCGTTTTTGCCAGGCGGTCCGGACCTGTGATGCGCCCGACAGCCGACCCTTTCGTGATGAGTACTCCTTCCTAGATGCCATGTTGTCGCACCTTGGACCACGAGAGCCATCGAGGTATGCAATTACCACCAGGGTCGATTAATGGTGGCAAGCCACTACAACGGACCTTCCCAACCATAAGAAACTCACCAAGGCGGTTGCGAGGGGATGGAAAGCAATGGGTTCTTGTACGAAGCGAGGAGAAGTGATCCAGACATGATGCTCAGATTAGAGCGAGCTGCACTTAGGACACAGACGAGTCACCTCTCCAATAGCGAAGTGGCAGAATACATTGTCTTGTACTATGCAGTCCATAGGCCTCCCGTGGCAGAAGAACTGCAGCAGAAATTTGTTCCCGGCCCTCCAAGCGACCAGTCACACTACTAGACAGAGCTGCTAGAATTCCGCTCCTGAGTCGGCTCCTCTTTCGCTAGCGCTGCGACAAACTGCTGAGAGTACGCCGAGTCGACAAACTCATCAAACTTGGTGACCTTTGTGCCGTCGTCTGAAAAGGTCAGAAGCAACGCATACTCGTTCGCATACAGCCCGATGCTCGTGTGCGCCGTACTGGACGCGTGTATGATACAGGTGTGCGCTCTCGCATCGTGGATCTCTTCCATGACCGTAACCTGCAGCTATGTTAGTCGTCTCACACCGAGTTTGGACGGGATGCACTGACGGTAAAGTTCGAATACAGGGGCATGATGGCGTTGAAGTAGGCACGGTATTCGTTATTGCTCTTCGCGGCCCGGTTCATGGAGGCAGGCAGCACTCGATGCTTGCACTTAGGAGATCGATACGCCATGATGGCGTCGACATCCCAGGCGTTGTAAGCGTCTATGACCGCCCGCGCTGTGTTCTGCTGAGCCGCCAGACTGTATGCGTTAGGGGTGAAGTACGATTAGAGCGTGGTCCTGGCGACTGCGGAGCGTGTGCTGGTGAAAGAAGACGTACTTTGGCGGTGGGGTACTGCTAGCATCGGCAGGACACCGATCCAAGTTCAAGCCGATCCAAACATCGCTCGACCTCGAACTGGGGCCTGCAAGCGGTTGCGAAGCGACAACGAGAGATAGCATTGTGGTGACAAGATTGGCGAGCTTCATGATGGCTGGTGTATTTAACTGAACGTACGATGCAAAGTGCATTCAAGTTGCGCAGAGGATGTACTGTTATATGCAGTGCATGAGCCGCACGAGTGACAGAGAAAAGGGTCGCCGCGTTGCATCGCGTCGCCATGCCGTTTGGCATGCCACTGCGAGTGTTGAGGCTCCACTCCTGGGGACGAGAGGCGATGTTCCATCTGGCTTCGAAGTGAGCTAGTCTTGCATGCTTAGTACCACCACCGCCAATCAACGGTCCATCACTAGCACTACGTCGGGCGTTCTCCAGAAGTCTTACCGTTTGACATCCAATACTGCGCGCTCACGCGTGGAGTCCACGCGTAGCTTGAGTCGCCAGGCAGTCAAGCCAAGTAGTTCAGACCTGCCACTCGGCATTACCGAAAACGCTACGCCCGAGCAGTGCCACGGCTCACCAGTCGCGCGAGCTGCCCTGCCTTGAGCGCACCTCGGTGGGGGGCGCGCTAGAGTTCACAAGGGGCCGCACGACGAGATGGCACGGAGCCCTCTTCGCTACAGCGGTCCACTATACATTGACAACTTGTTCTTTCCAGCAGCCGCGTTCCAAGCCCTCTCGACCAAAGTCAAAGTCGTCTTCCTCGACGACTCTCCTACCTTGCTAGCATCCCGCCTCTGCATGAAGATGCGCGCAAATAAAGCAGTGGTTTTCGGTCCGCAGCGTCCACAAAAGCCAGCAAAGCCAGCAAAGCCAGCAAAGCAGGGTGCTAAAACCCAGACCTACGAAGACGGCGAACCCCTTATGTTCAGTTTTGATGAGGAGTTGGAACAGGAAGAGAGGCAAAGACGATACATCGCGCCGGTCCATCACCTCTGCACACGTCCCGCTCAGCGTTTGAGGTGACGGGAAAAGCTGAAGGCACACCCACGCCTGGCTGAGTGGTCAAGCCAGGCTCAGATCCGCCACTGTCTCTTTGGAAAGCATGGCCTTGTCACCTGCGCCTCGGTGTGCATCAACGTTGGAAGAACAGCATTGGACTAGCGAGGGGCAAGGGTCGATCTAGTACGGAGCAAAGTCAATTCAGCGATTACCTAGCGCATCGAGCGTATACCTGTGTTCTGTCTATGCTGTACCTTTCTGCGCCTTCTGATTTGCTGCGCGTTCCTTACGTCCCAGCTGCTACACCTGTAGCTCCAGGCTTCCCACGTGATTATGAAACAGCGAATAGCAGATTCGGTGTGAGCGTCGTGTGAGCGCGTGTGAGCGTCATGCCGCTCGGTATTGCATCCTTGCTGAACAGCACCGGCCTGCGCTGGTTCGACCGCAAAGGCCCGGCTACAACGTTCTTGGACAAGCGCGCGCTGAGCTAAACGCGAAGCTTGCCATCGTAATCGCAAGCTGACCCAGCGTCTTGGCAAAATCTCGACAGCTCTTACCACGCTAGACATGAGCAAGAGGACGTGGTGGGTCTGATCGCAGCAAGCCGTGCGCCGTGCTGCAGTGTGATTGTACGGCGCTGGCCGAAGGGCAGGCTTTGCCTGGATCTCGATCGCCTCGAGTGGTGCGGCCCTCGTGGTGCCGAGTGGGATGCTGCGATCCCCAGTAGTCTGCTGCAAGCTCTAGGTAGGAGGGCTCCCGAGTCCGTGATGCGAGTCTGCCAGCTGTTAGCACCCCTCTCTGATCCTCTTGGGCCGTGGAGAGATGAAGTCTTATGCCCCGGTGTTGCTCGAGGCGGTCTCATGCTGCTCGACACCGCACGCAACAGCTTTCACCATGTCCTGGGCCGTGTCCATCTTCTTCTCCCTAGTCTTGGTTCTTGCCGGGCTCGTCGGATGGATCGTTTACGCTAGGTGTTTCCACCCGCTAGCGAAGTTTCCTGGGCCTCTTGTAGCATCCGTCACTCGGCTGTGGCTTATATGTGATGTCGCAACAGGCGCCGCTGAAAAGACGCAGGCCCGCCTGCACAAACGATACGGTATGACCCCGGGGAGCGAAGAACGAGGAAGAAGCTGACCTTGCCCTGGCCCCATTGTCCGCATAGCGCCGAACGAAGTTGCCATAGCAGACCCAAACGCCATCAAAACCATCTACGGCGCTCACTCTGGGTTCACCAAGGCCAGCTCCTCAGCCCAGGATGCTCACGTGACGTGCTGATTCGCGACAGACCGATTTCTACCTCCCCTTCCGAGCGAGGTGGGCAAGGTACCCAGACGCGTTCACCAACCTGGACGAGCGCCAGCACGCTGAGCGCCAGAGGATCGTCAGCCGTCTCTACTCGATGTCGAGTGTCCTGCAGCTGGAGGACCGTGTTGAGTCGTGCGTCGAGGTGCTCGTGGACAGGCTCAGCGGGAGCGCGGCGGCGGAAGAAGCCATTGACGTGGCCGAGTGGATACAATGGTAACGTCGCAGGGCGGACAGCGCTCGGTCGGGACTGGCTGACTTGGTGGTGTAGGTTCGCCTTTGATGTCATTGGAGAACTCTTCTTCAGCCGCAAGTTCGGCTTCATGGAGAATGCACACGACCATGAGGGCTACATACACGCTCTGGACCTGCTTGTTCCGTTCTTCGCCGTGGTCTGCGCCATGCCGGCGTATGTGCGACCGTTGTTCCTCGCCAGCGGAGCCACGGTGCCTGGCGTGTTCAAGGCGTTGGGGGCTCTCCAGCACATCGAGACCGCGTCGGACGCGTGCCTCGCCCAGCGGAGACAAGAAGACACGCGCGATGAAGCTGGGCGCCGGGGCCAGGGTCAGAAGGACATGCTCGACGGCTTCTTCGACATTGTGCGCTCAAAGGGAGGGGCGAAAGACTTTACGCTGACGGAAGTGAAGACGGAAGTCTACAGTGCCTTGTAAGTGTCGGGGACAAGCAAGACCCTGCGCCAACAACTAACACGCCGAAGCATCGCCGGCTCCGACACCACCGCAGCTGCCATAACAGCCATCCTGTACCACCTCGTGCGCACGCCCTCCGCCTACGACAAAGTCACCACCGAGATAGACGAAGCGACGGAGTCGGGAGCCTTGAGTCTTCCCGCCGTCCAGTACCATGAAGCCGTTGGGCTCCCGTACCTCGTCGCCTGCTGCAAAGAGGGCATGCGGCTGCATCCTAGCGTGGGCTGGACGCTGCCGCGACACGTGCCTGTTGGCGGCTGCATCATCTCGGGCGAGTGGTTCCCTGCGGGGACGCGGGTAGGCATCAACGCAGCGGTCGTGCAACGCGACGAAGCCATCTTCGGGAAAGATGCCGATGAATTTGTGCCGGAACGATGGTTCCGCAAAGGCGCAGCCGAGATGGACCGCATGATGTTCCAGGTAGGTACCCTGCAGCCACAAGCAGCCTCTAGGTCGGCGCGCTGAAATGAGGACAGTTCGGCAGCGGCTCGAGGACCTGTATTGGAAAGAATGTAAGTCTCGCACGGCTGCAAGCTCCAAGGGTAAGCTGACGCCTTAGATCTCGCTGTGTGAGATATACAAACTGGTGCCTCAGCTCCTTCGCTCCTTTCACATACGGTTGGCGGAACCCGAGGGGGAATGGGAGACGCGCAACTACTGGTTCAACAAGCCATCCAGAGTGCGCGCATACCTGGAACGCAGGGCCCGTGTCCCGGCGCAGTCGGCTCGAAAGCGTACGGGCTGTCTGTGAAAGTCGTGGAGTATGCGTTACTGCAAGGCTGTTGTAGGTTGTCGTAATGGTTCTGTGTGGAGCAGCGCTCCACTACGAGCACACACGTGATGAGAAGAGAACGATTATGCCGACCGAATGTTCCATATGACTGTGTCGTTCATAAAGCCGTGACGATAGGCTCGCTAAAAACGAAAGATCCAGTCGCCAAACGCGAGCAGATGCAGCCCGCATTTTGTTCTGGGACGCCGATGGGCCTCTTTTGACGCATCGTTTTTCAACTGCGTTATCGCTACCTTGGCTCGTGACACTGGTGATTGCGAACTATACCCGTAGCAAGGATGCCACATTCCGAACAAAGACCCGTGCCAGCACAGCCACTCCACAAACATCTGCCCTGCACGCGAAACGCTCTGTCCTACGTACAACGCCGTCAGCAATCACCGTTGCTCGATGCCTAGTTCCCATCCTACATTGAGCCCTAGTATCTCAGGCGCACAGCACACATTCGACTGCGCTCTCTCGAGACCAGGCGTGGCTCCTGTAGTGGGACAGTCGATGCTCACATTAGACGAAGGCAGGATATGGAGACGCAATCTCGGATGTTGCTATACGCAGATGGGTTGTGTTGCTATACGCAGATGGGTTGTGTTGCTATACGCAGATGGGTTGTACTGTTGCTTTCCCTCCGTCGCTCCTGTGCCCGACATCCCAACACGTGAACGAGTCCGAAGCCTCCGAGTCTGCGACGATCGGGCTGCGATAGTGATCGCATCCCATGCCGTCCTGTGCCGCAGACGTAGAGATGGCAGAGGCTAAAGCGAAGAAGCAAGAACAACCATAATCTCGACGCGACTGTAGCTGTCGACAGGTTCGTGCGTTCGCCGCAGCCGCAGGCCCTCACCATCAAATCAAGCGCCTCCGTCGAACCTCCTGCTCCCTACGCTAGCAGGATTTGCGTCTCTCGCCGCTTCTGCATCGCCCGCATTGCCCGGACCTTCTACGCGTCGCTTTTTCTAACTGGAGCTTCGCCTGCAGCCGGAGCACTTGCGACTGCGACTGGTGAAGTTGCTCTATGGCGCGCCGCTCGTTCTTCTGGAGCCTTTCGGCGTACGCCGCGTAGGTTATGTTCAGTTGAGATGTTTCATACGCTTGTCGCTCGAGCTCCGCGAAGCGGGACCGGAGAACACCTAAGCGGATGCGTGAGGCCTGCGCGGTAGCATCCACGTTTGACAGATGAGTATCAAGCAGCCGAAACTGGTCGTCGGTGGTCTGTTGTTGCGCAGCGCGTTAGTTTGTGTCTTTGTATCTTTGTATCTTTGTATCTTTGTGTCTTTGTGTCTTTGTGTCTTAGCTGTGTCATCGCTGCCACTTCAGCTGAACTTACTCTGGGCTCATCCCTTCGCGCGAGGGCTCCCGAGGCCATCGTTGTTGATTTTCCTGCAGGCATTCGGCAGCAAAAGGCAGCTTCGCCGCTCGCGGCGAGGAGGCTGCGAGGCAAGACTCATATCACAGTCGGCATAGCTGCTTTGCTGCATCGCCTGACGGAAGCTGCGCGACAGAGCGACAGGCCACCCGGGACCGGTGCGGGCCACCTGGGGCGATGCGCTGGAACGACTCGGGATTATGCTATGCTGCTTGTGGTGAGCAGTCGAGCTTGTAGTTGTATCCGTCGAACTACTGGGGATCGTGGAGCGCTAGCCACAAACCTTATGCCTACCAAAGGGCCACCACACGTCCGGAGCCCAAGTTTCCCCAACCTCGCGAGTCCGCTGCTGAATGGGCCCCATGGAATGTCCCAAGCCGCTCTTTGGCCAGCCTTCAGAGCGTGCCCAGAGCCACCGCCTTGATACCTGATTAGGCCTGTGGTGTTTGTACCAGCGGCCTCGCGGCCACGTTGGTGGGATGCGTTCGAACGGATGAGCGACTCAAGCGAGTTTTCAGGCTAGGGTTCGGCGCTGTCGCCGATGCAGAACACGTCTAGACGAGATTGCAAAGGCTACTTGGATGACTTCACACAGCTTCACGCCATTCGAGCGACATATGTCTTGGTAAGATTTGATTTCTACAGATATCGATGCTGATTCGCTACCCAAGGACCGTTCATGGCTAGATAACCTTCGTCAAACGGACTGCCGCCATCGTGGATGTAGTACATGGTTGATGGGAGGTAATCGATAGCGAGCGGTGTGGCCAAGCCGACCTCAACGGCTGTTGACGGATAGAAGCGAGGAAGCGAGAGATCGGTGTTCTGCGATGTGCCTTCTGCGGTCCCATCAGATGTCGGAAGTAGCGAGTCTACACCTGGCAACAGAGCGTCTAAAGGCTCGTCTTTGCACTGCTGCTGTACCGATACGATGCGGCTGTCCTGCGGCCGGCTACCTTGATCGCGATGCAGGTCGGTCGCATCGGTCTTGACGCAGCCTTTTGGAAAAGGTGCATCGGACGCGCGCGGGGCTTCGCAGGCCGGGAATCCTTTTTCGAGTGCGATTTAGCTGGGACGAGGCTGTCAGCCTCTTGGAGTCTCTTCTTGAGCTTTTGGCCTGCGTGAGTCTCAGCAAGGGGGCACAGGACGGGGCGGCTCTCACGTACGATAGTTACGCTGAGCCACGCGGTTTTGTATTCTGCGACGTTCCGCGGGGTCGTCGATCTGTTTCCAGTCGTCGTTTTGGTGAGAAGCACGGCGGGAGCCTTTCTTCGCGGCGGCTTTCGACGCGGAAGAAGCGCAAGTGCAGTGGGACATGATACTGTACACGAGTTTCTTGTGAGTCTGTGGCCACAGGAGGCAATCCACTTAATAGTTGCAGATACCCGGAAAGAGATACCACTGCACTGCCAGTATGCCGAACCAGCGCGTGCTGCCTGTGGCCGACTGCAAGGGTCGTCAAGCGATGCAGGACTATTTTGGTAGGCGTTGCCGCGACGGTGGAACTGGGCACTGGCTGGAAACAGCGCCTCCGAGCGCGATTATGTGGCCCGAGATAGTGCAGGCCTCCCAGAGACGTGCGCATCTACCGGAATAGAAGACCATCTACAAGGGTGCACGCCACCCGGGATGCCGCGACACCACTTGGCACCACGGGCAACCACTTGGGATGGCATGCCGTACTTTTCAGAAACGACTCCGCCACATCGGCACCGCGAAGTGACTGGGAGAGACTCTGCTTAAAGCTCCCAAGGCAAGGGCTGTTGTTGCCACAGGCACGATTCTCTTCTCGCTCTGCCAGCGATTCGCTAGCTTTCAACTTGCAGCACCCCCTTTACCATGTCCGATAGACAGAGCTCGAAACTTCTCCCCATGGCTTCTTATAACTCAACCAAGCAGGTCAGCTGGTCGTCTGGGTACTATGTATGGCTTTCCTTCGATAGTACAAACACCAGGCTTACATGCACCTGCAGTATGACGATCGCCAGCTCCTCGACCAGATTCAAAGCTACTCGCACTTGCTCAGCACCTTTTCACAGCGGATGAGTGAGAAAAACGTAATCATCCACAATCTGCAGGAGAACTTCAACCGAGAACGCAGCGCAATGTCGAACAAGATCTCGACACTCGAATACCAACTTTCCATCGAAAAACAGAAAGTGAAGATGACGGCGCAGAAGCGGGAAATCAGCAATGGCAAGGACAAGGAGGAGGTGTGTCGGGACAGCGGAGCTGAGGCCACTAAGCCTGAAGTAGGACTCGAACAGACTGGGGAATTGATATCGGAGTCGCTCGAGGCAGAGCACCACAAGCTCGAATACCAGGCCGTGGAGCCAAAGCCTCGCCAGAGAGATCAAGTCAGGGTGGTCGTGCAGCGAAGAGCAGAAAGGTCTGCCACCCAGAGCCCGCAGGCAGCGGAAATAGAGTGCTGGCAGTCCGCTCGCGAGACTGTTTCTCCGAGCGTCGAACATGCGCCCCAGCAGGGGCAGAGGCAGATACAGCGTAAACGCAAACGTACGCTCCGCGGTGGCGATTGTAGCTAGCTTTGTGTGTTTGCAGCTTCCGGTCCTTGTGAACAAGCGCTCCATAGTCATCGTACCCACATAGTACTGATTTGTCTCCACCATGCCGTAGGTCGACCTTCTCCTAGTAGCTCAGACCAGCCAAAGCGTGATCTTTACAGACTTGAATTTCCTTCTAGACAAGCATAGGCCAGGCGTGTCTATGCCCCGCGTGGGATGACAATTGCGCCGTGTGCGCAGGGCAGAAGCTGCACGAATGTATACCATGCATCTTCCCCTGCAACTGGAACTGTTGGGGCACGATGTGGGTGCGATAACGGATCCCCAAGTGACACTAGGAACGGTGTAGGCGAGAGATGCACGTACTTTGCCCAACGGTTTGCCAGATCAAGGACTGTTGACGACGAATTACGCAAAGGAGAGAGCGCAGCACTCGATGCTTCGCGGCCAATGCTGTTAAACCTCTGCAACCCTAGATGCTCGCTAGACCAGAATCATCGCCGGTCTCTAGGACTGTAACACTACTACTCCCGACGTGACAGCGGTAAGCGATGCCTAGGCGGACAGGTTGCGCGAAAGTCTCTCCCACGTTCAGACGGATATAAGGCGAGGTCGGATGTCTTGCGCTTACAGGGCGCGCCCCCTTGTTGCGTGGGCCCGTAACCCTGCACATGTCCGCATGCATGGACGGTCACGTGAACCAGGTCATGCAAGGCTGTTGCGTCTTACATGGGCGTTTGCCGCGCGCAGAGGCTAGCGATCCGCAGATCTCAGCAAAGGCCCTGCTTACGGCACCTCGACGTCAGCGGCCACCACGAACAGCAGTCCAGTGGTTGACCACGCCGCATAGAACGAACATGACGCCCGCAATTGCAGCGAGACTGTCGGTCCTGCTTTCCAGATCCGCATTAGAGGCGGACACAAGCCAGGGGGGTGCCTTTCTTACACCATCCGAAGCCGCCGTCGTGTCGTTTCCTGCGTCTTTGCGGCGCAGCAGCCTCGCACCGTGGCGACGGACGAGTATGAGGTAGCCCGCGTATGACAGCAGCTGATGGGAGATGCGGGACGTGCATTAGATCCGGAGGAGCGTCGGTGCAGCACTCGGGAATGAGTGCCGATTGGGCTGGGCTGGGCTGTGGACAGGACGAGCACGCTGCTGTCCACTGCGTCGGGCCAAAAACGCTCCGCGACCTCAAATTCAACCTGCAAGGGCGCGGAACAATTGTCGATACATATCCTTGGCAACTCTGCCGGTCATGGACAAGCGTAGCAGCCCGCACCTCGAGAGCTAGGGCACATCGCCTCGAGATCTAGGGCATATCGCCTCGGCATTTCCGGGCAACATGTGGTACGCGACCCACCGTCTCATTGCGCCTGCTCGGCACTTGAGTGGCTACACTCGCGCGCAGCTTTCTGGCACTTGCCTGACCTCGACCAAGCGTCGCTGGACGACGCCCAGATTTTTCCGCGTGGATTTTGCTTACGTCTCGCTCGCATGCATATCACAACGACGACCAGACTGCCGCGGGTAATTGGGTCGCCAGCTTTTGAAGGATCGAAGGATGAGAGGATGGCAGCGGAGATGGCCATACCGCGGAGGCGGCACAAGCAAGGAGCGGCAGATGTTTCGGAGATGTGCGAACAGCGCGCGTTGTGCGAGCCCCCTTGGTTCGTCCCCAAGGCCAGGCCGTCGTTCCACGCGTGAACAAAGAGGTTTGTGGACGCTTGTAAAGACGCTTGTGGCGCCAGATGCGAGCCTTTGCTAAATGTACATTTGTGCATCCATTTGTCGCGATTGCTGATGGTCGAGGATTGTGAGCGTTGGAATACTACCCCACAGAATTGTGCACAGGCTTGCCCGCTTCCCAGGAGCACTACGCTCCTACATGAACTGCATTGCTGGTAGCGTGATGCAGGTGCTATTCGGCCAGTACTACGTTCTAAAAAAGGAAGAACCTGCGACTTACATAGTAGAAATGCTTATGATGCAAGGTAATTGTCGTGCTTGTGCATCACCCATGATTCGTGCGAGCGAGTGTCGCAAGACAAACACAGGATGCTACATTCATAGAAGCGGCGCCGGAAGGGAACAATTCACAGTTGCCCTTGCCGTCCACAGTGACGCAGCAATGACCGCGACGCCCATCCTTATAGCCTCACAAAGGGCGATATGAGCTTGCGTGCAGGGGGTCCCAGCTGCTAGAATCGGTCATCTTATCGAGCCACATACAGCTACTCATGCGTATCCGTTTCGCGAGGATACACTGCCCACAGCACGCCAAGTCTAGCGTGCCACAATTCGAAGGACTGCCGAGCGAAATATCTAGCACGAGCCAGTATAGTGAACGACGACACGTCGGGCGAAGCGTTCGACACGGTGGTGCTCATAGTAATTGCACTAGAGTACAATGATCACGACTGGCGGCTAGACAACTTGGGCTGGGCATACCACTCGCTTTGAGGATTTCAATGCCGAGCGGATAGTTGATTGTAAGCTACGTGCTTGCCCCACTGGCGGATGAATGACGCAGCGCTCATTACAATACAAGGTCTGCCTCAGCACAGTACCATCTGCTTGCAGGCTGGGCCTCCCGCTGTACTTCCAGTGGGCCCTCGACGTTGGCACAACCTCGCACTAGCTGTGCTGGGCACAAGCAACAATGAAACAAAGCAGCTTCCCGGTGTACGAGGTGCGCCGTTATGGTCATCGACGTGACAGCCGCTGACTCGCCAAAAATTCCTGCAGAGTCCCAGCCTTGCAGTAACGTCTGCTCGACTGCAACGTCGCTCGGGGGGCGGAATCGCTAAGCCGGCGTCTATTGCGGCTGTAAAGAGCCTGGCTGTGAACCATGTACAGCGTCGGTATGTGAGGAGCTGCTGGAAGCGGCGCAGCTAGTGCACGTTGGTTGGAACCCTGGCGGGTGGGGTATGGTTCTGCTGGTACCGCGGCTGTCAGTGGCTATTTTGGGAGGCTTACGCCTCGCGCGGGGGTATGACTGGCTCTTCTTGGTCCTGCTTCACGGCATCCTGGGGTCGATCATCTCCCTTGTGCTGAGCTGATCGCTCACACTGATATACGCACTAGCTTATCGAACTATTTTTTCCCTACCGTCGCAGCACGCGTTCATGCAAATGGTGCGACTCGCCAGACTTCCAAGAGCACTAGTCACTCCCCTGATTCCGATGTCTTACCTTGCCATGCTTGTGTCATCCAAGGATCGAGCCCAGACGAGGAAGTAGCTCAGATCGACACCAACGAGACGTCAGCACACACGCTACACTGTCTCGCATGGGCATACGGGGAGGGCACCAGAAGATGTTGTGCTGCCGTCTGGGTGTGGGAATCGTGCGTTTGGGCAGATTGCCAGCGCGCGCATTGTGCTGAGCAAGAGCGTAGCCTATAGCTCCAGTGCGCAGAATACACCTCCTGCTCGGCCCAAGTACGGGCACGACCACAGAGCTCGATGGCGTAATCTGCTACCACCAGAGCGGTGCAACGTCTGGCCCGGCAGAAAGGCTCAACCGCGGGCCCCTCGCTCGCTGATTGCTGCAGAAAGTGCGACAATTTTACAAGCTGCACACAGACCTACCTTGCTGTGCCGCTTTGTCTGCTGCTTCTAAATAGTGCACATCAGACGTTGGAGGGCCTCCTCGCAGACATCACTCATCGTTTCCTGACCGCACAATGGCCGGCACTGCGTGGAACTGGTTCCAAAAAGCAACAGTGATTCTCCTCGAAAAACTACTCTTCACTCACGAAAATATCCGCTACTACCTCTGGCGTATAACCAGCAGCCTCCGCACCCTCACCGCTGTCCGAAGCCAGTTGGCAGAGCTGAAAAAAGACCCAGCCCTCTACAATTCCAGACAGCGAAGATGGACTAGGGATGCAATCGAACGATCAAAAAGTAAGCGCAGACCTCTTGACACTGGATAGCTTTGGCCGGTGAACTGACTCGCACAGCTACGTTGAATGAGGTTGCCCGCTCGCCACAGACCCTGAATGCGGCGAGAGCGGGGAGAATATACTAGATAGCATTCAAGTTCCTCAGCAGCAATTTCAACTCGTCTGATGACATCAACCCTTCCGATTCCTGCCGAGTGAATGTGTCCGTCATGCTCACCGATTCTGCGTTGGGATCTTGGGGATGTGTTTCGGCACACATGTCTTGCCCGAACGACGAAGACTCACTGGAAGATTCTGCCGGGATCGGCTCGCAGTGGACCCAGCTGTTCATCGTATGACTGAACCCATCCGCACCGGGGTTGCTGGAAATATAGCAGCTTCGATTGGCCGGGGTGGCCATAGACATGGCCATTGCCGTGTTGTAGCTCTCGAGGGCTGTGTTGCGTGACGGGCTTGGCCCGCTCCCGATCGAGGTTTCTGTGGTGCGGTTTGTCGCAAACATATCCAAGCTGCCTGCTGCGTCCATGTATGTGCCAGGTCCGTACATGTATGTGCCATGTCCGTATATACACATGCCATGTCTATTCATACACATGCCATGTCTATTCATACACATGTCGTCCCCATACATGTACGAGCTATCTCCAGACATGGCAGGACCACCAGCTCCACACATGTACAAGCTGCCTGCTCCATTCGAACAGGCACTGTCTGCCGTCCATCCGGCCCAATCGCCCGCGCTATACGTGGCCGAGCTGTCTCCTCCGTATGTGATGCCGCTGTCGACGGCTTCGTTGGCAGTTCCGCGCATGAGTGCAGCCTCAAGCCCGGCCACGGTGCTGCCAGCCAAAGGGTACTCTGCAGCCTGCACAGGCCACAGCGTCATACTCGAACCACGGCCATCTGCCGTCCAGCGTTGCTCTTCAGATAAAGCGTCCTGTTGAGGGAAGAAGTCTGTGTTGACGTCGAAATCCGTCTGTGCATACACACCGCTCCACTCTGTTAAGGGCAGCTCGAGCGGCCGCACGGGAGCTGGACATACCATCTCTTCACTGCCTCTTTTTTTCCGTCGTTCAGAGCGCGGTATCATATCATCCCCGGGAACGCCTTTTTCCTGCGCGATTCGTTAGCGTTTCTCTTCCAAGAGTGATGCATTCGACTTGCTGTTCTCAAGCACTCCCGAATCTGCTTCCTAATTTCGTCCCCTGCGGTGGTGCGCGCTTTGACCTCCAGCTTCTTGTCTTCGTGGATACTGCGATACGCAGCAGTCAGCCCGTCTTGCGTCCGTCCTTCTGTCGCCAAGTGGTTGAAGATGCGTGTGCAGTCATCCCACGAGCCTACGTCCATTCTCCTTATGATGTAGAGCAGTAGTTTGTCTTGGTCGCTGAAGCGGGCCATGTTGGTGTCTACGACCAGTAGCTTGGTGTCTTTGAACAGAGATTTAACGCCCTCCACAACGGCGCTGAACTGGTTAATAACGCCCCGCAAGATCCTCTGGCCCGGAATGAGACAGCTAAAGTCCAGCTGGCCTGTGCAGATCGCCCGTCTGCAGCCCATGTGCTGAGCTTGCTTGAGCGGCAGACGCAACGTTGACCTCTAGAACCACGGAAGCGGCGACCATGCGTTGCTGGGCCCAGTCAGGCACTCTTTCATCGAACACGGCCTAAGCAGCACTGCGCCGCATGCTAACACAAACCACTTGGGCTCACTTCTCGAGGAAATAGGAAAGCCGATCCGGCACAACGCTGCGCCGCTTAGCAACACGCGTGGTTTGACGGTTAGCCTTACTATGCTTGTGCTACTCGTGCTGCTCACGTCCCGCTACTCTTGCGGCTACCAGCTCGCCGCCGTGCTACCTTGCGATGTGCAAACGCACTAGGGTCACCTCAAACGAATGGTCTGTGCTGCCCCAGTAGACGCGGCTGTGTCTGCCCGCATTTGCCGTCCTCTTCGATCTGCGCGAGAGTCTCGACCCGCGTCAGTCTCGGGCATTGCCATACGCGAAGTGCCAGCCGGGAGCACCGCAGTCGATGGCGATCGAGCGTTTCGCTGGAATGCAGGATGGGTTGTTGAGCTGCCGTCTGAAATCCCACTTCCATAAACCTCCTTGAGCCAGGCGATATTTGCATGAACATGAGTCCAGCTAGGGGGAGCTGAGCTGAGGAAGGCCTTGTGCTTTTCTGGGTTGAATACCTCCGCCTGGCCTGATTCCATACCTTTAGCAGCTGACTGGAGGAACGAAGTCGGACTAACAAGTGTAAGCCGACACCATTCTCCGCTCTCTAGAAATTTCTTGAGCAGCAGGTACAATCCCCTCCCGATCGTACTTGCCCTTATCGAAGCCCGTCCCCACGGTCTCCTGGTCATTCCAAGCATGGAGCCTTTTCCTCTGGTGCTTCTTGATCTTGCTACGTCCCCGCTCGAAGCTGCACTAAGTCCCTAACCAGCGTTGTGGCAGTCCCAGCCCGTCCCTGTTTGCTAGCGTGACATGAGATGAGTAGGGTTCCTCCTGATGAAACGTGTAACCCAGCTTTCTCTGCCAGCCAAAGATGGCGCAAAGTCGCCTAACATTGCAGAGGACCGTCGCGTGCGTCGCGCAGCAAGCGTTGCCATACGCTACATGAGCTTGGTTCCTTGGTCTGGGTGAAGGCGAAGATGGGCGAGCTTGTGCGGCTGGTTTCGGTTCTAGCGTCTTCGAGTCAGCGTACGGCGACCCACCGCATGCCTTTTCGCGACTCCTGAGTACGAGACAGGTGCGCCTAGTGCGCGCAGTCCGATACCATCGAATCGTTTCTTGAACTAGATCCTTGATGGCGGAGTCGTGACGCGTTTGGTATAGGCGGTTGTGGTGTTGGGAGGGGGAGGGGCAGACGTCGGACACGATACTGCTGTGGGGGCGTACGGTTGCCACGACTCTCCGCGCCGCATTGCCTGACTCAGCGTACAAGTGACACAATCCACACGGGTGAGCGCGTAACAGTACCACACAGCGGTTCTTATCGCAGATTATCTGACCACGTTCGGGGTCACTGCAGTGCGCCTTGACAAAGAGCTACAAGTAGTACAAGTTGACCGCAAGCATGTCATTCATACCAATCTACAAGCCTTTGTGATAACAGCTGTTGCTAGTGGTTGTGCAGCCTCATCTTCCTGGTGTCATCGAGTGGTTGGGGTGGCCAGAGCCCCAATGGGTCAACATCGCGCAGCAACGCGGTAGCCTCAGCGCGTGGCGCCTCACAAGTCGCTTGTCGGACTGGTCGACGCAGAATGTCGTCGACTTAGAGTTCTTACTCGGCTCGAAAAGTCTCTGGACGGTGGAGGAAGCTTAGTTACTCTAGCGACCCTTGCACTGCATAGTGCCAGCAGCATGCACACGGCGTATCAGGGGTTGCAACCGTGCATTCTTCAGGCCACCACACGGCACGACTAGTACGGGCGCGTTCGAGTAACCGAACACAGCCCGTGACTAGCGAATCGCGCGTCTTCTGATTTATCCGCGCCTAACTGCAGAGGACCGAATCATTATTTATCCGCGTTTGCGCCGATTCTTCCTAGGGATTGAAGTCCAGGTGGGTTGGGTTAGTGACGTGAGATGGCATGGCACGAGTCGGTAAGGCCGAGGAGCGTGCCCAGGCCCTAAGAGCCTACCCGTTCCTGCCTGTCCTTTCTCTGCATTCTCTTGGTCTCCGGTCAGACCACTTGCCGAAAGTGATACGGTCGTTTTGGGCTATAGCTAGCTGAGTTTAGCAAGCGGAGCCCGATCTTGCAGTCCTCCACTATAAATCAGCGAAAAGACCATGAGACATTGTTTGCAGCCTACCGTGCATCGAATACGCACTCGATCACAGTATGCAGAAGATGCAGACAGGGCCTTGCAAAGCGGGTGCAGCTACGCCCTCACTTCAGATTGCCGCATCCGACAAGTCGATGCATAGTACCAAGCACAACGATCTCATACTCGCATCATACCACACTCCCGAGAAATTCAACATACTGGCCGCTGCTTCGTTGTGGACATTACTGGCCGGGTTTGTCGTGTTTCCCGGCACCTTTACCTCTCTGCAAAACACTTCCTCGCTTGGCAGCAGCGTGCCGGGGAGAGTGGTCCAACGAGCGATACAGAACGTCCCCTTGCTTGTAATAGCGACCTTCTTTTTTCTTTTGGGCATGGTCGGAGTTGGCTGGCTATGGCAGCAGCGTCGACGACAGTACCTGTGGCTCGCAGATAAACTGTTTCTGTACGTCACGACTGCGTCAATCTGTATACTTCTGCTAGTACGAATGCGCTGACAGAACGAAGCCCCGGGCTCCTGAGTTCGCTTACTGGACTGGCCACAGTCTTGCTCAATGTCTATACGGCGCGAGGCGGTCACTGGTCGCAGCCCGCAATAGGCACATGTTCAGTAATCTGTGGATGTTTGTTGGTGTTCTCGACGCTATACTTGGTTTACAAGCATCTCGTGGTTCCGCGCGAGATTGCAAAGAAGTCACGAGGTGGTATGCAGCAGTCTCGCGAGGAAGCTGCATAAGCGTCTACGTTTGCGGAGAGGCTTCATCTCGCTCGACGAGCCACACGCAGTGCGACGGATAAGTTTGCGAAGGGATATGAAATGGAACAGTTTGCAGTGTACGCGAACACAGAGAGTGCGTTAAGGCGTTGGCGTTCCACGCTATAATGTTACTGCACCTGGATGTAAGAGACTACGGCCGACTGCTAGGTAGTGAGAGCACGAGTCGTCCTCACTAGGTGTCGCAATAAGTAGCGACACGCTTGGCATTTTTAAGATGATGAAACCCTTCTTTATAAAGTAAGGCTCTTACTTAAGGGGAGCAAGTAAGTAGATGCAGAGATTCTACTAGAGTGAGACGGAAACGCCAAGAGTGTCATGCTTTATTGCGGTGGTGTCGTCTTCTACAAGCTGACGTAAGTTAGTAATTCGAGTGCTTACTCAACGTGGCAATCACACCAATTAGTCGGTTGGATATGTGATGAGCAATGACACATGACTAGACTTACCTGCGGTGGAGCCACTCGTGCAACAGGCTATGCTGGGCCTGGCCACTTGTGTAAGCGTAGGACTCACTTGGGGTGTTTGCGCGCTGTAGCTAGCCTGAGACTACACGGACGGCATGGGTTCATATGGAGAGGCTTGGATAGGCTCGGCACGTCTAATGTTGTGTCGCATTCTACTGTGACAATTCTATGGAGTCTAGATCCTGTCCGATAAAGAGGGGGGGCGAGTAAGCGAGGGCGCGGGCAAAAGACGAAAGAAACAGACAGAACGCAGGAGCGGTACTATACTGTACCGAGCCAGCTGCCGACCCAGAACGAGACGAAAAGGTACCCGGTCACTGCCGGAGGGGAGATGGCGGCAGAGGCAAAATGAACTTACGGGGTACACGCTCCAGTGCAGTTGTTGCAGACTACTGTGCCCACCAGCTGTTTTCAGAGAGCTGCACTTGCGGTGCGGCATCTGACTGCTCTTTGTTTCTGCGTTGCTCGTCCACTGCGGCGCCGGCGCGGCATTTCTCACCGCGTATCATATCGGGCGAAGTGTTGGCAGTATTCGTGTTGCTTAGCAGCAGACGATGTTTGTCTTGGACGACGTACGTCTTTGGGAACATCTGGCTCCTCATCAGCGTCAATGAGGAACTCGTTGATCCGATCGTCTGCTGTTTGTTTTCCTATGGCGTTTCGTAGTGCCGTGCGGTTGATCAGACGGCGGCTTCCGTTGTAGTTGATCTGTACTACTGTCCAAGGAAGCCTATTGCCTGCAGTGGCATTGGGATCGCGCGCGACACCCGTAATATCGCCGAAAGAGAAGGAGTCCAATGGCGTACAAGCTTCATTGGCAAATGCGATGTTGCACCTCCGCTCTTTAGGGAGATTGAAGTAGGCATCTTTAGCCGCAAGGCCAACGCGATCCACTCCGACGATCGCAATCCGATTGCTTTGCCCCTTCTTTTCAATCACGAATCGCATGCTTTTGTACAGTATATCAGGCTCCAGCGTCCCTGTCGAAATGCCTCTAAAAGTGATGGGCCTGTAGCCCAGAATCTCTTCACCTCTAGTCGTCTGGCCAGGAGCCCAATGGCAAGTCACGTCCCTCGCATTAGACGATAGAGGGCTGGTAGGCTCGGTGGCGCAGGCATCGGTTTCGATTGCGCGACTTAACGTTATACGTTGCTGCTCTGCAGATCGATGGGTGTCTAGATCGGGAATCTCGAAGGTCCAGCTAGGAGGAAGCTTTAGCTCGGCCATATAGGTTCGGAGGCTCGACTGCAGCGTTTGGAGTTCCCCTCTGGCAGCCGCAGCCTGCTCCAAATCCTCAACAGACGCCTGGGACTGCAGCATAGTCTGCATGAGACACGTTCGCTTTCTGTTGGCCCGGACTAGATGAGGTACGGGAACGCAATGCTCCATAGGGAAGAGATTCTCTTTCACATTCGTCTCGATCATGTCCCGATTTAGCTCTACAAGCTTCGCAACCGCATTCTCGTCGCAACAATCAAGTACCTGTTTTACTAGTGGTTCCATTTCGTTCAGTATGCGCTGCTTTTCTTGGCTCACGGGCTTCTCTTCTGCATCGGCATTCTCGATTGACATTGCGATGTGGCTGATTGTGCTCCCGTAAGCGAGTGGAATACCAGTCGGGGACAACATCGCAAGATTGTGATGTTGGCTAGATCAATGCTTTTGCTCCGACGAGGCCGACTGCACTTAAAGACGACCGCCTGCATAAGCGAGGAGCCTGAAGAGGCCGGGTCGCGTCAGCAACGGGAAAAGGCCCCTCTCTTTACGGCTAGGATCCTGACATGACTACCCTCATCCACAGCTTGTTGCATGGTTGAGTACAAGTAGTGGCTGTCACTAGATTCGTCAAGTCACAGAGTATGTGTACTGTACTCAGATGTGTTGATTTTGTTTAGGTGTCCTAGGCCTACTCGGGTTCAGGCTACGATATAGCACCGTCAGCGATGCCATTCATGTACCAAACGGTGCTTGGCATACGACGCAACGCTTGCTGACGCGAGAACCCGGCGTTGCTACAGCATCAACATCACACCTTCCACCCATGACCACTCGCGAGTACACCACCCATCTTGGTTTCTTTTTGGCGTTTATAATGTAATGGAATATAGCCCTTGATGGACACCCATGAGAAACTCGTCCTCGTCGATGCATTGAAAGGGTTTCGCCTCGTCCTTGTCGTCCGCGCCGATGCGTCCGTACGGGCCCTTACTGCTGGGTCTTATACCTGTCGGCCAAAGCCTGCTAGACGAAGCCTGCGCCAGAGTAAAATCTCCATGGACCAACCCGAGCACTGGCTCGAAGATGCACTCGGCAAAGAGCATCTCTATGTACAGGTCGCGAGGCGCGCAGCCTCCTGCATTCCAGCGATCAAGACCACGAGCCGCTTGGAGCAAAGCCTGCAAACCTTTCGCCGATGATGGTGTCGTGACACTTCCTTCGTATCCGCAGATATGTCGCGCGCGCACTTGCATACCGCCACCGAATCTGACGTCTTCGCGGGTGAAAAGATCTGCGCACGCAGCAGGCAGTGAGATGGACAGCGTTTGTAGCCTAGCGCACGATCTGAGCGTGTCGCAAAGATGTTCCGGGTGGCCTGAAGATCCGGACGGAGCGTGTTGATAGTCCTGTTGCGACTGTGGGCTATACTCAAGTATCCGGAGTGTATCTCGCGATGCTTTCGCCACGGCCATGACACCCTTGCTAGTGACGTGGGAGGTGCACGTAACATGAAACTCTTCCAGGCTGGTTGCCGTGCGAGCAACAACTAACAAGTCGTTGTCAGTGATGGGCATGAAGGTGGTAGCGCCGAAAATCTTTAATCGTCGCAAGTGGCTGAGATCCACTGACGGCAACGGATCAAAACTGATGTCGTTGCCCCTCTCAAGCACATGCTGGAGCATCGGCTCGACGCATTGGAACTCCAGTGACTCCAAGGCCCTGCCTCTACCTGCGATCACAGTCTGCCATGTTTCCGAGTCCAGATACCGGATCGTAGTCCACGGGAGCGACAAAGAGGCAAGCCGCTTGCAGTTGCGCAGCAAATCGGCTATCAGGCGGTTCGTCTCGGCGGTATAGAAACCGTAGAGCCACAGGCGCTTGACTTTGACAGCCAGTTCTGGGAAGTCGCTGAAGACGCTCAGTGTTTGCTTGAGTGAAGCAAGCGGATCGCGATATACTGCGATACCGGTAGGTTTGTCGATGAGCTCGTAGAGAGGATAGCTCGACCGCCGGTTGGAGAGCTCTGCCCATCGCTGTAGAACCATCAGAAGAGCACAGGACTGCTTGCACTCGTGGGTATGCTCACCTCTCCTCCCCTGAAGCGGCTGATGGAAACACTACTGAGGGCGTACTCTATAGCCCACTCGTGCCATTGCCAGCACACTTGGCGTATAGCAGACGTCGCATCCCACCTAAGCATCTCCGGTTGGACGAATCCTTTCACATAGCGTTGCACGCTGGACTTTCTAGAGGCGAGCGGGGCTTGAGCCAGGCCAAAGGTGTACACAGGTCCATCGTTGATGTTACTCTGTACAACCTCCTTCAGAATCGCGGAAACGATCTCGAATGGGAACGCTTTGATGTGCATTGTGAGGAAGTGAGTGAGAAACAGTGAGAGCCTGACAGCAGATGCTTGGTTTATCTATCCATGAATGGCATTGTAGTAGATGCTTGTGGACCATGTACGCACAGATCAAACGGCTGGGTTCCGGTAGCGCAGGAGGCGATTGAATCCGCGCTAGATGCTCTGGCTTCTCAAACGTGCAGATCATCGTCGAAGCGCAACTGGCTTGCATTGTCTACAAGGGTCACATGCATTCGAGCAAGAGCACACTGGTCTGCTTCCTGATCTTGCGCGACGAGGATTCCAAGTGCACCGAGCATGGGCTTTGCCGAAAAAGGCTCGCGCTAACCAATGCTAGCTTTTAGTAAGCCTCCATATGCAAGCACCACGAGTGGTTTGAGCGTTCGTCATGTAGGTTTCTGTCTCAGCAAGGATTCTTGTCAAGACTATCAACGCTAGACCAATTTGAGAGAAGCTTGTCTTGCCGCCAAGCGAGAGCCTATAGCATCTATGAAACTCTGCAGTCGATACAATATGCTGACGCTAGGTGCTACTATGGAGAGAATCGTACTCGCCGTATCACATCAGGGAGCGACGTGAGATGACGCGGCGGTCAGTGAGCTTCGCCCCAGCTGGTCCTACCAACACTAGACTGTTCTGGAGATTTCTGGGACCCAGCTTCGAGGATGGTTATATACGTGAGCTAAACTCTGTAATCTAAGCACACTTCGTGGACCCCGCCTGCAAACAGAAACGATGACCCTTCCGATTGCCAATCTGGAAGCATCAAGCAACGACATATGTACGATATGTTTCTACGACACTGGAGCCGATATGCGATGCTTTCCGACAAGAATCCACGGCTACTTTCCTGCTCAGGTCGAGGGCGATCGTGGAGACGAAATCCAAGGACATGTCCGGTACAGGAGAGCAGTAAGAACAGGGCATGAAACGGCTAGGAGATTTGAACAACTCATCGGCTCTGCGGGCAACAAGAAGACCAAGATTGCCATTTCGCCCCATGGTATTGTTGGAGGTTATCCTTTGGGGTACCACGCATGGGCCACAAAGAGAATCGCCTTCTTCGTCGAGACCAGATTTGACTTCCCGACTTCTCTGACACCGGCGAGCATCGTGTCCTCTACCCAATGGCTGCACTTCGCTGGACCATCATCGAAGGCTGCGCTCCAAAGTCTCTTGGATACTTCTGGCTTGCGCAGTGTCACTATTCTATCGGGAATCTGTTTGTTCTCGTCCAAGGCCATGACCACGGCTACCAAAGACGTGCCGATTATCGACCTCCAACATGGGCAGTGCAACAGAGCTACACTCTACGAGTTGGAGTACATTGCCCGCAGTACTCCGGCCATTGCAGATCTTGCCATCGCCTCCCGATCCGCGGCGGAGCGGACTGATCAGAACGATGGCGACAAAGCCTGCCAGCCGCCCCAGGTTTGCTTAGACATTCCCAGTTTCCATTACTACCAGACGATTGATGATCTATTGCGGTCTGCTCGTTGTGGATTCGCCGAGGCTCTGCATTGGCTCTGTGCTATAGAGAAGCACCATCAGCAGATCTCGCATATTTTCCGTGGTTATCTCCGCGTCGAGCTGCTGCGCCGAGACCCGTCCGTCAAGTCATGCTTCATCAGCGTCACCCCGGGGGGTGAACGAATTCACTCGAGCATCCGCGAGTCGCTCATGATGCATAAGCTTCCGTCACTGCAACAAGCTATCGACGATCTCGGTGCCCACGAACCAGCCTGGACAAGGTTCCTGCAGTTTGTGCCCGACACGGAGAAACCAAAGGATTTCAGATCACTGGGCCATATGTTCTATGTGTACCAGGTGGTACGGCATGCCTTGGGTGAAGCGTCCGGGCACGAGCCAACACAGCCGGACTTGTTAATCAGTGTCGAGGACAGCGCCGAACGCGGGGTGTATTCTCGAGCTCAAAAGCTTCTCAAAAAAGTACGAGACTCTACTTGCTCAGCCTTGCCTGTACTACTAGAGACATACCTCTGTCCGCGTGTTTTCGTCGACAACAACGCACACGGATCGGAGCTGTATTCTCACGACCCGTATCCGGGGCCAGTCTACGAGAAACACAACTCAGAGAGTGGTACACTGTTTCTTAGCAGTTCAAGAACGCCCTTCAAGCTGGACAGTTCCCGTAGTCAAAGCGATGTCGCCCAGGAAACTGATCGGACGCTGTTGAAGCTGGACACCGTGGGGGTAATTGAGAAATTGTATGGTGAGAGATCGGCCACGCTGCTGCGGAAACTGGGTGCAGAGGTAGGATTATGCACTTGAAAAGACTGTTAGGAATAGCTTTGCAAAGCTCTGCTTTAGCAGGATTCTGGACTAGTAGGAGAGGACGCCCTGGGCGCACGAGTATCCTAGTGCGATGCGCAAACTAGCGAAAGAGTGGTCATCGAGACGACCTATCCTGTGCTTTGAACGAGGCAGCTTGTCTTGTTGTGCTGTACATTGGAGGCAACCTGAGTAGTCCTCTTTGACGTGCCAACGTAGTCTTGGAGGGTTTTGAGAACGACGACTTCGATGTATTTAGTCTTGCTGCCAAAGGTAGGGAAACGCAAGTTACACACTGCTCCTTTCTGTTGTTGTTGTGTTTCACGCCACTCGGCAACTCGGATGGCTTTGAACGGCGGTAATTGGTTGGAGCTTGGGCCAACACGCAGCACCGCTAGGTCCCGTTCAGGGATATCCACCAACTTAGTCAGTACCGAGGTCCTGCAGCATCCCGTGTGGTTTTACAGCATCCCATGTGGCCTTGCAGCATCCCATGCGGTCTCTCCATATACTGCAGTGACTCTCAACGATCAACGCTTCTTATGCCGCGGTGATCAGCAAGAGCTTGTAGTGCTCAGCGCGAGCCACGCTCGACCAGTTTGCTGCGCGGATCGTCAGCTTTGCGGGCGATGTCGAGCTTTCGCCAGTGTGTCGCAAGCGTGGGCGATGCAAAGATCATGCGCATCTAGGTGGTGTTTCCGGATATCCACCCGACTACCAAGTTTGCACTAGAGTGTCGTCCATTGAACAAGGCTGTTTGCGAGGTGGCTTCCCGGCCTGCCGTCCGGGCCTACAGTTTGAGCGAGGTATAGCAACCTGCACACAAATCGCTACACCCATCGCTTGCTAGCAGCAGCGGAGATGCGAGAAGAGAATGCAGAGTCAGAGTAACAGTGAAGCCGTCGTTGTAGGGGCTCAGCCCCACTCTCGCTCTCGCTCTCGCTCGTTGTCTTCGTGGCACAAGACCACTCGCTAGAACCAACGCTGACACTCGCTCAGCGCTAGAAAAAGAGCCATCTGAGATGTCTGGACTGCTAAGTATAGGAGCAGGAGCACAGATTCGGGCGCGTAAGCCAGCAGCTGCTCTTGGCTCTCATGGAACCAGACTTGTGTGCGCACCGAAAGCAACTGCACGGCAGACGCATCGAGCTGATACTACAAGCGGCTGAGGTACTTATATGGCTGGCAAACTCACCGCCGATGCATCTCACTTTCCATTCACCCTCGCTTGTCCCGATTGTACCAACACCTCGCTATAGTTCTGTAGCGTCCCATCATGTTTCCCGTTTTCCGCACTCTCGTCGCGCTTGCAGTGGTCGGAGCGGCTCGAGGCCAACCTCACAGTGGCAGCGCCACCACCAGCGACTGCGTTTCAACCCCGGCTGCCCAGCCGGTTGCCACGCCAGACGTCCAGCTCTCCAACGATCTCTTCCTCGCTTCGACGGCCGTCAAGCGCTTTCAACGGCTACTCGTCCAGGGCGGTAGTCTTCTGACGGGCGAGGCTTTGCGCAAGCTGATCGTCTTTGACTTCAACGGCGCTGAGCCCGCCAATGGCGCGCTGGGCGGTGCGATCAAGTCGGCTGTCTGTATCACATAAGATCTCGTTTGCTGTGCAAGCTGACTGACTGCTACCCACAGACCATAGAGACATTTCCCTTGGTCACTGATCTCGACATCAGCATGACACTCGCCTTCCTTGAGCCCTGCGGAATCAACACGCCGCATATCCACCCGAGGGCGACTGAGTTTCTGGTACTGGTTGAAGGATCGAACCTCCGATTTGGCAGCTTTCTCGAGAATGGCGTAGTTGCACCGGGGCAGAACCCGGAGGTCGCCGGCACGCTGAACAGATACCAGGCCACGGCCTTCCCGTCGGGCAGCATCCACTACCAGTTCAACGACGGGTGCCAGCAGGCTGTCTTTGTGGCGGGCTTCAACTCAGGCAACCCAGGCACAAGCTCGGTAGCGCAGGGTTTCTTCAGCCTCAACGCAGAGGTGGTGAACGCTACGCTCGGTCCCGCGGTGTCTTTTGCTGGTGGCGGCTTGGAAGAGCTGCGGGAGCTGATTCCTGAAAGCCTCGCGCAGGACGTACGCAGCTGCTTGGCCAGATGCAGGCTGTAGACCGGTAGGGTTTGGGGCAGGCGACGATGAGCTGGGAGTTTGGCGTTTTCTCTGATTCTCACTGTTTGCAAGTCCAAGCAAGGGCTTAGCGTTCCGTACAACCTTAATGCAAACCTATGCCATTGATACACCCGTCATATGATAGCCACCGTTCTAATTACTGTCTGTAATATGCCCACGAAACGGGGAGAGGACACCGTGCAGCTGGCGTCCCGTTCATCGCGCCTGCATTGCCTGCATGCGCCTCACTTGATCTGACTTGTATGCCTAACAAGCACATTGAATAGACTTAATTAATATCCCCCCCTATGCACAGGAAAACATGGTGGGCAGGAAAATTTCTACTATCGAGGTCTATAATTTCTCCATCTCACGGTAAACTGCCTTCTTGCTACGACACATT
>Ga0265798_10001819_pt1 | contig 32337 bp, 55 predicted proteins | sample P3T30metagenome_FD_192430 | JGI IMG/M metagenome (GOLD analysis project Ga0265798, IMG submission 192430) | Plant litter microbial communities from East Loma Ridge, Irvine, California - P3 T30 | ecosystem: Environmental > Terrestrial > Plant litter > Unclassified | place: USA: California... | reverse complement strand
AGCTCCGCGCCAGTCGGCGCCATCCTCAACGACCTAGCCGCTACTCGGCCAAGAAGGCCTCATTGGCCATTCCGGCCATACATACTCGACTGCAGACGCCAAACGCTTCTTGGCTTCCGTTTGCCGCTTCTCTTTTCCCACGCTCGGACTAATTGAGCATCATTACTCAACGTCACCTTAGAATCTAGGATCAAAGGCAACTGAGGGCCCCACGCATCGTCAGCCGCGACTTTGTAAACGCTCCCTTCTTTCTATCCTTTCGTCTTACTCTTATACTTGATCACCTTGGTGATCTCGTATCAATATGCCGCCAGATATGGCTACTCAACCTGGACAGGCTAGGGAGAGGGAGAGGTCTGATAAGGATAGGGAACGGGAAAAGAGCAACAAGTCTGATCAAGCGCAAGCTTCTGGCAGTAGCTCTAGCTCACAAAGGGTTGGTAACTACCGTCTGGATGCCGAGATTGGGAGGGGGAGCTTTGCGACGGTCTACCTAGGATACAAGTCGGTAAGCCATCTTCATACTCTCGGAGATCTAGAGCTCACTTCTTCTTCTCCAACCATGATCTCCCCGTCGTATACCCTTGTCACATCATACCTCTCCTCCCTTCAAACAGAAATCAACCACACCTATCGCAGTCAAGGCGGTCTCTCGCCAAAAGCTTACCGCCAAACTACTCGAGAACCTAGAGAGCGAAATTAACATCCTGAAGTCGATACATCAGCGCAATATAGTAGCCCTGCTCGATTGCTTCGTACGTCTCCTCTTCGACGTAGGCAGGCCAAGGCTGACGATATAGAAAAACGACTCCAGTATATATCTGGTGATGGAATATTGCTCTGGATCGGATCTCTCGATATATATCAAGAAGAGGGGTAAAATACCTTCTTTGGAGTATCTACCTCGGGGATCGCTTGATGGGCAGAAGGTATTTTGGCCTCATCCAGAGACAGGGGGATTAGATGAGAGAGTGACCAGGCACTTTTTGGGGCAGCTTGGTAAGCTTGCTGGTCCTGTTTATTGAGCGCCAAAGCTGACGAATAGCCATTGCCCTTCGATTCCTCCGGGGCCAGAACCTCATCCATCGTGATATAAAACCACAGGTCAGCTTAAACTCCTGCAGTCGTGGATGACAAGCTAACAATCAGAACCTCCTCATGCAACCAGCAACGGCAATTGAAGTAGCAGACGGTCACCCACTCGGCATTCCCGTTCTCAAGGTCGCCGATTTCGGGTTCGCCAGAATCCTGCCCGCCGCTGCTATGGCCGAGACTCTATGTGGTTCACCACTTTACATGGCACCCGAGATCCTTCGCTATGAAAAGTACGATGCGAAAGCCGATTTGTGGTCCGTCGGTGCGGTTCTCTTCGAGATGGTCGCTGGTAGGCCACCTTTTAGAGCCAACAACCACGTCGAATTACTTCGAAAGATCGAAAAGGGAGAAGACAGGATCAAGTTTCCCGATGAGACTCCACCCAAGGAAGGGGAGGCACCGGCGGTACCTGTGTCGGGGGACATCAAGGCTCTCATCCGAGGTCTTCTCAAGCGACAGCCGGTATACAGAATGAACTTTCAGGATTTCTTTGCCTGTGGGGTATGGGATGGGTGGATGGCAGATGAGGCTGAAGGAATGGGTAGTACGAGCTACGAAGCTTCGACCAGTAGTTCCGGTATGGAAGATAGTGGACGATTAAGAGAGATGGTCAAGAGTTCCGAGGATCAGGAGAGGATCCAGCCAACTCGAGCACGGCAACCCATCTCTGCCGATCCCGCCATGAACCCTCGACCTGCCCCTCGACCCACGGTACAGCGTGTTCCTTCCGCACCGTCAGTCCACCGAAGTCAACCCAAGTACTATGTCAGCGAAGACTCTCCACCCGAGCCGGCTCCGACTACCAAAGTCAGCCCTCGACCTATCTCGACACAAGAACGACGAATGTCGTCTCGCGAAAAAGATGTCTCGTCCGTCGAAGATCCACAGCCACTGACTCCTGGTACTGGTCCTGGTCCATCCATGATGCAGACTCGACATAGGACTACGGAAGGGTCACCTTTGGCTGCCACACCGCCCATGATGCCTAGTAGGCCCAAGACTGGCAAGGATGAGAGTGCCCTAGCGGGAAGTGATTCTCTGAATAGAGAGTATGTGGTAGTCGAGAAGGGTGCTGTTGAAGTCAACAAGCTTGCTGATGGTACGTCCAGTAAAGTTAATGAAAGCTCATAACAGACTTGGAACAAGCTTCTCGTGTACCCGCTGGACTCGCTCGTCGACCAAGTACGAGGACTTCCATCGTCACTCGACCTGTCTCTTCATTCAGACCCGCTTCAGTTACTGGTACATCACCTACCGCGACGACCAATCAAGCTTTGGTTCCTCTGTCCTACTCGCCTCCATTCGCCCTGTCATCTACACCGCCGTTTGCCATACCCTCGGCAGCTCGTCGAGCATCAACTTCGTTGTCGCGACAACCGTCAATACCACAATTGAACGCTTTCCCGCCGTCGAGCGGATACACACACGAGTCTTACCGATATGGATCTTCGCCCACTTCCTATCAAGCCGGTAGTGCGCTTGCTAGGGCATTGACAAATACCGCTATCCGGATCATTGGGTCGTCGGCAAACTCAGCTGCCACTGCTCTAGTGAGGGCAGCATCCAAGCGTCGTCCAACCATCCACCGCACCACCGAAGTCAATGCTGCCGAGGACGACTTGTTACGAAAAGTCGAGGATCTCGCCCGGAAAGCGTTTGTCCTGTTTGAACTTGCAGACAGTAGGCTAGTCCGATGGCAAGAACTCGGTACTACCTTACCGACCGGGTCAGCCCACACCCCGCCATTCGCAAACACCTGGCGACGTAAATCATCCAGCTCATCTGCCAACTCTGAAATCATGGTTCTACGACAACAAGAAGCTGCTTCAGGTGAAGCTGTACTTCTATATGCCAAAGCCATGTCATTCATCACCCTTGGTACACAATGTGTCAAGACTTTTGTCGATGATCATCGCGGTTACTCGGACGGGTTGTTATCATTTGATAATGCCAACCCTAGTCCGGAACTGGTCGAGAGTAAGCTAGGCCAGGCCGGTCATCTGTGCAGAGCTGACGTCTAGTTGCCAGCTGGCTTCGTCATCGATTCAACGAATGCCTGGAAAAGATTGAATGGGCCAAAGAGCGATGTGCGGATGAGCTGCCTTTCGTTGATCGAATCATCCATGACAAGGCCAAGGAATACGTAAGTCACCTTTTTCACAGTGGGTGAGAGGAGGTTGTCCGACTGGCCGGACCTTGGCCATCCTAAGATCAGTTTTTTGGATTTGCTATCCCAGAGCTTCTTCAGCTCCTCGTCCAATCCAATAACCTCACTCGTGTCATCGACACATGTGCTTCCTCAGTTGCCAAGCGCCACCGACCTCTAGTTCGATTTCATCAGGACAGAGCTGATGTCAGTCCCGCCATGCAGCTTTAGTTGAATTGGAAGGAGGCTACGCAGCAGCTGAAACGGGGTATGAAAATGCCTTGTGGTTGCTTCACGTCTTACTGGATGATCACTTCTACGATGGCGGGAAGATTAAGGATGAAGATCGGGTAGGAGTCGAGAAATGTAAGCTGTCATCCCCTTGAGCCAAAAGCTGATGCCCAGTGCTCGTACCCATCCAGTTCCGATTGGAAGCCTTGAGGAAGAAGATGGAAGCTGCTTCGACGTAATCCAGGCTGCGTCGTTGGGAGGTAAGCCTCATTAGCATTTTCGAATCCTCTTTATCTCGAATCCTCTCCATCTCGAATCCAATCCCGAACCCATGCAATATCCTCGTCCTTTCCACCTTATCCACTATTTTCGAAACCTTTCAATCAACACTCGAGACAGGGAAGTACTCACTGGTCCGGTGTTGGGGAGGAGGACTATAATCAGCCACAATGCCTCGATCCAGCCCCTGGTCTGTAGCTGATCGTTAGAGAGCAACTCGGAGAAACACCAAAAACAGGATCAAATCCACAAAAACACAGATATCGATTGCATTAGAGTTTCATACCGCTACCACCATCACTACCACTACCACTACCACTACCACAGATATTGTCCTTTCCATCGCTCCAAATCGCACTGCTCGCTCCTTTCGTTATTGTATGTTGATTTACCATTACCACTTTTACTATCACTCCAACAACCTCTCACGAGTCGTAAATTTCATTTGTTGTTTATACCTGTATCATTATGCGTAGGAAGTCAAGAAGTATGAAGCAATTTTCAGAGATGCATTTTGATCCCCACATACTTGCATTGTATCCCGTTTAGATTTGACTAGGTCTCGGTTTTTTTCTATATGGAGGCGCAGAGGATCATTCCAGAAATCGCCAGTTAGAACACCGGCGTTATTGTTAAATACATTGGACAAGCCGGATCACCGAGGGATGGCATTTAAATCTTTGGGCTGATACGCCTCACGCGGTAGGTGCCTTCAACGAGGATGCATTTCAATTCATGTAACTTACGCTGCTCAAGCTCTTCCGGGATGAAGAGCGGACACTTCGAGATCGTTACGTCAGAAACTTTACACTGTATTTCACTACCCTTGTGATAGCAGTCCTCAGCCGATGCAACCCATCCTTCAAAGCACATCATATGACGTTCTCCTGGAGAGCTACGCCCCTGACGCGTCGATGCTGGTAGTCAAAGCGCGATGCTCATGTTCTACAATCGATCGATTGTTGACTCTGCCTATGATGCCCGCTCAAGGGTAAACACCCTATACTCCCTGGACTACGGGCTTTATTCGGGCTTGCTGACCTGAAAATGTAATCCGATCGCAACCCACGGGGTAATTATCAGTTCGTACTCTCCTCGATTTCCACGCCATGAAACCGGGCTTCTATGGGAATCAAGCCATTACGTTATCTCGATACAGGTACCGATTCCGGTAAACCAGACACACACCACAATACACCATCGTTGGCACTTGTTGACATCATCCCGCCCCTTGTTGGAGCGTCATTACAACATGGAATCGTCGATCTAGTATATGATCTCCATATCCGGTCGATGGTCAGTGGAAATTAGCCGGATATGAGGTCATAGTCCAATCAACTATGCACTAAGGTTCATGACGACGTCGTGTTGATATGGTTGACTGGACTGGGGATTAAGCTATATATACTGGTCATTCAGAGTACCGTTTCTTTCAACCAACTCCCACTTCACTTCAACTACCAAACAACAACCAAATCAATCAACATGTCTACCTACAAGCCTTCTGAGGTATGTCTTATCATACCTCGTTCGTTGGATCCAGCACTGACATCCAGCACGATGGACTAAAGCAGGACGGAACTCCCGACAAGCGAGTCTCCTCCGAGCACGGTTTCGGTGGATCGTAAGTCATTCCCCTCAACCTTCATCGAATCCGACTAACATACAGTGACGGACCCGACCCCCACGTTGAGGGTGCCAAGGGCGGACAGTCCAACACCGGTGGTGAGAACTACAAGCCCTCTGAGCACGGAGGTGTCAAGAAGGACGGATCCGAGGACAAGAGGACCTCTTCCGAGCACGGCTTCGGTGGATCGTGAGTTGTTATCTTATCACATATCCGCAAAGCTGACTTTCAGCGACGGACCCGACCCCCACGTTGAGGGCCAGAAGGGTGGATCCAAGTAAACCGAGGATTGCTTTGGTGCAGGAGTAGAATAGCAGTATATAACAAATATGAATAAGTGAAGTCGAATTATGTTGCCCTGTCTGTCATCCTGTTATCTTGATCACACGCTCTTTGTCGGGTGGAAACCACATACTTCATGTTATATCATGTCGAAGTTGTTCTTGTTTATTTACACTGAGTGCTCTGATTGTACTGTACACTTACAAGCCGGACACCACCGGTTGACGATGAGCGGAGTGTTTAGGCTCAATGATATGTTGGCAGATGGTATCTCATAAACATCTAGTCAAACCTATCAATCTCGATAATATCATCGTCGTCTTCATCGTCATCATCCATAACCTCGTCATCCCAGAACTCCTCTTCTTCCAGCATGGTAGCATCGATGATCTCCTGCTGCTGCTTGGCTTTGGCCTTTTCCTCTTCCGTCTTCTCCTTCTCCTTCTTGACAGTCTTTGCCGATAACGTATTTCCACCACCGAGCTTTGCCCATGGATCAGCCGCTGCTGGCTTCTCGCCTTCAGCTTGCGTTGCTGTTGTTCCACTCTTTGCTTGGGACCGTAATGAGGTTCCTTGACCACCGAATGGTTCTGCTGGAGTTGCATCGATTTCTTTCTTGACTACCTTTTCTGGGTCAAAGGGGACGTAGGTGTATCCGAAGAAGAATTTGCCTTGTGGTAGATTGAGAGCTGCGGGGACTTTACGATCCTCGTTATATGAATCTGGAGTAATGATCCGTGGGCCACTGTCTATTAGCACTTACACCAAAGGTTGAACTTACTCGGCCCTATTGATCTTGCTACTTGGATCCACAGTTTCAATAGCTTTAGCCAATCCTTTTCCCTTGACTCGTTTCCCACTGAGACTATGTCCATATCCAGTAAACACTTCGTTCCCATTATCAGGTGCTGAACTAGCCGCACTGGATGGTCGTGAAGTACTGGCTGATGCCGAGGTAGTTCCTCCAAGATCGATCTTGAGTTTATCGGCCATGGTAGGAATGGGTGCTGCTGGTTTACGTTCTGGTTCCACGTATCCTACTGGTGTTTCGAAATCGACTTCGAGATCTGTATCGATGATACTGATACCGGGACCTTCTGGCGTTGTGGTCATGATTAGGAATTCGAAGGTGAGGTCGTTATAGGTGATTTCGATAATGTCGCCTTTCGTCAGGACAGAGTAGAATCGGAGCGCGGACTCCAGACTGGTGATTAGCATGCATCAGAGTGTGATGGAAATACTCACACTGCCTTTGGATCTGATACCTGAAGGAACTCGGTCGACTGAGCCTGAATCTTGACCATTTTGCCTTTGGGTAAAGCAGCACCATTGATCCTGATTGGATCTCCCTCATTTAGCTTGAGCGTGTTCATCATCTATAGTTCAGCTTGGGCTGTATGTTCAAGTCGTAGACAGCTGACTCACCCATGCTGGTAGGTGAACAATCCCCTCTTCGGCGATGAATTCCAATACACCAGCATGTGTGGCTAGTTGTTTTGGGTTCTTGGGGTTACGCAGGTGAAACGTCCATGGTCCTTCGATATCAAGAGCAGCTATACGTCAGAAAGTGACCATTCTAACAGAGAAGAGGACTTACATAGCTTAGCTAAAGCCGATGGCGGCATCACGACTATCTCGTTAGCTTCATTCCTTTCTCTCGGCTATTGAAATTTACTCTTGCCACCATACAGCAATTCAGGCCTATCTTTCCTATCCATAACTGCCACCGAGTATGCCTTGAAATAATCATCATAAGCCCTATACCATCAGACAAGTTCCTCCGATCAGTACTGGCGACATACTCTGGAGGAGCCGCTCGGTGGAATCCCCCAAATCCACCCGCGGCGCCCATACCGCCCATACCACCCATTATCTGATTAAAGATATTTGAAGGACCTGCTTGGTGTCTGCGAGGTGGGGGTGGATCCATATCCAGGTCGTCTTGCTGTTAGCTTTGCGCGTAGAAGCGATATTCATAGCTCACCTTCATCGTCGTAGCCGTGATTCATATTGCTGTTTGATGTTGACTATTTGATGTGTTGTTTGATTGGTAGTGTGATAAGGTGTCGTGAGTTTGGGCTACTGTTGTTGTTACAAAGCTGGAATGCAAGACAAGGTCCATTCGATACAACACGCAAGCATCACTACTCAGATAGACATTCATTGACGTAATATTTACACGTGGCAAATCAGTACCAGAGATTGTTGATGCCCCATCCCAACCAACACCACCCATTCCCCCATGTCACTCTGATGTCTAGGCCGTCAACGTCCTCGCCAGCGGATACATCGATACAACCAGTAACAAGATCTAGAACACTCTTATATCTTTCAATAAGAGATAGTATTACCCCAACACATAATCGAGGGACGATAAAGACTGGGCAGTATGGAGATACGCTGGACATTGCGGATAATGAGGAGGAGGAAAGGTTGATTGAAGGGAATGGGAGAGGAAAGGGACTTCCTCCGAAATGGTAAGCTATGTGATGTATTTTGATCCAATAGCTGACAGGCAGGGTTGATATAAGCGACGAAGTCGAAGAAATCCTCAGTCGAGTTAGCAACAAGAGTAAGCTTTTTGACAATGTGTCTCCTCCAAAGCTGATCATTCAGTCGCTGCTCTAGATAAGCTACACGCCAAGCATGTGCTACCAGGCTTCACGGACCGTACAGCAGAAGAGAGAGAGATAGAGCGTCAAACGCAGGATATCACAAGAGTAAGTCCAATGCATGGTAGAGATCTGGTCATCTTATCCATATTCTCGGCGTACCACCCTACCTCACATTGCTCCTCTCCCCTTGTCTCCTTGCCATAAATGATCGCACCTGTCACACCTATTTCCCGACCGAAGTCGCCAAGTTCTGGCAAATACCGTCGAATACCATATCGTCTTCGGGTCGAGGGTTCATGTCCGAAGTAGATCAAGAACCTATACGTCCTTGACTAGGGCATCAACCTCGCTGTCCCCGGGTTCTTCCAGCTGTCGCTGACAATACAGGACTTTCGTAAATGTACGACACTGATCACAGCGATTAGGCCCGCTCCTAGATCAACAAGGGTAGAGACGACAACAGCAAAGAATGTCCAGCGGGGCTTAGCCCAGAAAGTGCAGGATACTTCTGGGATGTTTCGAAAAAAGCAGAGGGTGTACATGCAGAGTAAGCTGGCGCAGAACCTCTGATATAGAGCTGAAAGCTGATTATCAGAGCTACAGGGACATGCAACCAAGAATAAGGATATTCTAGCTGCGAGCGGAGCTATTCCCATCAAGGGAGCAGAATCATTCAATGAATTACAAGAAGATGTTCAAGCTGTATGTCCCTAACCCTCGTGCGACTAGGCTGATGATAGTCACAATCTCAATTACAATCGCAGTCACAGCTTCAGAGCGGTCCTGGACTCGATATCGAAACTCGTTCTCGCGAGATTACGCAGATTGCAACTTCAATATCTGAGCTGGCAGATCTGTTTCGTGATCTCGGAAACCTGGTCGTTGAGCAGGGTACGGTGCTGGATAGTGTGGAATACAACGTCTCTACCACAGCGAGGGAATTGGAGGGAGCAGTGGAGGAACTCAAGGTTGCTCAAAAGTGAGTCCTAGCTATTTGGATTGGAGCTGACGGGTAGATATCAATCAAATGCGGGTAGGAGGAAATGTATCCTATTCCTTCTCCTTCTCATTGTGGGGCTGGTGATCGTACTAGTCTACAAACCTCGCTCGGGCAGTGTGGCGACCCCAGAACCACCAGATCAGAATGATGGAATCGTATTAGATCCATTACCGGATATACCACCGCGACCAGGATTAGAAGATGGGAGTGAGACTGAAGACTTCTGGCAGGGCGAAGCAGAGCCGATAGGGGATGATGATCTTAGACGTACATGGCGTGAGGAAGATGGCATATTATGAATGTATTTTTGGGTCTACAGAAATGGGACCCCAGAGTGGAGGTGGTCCAGGTCCGTGCGCTGCGGTTAGGGTACTATAAGTTGTATTCATTTTCTAATTATCTTTCTCTTCTGTCAATATCACTTTCATTTCCATTCTGTGTAGTAGCTAATAAAGTAAGTATAAGTAAAACATAATTAGTATTTAGTAGTATACAATGACTGAATCTACTCTACAAACCGCCGGATTACCTGAAATTAGGTTGTACGGTCTTCATTCTACTAGTAAGTATTTCACAATTTACATATACTACCTAACTTAATTCTCTTCCTTCTCATATTCCTTTCCTTCTTCTATCTTTTTACCTGACTGAATAAGCTCATGAATAGCTGATGATTAGTTACTTCTGAGCAATTAATCGCATTCTTCTCTTATGGAGGTGAGCTTTCGAGCTCGTGGTGAGAACTTTGAGCTAATGATCAGTACTGGTACAAGGAGCAGCTCTCTTTCCTTCCGCCGATGGATCCCAATGGGCTCGAATCTGGGTAAAAGACGAGAAAGAAATCAGTATCTGTATGGAGCGAAAAGCGAAACTCGCCGAGAATGGAATGTAAGCTAATCCGTGATGGGAATTGTGTTCAAGCTGACTCTCAGTACCATGATTCGTGCCTCTACCGCTCCTGGATGGATGACCCCCGACTCTGCCCGAAAACCCATTCTTCCCTTATCCGCCTTCACCCCTACTCCCATTCAACCCCCTTTCCAAGGGGTGAAGACTAGTCCTCCCGAGCTCTCTCCCTCCTGGCCTTCTCATGTCAGGTATAGGACTGTCAGCTCTGGCGGGTCATCGTTTGGACCTATTACTTCTCCTCGACTCGATCATGGGGGTCTGGGGTATAGGCATGTTGATCCTAGTGGTCCTTCGCCCAGGAACCTCTATATTATGGGTTTACCTCTCGATCTTACTCAGTATGTCCTATTGGGCGATAGATGCTGATGATAGGATTCAATTCAAGGCTTTATTCACCGAGTTTGGCATGGTTGAACATTCAATCTTATTGTCTCAGCTCGACAGTATGGGTAGAAGGAGGTGAGCTACACGGGGCCCAGTCCTTTAGTTAAGCTGACCTATAGGGGATTCGTGTTGATGTCGACTCATCGAGAGGCTGTTCTCGCCATGAATAGTATGAACGGAAAGCAGATCGAGTAAGCTCAGTGCCGCACAGTCTCGCCCAAGTTGATGCCCAGGGGCCATGGGGTAGACGTGTCGTGGGCACTCAGGCAGCGAGAAGCCCAGCAGATCGGTCCTGGTAGGTCCACATACTTAATGAAGCTTACTCCTAGGCGTAAGCGGAATGGGCAATAGAGTCCTTCACCCCCCTACTTCTCCCGTTCGAAGGCAGTCATTCAATGGCTATCCAGTCGTTGTCGAGAACCTCGTGAGCTTACATTTCCTTGTATACTAAAGCTGAGATCAGGACCCCAATTACTTCCCCTCCACCGCAAGGATTCAAGATGTCTTCGTGGTCTTTGGCCCTATCATCAAAGTCGCTGTCCTCTCTGGATCGCCAATCAAGGTCGTCGTCCACTTTGAACACGAGATCTCTGCGACTGCCCTCATCAACTCGAGTGGTCACGAGATTGGAGGTCAACCCATCCACACTTATGCCTATCAACCTACCATTTCCCAGTTCACTATCCCTCCTCCCGCCATTCCCGAACGAAGGTCCCCTCCCGTCAATACCGAGCGAAAGTCATTCACGTTTGACCCGTTCCGAGATTCCTCCCCTGCTCCCAAGTTCTCGCTCGACTCCCAACTCAGTGCGGCTTCGAATCCTTTTATCCCTCCCGCTTCCATCCAACTCCCCTCGAGCGAGCGAACAGGCTCATCTGGGAAACTCTCTGAACTCTCTGGCTCGACCGGAAACGGTAACTCTCACTGTGCCAGCAGGACAGAGTTGAAGGCTTTCGAGACCTGGCAATAGACACGATGCCTGGTGTAGGTGAGTAGTCCGTTCTATTACTGACTGTTTAGCGATCTTGGAGACCCTCACCTTGGTGGACTGACTTGATCTGACCATCGAATCACTAGTGCCCGCAAGAGATACCTATACCCTTACCTCCTTACCTTACCCTTCTACCTTCTTTCAACTTATGCGATAACTTACTCCCCGCCTATATTGCCTTGAAGATCATCAAGACCATCAAGACTGTAACTCTCAAGACTCACAAATAACAAAAACACATCGACCCCCTATTTCCATATTTCTCGCTCTTACTCTCAATATTCGTCCTTCACTCATACCTTTCACGCTCATTAGTCGCTCTTTACCTCATTCACTCAACAACCGCAATTCCCCATATTGTCTCGTTTTCGTAGAGTACATGTATGCATCGTTATCATGACCTGTTACATATCTATCTCCCAAACTGTCTGTCAGCATATTCTATTCTCACGTCGCGTAAGAGGGACTTGCCAGCTTCTCCAGAATCCAATTACCCTTACCTTCCTCTTCTTCCCATCCATACCCCTCGTCCCGCTTAGCCTGCTTGACTCCACTTCCAGGAGCCTTGAGCACAGAAGAAGTTTGCATCCTAATCGGAGTTCCAATCTGCCTCTCATTTGTCCTTCTCGCAACTTCATTACCCCTGAAATCAGGAGGAGGAGCAGCTGAAGGAATTCCAACATCCCCAACCCTTACTCCTAGTATATATCGCCCAGCAACCACTTCTCCATGTTTCCTTAGTGCGTAGGCTGCTGATACTGGATCTTCGTATTCGAGGATATACCATTGACACGCTTCTGGTCCTGGGCGGAAGGAGCGCACGGGACCGAGGGACTCGAATAGATTACGAAGTTGATCGATTGTTTCTAGCGGTGGACCAAAGATGAGGAGTGTGGTGTTGTCGGGCGTGTGGGTCATGGTAGATGGGCGGATGATGCTATTGATCAGTTCACGCCAGAGGACTTTGTGTGAAGGAGCTCACTCTTGAAGTGGTTGTGAAGGGACGGCACGGGTGGGAGTATCAGTACTATCCCTCAGACTAGTTGTAGGTGGCATATCCTCATCCACCATATTAACCTGTCTCATCCTGGAAGCCCTAGGCGAGCTGCAATTAGCTCACATCAATCTAGCCAACACACCTAGCATCCCCAAACCGAGTATTAGGGCTCCGTCGAGAAGACATTCCAGGCGGACTAAAACCCCCAGGACTCCCAGGTCCAGCTCCACTTGAGCTACTCATTCCTAATCCATTGCCTGGGGTCGCACTGCTTCCTCCTAGGAGTTTACCAGCGGTTGAAGCCGAGAAGGATGGGAGGAATTTCACTCCGTCTGCCATTTTCGCATCTTCATCGTCTAGTGCATCGTTGAATCGATTGTTTTGATTGCTTGATCGACCTAGACTGTTTTGACGTAGTGGTGTGGACGGGCTGGCCGAGTTTCCCCACCAATCGTTTGACATTGTTTACTGTACTGTAGGGTTGAGTGTATACTTGATTCTCTACTTGCTTGACCTGGAATACTGTCTGTTACGTAACTAGGCTGAGTGACAGCATAGTGGTATCCTCAAATAAGTTACTATGTGTTTCCACCTTCCTGAACAATGACCGAAGACTGATGAAACCTCGCTATCCCTTGTTCAAACACAGCAATGCACAAAGTACCATAACACACTACTACTGGACTGATATGAAGTCCATTCGCACCATGTCTTCCCTAATTAAGTCTTCCTTACTATCCCAATCCTGTACTCTCGCAGATGGAAGGATACTCAGTTATGCCGAATTCGGTGATCCCACCGGCTACCCTTTAATGTTCTTTCACGGATTCCCAAGTTCTCGACTCGAAGCATGGTTTCTCGACCCTATCGTCCAACGCAAAGGTATCCGACTAATCGTACCTGACCGACCTGGTTTTGGGCGATCCACTTTCCAGCCTAATCGACAGTTTGGTCATTACCCCTCCGACATCCAAGCTTTAGCGGACCACTTGGAATTGGATCAATTCGCAATATTAGGTGGATCAGGTGGTGGACCTTATGCTCTTGCTTGCGCGAAAGATATCCCTGGGAGACTATCGGCAGTGGGTCTATTTGCTTCGGCTGGACCATGGGGACTTGAGGGGAATAGAGGGATGAGGAAGGAGTTGGTTAAGGATATAAGGCCAATGACAAAGTTATTTGCTTCCGCCGTTAAGCACGCTCCTCGGACCATGAATGTGATGACACGGATGGTCTCGGGGACCATTTGTCGGTTGTTCAGTCGAAAATGGGTTATCGCCTATGTCGACAAAAAGATTAGGCAAGACGACATCAAGAATCTCCAAAAGGCCGAGCAGGGAAAGAAGGTAGAAGGAAAGGATGTAGATGAACAATGGATATTGTATAATCGACAAATACTGGCGGATCGGGAGAAGATGGATAAACAAGGTGGACCTGGACCAGGAGAACAGCTCACTATGGCTTTCAAGGAAATCTTCCACCAAGGTACCGCAGCAACAATGCAGGAAGCTGCCATCTTGTTCTCGCCATGGGGCTTTGATGTCTCGACGATTAATTACGACAAGATACAACTATGGCACGGCACGAAAGACATCAATGCCCCGCTGAGTCAGATTCGATACGTTGTGGATCGACTACCTCACTGCGAACTCAAGACGTACGATGCGGACCATTTCGAATTGGTCAAACATATCGAAGAGGTCCTTGATGATTTGGTCACCGACAAGGTCAGACAGTAACGACAATACGAACGATACGACAACATGAAGATACATTACGAACAAACTAATCATCCTGCGAATACCCAACTTCTCCAGCATCATCTTGTAAATTGTTCAACTTTTTTACCATTGGCTTCAAACTCTCTGGTAGACTATCAACAAACTCGGGATCCTTTGTATAAGCCAGTTTATGCTGTAGGATAACTCTTGCTCGGGTAGTATCTCCATTTCGAGGAGCTCCGTAACTACCGTGTAGTGTTCTTCGCTTGACAGATAGATTGTATTTACCAACATGCACTACTATCAGCTACTGTCATGTCGATGAGACTTGCAGATGTTGTTGTTGTAAAAGACAGTCTCTCCTGCCTTTAATCCTACGACCTTTGCGCCAGGCATAGGTCCGCCATTCATGTTGGCTTCCCTCTCTTCCGGGGTCCTGATCCGGTTGTGAGACCTGGGTACTGCCGAAAGACACTCGTCGTCGTATAGCGCAGCATTCCACTGAATAGCATCATGTTTGATCTTGAGTGCCGCTTCCTCCTCTTCGGGGGTAGCAGAAGCTTTGACATCGTCTCGGTGCCATGATAAAGCATAATCCTTCTTGAGCGGGTCAACGAGTAGATTGAACAGTTCTATCATTAGCCTTACCCTGTTTAGAAACGTACCAAACTGCATATCCTCTCGTTGACATTCCATCAAAGCCTGGCTGACTTGTAGCATGGCTTCACTGCCGTACCACTTCTTGAATACCTCTTCTCCCAGTTCAGGGCTCATAATATTCTGTACTCCCCAGACATCATCCCCCTCGGTCCAAGGTGGGAACTGTTTCCCGACCATCCTCACTTGGGTCCATTCTCCAGCTCGAGACTTGTCGGTAGCTCTATCAGCAGCTTCCTTGAGGGGCTCAAAGAGATCATCGGGGATGAGAGATGGGACAATAGCGAAACCCTCAGTGTGGTACTATTGTTCAGCACTTTACATGACAAGACACTTACATTATGGACGATCTCGTCTAGCTCTGCTCGGGTAAAGATCTTGAATGTCATTATTGTTGGACTCTGGTAAAGCTGGTGTACTCACATCCATTGTACACCCAGGTGCTTATATATGTCGGTTGGTAGCATATGGTACAATAGAGTTAGAAGGGATAAGAGGGTTCACACTCGGTCAGATCGCCGTGCAGTTATCGGATCAACCGGCGCGCCAAGGATATTATCCGGAAGCGGAATCAAAAAAGTTAGGAACAGAAAAAAGAACAAAACATTCCTCGGAATCACCAAAAAGAGATGATTTCTCATCTGATTGCCTTCTAGCTGGATCGAACAGCTGACCTCGACATGTGCTTGTTAGAGCTACTAGTGTCGCGCACTACCACTGTGCTAAGAAGGCTTGATGTCCTCCTGTAAGCGCGGCGTATATAAATCAACTTCTGGAAGTGTACGACCTTTTCAAAGACGACTTGTTCGGGTGGAGGTGAGCCGCGTCCTGGGTTATCCTTATGCGCTTAATACCCGGCCTGAGCCCTTGTAAGCTCTTTAAATGGGTCAACCCAGTCCAAACAGGCCTTCGCTGTTCGAACTTCTGGCCGAGGAACAGCTCCGAGACCTGTTTCATCCAGTCATTCGCTATGTCTTATCTGTCAGTCATTGTCTGTCATCCCATCTACGCTGACAATCTAGTATTTTGCCCAGCGCTATCCTCAACACCTTATCAAGCTCCTTCACCGCCATGAAGAGGTGTATGCCCTGATTATACTTCTTCTCGAAAGATATCACCTGAGAAAACATAGTGAGAGGATACACATAGGAAATGGATGATTGGCTCATGATCCAGACGCCTCTGTTTCGGAACACTTTTACCAACTCCACCTCGTTCAAGCTGGTGGTATACCTACCCCTCGGCTGAACACAATTGAGCCTCGCCGAAATGGACGTCTGAGTAGGAAACAGCAGTGGGGACTATTGCTGTTCCTAGTGGGATTACCGTATGTTCGAACAAAGGCTCAGCAGTACTTCGAGACCTTACGGAATGAGGACGGCAGCGCATCCCCCGAAACCACAGTAAGTCTGCTTGTGGATGTGACGGAGTCTTGCTGAACATCAGATGCAGCGAACTTACAAGCGTATATATCCATATATCAATCTGGGACTGAACCTTTCGCTTCTGAGCTACGATATCGCATACCTATTCGACAAGACGGATAGCTTCAGACCATGGCATACATGGCTTGGTCTCAGGATAGAAAGAAAGGGACCCGATGAAATAGTGAGTGTCCATTATAGCAATGCTAATCCACCAGCCAAAAGCGAATCCCTCACTCCTGTCCAAAGTTCCACCGCTTCTACCGCCTCTTCTACTCCTTCTGAAAGTCTCACAATGGTGGTACTCCCCATCCTCACCACGCTCACTACCCGTTCCACAAACATCAACTACCAATCATAACTTCATACCACCTCCCAAACCACTTCAGATACTACCCGGAGCCGATATCTACCCACCCGTCCCTACAGAAGACGAGGAGAAGTACGTAATAGAGAAAGTGGATTATGGGAAATGTCCGTTATGTAGACGCAAATGGCAGAATCCTGCTATTTTGGAAAGCGGATGGGTAGTGTGTTGGCGTTGTGGGTGGGATGCTATACAGGGAGACGAGGGGGATGGCGATAGGGATGGTAAGGGAAAGTGCCCGATCACCGGGGTACCAGTCAGTCGTTCTGACTTGAGACGGGTTTTGTTGTAAAAGTATGCGTAAACCGGCAGATACATGTGAAATAGACCTGGTCCAGACGACAACACTTTCATAAGGACTATAAGGAAACAGAGAAAGTACACTTCACGAAAAGAATTAGATCAAACTTTCTATCGGTATCATACCGAGACTGAGCCCTGAGATTCAATTACTCGGAGTCGGAAAGAGCAGGTGAAATGGGAGGGGTAGCGATATCGGTCCTTCGGAAACAGACCTATTCATCAGTTTGATACTAAACTAGCAGATTATCACACTGACCTTCCAATCATCGCGGTCGTCCTCAGCGAGATAGATGATATCGGTAATCTCGAACTGATTGTCAGTACTACTCACGGAGATATCGGTTAGAACCTACTCGACTGTCCAAACGAAGCGCATCAACTAGCTCGACAGCGTCAACAGCCGGGATAGTGAGATCAAGTTTCTGTATCCTGACATTTCCGGCTGACCAGAGTTGGAAGATGGTAGAGGCCTTATATCAGCTCAAGTTCACTCGAGAATAACAGATATACCTGATGACAAGCTAGTCGATCGACCAAGTCTTCCGGGGCTCGAGAGTAGGCCGAGGAAGTAGAAGAGGTAGATGAGGAGAAGGAGTATGATCGACTACCTTGAATAGCTCGCTCTACTGGTACAGTAGCGAGGGCGGCAGCAGCGAGAGGAGTGAAAGCTTTGAGAGTTGGTCGGGACATTGTTGATGGTGATTTGTGGTGAGTAAGTTGAGTTGTGTGGTGTAGCAGATTGAAGAGATGATAGGCGAGTGAGTGAGTTCCAAACAGGTGATTTGAATCAGTATATATATCTTAACGACGCACTGCCTTGGTCTTGATTAGTGCGAGTTGGAATACTCCCTACACCCTCTTGTTCACCGTTTCCGAGCGGAACGGGGGGTGTAACACATTGGCCACCGTTATCTTACTTGTGTTGGGGTCATAGGTATTTTCCGGGCGCTAAGGCGCTGGAGCTAAATACCAAGATCAGCGGAGGAAAGGGGAGAGGAAAAGGGATTGATGGGTGACATGCATTTTAACCTTATTTCCAATGTAAATCGGACGTTTCGGGGGTGATCCCTCAGCCTAGTTTATATCGCTCCTGCTGCCTTTCTGCCAATCATGCTGACATGCTGATGGGAATGATGAGCGTCTACTGATGAATGATCTGCATATTGGTGTGGAATTCGGTGATCTGTGGGGTGTGAAAGGGAACTTTGAGTAGGATTAGCCTTCTGATGCGGTCAAATCGGACGAAGGGGACAAGTCCTTTGACCAATCACGTAACGCCAAGTTGGACAAATACACCATTGGGACGTGTGGTCCGCGCTTCCGGACCGGTAATAGTGTACGTGGAGAGAGCGAGACGACTACGAAGCCTCGTACGAGGAGGAACTCCAGCACTAGAATGGCCGGTGGCTTGATCATCTTGCCATCGTAAAGTCACAATTTCACGAGCGTGTGCACCTCCAACTGGACGGTGCAGGCTCTGCACAAGGTTCACGCTCAATTCCTCTTAAACTTCACCACAGGTCCGACGACATTGCTCCACTGTACGCGAGGAACCGCTTCAAGCACGCTGAATCCTTTCAGCTTTCCAATAAGTAAGTAAGGAATGGAATGGCTGCATTCTTTTCAATTTAGGTATAGGCAAATGCTACTCTAGCATCCTTAAGCGTTGACTCGCATGACTGAGAATCAGTATTGAACCATACCAAAAGCAAACATCACTTACTAGCATTGATCAAGTCACCCTTCTCCTCCTTCAAAGCCTCCCTGGCCTTCTCCTCGGTACATCCGGTCTGAGCAACGACGAGCTTGACGTCGTCTTCCTCGACCTTTCCATCACCTCCGGAAGAAGCCTTCTTCTCGTCGGATCCCTCGAGCTCAGGTGCACTGATGATCAGCTTCTACTTCACGCCTCAATCATAAAGCACTCACTCATCACCACCCTCCATCAAGTCCTCGAGACTCTTGGGGACACCGTCCTTGAATCCACCGGCAGCGTGAGCCTTCTGGGCGGCTGAGCTGCTAGCAGCGAGCTGGGCCTGGGCAGAGAGCTGAGCAGCCGAGTTGGGGTCTTCGGTAGTGGGTTCACCGAAGACGATGTAGGTGTCGGATCCAGGGGACTTGTAGACCTCTGGGTTGGCGACAACGAGGAGTACGTTCTTGGCCCTTCGGATGGTGACTCGCTGGATACCTGCGACCTTCTTCAAGCCTGGATATGATCAGTATGGTTTCTTATAGCTTCATTGTTCCTGTAGAGCGACATACCGAGTCCCTCGAGCATCTTCCTGGCTCGCTTCTCGGGCTTGGAGTAGATCTCGACGTTGGTGCCGGATGGCTCTTCATCGTTGATAGTGAGGTTCTCGATAGACATGATGTATAGGTTATTACAGATGTATATAGGGGTAGACTTGTGGAGAGCAGGGGGAGTTTCTAGCTCCCGTAGCTAAAAGGGGGTATCATATATGATAGTCGGCTGACATCTCAATATGCCACGTCACCCGCCTAACATGGTCAGGGGCTCCGTAATTGTACCGGTTGATCATGAGTAGCCGACGATCAGAGATGATAATCATATCCTGAACGCTCTCGGTTGATCATCGACATTACTACGATGTCAACTCAATATTTACCCTCGACTCTGGCACTGCTACCACTACCGCCGCCTCAAGTTCTCTTCCCATACCTTCGAGTATCGTTGTCACTCAACTCCGCCCAGCTCAATGTAGTTCTCAAGTCCATCGCCGACAATGCTCGTGTACAGAAACTTGACGACAGTGTCAAATTACTTGCTGTAGTACCTGTTGTCGAGATAGAAAGAAGGGTGGGGAGATGGGCTACAGCTGCGAGGGTTGTCAAGATCGATAAATCCAAGACGGACGAGGGGATGTATCGAGTTCTACTGGAAGGATTGGTAGGTTACACTGCAAGATGACCGGAACTAATGGTCAGGCAAGGATTCGTCTACCCAGGTCTCTACCTCCAGTACTCTCTATACTACCCCAGGTACCATTACCGATCTCGACATATTCACTACCCTTGAATGATGGCGTAAACGCTAACAGACTTCTTCCTTTGGCTCAAACTCTACTCCCAAAACAACTTCATGCCCGCTTGACCGCCCTGACGCCCTCGATGTTATGTGATCTACTGGTCACCATTCTAGGATTTGACTGGGAGACACGAGTGGAAGTCCTGGGTCTAGCCGATATGGAGGAACGCTCAGCCAAGGTCAAGGAATTGCTAGTAGGCGTTATGGCAAATCGAGGCATCCCTCCGCCTCCCGAGACCGAACCTGCCCCACGATCTCCCTCACAAGCTCTCATTAGGCGCCCTAGACAGACCGAGGCTCCTTCACAGCCATCACTACCCGAAGACCTGCAACCTTTGTTCACGCTTTTGACCAAACGACTACCCGAACTCACGTCATCTGCCAAATCGACAGTAGTCCGTGAGCTCACTAGGCTGTCCAAGATTCCTCCTCAAAGCGCAGAGTATGGAGTAGGAAAGACATACATCGAATGGCTCCTCGCATTGCCATGGAAAAAGGTCAACGAGACTAGGAAGGAATTAGACCTGGACGAAGCCAAGCGAAGGCTGGAAGAAGATCACGAGGGACTGCACGAAGTCAAACGACGAGTCATCGAATACCTGGCGGTATACCGGCTGAAAAAACGACGATTCATTGAACAGATGGAAAAGGTGCAGAAAGAAGGGCCGGCAGCAGTTCAAGGAGCGGAGATGATCGATTCGGCTACTGCTGGTGAATTACTGGATCTCATCCCTTCAAACGAGCGGAAGGCTGCGCAGGCGCCGTCTCCTGAGACAGACGATAGCCCACCCACCGACGTTTTCAGGGATAAAGGTCCTATTCTGCTGCTTGTAGGACCGCCTGGAGTTGGTAAGACGTAAGTACCATTGCTGAGAGCTGATGCTTGGATTAGCTGATCGACAGGTCTATCGCCCGGTCACTGGCAGAAGCCCTCGGCCGAAAATTCCACCGAATATCCCTCGGCGGAGTCCGAGATGAAGCCGAGATCAGAGGTCACCGTCGAACGTGAGTTGCAAGGATCCGGACTCGGCTGATATCCAGGTATGTGGGTGCTTTACCCGGTATGCTGGTTCAAGGACTTCGTAAAGTCGGGACGTCAAACCCATTGATCCTGTTGGACGAGCTGGACAAAGTCGGTACCTCGAACTTCCATGGGGACCCATCGGCTGCCTTACTCGAAACTCTTGATCCAGCCCAGAACTGGTCTTTCCATGATCAGTACGTCTCATTTGTCCCTGCCCTTTGCAGTTTGCTCATTACAGCTATCTCGGCGATGTCACTATCGACCTGTCGCAAGTCATGTTTATAGCTACGGCTAATTCGCTCGATACCATCTCGCCTCCCTTGCTTGACCGATGCGAGATCATCGAGTGCTCAGGCTACGTCACGGATGAAAAGCTGGCTATTGCCAAGAAGTTTCTGCTGCCCCGTCAGATCAAAGAATGTGGTCTGGAGGAAGGCAAGGTGGTCATGCAGGACGACGCGTTGCTGCGTGTCATCTTGGACTACACTGGAGAGGTATGTCCGCATATGCTTACGTGACTGATGGTAGGCTGGTGTTCGATCGCTTGAACGGGAAATAGGGAAAGTCTGCCGCACAAAGGCTGTCCAGTTCTCTACCGATACCTCCAAGTCCTATGACCCTTCGGTGTCTCCCGATGATATAGAGGCGATCCTCGGGATGGCCAAGTACGACCAGGAAGTCCGAGAGGAGAAATTGAGGCCAGGTGTTGTCACGTGAGTAGTATCCTGCCCCGTTCTCTATCACCGACTGAACGATCAGTGGCATGGCGTATAGGGGATCTGGAATGGGCGGTATACTTTTGCTCGAGACAATGCTTGTCCCAGGTGGGAAGGGTAGATTGGTCTTGACAGGCAGTCTGGGCGATGTGATCAAAGAGAGTGCGGAGCTAGGCCTGACATGGGTCAAGTCGCGGGCGGTGGCTTTGGGAATCACCACTCACAGAGAGCAGGATCCGCTCAAGAATGTTGATATACATGTAAGTAGTATCACCTCTCCGCCCACAAAGCTGATTCGTTTAGTTGCACTTCCCTAGTGGCGCGGTAAAGAAGGATGGTCCTTCAGCTGGTACAGCCATCATACTAGCTTTCGTCAGTCTCCTGACTGGGCGGTCGGTACCATCTACTCTGGCCGTGACTGGCGAAATCACTCTCAGAGGGGCAGTGTGAGTCTCCACCCTTTCTCAGTGTGACTGGTGCTAATAACAGAACTGCTGTTGGTGGAATCAAAGAGAAAGTATTAGGTGCTCACCGAGCGGGCATCACCAAGGTCATCCTGCCTGAGCGGAACAGGAAAGATGTACAAGCGGACCTGCCTGATTCGATACGACGCGACATCTCAGTTGAACATGTCTCAAGCGTGGAAGCTCTCTTGGAGGCGGTATGGGGCAGGGAGGTATGGGTTGGAGGTTCTGGGAAAGTGGAAGCGCGTTTGTAAAGGTGGTGTTCGTTGCTCCCTGAAGAGATAGTTGTACACCAAAGTGCTGGTCTAATGTTGTGATGTACAAATGAGAATCGAAGTGAAATTCATTACATGATGATTTCATCGGATTTATAAACTGCGTCATCGGGGATACCGACCTCTTCTGGATTCTGACCTGCAGCAGTGCTGAAGCTGCACGAGCTGCGTCGACCACTGCTCGGCATTGGTGTTACATACATTGTCCAATCATAGTAATGGGTGGAGGTATAAATGTCCAAGTTGATAATACAGCTCCTATCGATTATTACTGAGCCTGGACCGCCGTCGTCTCTGAGTTCTGTCTTGACATTGTTTCGATAGCATACTTGAGCTCGACAGACTGAATTGCCCACTGCTTGAAACTCCAGACGTGGGGCACGATCTTCTCGCTGTTGTCGACGTTCATTCTGAATAGCCTATTATCAGCCTCAATTTCTTCATAAGTCCTGGACTCACCCCTCGACGTAATTACGGTACTGGGGCCAGAAGACCTCTCCGACGGATTCACGATGTTTATCAGAGTAGAATTCTTCCTTGCTCAGGCGTAGAGTGTCGATCTCTTTTCCAGTTGCTTTGGATAACATGGTAGCCATTTCGCGTAATGTTGGAGTCGAACCGCAAGCATGAATGTCTTGTCCTGATCATCAGCGCTCAGTAGTTCGATACATCAATAAGACTTGCCGACGTAGTTCTTTGGGCTCTTGAGTGCGGCCAGAACGAATTCTCCCGTCTGCTCCAAAGCAAAACCAGGCAGAATCGTATCGTCCGGCACAGGTATTGTCAAGAGAAATCGATCTGGATTGTCGCTTGCTGAATCTTTTGTAAAGTGGTTGAGGTATAGGAAATCGTTGTAGGCATGTGAAGTGTATAGCATCGTTGTCGGCAGCTTTGTCGAACGGATATACTCGACCACTGAATGTCAGCCCATCTTCTCCCTCATAACCTGAACATACCCTTGGCCTTTGCGTGGAAATGAGGAACATATTTGTTTTCTGGGAAATTATCCAATGCCATGTAAATCATCTGCTTCACTCCAGCTGCCTCACACGCATTCACACACGCGATCTTCTCCTCGAAGTACTGCTGTCCAGCTTGCTCAAAGTCTCCGTCCGCCATATCGAGGTAATGCCAGAAATTGGCGTCTAGGTAAACAACATCGATATCCTTGAGGTAATGAGAATATGACCGGGGGTCGGCCAAGGAGCCTTGTAGCGTCCTGACTTGCTGTTTCTTCAAGACTATCATCAGCTCATCCTACTGTGGTCAACATACCATCTTGAAACTCGTGGTCCATATCCTCAAAGATTGCTGATACTATATACTTCCCTCCTCTTATCAGGAACTCGGCCACACTCTTGCCTTGTCTGTCGGAAGCGCCAAAGACCAGTACGCGTATCGTAGTAGGTGCAGTCGTCTGAGCTACTTTGTTGGGGTTCAGTGGGCCGAGGAGCCGGTCTAACGCTGCCATCGCCTGCATTCTGGATGGTATAGTTGGTTCGAGGGAGATGTAAAAAGTAGATGTATAAGCATGTCAGAAATAGCTTTACGCAACGAGTTGATTTGTTCTAGATGACGTCGACTGGATTACAACCGTATACAAGCAAGTCATTTATATGCATCAACACCTTTCACATTCGTTAAGATAAAACAGGTCTATAGTCTCCTGGAATATATGCAGCTCGTCCTCCGTCTCAGTCCCTCTTGACATCCAAGCTGTCTCGAACCTCCTTCAATTCCGTATCGCTAGGCTTGTGGTCGAATACGACATCTCCCTCGGGAGCACCGGCGGTAGTTTTCACAGCTGCTACATCCTCACCATCCGTAACCGAGAGACCCTCAACTCCTTCGCTCAAACTGTCGCCATTGGCCTGTGCTGGCACTGCGGCAGCTGTAGTGTTGCCATTTACTGAACGTCAGCATAGTCCTAGACTCGGATTCGACACCTCACCAGCAGCAATATCCTTCTCCGACTTTGATTTAATACTCGTTTTCCTGGATTCAACTCCCGGAACGGGTTCGCCCTCATCTGGTCCAGAGACCTTGATGCCTTCTTCAGCATTGGTCGTCACATCGCCCGGGGTGACGGATCCCTTCTTGGGGAAGTAACCCTGTGCCGCCGCAAGAATACCATTTCCTGCTGGTGGGTACCATCGTAGTCCATCGCTATCTACTCTCGTTCCGTCTGGTGCCTGTTGGTCAGAATTTGTTCACTTCAAAGAGATCTAGCATACAATATGGCAGAACCTGGTGGATTAGCGACGTCTAGACACAACTGAACAGAGACACGTACGTCGTTAGAGTATTCCAGTATGTCGGATGGTCAAATTTGAGCTTGTATTTTCCTCCAAATTCGGAATCGAGGTGCTCGGCCGGTGCGAACTCGGTCAAGTCTGGGTTGAATCGAATCTTCTCCCGCGTGATTGGGTCCATGGCACCACTGATGACACCAAAGAACGCGTTGATCCACCAACTTGCGCGTCAGCAGACTCGTGTGACATACATCGAAGCGACATACGGCATGTTGACGACCAGACCTTTGCCCATTCGCTCGACATAGTGGTTTTGTAGAATGCTGAGGACCTTGAGACCGGTACCAGTTGATGGCATAGCTCCTGATGTAGCTGATTTGTACTATCACCGTCAGCTTCGAGTCGTAAACGTAATTAAGGGGGACTCACATCGACGATGATGCAGACCTGCTCCTGCCCGGGAGGGCACAAGTCAATAGCTCGCTCCCTGCATATCAGCTTCTGACCAGGCAGATATATGGGCTCGAATGACTTACAGATGATAGATCATGTGCCTAATCTGCCTTGGGCTTGGCTTGGTATTCTCCCTTCCAGGTCTGGATATCAGCCGGAAAGTCCCCGAGGGATTCCCATGACCAAACTCACCTCAAATATAAAATGGGTCGAGCGTCATTATCGAACCCAGACAGAATACTGCTCATCAGTCCCCTTTGTCATCATGCAATCGTAAAGGACATACATCTTGCCAGATTCTGCCTCGACGCCAACATCCTCAGGCTCAATCAATTCGGGCTTGAACTCCCTCCTCCACTCCATGGTGTGCTTGATCCTCTTCTTTCCATCTTCAAGCTTCCACTTTGCAGCTCGCATGTATCTTGGATGAGTCCCTGGGTCCGCTAGGAAACGCTGTTCCCAGAAGTAATAGTCGTCGGTCTCGGGGAGTTGGATGGATTGAGTGTACTAGGAAATCAGGATTTGGATCATATCTCGCGACGTACCTCTTTGAGCACTTCAATCTACTACGTCAGCTATATAAGAGCACATGATGATAATGACTCACCTTCTTGAGTTGCTCCTCGTCATATTCCCATTTCTTAGTCGGCTTGATGCCCTCCAAAGGAGTGGTGTATATTTCGCTGGTCGGAGTCAGGTTATCTGCTACAGGCTCCTCCTTGGGTGTCTTGGACCCAGATCCCCTTCCAAGCGATGAAAAGAACCCCGACATTCCTTTGTATGGTAATGTAACGAATCTGATGTAAGAAAAGGGAACAATAGATAAGTGAGGTGGTGCAATATTTCCTCGGGCATTTCCGACGTCAGCGCGCCGAGCCTTTTCGCTTGTCTTCGGTCACGTCTTCTTCGTTTAATTTACGGAACGCGGCCCCCGTAAGAGATGCCCGCGTATGCTTAATTGCTGATAAAGAAGATAATTGTCATGCTAGATTGAGGACATTGTGCAGCGAAAATGATGCATACATTGAGTTCATGGACGTAAAGTACTTATGGACAGAGGATACACTGCATACACCACACTCATGGCATATTGGGTGACGGGAGTCGGGTTCCGCCTGATGCCAAGTAGGCCGGGTATTGGTCTCGGCTAAACTGTCAGCCCATGCTCTTTGTACTTTCCTGAAAGTCACCACCTTCACACTCACACTTGAGGACAATTCTTTCGGAAAGTACAGCCTCCGCACTTGGAGTCAAGCTCTGCTCGAGTAGTCGGTCCCAACATCTTCCGTTGCCCGTGCCAGAACTTGAGCATGGAGGTGGTTTCAAATTGAACGAGCTTTCGATCGAAAATCACGTCGTGGTGATGAAAGACTTGTAATCTTGAGATCGACTTGGGGTCTTCTGCGAGTCGTCTTTTCTTGTTGGGCGCTGCATAATCGATTGCCGCTTTGACGAATGAATGTCCCATGAAGCCGTGTCGTTGACCAGATTGCTCAATGACAGGCGCGTTGGAAGGGTCCAATGGAGCATTACCTCCTCGTCGAGCAACATAGGCGATCCTCATCGCATTCGAGCTTCGACCCTCTGCCGCAAGTCCTAGTTGGGAGACGATTGATCCCAAGACCTTGACCAGGTCTCGAATATTCCTGGCATTGGTGAGGCCAAGGGGAAGCGAGGTAGTTATGTTCGCCGAGGTCTCCTTGAGCTGCTGTAGGTGGGCGAGATATTTGTCCGAAAATGTCTCGTTGGGGTCGAGAGACAGTCGATGACACAACCATGAAAACAGCGTGGGGAATGGGGTACCACTGGTGGATTTGACATTTGGAGATGGGGAGAAGCTCAAAAGCATACTATCGAGTAAGTCTTTGTTTAGAGCAGCTTGTAGGACATTTGAAGAATGATCGGTGCTAGCGGGGAGAGGCTTGCTGCTCATTTTACTGTGGTTGGCGAGAACATAGATGTTGTGCGATCTTGGAGAGGAGCTATACTTGCTGGAGGTGCTTATTGCACCGTCGGAAACGCTGTTTCGCCGGAGTTCGTCCTGGGGGTAAGCATCAGTAGCATTCTCCGGTGAGACTTACGATGGACCCATAAACGACCTCGTTGCCGATGCGGCCCATTACCGGTACCGCCCGGACAACTCCATTGTCATTAAGGATGTTCAATCGTCGGCACACCTCCACGAGTATGAGCATCAGCCATAGCCACACAGACGACTTACGTGTTTGCAAACGCTTCCTCTTCCCTATACGAAGGGATCTCGAATGGAGCGCAGACCTCGAGTTCCATTTCTCTACGAACAGACTGAAAGCATCAGACACAAGCCCTACGACAAAGCTCACTCTTCCCCTATCGATGTTTGCCTTCGACCATCTGAGCTCCTGCATGATGACCGGGATGACTGCACCTTCGTAGGCGACATTACAATCCTCATACAGGTCCTGATCGTCGGGTATTTGTTCTTGGCTAATCAAGATCAGCATCCTGTGGAAGATCGAGGCACGCACAAGTAAAACTAGAAGTCAGCGATGCCGATCACCAAAGCTCACCTTATATTCACAGTATTGGGGATCTTTGAAATCGCTGACATTCAGAATGCCCGACCTGAACTTGGTGAATGGAGTTTCTTCGATATCGGTGACGCCGTGTTTCATGATATTGTCGGTTGCAGGATCAAGCGGAATGCTTTCGCCATAATCACTTTTGGCTCCATTTTGTATGAGGTTATCGGTCAAGGAATCGAGGGGTATGCTGTCGCCATAATCGCTCTGTTCAGCGGACTCATGACTGACCTTGTGGGACGCCATGCTGTTATGTATCGTATATCCGAGTGTCGAAGGATGTGAGGTGAATGATGAGACTGATGAGAACTCAGAGGAAAGGAAAGGGAATTAGTACGAAGGAAGAGAAATGTGAATGAAGAAAATCCTACCGCGAGGCCCGAGCGCACCAGGCGGCTATGGGTCCAGCGAACTGTCAGTGAGACTGCAACGCGTATAGAATGTGCATGGCCTATCACTCTGTGAGTTTAGCCCTGATTATGCCCATGACCTTCTTCTCGCAATCGGTGAAAGCCCTATACATCAACGAGCAGCCCAGGTATGCGCGATAAAGACTTACTTCAGCGCATATTCCAGCCTCTGCTTAACACTGGCATCTGCATTGTTGCTGTCGTCCAGGGCCTTGCCGTCATTGGCGAGCATGTCTACTGCATGTACGTCTAATTCCATCAGCCTTGTGTCATTGTTTTATCCAGGAGCAAGGACTGACCTCGTCCGGCAATCTTCGCCTGACTTTGCTTCACCTCCACGTTCAAATCCTCCCCTCTGAAGTCGGCGACATCCTTATCATTTGCTAGTGCTTGCAGCACAGTTCCAGAGATGGTGATGTGATCCACGCCGAGCGTGGAGATGGCGAGAGCCTCTTTTGCTGTGACGATACTGGAAAGTCAGTACGTGCAACACTTGATGTCTGGCCAACTTACCTGGCAGGCATAACAAGCGGCTTCTTCTCCAAGGCGCTATACATCTCGACAATGTCCCGGATAACAGGGCACATTGGGTGCTTCTGTGCGGTATCATCCCCGTAATCCACCCAGGTCTCGGGTTCAAAGTGGACGCTCAACTCGTTAAAGTAAGGAGCAATGTAGTAACATCCTGCCTGGACGGCTGCTACTGCCTGGTCGACCGAGAACAGAGTGGTAGCAAGCGTATTGATACCCTCTTTCTGGAGCTGCGAGCAAACGACCAGTCCAGCACCGGTAGATGGGATCTTGAGGCATACTCGATTGGATGGAATGCCGTGTTTGCTGAAAAGCTCAATCAGACGACGACCATGTGCGAGGGACTCGGGAATCGAATGTGCGTATCGAGGTGAAAGCTGAGCATGAACATGACCGGTGATATATGGGTTCACAGCCTTGGCGAGCAAGACCGCCTAACTATCAGTATGGACTCTCGGGATGCGTCTCAGCTCACCAAAAGGTCCAACGCTGCTTCAACACCTTCTTCTCCGACCTTTCCTTCCTGCTTCAGACCATCGACGATACTTGTAACGAGCTTTCCATCCGGATCCGCCGTTACGACCCCGGCGATCAGTGCCTGATTAGAGGTCATGTCGCAGAATGGCCCGAGCGCCTCAGCGATGCTCGGCGAGAGCTGGTCGATATCGATAACAGCTCTGCTCTTGACGAGGTCTAGTGAGTTCTGATGAGTCGCGGCCATATTGATGTGTGGTTGTCGTTGTCAAGACCTAGATCCGTTACTGGAAGGAGATCTTTTATCGGGAATCCTTCGGTCCGAGCTGTCGGAAATTCGGGAAGCGGGGCTTGGGCATTTCGTAGTCTATTCTTTGAACCTAGACAAAGCCTCGTGGGATCCATCGTGGCACCGCATCTGCCCGCCAGGATTGGCGGGCTCCAATTGTGCAAGATTGTAGATGGTAGACCGAGTGGTGTAAAATGTACCCTTACCCCTCCAAACAAGGTTCGGATGTTTCCGTTGGAAGATTGGATTTTTAGATCCTTTGAGGTGGAATGGGATAACGGCTACCGCATTGACCTCGTAGACTTCACTACCATACTTCATCTTTCACTACAGAATGGTACACTCAGTCACCACTAAGACCTATGCCGAACGAGCTAGTTCCCAGGCCAACCCTGCTGCAAAGCGAGTGCTCGAGTTGATGGACCGAAAACAAACCAATTTATGTGTATCTGTCGATGTGACCACCGCGAAGGAGGTTCTCGAGATTGTCAAAGCGGTCGGACCCAGTGTCTGTATGGTGAAAGTAAGCTACTATGGCCTCTATCTCTTCTGCGTCATGAGCTGATTTGTAGACTCATTGTGACATCATTGAGGACTTTACTCTCGACTTTGCAAAAGAGCTCGAGAAGCTTAGTGAGGAGATGGACTTTGTCATTTTCGAAGACAGGAAGTTTGCTGATATCGGTAAGCTTGTGTTGCCCTTTGTGGAGGACCCGGAGCTAAGACAACAGGAAACACTGTGACCCTGCAATACTCTTCTGGAGTCCACAAGATTTCGTCCTGGTCCCACATCACCAATGCCCACCCTCTCCCCGGTCCAGGCATAATCTCCGGTCTCGCTTCCGTCGGTAAACCCCTAGGACGAGGTCTCCTTCTCCTCGCCGAGATGTCATCAGCCGGTAACCTCGCAACTGGTCAGTACACCGAGACCGCTGTTGAGATGGCACGAAAGGATCGAGACTTCGTTATCGGTTTCATCTCTATGAGACGATTGGGTAACGATGATGAGGACTTCCTTGTTCTTACCCCAGGAGTTGGACTGGAGAGTAAAGGAGACGCGATGGGACAGCAGTACAGGACTCCTTCTGAGGTGATCAAGGATAGCGAGTGTGATGTCATCATTGTTGGAAGGGGAATCTACAAGGTCAAGGGAGAGGAGAACGTCAGGAATGAGGCCGAAAAATACAGGCAGCAGGGATGGCAGGCTTACAAGGAGCGATTGGCATAGACCGAGGACATAGAGAGATGGATAAGCAATTTGTACATAATGAAATTTGTTAATGACTGTATCTATAGCACCCTTCTAGCCAGTCGCTCAAGAGCGACTCCTCCTGCGCCAAGGGCTGCAACGGTCCAGGTCCACTTGTTTGTAAGTTCGGCGATACTGGGCCAGAACGAGTTCTTCTCCTGCTTGAAGTCCTTCAAGTCTGACCACTTGTCAGGTGCTTCAGCCCGATACCTCTTGGCCTGACTAGCCTCATTTTCCTTGTCTCCTCCGATGTATCGTAGGAAGAACCAGTTGGTCAATGGAGACAAGATGGCGAGCGGGTTGAACAAGTTGTTGGCGTATAGGAACAAGGGATAAGCGAAATGTACCAGTTGGTCTCCGAAGTAGCTGGCTCATCAGTTTCCTTCCATGTCGAGGAATCAATCAACTTACTTGGGGTGTCTGACGATCGACCAGACGCCTTCTCGCAACATACTTTTATCACCATACTGCTGATGGGTTGCCAACTGCCAATCTGCGAGTACTTCAAGCGCGAATCCTGCCGACCAAAGTCCAATGGCTACTCCGTCGAGAAGACCGGCATATTCCCTAGGAGCGCCAATGACGGGTATACCAGCTCGGAAAGGAATAGTGACAGCCAAAGTGATTAATGACTGGACGATAGCTTCAGGTACGAATGTTGTAAAGAACGCTTTGGTCCATCCGGAAGGATCCTGCTTGACAGATGCGTATCGCGGGTCATCCTGTCCAGAAGCGACAGTCCGAGAGATTACCCGGTATGCGAGCCGTGTACCCCACAGCGAGACACCAGCGATGGTGACCCATCCTGGGCGAGTAATGGATCTGATAACACGTTCGAGCGGAACACCGTGGACGAGAGCAGGTCGCATGATAGATGAGTAGAGGACATTGGAGATTTGACCAGTTGACCAAAGGACATCTTTCGCAACGAGCCTATCAAGTCCTCGGCCAATCAAGTATGCTGGAACGGCCAGTGACGAGTGAAATGCCAGATTGGGCAGCAGAGTGTCTCGCAAGACCCCTACGTCGACAAGTGAGACCATAGCGGTTGATGGTATAGTTTGTAAGTAAGCGTTTGATATCAAGGTGTATGTTACAAGCGAGCTGACATCATTTGACGTCATGTTTGCGTTGCCAAGACTCGTTGGGTCATTCATATGCATGAGTGTCCCCTTCGGACCTCTCATCGTTGAACCATCCCCTTCAATGCCCCGAGTGTTCACTACAGAGGCAACAGGGCAGAGGTCGGTGAGCCCAAACATGCCGGCCCCCACAGTAAACGCGTCGACGCGTGACTATCAGTCGTTCTCACCCATTCTTGGCCATGTTGCTCCTGCCTGAATGGGCTCATACCAGTGACAGCGCAGATACTTGGAGACACGCCTCCGCTCAAGCCGAACGGGGTCTGATATGCCACTGAAGTCGACCATCTGGAGCGTCAGGTTCCCAAACACACTTACACACGATCAACACACACAGTTTCACGTGTCAGCGTTTCGAGATCTTGGTTCATAAAACCTCAATTTGCCAAATATTCATCCACGACCATAGAATCTAGAAAATTC
>Ga0265798_10001816_pt1 | contig 32371 bp, 22 predicted proteins | sample P3T30metagenome_FD_192430 | JGI IMG/M metagenome (GOLD analysis project Ga0265798, IMG submission 192430) | Plant litter microbial communities from East Loma Ridge, Irvine, California - P3 T30 | ecosystem: Environmental > Terrestrial > Plant litter > Unclassified | place: USA: California... | reverse complement strand
GTGCTGTGGGCCGGCACCATGAACCAGGATGAAACCACCAAATCACTTTCGGACAAGGTGCTGGATCGCGGTATCGTCATTAACTTCCCGCGCCCCTCAATTCTGCAACGACGTAATGTACTGAAACCTCTGGAGCCAGCCAGCCCGCTGTTGCCGCGCAGAACATGGGAAAACTGGTGGTGCAAACAGAGTGATTTTACTGATGAACAAATCGACCAGTTTAAGGCGCTGATTCAGGAGATTAATCAGGCGCTGGCTGCCGTCGGGCGGGCGCTGGGCCATCGCGTCTGGCAGTCGATTGAATACTACATGGCGAACTACCCTGACGTGCTGGCGGCGAGACAGCAGGAAAACACGCAGGCGCTTCAGGCGGCAATGAAGATCGCTTTTGAAGATCAACTGGTGCAGAAAGTCATGCCCAAGCTGCGCGGTATTGAAACCCGGGGAACCGCCAAAATCGAGTGCCTGGATAAGATCCGTGACCTGCTGATCCGGGATGGTTACAACATCATTGATGATTTTGAGCACGCTTGCCGGTTTGGATATGGCCAGTTTATCTGGAGCTCGGCGAATTACTTACTGGATGATGCGTTGCCGTTTGAAAGTGCGCCAGCGGAGCAGGAATAAATGGCGCAGGGAATTGATTCGCAAGCGGTGCTTATTAAGGCGCTTGCGTCAGATGCGCCACAGCGAACGCAGGCAGAACGTCTGGTCACGCTGCGTAACTGGCTATCGCGGGTTACGCATGCCGATCCGGCAAGCGGCGAACTATTGGCGACCGACGCGGTAGAGTTTCTTAACAGGGTCGGCGCGCAGGGGCTGCCGCCAGACCAGGGGCGGCGCGATCGCCTGCAACGCCTGGCAGAAGATCTGCTGGCACCGTTGCAGGGTATTCTGGGGCAGATGCGTGAGAAGATCGTTCGCGACCACGCCGTCATGCCGCTTTATGCCGCTAAAGAGATGGACAGTGTCAGCGTGCAGTGGCTTAGCCGCCAGCAGGGAACCACGCTGCGCCAAAAGCTGGGCAACCAGCGCCGGGTAATGGCGGTACAGCGGCGTAGCAGCGTGGATACTGCAGAAAACCGCCTGTTGAAAAGCGTAATACTACGCCTGGATGAGCTGCTACAGGCGCGGGGAACGGTGTTTCAGGGCGCAGGAGAAGAGACGTGCGAAACTCTGCTGGCTCATCTTCAGCGCTGGCTGCGCGGCGATGAGGCGGCAGAGATCGGAATGTGGCAGAACGTGCCGCCAAACAACACCTTGTTGCAGGACCGGCGTTATCGCAAGGTATGGGACGCCTGGCAGACGCTTCTGAGCCTGGATGAGTATATCGCTGCAGATGCTGCGCGAATGCGGCAGGATTTGATGCTGGCGCTGCAATGGCAAACCCTGGCGGCGCTGCATCGCACCGGGCGATTCCGTCTACTTCAACAACCCCTGGCTTTCGATTACCACACTTTTGCGGTTAAACCCGTCCTGCCCTTACAGGGCTGCCTGTTTCCCCTGCGCGATGGCCGCAAGCGGGGAAAAATTAAAACCGTTAATCAGGTTAAAAAATTTGGATTTATTACCGATCGGCAGGGGGAGGATTACTTTTTCCATCAAAGCAACCTTGACCGCGCACTGAATTTTTCCGCACTGCAACCGGGCCAGCAGGTTCAGTTTGTCGTTGGGCAAAACAAGCAGGGCCCATGCGCGGACAACATCAGCGAAGCCGCTGCGATTGACGTGTTTGATATTCGCCAGGGGGAGCAGGGTCTTACCCTCGAAGGCAAACATCAGCAGGTTACCGTAAGCCATGGCGATAGCGAGATTGTGGTGACGCAGTCGCCTTCGGGGAAAACGCTGCGCTTTCCGCTGGCAGACCAGGCGCTAACCGAGGTCGCGCCCGCGCTGGCACGGTTAATGGCCGGAGAGATCGCGGCGCCTGTGGAACCAGAATGGGATGTGGAGTCGCAGGAGCAGATGTTTGTGCAACTGTGCGCTGCCCGCCCTGTCATCGGAGGCGAAACCGGGCACCTGCGGCCCTTGCCTGTTCGCCTGATGCAACAGCTTTGGCCTGGTCAGACGGTTAACTGCGACCGGGCCAGTGCGCTACGACTGGGCGGCGAGCAACAGACGGTCAGTATGCGAAGCCTTTTCCTCCCTGACTCGCCGCTCACGGAAAAGCAAAAGAGCGAAGCGGCGCGCGCCTTTATCCAGCAACTGAAGCAATGGCTCCCAGCTGAGCGGTTGTGCTGGCTGGCACCGGACTGGAGTAACGAATTTGAGTTGCAGCATTTGGCGCGCAATATTAATACCACCTTCCCTGACTCCGTGCCCTTGCCGGAAAGCATCGCGGCGCTGCTGGCATGGCAATCTTCTCCTCGCTTTGCGCGCGATGCGGTCGCGGCGGGGGACAAGGTGCTGATTTTTGATGTGTTCGAAGGCGGGCTGTCGGTTACGCCGGTTCAGGCGATTGCGCTGCCGGATGTGGTCCGGCAGATCCCATCAGCCTGCGGCATCGGCTGGGAACGTCATCCTGCTTTTATTCTGGAAGAGTATGATTGTTCGACCACTGTTCAGTATTTGTCGGCACAAGGTTGCCCCCATGCCGGTGTGCTTTTCTCGCTGTTTGGCGCGGAAGGGCTGATGCTGGAGGCCGGTCAGCTGTCGCTTGTGGATCAGCAGTGGTTCCATTTGCCGGTTTCCATGACGGATACAGTCTGTCCCAAGGCCGCAAAAGTCAGTATTACGCCGTCCCTGATTAATGACTGTCTTAGCCAACTGGCGCTGCGGCTCAAAGGCGGTAGGGTGCATATCCTGGCGCTGAACCGCAATATTAAAAGCGAGACATTGCCGCCAAACGTCAACTGGATCGGCGGCGGATGGTCGCTAACCGCGGGCGCGCGCACCCTGGCGCAGTGGCAAAAACAGGCAGGGGAGACGCCATTATGGCGCGACCATCTGCCGGTGTTGTCGCTGATGGATATTCCGCAGCCCGTCGCCAACGGCAAATACTGGTGGGCGGATTTCGCGCTGGTCGACAATCAGACGGTAACCCCAATGCGCGGACGCAGCATGCGCATTCAGGTGGCGGAGACATTCACGCTACCTGCCGGGCGGCCATATTACCGTTTTCCGCTGCGCCAAGGACAGGGGCAGCAGTTGCAGCAATATGTTGCGGAGTTGCGTTCAACGGCCTTCCCCTTGCCGGAAGATACTCCATGCACGCTAGAAATGACATATCACTATGGCGAGGAGATACCCTACGAGTTGATCTTCGTGCCGACGGGAAATGCTGCCGGTCGCTTCAGGCCAGCGCAGGCCAAATGGCTAAACGATGCGGATCATCAGCAGGCTAAAAGAGCGCTGGCCGCCGCACCCGCGTATCCGGCGGCGAAACGCTGGGCGGATTTTTTACAGTTCCCTGACCAGAACAAAGGCACCGTTACCGACCTTGCGGACTGGACGCAGCGTAATATGGCGATAATTGACGAATTGCAGCGTTTTTTCAGCGCCAGCGCCGATAGCATAAGGAAATTTGATGACAATGGGACATCGCCCTTCCCCTGGCGGCAGGATAAAAATGGCCATTACTTCTTCACGCGTAATTATGACTACGGCAGGGTGTTCTTTCATCAACGCCATTTTAAATCTTTTGATGCGCATGCTACTTCGCTGTCGTTCGATCTGATACCGCAGCAAGAATCCAATGAATTTGTAGCCAAAGAGATTGCGTCGGGGCGCGCAATGACTAAAGACAATATTACCCACCTGAGGAGCAGCCTGCGTTTTCCAACGCTGACGCTCTGGAATAACGCCTTTTCGTTAAATTCCGGGGAGATGCCGCTTGATTTTTGCCGCATCGTGACGAGCGGCATCGCCAGCGCGGAAGCGCTACTGGACGCGGATAATGTGCCTGAAAGCCTGAAAGAAGAGCTGTTCAACTTTCTCTGCTATCTCCATGTTGATGCGCCGGAAAGCGTTGTGCGGCCATTGATGATGGCGGTAACGGCGCAGGGCGATTTATCCGCTAAGAAGAACAATATCGCTTACGCCATCGGCAGCGCTGAGCGGGAGTGGCAGCAGCACCTGCTGGCGGCGCTGATCGCCCCGCAACGGCAGGAGCTGTGGGTGAATTCCGTCACGCTGGAGATCCTGGCAGTCGCGCTCTGGCGATCGCGCCAGCTTATTTTTCGCTTTAATAAAGCGGAGATAGCGACTCTGCTGCTGCGTACGGAAAACTGCCTGAAGTTTGACTTACAACGGTTATGCCAGCCTGGGCGTGCGCAGGATGTGGGTATCCTTACCCGGCATCTGGAATTGCTGCTGGCGCTGTTACGCAGCCGCGAGTCGCAGGATGACGAAATCCGGCTACTGTTGGTGCCGGGTTCAGCGATAGCGCGGCGGTTACTGGCGCTTACAGATGCGATTGCCTGTAAGGCTCTGGAGAAAAATATTGCCTTAACGTCACGTATTCATCTGGAGATTATCGAATCGGTCATTTCCAGCGAAGATGTGGCGCTGGTTTACGCATTGCGCTGCTATCTTTCCGGCGATTCTGGCGGCAGTTCAATCGTGATAAGCGCGATTGATGAGGGTAAATGAAGTCGGGGTAGATAAAGGTCCGGCAGCCAGGCACTGCCGGACGGGGCCAATCAGGACTAGGCCACCGATACTACTTATAGTGTGCCCGGAGTGCAGGACGAGCATGGTGGCTCAAATGAACCATGAGTCTGGCTGGAATATTTAACCGGTAACTCATGACGAGAAGCCCAATAATCCCACCGGATATGACAGTGGAGAATCTGTGGTAGTCACCTGGGGCATGCCCGTAGGATGATGTAACCCGTTGACAACGAGGATTGAGGCGAGATCACTAAGCCAATATGGTCCCCAAGGCTGAAGAACATGAACCCGTTAATCCGCCTCTGTGGGTCGAAAATGTCACCATGGCCTATGTGATCTGGCAGGCCGTATACAAGGGACCGACACTAATCTACAAGTCGTGTCGGTCGAACGTGTTTTGACATGTAAGCGAAACACCGGGACAGCAGCGTGCATCACGATTGCGTTGCTTACTTCTGCCAAGTTATGGCAAGCAAGGATAAAGAGTGCGACTGGCCGCTACCTCAGCATGTCTGAGTCCGGAAAATTTTGAAAAGCAGAACCTTGCTTAGGGCGGGGTCTATTTTACGCGGGAAGGATCAATAAATGTTTGTGGCTACATTTTCTGGAAAGTAGAGCAGCCCCTACTTCCATCAGGGAGGCGTCTATATAATCTCTTTAGATCATACACGCGGTTCCCCCCCGAGTGTATGATTAATAAATTATTTTTATGTCGTTATGGCATGCTAATTAATTATGTAAAAGGCTGTACAAAAACTATAAACCATAAACATTGATATAGAACTGGCCTTTACCTTCGTCGGTCTTTTGAATTCGATAAGTGATGGGGATGTCTTGCTTTAAATCCGGCTTAGTGAATGTCAGATCAGCCGCACACTGATACACATCTAATTTTGAATCGTGACTCAGTGTTCTGACGTTGTTTACAGAAATTGATACGTCCGCATCAAGTTTTAGTGATTTTTCGATCTCCTTGCGAGAGATGTCAATAACTAAATTCTTTGCATCGGTACTGCTACAATTAGGTGTGTCTTCGCTACACCCAGAGAGGATAAAAGCAACAATTAAAGTAATGAAAATTTTGTACATTTGGTTATCTCTTATGTTTTTAATCAAAGCTTTTATTGGATTCTCTGATTTTCTTAAGAATGTTTGCGGCCCGATTGTAACCTATTAGAAAATGATGCTGTACAGTGCTTACCTTGACGACTTTTAACCCTTCATTAAAAATTAATTCAAGTGTCTGTTCATGCAGGCGGTCGGTGGATGCATCATTTTCGTTCTTGATTATTTTATTAATGTTGATTGTGTCAGGGGGTATGCTCTGGCTCTCTTTCATTTTGGTTTATACATCCCATCCATAGTGCCTGCCGCTGAACTCCCGCAGTAATCCTCGCATCCTTTAGTCATAACTGTCGCTCCTCCCGTCGATAATTCACTGATAACAGCTATGCACTGGCTTGATGAATCGTTCCACAGCCAGCGTTTTCTCTGACCTGTGCTGGCTGAAATCGCACTTGCTCTTCCTTCCATATTGCACAGTCCTGAGCCATCCGGTGTTGATGAGTTAATTGAAAACTCGGTAGATTCCTTATGGTTATTTAATTCCAAATATCCATTATTTTAACGTACTCAGCAGCGGTAGCCAATATAGGTGTACTCAATATCAGGGTGGCTAAAATAACTCTTTTCATAATTACTCCTTGTTAGTTAATACGAATATTTTTGTGATTTCCCCGAAAGTAAGCGGCCTTCGTTTTTGGACATTTAAATAGGGAACATTCAAAGCTGACTTTTTGTGATTGCCCTTGCCGAGAGAAGGCCAGTCGCGAAAAGCTTCAATCTGGGCTTCTGAATAGGGTGTGGCTGAGAAGTAGAACAGTATGAGCAGGGCTTTGCCGTCATGCTTCATCAGCTTCTTCACCTCAGTGTTATTGACGGTTGCGGAGACATTGGAACGAGCAGCTGTTGGCTTACGGACGGCAAACTCAACGGCCACATCGTCAATGGCAAAATCAATGAAGCCATGACCGGATACCGATCCTGGTAGTTTGCTTTTTACTTCCGACGAGACGTTATCCGCAAACCAGCCCAGTAAATAGCAACGTACTAATGGCAGTAGTTCACGCTCGCTACATTCATTCAGACTCAATGTTATGACAAATTCGCGCCGGTAAAGGGAGCTGAAAAAGTACTCAAAGTAGTCCGTTATTTCACTAATGGTGGTTGCCACGATGCTCTCCCTAACCAGCCACCTATCAACTCGGGGGGGACAAACCACGTTTCCGACCTCATCAGCCAATTTTCTCCCCGTCACCAGTCTATAAATGACATTTATAGTGATTTTATGTCCATTATTGATGTTCATGCAAGAGTAAAAAAGTCCCAGACTTCCTTTTATGGACGTATTGGAGATCATGTGATGGTTAAGCTCGTGGCAGACTCGGCGGATAAGCTGGTAGGACAGCGTATTCAGGCCAGACGTAAGGAAGCAGGATTAACCGCAGCTGAGCTGGCGGAGTCTATTGATATTTCGCAGCAACAACTCTCTCGCTATGAGCGCGGGACAAATAAGATCAATATTGCTCATTTGGTCACAATTGCGGCTGCTTTAAAGACACCGATAAGTTGGTTCTTTATTGACTGTATGGATGATTTCAACTTTGATGTCATGCAACCTAAGTATGTGACAGGCCACGATACGGAACTGAAGCAACGACTCGATCAAGTCTGGATGAAACTCGATCATGATAAAAAGAAAAGTTTGATTTTATTCCTTGATGAATTCACAAAGTAAAATTAGTTCGCAAGTGAAACTATTTGCACTCAATGTATATTCCTGGTAAAATATCATTACTGTATAGTGTAATATTACTCAGTCAATGATACACCAAACTAATAACCAATGTGTCACATCATTCTATATCCCTTCTGTCGGGAGGGCGCTTATTATCTAAGCTTTCAAAATGGGGGGTGTTAGTGGTTTGCAATGGTGTCATTAACCAACATATATTTACTGGAATAAATACACATGAATATTATCCGTCAGGAAAGGCTTTCTATGCCCGTAAGTCAGGAGTTAATTAATATTATATTTACTGAGATATCCAGGATGCCACCCATCAGTCCCAATATTCCTGCAGTCACTTTATTGTTCAAGGATGTCAATTACAATGCTGAAAACGGTGGTTATCATCCTGTAGAGATAAGACTGACGTCCAGAAACGATGAATGGTATTTCGATTACATCACCGACTTCAAATATATGGGGCTCTACCCTGAGCTTGAAAAATATATTGATTTTAACTGGAACCAGCGTTATGTATTTCTGTCTTTTGTTGGTGATTTACCTCCAGGGGAGGGACGCGACATTTTTGAGCTATGGCAGCGTAACTTTGTCCACTATCACTTTCTGAAGGTCTACTCTCTCACCGTCATGTGGGAAAGCTAATCCCGCCGCACTGATTAATCATTAATACAACGGAGACATTATCTGTGACTGCAAACAGAGGGATACGTGCGTCTGAACAAGGGGAACTCGATTGTCTGTGTGGCGCTTACAGTCTGGTTAATATGCTGAGCTGGCTGTATGACGGCAGGGTGAAACGAAAACCACTTATAAACCGACTTCTCCAGGCGTATCAGCAACGGTGGCCTTTGCATGAATGGCTGACCGAAGGGATTGATGAAAAACGGCTCGATATGCTGATTAAGCAGGTAATGCAGAAAGGGCACTACCATCGTCATTTCCCAGTTGAAATCACTAAACCCTTTGAGGGCAAGCGGAGTCTGTCAGACGGGCGGCTTTTCAGTGATATGCAACGGTTTTTGAACGTCAGCGATCATTCCCGTCTCATTATGCTTAGCGATCAGTTTCACTGGTCCCTTCTGGTCAAAATGGATGAGGAAATGCTCTGTTTTTTCGACAGCAACGGACGAACCACTATGCCACGTAAAGCCTTCTCACTGCGCACTGGTACAACCCGCCGGCAGCTATTTCCCGAAGCAATCTATTTCATTAAGCGGGAGTTTTGAAATGACCATGTTCACCCAGCACGAAACTCATATACTTGACCAGGCCCGGGACATCATAGGCCGGTACTATCAGCGTGGTGTTCAGCTCTGTTCCCCTGATGAAGTTAGACGGTGCGTCATGTATGAGCTGGCACCGCTTGAACATGAAGAGTTTAGTGTCATCCTGCTCGATAACCAGAACCAGCTGCTGCACCGTGAAACCCTGTCCCGGGGCTCGTTAAATACGGTCAGCGTTCATCCCCGAGAAGTTATAAAGCGTGTGCTGAAACATAACGCCGCTGCAGCCATCCTTGTCCATAACCACCCCAGCGGCGAGCCTGAACCCAGCCGCTGTGATATCCAGCTGACTAAAAAGCTACAGGAGCTGCTGGAGATGCTCGATGTGCGGCTGCTTGACCACTTTATCGTTGCCGGAACTGAAACGGTATCGATGGCTGAACGAGGGCTGGTCTGATGCGAGCAGTTACTTGGTTTAATGTACGTTATCACGGGTTACGCGCATGAGCAGGGCAGCGTTACGTCAGGTCGTGCCAGTGGTGCAAACCACCGTGCTGGATGCGTATATCAGCTGTCTTGCTCCATCGGGGCGGCGGGGTGTCACCAGCCTGTTAAACCGCAGTGCCAGCATACTTAAACGCGGTTCGGGCGCAGATAGCTATCCGTGGGAACAACTCAACTATGGCGCCGTCGCTAAAGTACGTGCGGCACTGCTGGATGATGGTTACGCCGTGTCGTCGGTCAACATGGCGTTGTCAGCACTACGGGGGGTGGCACAGACGGCCTTTAACCTCAATTGTATGAATGCCGACATGCTGGCACGAATCCGGTCAGTTAAGCGCGTGAGCGACGATATCCAGCGCAAGGGAAGGGCTCTAGATAAACAGGAAATCCGCGCACTGATTCAGGCAGCAAAACAGCATCCGCAACCGGTACGGCGCTGTCGTGATATCGCTATTGTGCTGACGCTTTGTGGAACGGGTCTGCGGGCCGGGGAACTGGTCAAGCTTGAGCGCCGGGACTATGACAATGGTGTTCTCACGGTCAGACGGGGAAAGGGGCGTAAATACCGTGAAATTCACGTGGCGGATGCGGTGGATAAGGCTATCCGCGCGTGGCTGAAAGTTGGCGCAGAGGAGGCTGACAGTGCGTTGTTCAGCCGAATTCAGCGCAACGGTAAGGTCGCAAGCCGGCCGCTGACTACGACCGGGTTAACGGGTATCCTGGCTGATTTACAGCAGAAGTCAGGTATTGCACGTTTCACCCCACATGACATGCGGCGCACCTTCATCACCCGTTTGCTGGAGCAGGGCGTGGATATCAACACCGTACGCCAGCTGGCAGGCCACAGCGACATATCCACGACAACGCGCTATGACTATCGTGATGAGGACATTAAAGCGAATGCCAGCAGGCGGATTAGATGTTTTTAACCTATGTGGCAATGTCTGCTTTTGTTCCAGAATGGTCTTTGGGGTGGGCATGCTTCCGATTATGGAATTTAATTTTTTCATTGATATTTTCGGTATGAAGTATCCATGCAACGTCTTCGCGCGTCCAGTTTTTACCTTCAGATAGTATCCTGTATGGAGGTTTCCATGTATCAAATTCATTAAGTTTTGCTGCAACCGATTCACACTTTTCTCTATCTGACTCTCCTGTCTGCAGCTTGTCAAAACGACCTTTAACTAGCTGGTAAGTGGTGTAGATCATCAATGCTTTGGGTGACATGGCTGACTCAATCGCTGGGCACTCTTCAAGTCCATACACACAGTCAAGGCTGTGCTTTTCTAGGAGATAATTAAACATGTGATTCACACATGCGCTGAGCACATCCGCTGCTTTCTTTGCATCAAATTTATCCGTGTTTAAACCTGTTCCTGTTAGCTGCTGAGCAATCAGTGCAAGTTTCTTCCGGGTATCTAACCCCAGATATAGTTTCTTCTCCTGAAATGCAAAGACATTGTTAGCACTTTTCCTTTCCCGATGGCATTTCGCGTCATCTTTGTTGCTCGGGTTACCAATCATCTCATTTCTCCAAGTCGCTGGTTGTTGAAAATACCATCATTGAGTCTCAATGGGAATGGGCTGTTTTTCGGTGAAGTTCTGAAGCGTTTTTGCGGACTTCACGGGACGAAAATCAATAAAGATGCCTTGAATTAGCCCAAAGATGGCAACGTTGAGCGAATCCTTACTGTTTTTTGGGGTTGTAAATAACCCCGCTCCTGAAACAGCTCAAAGGAGCAAAAGCATGAACAACAACCGTATTCTCCGCAAAAAAGAAGTTCTTCACTTGGTAGGGATATCGTCCGCGACGTTGTACCGACTCATAGCTAAAGGAGACTTTCCAGAATCTAAGAAACTGACTGGTGATAGCGGTCGGGCTGTGGGCTGGGGAGCAAATGAAGTTCAAAACTGGATTCTGTCACGGGGAATTAGCGATACGCAGTGATCTGTAAGCCTCATGCAACCCCTGACATACCAACCATATAACCAGTAACAGTGATGATACTTGCATATGAAAGGGGGGATCACTGTTACTGCTATGAGCTATCGGAATAGAATATGACGCAACAATTTAAGCGTGAACGGGTAACATCTTTGCTTGGCAAAGTTTCTCTGGGCGTAAATAGTGTAGGCCAGTCTATATACGGAGGGTTAGATAAACTAGCGTGGGTCACGGACATGCACAGCAGGAAGAAAAATCTCGAACTCAAACAGCGGTTGCTCAGTCTTATCTCAGGTGGTGACTACCTGATAAAGGTTCGTCCTGCTGGCAAGGATGAGTGCGGTGGACACTATCGCTGGGTATTGGAAATACGGCTAAAAGATAAAAGTCGAAGACATCCTGTACTGCTGGTGATCCAGTTCGACCCTACCAACAGTCAACGTGGATTTATGCGAGTAGAGCTCAGCCCGCAGCACTATTCGGCGCAACAGATAACGGATTTGTTTGTATGGCTGGGACGAAGGGGGCATATCGGTAAATATCTTTACCGGGGGTTACGTAATGCATGGATAACTACTATCCATTACGCGCTGGATGTTGTGGGAATGAAACTCCACGACTATTTTATTGGGTTGGCTTGTGTTCGTAAAGGTAAGTTCAACGACTTACATGGGAAAGAGGAAGGGTTACGGCTGGGCTCTACGACCGTTGTAGCATCCGTCTACGAAAAAGTTGATGCGCCGGAAATAAGTACTGAGAAAAGATATGAACAGGCGCTTCTTATGCTTGAGGAGAACCAATTCCGGCGGTTTTTGCGTTTGGAATTACGCTTGTCCCCCGGCAAGAAAAAGCTTCTGCTGAGTAACCTGCTTATGTTGGATAATCTGGTATCTAAACTTGCATTTTATGATCGCAATGCGCTGACAGATCCTGAGCTTGAAACCGACTTTGCCCGCTTGTTACGTGAAAATGCCCCTTACCCGGTAGCCCGAGCTACTTATAAGCCATCCGCGATGCTTAACGGTAAACCTGTAAGTTCCACGAAAAAAGCTGCTGACAAACGTGTTGATAAAGTCATGAGCCAGCATCGTGTTGAACTGTTTGATTCAGAGGCTATATGGGCAATGTTACCGCTTGTCGTGGAGAAACTTGGAATTCTGGCACAACCGCAATACTGGCAACCTGACCTTCGCCAGAAATGGCTTCAACGCATATGAAACAGGGGTAATGGTGGTGCGGCAAGGAGGCCGCTTGCTACAAGCATGAAAATGGCCGTTGTATAAAATTAAGGTGCTGAAAACGATGGTTCTAAACCGCCCAACGTTGCTGAGTTTTTGCGTGGTAGACCGACGAACTACCGCTGCTGTTTAGTGTCAGATTCGCACCTCGTACAATGGTAGGGGTAAACTGGCGATGACTTTCACTAACTCTGACGGTTGCAAGGATTGGCGGTTTTGAGCAATATCGCGGTTTCAAAAGAATGAAAACCAGAAAATAAAATGCATCTACAACCGCTATCGAATATTATCGGGAGGGAGTTACACCGCTTAATAACCGGTGACGTTTTGCATGTCCGCTAATCCCATTCTGGCTAAGCTGATATTTATTCGCTATTTGCGTTTACAGGGTACATAGCTGTATCTATTATGCTCTATATACACTCTATCTCTATATTATTATATATATGTCATTACATACTATAGCCATTATCCAGTATCAGCTATCATGAGGCTCCAGCCTCCAATATATTATGATCATTATCTAGCATCTGAACCTTGTTGGGTTCACATATGATTCGAGTAATTCAGTTGTAAATAAACGGGGTCAGGGCATGGTGCTTTGACCTCAATATACAGGTGGATTATGAAACCATACATTACCCATAACAATATTCTTGTGACGGATTCAACGCTGGATTATTTCAAAGAAGTTGTTTTCAGTATTCCTTATAATGGTGTGCCAAGTCTGCGACGTCCATTTTTTCGTAATGTAGCAGTATTCCTTCAGCATGTTATTTGTGTGTCGACCTGTAGTCGTAAAAACAAGAAAAAAGCAAAGATTAAGGCGAATAAAAAATGGTCTTATTCTGTGCCAGTGCCGTTTGAGCTGGGCAGGGCAGAACTTCCCGGCGTATTTAAGAAAAGTGGGCCGGCCCATGAGCGTGCAATGGAGGCTCTTGAAAAGGCGGGAATCATTAAACTAACCGGGTATTCCAATGCTAAAAGTTCATGCCGGGAATATGCTATTTCTCAACGTGTTCTGCGTAAGTTGTTTGGCAACGACAGAGAGGCATATCTTAGCCGTAAGGATCGCTACCGTTATCTGACTGACATTTTCACCAAGCGTAAAAGCTATTCATTTGATGAAATTATCGGTGTTGCGATCGACCGTGGGCAGCATGCTAAACACAAGCAATCTAAACGCGATATCCCTAACAATGCTTTCAGGGAACTGGTAGTCGATGTATTGGGCAATCTTGAGCCACTTGAAATAAATCTGGATGCTCTGCTGGATTACTATAACGAGAATCCCACGGAGAAGAACAAAATATTCATTTTCAACTTTCTGTCGCGACTGGCTGAAACAGGCGTGGATTTGGTGAAGGTGTCACCGCTGACAATTTCTTACAGGCAATCGTATAAAACAGCGCACATCGGAGGGAGATCCTTTGAGATTGGCACAGGTTTCCAGAGTCTACCTTCTGACATGAAGTGGGCGTGTTTGGCGCGTGGTATCAATTATGACATTAAGGGATGCCAGCTCGAGATACTACGGCATGAGCTGTTGAGTATTGGCATTCCGGCCAAGTCGCTGGAGGTGCTGGAAACGAGCTATATCTGCCGGGTGTTACGTGTTGCGGAGGAGCTGGTGAAGCAATTTAGATTTTCCAGCGTATTCAATGCTGGTTTCGTTACGCTATCGCTAAAATCGAGTACCAGACGCTTGCTAAACCGTAAGCTAGGTAAGGAAGAGGCTGAACGGGTACTTAAACGCTGGAAACGCCTTCTGAAACCTCTACGAGATGATTTGGAGTTGCTGCTGGATCATTATGAAGACACAGCGAAAGCCAATCGTTACGGTAAATGCGTTACCAACGCGGTAGGGCAACCATTCAACATTACCTATAAAGATGTGACATCGCGTAAAAGTTGGAAGTCGGATGTTATGCGCCGTAAGCTGTTGTCGCACATGTTACAGGGGCTTGAAAGCCGGGCTGTATACGATTACGTAGCCAGCCATAAGGCCGTTTGCGCACTGGAGCACGATGGGTTTGTTTCATATGAAGAAGTAACAGACTGGTCCCACCCATACCTTTTGATTGAGAAAAAGCATTAAGGGGAGTCACTCAGTAAGACTTTGGCTCTAAAATGATGTGTATAGCTAGGAGTTCAGTCAAGTCGGCTTTATTGAGGGGTATACATCAATATTCACTGGCAAAGAGCTAAATCCAGTCCAATTTTAAAACATTGTTGCCAAACTGAAATGAGGGCATTCAACTCGCATAGTTGAATGTCGGTTCTTGACAGTAAAACCGACATGAAGTTACGTAGGACGAAAATAATGATTAATCGACTTTCGACCACACCCTAATTGCAGCATTTCCTAACAACACACCCCGGGAAAAGATCTTATTCTCATCCCATATATCCAAAACTATCAATGGTATGTTCAAGCGTAGGCTAGTATGGGTAATGAGACCATCCCGTTTCCTAAGAAATGCAGAGTGTTGGACTGAACGATTTACGCTGAGGTTGAGCAAGGTCAGATTTCCCAGTGTAGCGATCGCTTGTTGCCGCTTCCAGACAAGCTGTTGCTCGGGTGTTAGCTCTGCACCGGCCAAAACAATCTGATTCACTGCAGTAGCGTCAGAATCTGTCACAATATGTCCGTCTTCTAGAGGCCAATGCGAAAACCAGTTTTGAGGCATTAGATGATCAATATCGAGACTAGAGAGATTTGGAACCACCGGCTCCTCAGTCTTCACCTGACGGCGAAGTTCTCCCTCAAGTTCGGTCAGCATTGAGCGAATCTTCTGTGCATCGAGCCTGCCTGGGTAAAGTCGTGCAGTAGTACAGGCATTAAGAAACTCTGAGTCAGTGGGCCAACGTGCGGCTTCACCATTAAGGCTATTAAGGGTGCTGCGCAACTCAGCACTGGAAATGCTGGTTTTAGCCAAATGACGCAAAACATTCATAAACACGTTGTTATAGTTCTTAGGAGTCAGGCCACACACCGCTCTTCTCACTACAAACGAGACAAGATCGTTGTACATGGAGGCTTTTTCAGTATCAGGGATGTTAGCGACTGAGATGAGTAACGCAAGTGGATAAATCGTAGTCATGTCATAGGCGGCGATGCGACGACCAAAGCATGCAATAGGAGTTGTGCCCACTCCACCAATCAGTTCTTTATATTGTAAAGCATATCGATTGAGAAGTTCGACCTGCTGATCAGCTCGGCGTGATGACGATTCCTTACCTACATAGTCCCGATACTCATTGTAAAGGCGAGACAGGTCTACTTCACGTTGCTTTTCTGCTTGTAGCGTGGAGTGAATTAGCCACTCCAGACGAGGTTTGTTGATGCGACCACGGCGTTGTTTTTCTGTCCAGTACGGGTTTTCGAACGGTTTCCAATCATTTTCATACAATGCAGCGGCATCAACATTATCATGCTCTGCACGCATAAAAATATAGTTACGTATAAGATCCGTCGCATGAAGCTCAGCCCCACGGCCATTCAATGTCTCAAAAATGATTTGAGCGTCATCCTCTGCCTCAAGAGATATACTGACCAGTCTCAGATCTGTTAGGACAGCTTCAATCAGCGCGATAGCATTTTCTTGTAAGGGGCGACCTTCCGCGCTAATCCATTTAATAAAGGCATGACTAAAGAACCATAACGCCTCCAGTGAAGGAGGATGGTTAAAATGCTTACGCAGTGTGCCATGTAACGTGAAGCTATCAGGGAATACCTTGCGGAGATCATCAACATGGTCAACGTTAAGGCTTTGAATAAAATGAGATTGATCACGAAATGTCGGCCATAACTTAAAGCGTTCAACCTCTTTATTTCGCATTGTTGCTTCGTTTGTATTTTTCAGACACGGCAATACAAGCATTTCTAAATCGGAAAGATCAATTGCACGAAGAGCCAGTCGTATAGACGCAAGAATGTATTGAAGGGTAGTTAATCGTTGCTGACCATCAATGATATGCAGGGTATCAACACCCAGCAAGCCGCTCTTAGTTTGTGGTTCAAGTACCACTGCACCAAGGAAATGGGGGGTTGGTTTTATACCTGATAAACGGGCCTGCGCTTTTTCGGTGATATCCTCCAGTAAGGCGGACCACTGATTTCGTTGTGTCCATACGTATGCACGTTGGTAGAAGGGAACGCAGTATTGGCGGCGATCCTGAAAGATTTGCTGGACATTTAGCGTCTCGGATTTCATGGGGTACCTTTATATGCAGTATGACATACTAGTGAAAATTTTTTAGCCCTAGAAGCGGCATCAAGTCAGTCTTCATGACTTTAATTAATTTTTCTGGAAGACACTGGGTCAATTGCTTAATTAGAAAGTTCGATTTGTGAGTTTACAATAATCAATTAATATTATTAATTTAATTAATATGCTGCAAACGAAATAGTAATAAGCATACGAATCACCGCAGATTTAATGGGCTCCTAAGACTCGTTTAAGATGACTTATTCATGAGCATTAAGCGTTATCCCGAAGAGTTCAAGATTGAAGCAGTTAGATAGTTTTTTGACCGCGACTATAACATCCCAGATGTTGCCATTCGCCTTGATATCATAACTCACAGTCTTTATGCTTAGGTAAAAAATTCGTCATTAACACGCTTCAGCTCATTTTGGAGTCGGCGGATCCCGGCCTAACGATCTGACTGTTCTTTGTTCTTGGGAGAGTCCGGCTCGAATTTATTTATCCATCCGTAAAGACAGTGATTGGAGATACCGAGACATATTGCAACGCTGGAAATAGAATGGCCATGATCAACAACCTGTTTGACTGCTTCAATTTTAAACTCTTCAGTGTACTCACTCTACGCCTCCAGATCAGTGGATAAGAGTAAATTGCCTGATGAGGCGATAGGGCATTGGGTAGCAAGGTTTTATAGTTGGATGGCATCAACCTAACGACAGTCAACGCTTGAGGCATCATTTCTTGCTGTTACATAAGTATTAATGCAAGATTGTCATCAATTTGATTACAACCATGGCGCTTTATGGATTACCGAATTCAATTTTCATTTTTCCCTAAAGTGATGGTTCATGCCTAATTTCCCTTTTAAGCGGCTAGAAGACTTGAGTCGGGTCCAGCGCGAGCGACTGGCCCACATCGATTTTCGGCTCTACTTCTTCGGTGAGATCGGTCGCCCAGATCTGATTGAGCGCTTCGGTGTGGCTCCGGCAGGGGCGACACGCGATTTGGCTTTGTACCGGGAAATTGCGCCGCATAACATCACCTTCGATGGTAGCAACAAGATCTATCGCATCGGTCAGGAGTTTTCCCCGTTGTTCGAGCACGCATCGCTGCGCGTTCTGTCGGGGCTGTCTCTCTGTTTTGGCGATGGCGTGAACGGCTCAATGCAGGCGCTGCTACCATGCGAATCCCCCGCAGCCCTAAGCATTCCCAATATGGATGTGTTAGCCACGATTTGCCGAGGAATCCACGCTAAGCGACCCGTCGCCATCCGCTACCACTCGATGAGCAGCGGCGAGTCCAAGCGGGTAATTGTGCCCTTTGCCTTGATTGATACCGGCCAGCGCTGGCACGTCCGAGCCTTTGATCGCAAGAGTAGAGAGTTTCGGGAGTTCGTCATCACCCGCATTGAAGAACCAACGTTGCTCGACGAGGAGCCACAGGCCAACGAACGACAGGATAACGACATCCAGTGGACGCGCATCGTCGAGCTGGATTTCGTGCCGCACCCGAGCGTTGAGCGGCCCGATATTATCAAGATGGACTACGGGATGACAGATGGTTCGATCAGGATGCGCGTTCGCGCTGCGGTGGTGGGCTATATGTTGCAGCGCTGGCGGGTGGACTGCTCACCCGATCATTGCCTTCGTGGACCGGAGTACCGGTTATGGCTCAAAGATCATCTCGCAATTTACGGCGTAAAAAATGCCTTACTGGCACCAGGCTATAGCGCCACTAAGAAGGCTGACTATTAATGGAACTGATCGATAATATCAACCGCTTGCTTGGAGACGACCTAAAGCAGACGCTCAAACCTGGCGCTCGCCTGAAGATCGCCGCCTCCTGCTTTTCGATGTACGCGTTCGAAGCGCTCAAAGCAGAGCTGGAAAAAATCGAAGAGCTGCAATTCATCTTTACCTCGCCGACGTTCACCGCTAACGAGGTTACCGATAAGATTCGTAAGGAACGCAAAGAATTTCACATACCGAAGGCCGACCGCGAACGGAGTCTGTACGGGAGTCAGTTCGAAATTCAGCTACGCAATAAACTGACCCAGCGCGCAATTGCAAAAGAGTGCGCGGACTGGATGCGGCGCAAGGCAACATTCAAGTCCAATCGCAGTAAGGCACCGATGCAGCAGTTTGCTTGTGTTCAGGCTGCTGCCGCAGATACTGCCTACATGCCACTGCACGGCTTTACCGCCGTCGACCTCGGCTACCAGCAGGGCAACGCTATCTCTAACCTCGTCAACAAGATGGACGAGTCGACGTTTACGGCGACCTACCTCAGTCTGTTTAACCAGATCTGGCAAGACCCCGAGAAGCTGGAGGATGTAACGGCGCAGATCTGCGACCACATTGCGTCCGTCTACCAAGAAAACTCGCCCAGGAGCATCTACTTCCTTATGCTCTACAATATCTTCAATGAGTTTCTGGACGACATCAACGAGGATGTCCTGCCGAACGACCGCACGGGCTATCAAGACACGCTCATCTGGAACAAACTCTTCAATTACCAGAAAGATGCTGCCACCGGGATCATCAACAAACTTGAGAGCTACAGCGGCTGCATCCTGGCCGACAGCGTGGGCTTGGGCAAGACTTTCACCGCGCTGGCCGTGATAAAGTATTACGAACTGCGCAACAAATCAGTGCTGGTGTTATGCCCCAAGAAGCTGGCGGACAACTGGCTTAACTACAGTCGCAACCTCAGGACCAACATATTTGCTCGCGACCGGTTCAACTACGACGTGCTTTGTCATACCGACCTCAGCCGCACGAGCGGTGAGTCGTTCGGCACACCGCTGAATCGCATCAACTGGGGCAATTACGACCTCGTCGTCATCGACGAGTCGCACAACTTCCGCAACAATGACGTCTACAAGGACAAGGAAACCCGCTACCAGAAGCTGATGAACAAAGTCATCAAACAGGGCGTGAAAACCAAGGTGCTAATGCTTTCGGCCACCCCTGTGAACAACCGCTTCAATGACCTACGCAACCAACTGGCACTGGCCTACGAAGGCGATTCCGAAAACCTCAGCAAGAAGCTGCGTACCGGTAAGACGGTAGAGGAGATTTTCCGTGGTGCCCAGGCCAGCTTCAATGCATGGGCAAAGCTTCCATCGGAAGAGCGCACAGCGCGGGCTATCCTGGATTCGTTGGACTTCGACTTCTTCGAATTGCTCGACAGCGTCACCATCGCACGTTCGCGCAAGCATATTCAGACCTTTTACGACACCAAGGAAATCGGCCAATTCCCCGAGCGCCGCAAGCCCTTGTCGTTCCACAGTCCGCTCACGCAGCGAACGGATGTGATGAGCTTCAACGAGATCTTCGGGCAGTTGTCGTTGCTCAGGCTCGCCGTTTACGCCCCGATCAGCTACATCCTGCCCAGTCGGCTGAAGAAGTACGAGGAGATGTATGACACTCAGGTCGCAGGCAAAGGCAAGCTAAAGCAAGTCGACCGCGAAAAGAGCCTGCAGGCATTGATGACGACCAACTTGCTTAAGCGCCTGGAAAGCTCGATTGAGTCCTTCCGCTTGACGCTCCAGTCCTTGCGCGCGAACCACACGAATACGCTGGCCAAGATCCGCTCTTTCAATGAGACTAGCGACCTCAGTGGCATTGACAGCAGAATCAATGACCTCACCGACCAGTTAGAAAACCTCGACGCGGACGACGACCTTGCCAGTATCGGTGACAGCGAGATCGGTGGCAAGGTCAAAATCAGCCTCGCCGATATGGACTTGCCTTCTTGGGAGCACGAACTGAAGGTCGATCTGGAAATCATTGATGCCTTACTGACGTCGATGAACAAGATCACGGTTGCCGATGATGCCAAACTACAGCATCTCAAAGCACTGGTTCTGGAAAAGGTCGCAGCACAGCTGAATCCTGGCAATAAGAAGGTGCTGATTTTCACCGCCTTCGCCGACACCGCTGACTATCTATATGCCAATTTGGCTCCGGAATTGCTGGCCACACAAACCTTGCACAGTGCCAAAGTCACCGGCAAAGGGGCGCCAAAGAGCACGCTCAAGAAGAGCTATGACTTCCAGGAACTGCTCACCCTCTTCTCGCCGCACTCGAAGGAGAAAGCCATCGTGCTGCCAAATGAGGCGGCAGAGATAGACTTGTTGATCGGCACCGATTGTATCTCTGAAGGCCAGAACCTACAGGACTGCGACTACCTCATCAACTACGACATCCACTGGAATCCTGTGCGTATCATCCAGCGCTTCGGTCGTGTGGATCGTATCGGTTCACCCAACAGCAGCATCCAACTGGTTAACTACTGGCCAGACATCTCTCTCGACGAATACATCAACCTGAAGGAACGGGTTGAGAGCCGGATGATGATTGCTGATGTCACAGCCACCGGTGACGACAACGTACTGAGTGCCCAAGCCAACGACGTGTCTTATCGCAAAGAGCAATTGCGACGTCTGCAAGAGGAAGTGATTGAGCTGGAAGATTTGAAAACCGGAGTGTCGATCACTGATCTCGGACTCAATGACTTCCGAATGGACTTGCTCAACTATGTGAAGGCCAATGGCGAATTGAGCAACGTGCCAAGTGGGATGCACGCCGTAGTGCCTGCCAAGCCGGAGATGGGCTTACGCCCGGGTGTGATCTTCACGCTACGCAACCGGAATCCAAGCGTCAACGTCAGTCAGCACAACCGCCTGCACCCTTATTACCTCGTCTACATTAATCGCGAGGGGGAAGTCATTCACGATCACACCGAAGTCAAACGTTTGCTGGATCTGGTTCGCACCTGCTGTAATGGACAAGCCCAGCCTATTACAGATGCCTGTTTCTTGTTCAATACGGAAACGGCCGATGGCCGCAAGATGCAAATGTATTCGGACCTGCTTGGCCAGGCCATCCGCTCAATGGTCGAGGTGAAGGAAGAGAAGGATCTGGACAGCCTCTTCTGCAGCGGAAAGACCACCGCGTTGGTCAATACTATCGTCGGACTGGACGACTTCGAACTAATTACCTTCCTCGTGATTCAGGAGGCCGGATGAGTCAGTCTGTGCGATTTGAGTCGAATACCGCGTTCATCAACTATCCGAAGCAGGCTGTCTTTGGTCGTACCCTGCCAAAGAATAAGATCTACGAACACAGCGGCGCCAATACAAGGCTGAAGGACTTGTTCGTCGAGCAGGTGGATCAGATTGTCTGGCAATACAAGTTGGCTCCGGAAACGATCAACCTGCTCGCTAGGCCAGGAGTACCAGAACTTCAGATTTTTTCGATCCAGCTCAAGACATCGGAGCTGAATCTGGACGTTTTGCGTTGCATAGATGGCGCTGTGCAGTTTCCCATAATCTTCGAGCTGAGCTTTGATGGCCGAACAAAGGTGATCGCTGCTTACAAACGACCTAATGAGTCAGACGCCAGCCGTTGGGTCTTGAGTGACTACTTTGCGACAGCCTGGTTGCCGAGTGACTGTGAGCGCGCTGCAATGCCCCTGGCACTCGAATTGGGAGGCTTGTATGAGCAGGTGCTTCACCGCCTAATCCCAACGCCCCCGCGCCTACAAGAAAGTCTCGCTGACTTGGTCTCACGCGCCGAATTGGTTGCAGCCAAGCAGCGTGAGGTTGAGAAAGTAGCCAACAGACTTGCCAAAGAAAAACAATTCAATCGCAAAGTAGAGATCAATGCCCACTTGCGACAGCTTAAAAACGAACTTGAAGAATTGACAGGGAGAGAGAGTGCATGACGCAGAGCTTGAATGACGAGTCAAGGACGCACATTGAGGATTTCGCTAGTGAAGCTTTGACGCAACTCGAAAGCATCGCTGAAACCGCCAAGGGCAAGTTGCACGATAGGCGGACATTGGGCTCAGAAGCGTTGGCAAGTATCAATACGATGACGTCTAGCTCGGCTATTCAGAACCTAGGTCAGATTAGTCGAGTGAATAGAGAGAGCTATCAGACCTTGGCATCTGAGCCAGCCATTGCTCGTGTCGTTGCTGAGGACGACACAGGAAATCGACAGACGTTCTATATCTGTCGGGCAATTCCTTTAACTGGATTTATCAATCACACTAGTTATCTAACAGAAAAAGGACGACTTGCATCCCTACCTGTTGGAGCAGAGCTGGAGCTCAAAGACGGCAGTTATTTAACCGTCATTGAGCGAGCACATCTACACCCCAATGCGCTTGCCGATGGGTGGGACTCTCGGGACACCGTCGTTGAAGCCGAGCATTTCGGACCGTTCACCATCGAGTCGCTGCGTGCGCTGCTGACTGAGGTTGCGGGGGAGGGCGTCACCGAAGACATTATTGGCCAATTGCTGGCCGAGGAGGCAGTCAAGGCCAACATCATCGACGGCGTTCGCCGCAGCGTCATCACCAAGATGGGACTGCGTGATCAGCCTATCCTCGATCAATATCAAGATGAGATTTTCCGTCGTCCTATCGACAATCGTCTTTTGATCCTGGGTCCGCCGGGTACTGGCAAGACGACCACTCTGATCCGCCGCCTTGGCCAAAAAATCGATACCGCCTTCCTGGAAGAAGGCGAACAACGTCTGGTTGAAACAATCGCCTCAGCCCAAGGCATTGCGCACGCCAACAGCTGGTTGATGTTCACACCCACGGAATTGCTAAAGCAGTACCTTAAGGAGGCATTTGCGCGTGAAGGTGTTCCCGCCTCGGATCTGCGTATCAGAACATGGCAAGACTATCGACGCGAGCTGGCCCGAAACGTATTCGGCGTTCTCAGAAGGGCTTCCGGTGGCGGTACATTTGTTCTGAAAGACGGACTGACCAGCATGACCAATGCCGCACTAGAGTGCCCAATCCAATGGTTCGACGATTTCGATGAATGGCAGCGCAAGGCCTATGTGCAGGAGCTGCGTGAAGCCGCAACCCAGCTCCACGATGCCAAAAAGACCGACGTCTTAAGTCTCGGCGCACGTCTGCAAGACATCTTGTCGCGGGCGGCCGATGGCGCACTGGTGGCGATGTTTGGCTTGCTGTCGGTGGAGGTTGCCAAAGTGCAGGCACTCGTCAGTAGCATGAAAGAAGGATCGGACGCCAAGATCAAAGACGCACTCAACCTGCAGCTCAAACGCAACCGAGATTTTCTGGATGAGTTGGCCCACGTGATCGACAACCCGCAACAAGCGCATGCGACTGATGCAGACGACCTGGATGATCCGGATGCCGATGAAGAAGAAGACGCCACAGCACCCCGCACAGGCCGTGCCGCTGCGCTCAATGCCTTCATGCAAGCAGTGCGCGCCCATGCCCGGGCAGCAGCATCCAAGCGCACTGTCAGCAAAACCTCTCGCAATGGCAAAATCATAGAATGGTTAGGGGAGCGTGGTCTGACAGAAGCGGATCGCGTTGAGGTAGGTGCAAGCCTGCTGGTGCAGGCCAGTGCACGCCGCTTCGTTAATCCGGTCAAACGCTACCTCGAGGGCATCCCGAAGCGCTACCGTGCTTTCAGGCGCGAACGCCAACCGGCAAACACCTGGTATCTCCGCGAAGGCTTTGAGGCGCGCGACATCCACCCCCTAGAGTTGGACATCGTACTGCTCGCGATCTTGCGCGCCGCAGGCGATCTGCTCAGTCGGCCCAACGTTCAGCGCGACATTGATAGCCCCGCTTGGTCATCGCTCCAGCCCATTCTGGGGCATTACTGCAACCAGATTCTAGTGGATGAAGCCACCGACTTCTCGCCCATTCAGCTTGCGAGCATGGCGGCGCTGGCGCATCCACGACTGCGCTCATTCTTTGCCTGTGGTGACTTTAATCAGCGCCTGACCACCTGGGGCGCACGCTCTGTCGACGATTTGAATTGGGTCTTTGCGGATTTCGACATCAAGGAGATCACGGTCTCCTATCGGCAGAGCAAGCAACTGAACGATCTGGCTCGCGACATGATCCGCGCCGTCGGTGGCCCCGAGCAAAACGCTAGCTTGCCTGCACATATGGACAGCATAGGCGTTGCGCCAGCCTTGCTAGAGCACGCGACCAACACAGAAACCATTGTCGGTTGGCTGGCGGATCGCATTCGCGAGATTGAGCGCTTTGTCGGCCAGTTGCCATCCACCGCCATTTTTGTGAACACCGAGGGTGACGTTGCTCCGCTGGCCGAAGCACTCAACACAGCATTGGCGGAGCACAACATTCAGGTCATTGCCTGCCGAGAAGGCCAGACAGTGGGGCAGGAAAGCAACGTGCGCGTATTCGACATCCAGCACATCAAAGGCCTGGAGTTCGAGGCGGTGTTCTTTGTCAGCATTGACCAGCTCGCCACGCTGCATCCGGCGCTATTCGACAAATACCTGTACGTCGGCACTACCCGGGCGGCCACCTATTTGGGTGTGACCTGCCAGGGCTGTTTGCCCTCCGCCATCGAAAGTCTGCGCCCGCACTTTTGCCAGGACTGGCAACAAGGCGACTGAACCTATAAATACGAATTGTGAGCCGCTATGCCTTTTCTATAAAAAGCATAGCGACCAGAGGAAAAGAACATGGAAAAGCTAAAAATGCATTCACCCAATCTCACGCAGGACAACATTGCCCGTATTCGTGATCTGTTTCCGGGGTGCGTCACTGAAGCCAAGGGCGAAGACGGCAGCGTGAAGCTGGCGGTGGATTTTGACCAGTTGCGCCAAGAACTGGCCGAGTCAATTGTCGAAGGCCCACAGGAACGCTATCACCTGAACTGGCCGGGTAAGCGCGAAGCCTTGCTTGCGGCTAACGCGCCGATTGCCAAGACTCTACGCCCCAGCCGCGAAGAAAGCGTGGACTTCGATACGACTAAGAACCTGTTCATCGAGGGCGACAACCTCGATGCGCTGAAGTTACTGCAGGAGACCTACCTCGGCAAGGTCAAGATGATCTACATCGACCCGCCATACAATACAGGGCGCGACTTCATCTATGACGACGATTACAGCGCAGATGTCGAGGGTTACCAATTGGCCTCTGGCCAGGTGAATCAAACCGGCGGAAAACTTGTGGCTAACACTGAAGCCAATGGGCGCTATCATTCTGACTGGCTAAGCATGATCTACGCACGTCTTCGATTGGCTCGTAATCTGCTGAAGGATGATGGCGTCATTTTTATGTCTATCGACGATAACGAGGTGGACAACCTGCGCAAAGTAGCTAGCGAAGTATTTGGTGATGAGAACTTCGTTGCGCAAGTTATATGGCAGAAAGTTTTCTCTCCAAAGAACAGCGCACGATGGTTCTCGGAAGATCACGACTACGTTCTGGTTTATGCAAAGAATGGCGACAGTTGGAGCCCCAATCTTCTGCCACAAACTGACGACATGATTGCTAGGTACAAGAATCCTGACAATGATCCTCGTGGCGTATGGCAATCCGACAACCTTACCGCGCGCAACAGATACGATGCAGGACTCTATTCCGTTAAGTGCCCCTCTGGCCGCGTTATCGAAGGGCCACCGAAGGGAAGCTATTGGAGAGTGAGCGAATCAAATTTCAAGAAGCTTGATGTAGATAAACGAATTTGGTGGGGTGCTGATGGTGACAACATGCCCCGCCTAAAGCGATTTTTAACTGAAGTCAAACAAGGTAAAACACCACAAACCCTTTGGTTTTACAAAGAGGTGGGCCATACGCAGGATGCGAAAAAGACGTTGCTTAAATATGTTCAATTCGAAGAGACGGAAAATGTTCTTAACTCAGTAAAACCAGTTGAGCTACTGCAGAGAATCCTGCAACTTGCGACGAGCCCAAGTAGTGACGACATTGTTTTGGACTTCTTTAGCGGAAGCGCTACGACAGCCCATGCCGTTATCAAACAAAACGCCGAGGACGGCGGCAATCGACGATTCATTGCCGTTCAGATTGCCGAGCCACTCCCTACGCCGGAACCGGCAATGGCCTCGATATTTGAAATGGGTTTGAAGCGGGTGCGCAATGTAGCAATGGAGCTGCGTCAGCAATACAGTACGAGCCAGATGGATCTAGGCTTCCGAGTGCTTAAGATCGAGTCTTCCAACATGGCCGACGTTTACTACGCGCCCGATGCGCTCGACAAAGCTGAGTTCGACCTGTTCGTTGACAACATCAAACCTGATCGCACGCCTGAAGATCTACTGTTCCAGGTGATGCTTGATTGGGGCGTGGATCTGGCCCTGCCCATTACCAAACAGTCCATTCAAGGCAAAGACTTGTGCTTTGTCGATGGCAATGTGCTTGCGGCCTGCTTCGACGCCAATGGCAGCATTGACGAAGCTTTTGTTAAAGAACTGGCTAAGCATAAGCCATTGCGCGTGGTGTTCCGCGACGCTGGCTACAAGAACAGCGCGGTCAAGATCAACGTCGAGCAGATTTTCAAGCTCATGTCGCCCGCCACCGAAGTGAAATGCATCTGAGGGGCATGTGATGAAACTAAAATTCAAACATCAGCCCTATCAGGCTGCCGCCGTGCAAGCGGTCGTAGATATTTTTCAGGGGCAACCACCGGCCTCTGATGCGGCCATGAGCTATCGGCTTGACCCAGGTAACACCAAAAACGGCATGGGAGATCTGTTTGCGGTAGATACAGGCTTTAAAAATGCGGAGCTAGCTCTCAGTGATGTTGCCTTGCTCGATAATATTCAACAGGTGCAGCGCCAGCAAAACCTGCCGTTGTCGGAGAGCTTGGTCAAGACCAACGTCGCCAAGCTAAATCTTGATATCGAGATGGAGACGGGTACTGGTAAGACCTATTGCTACATCAAGGCGATCTTCGAGCTGAACAAACAGTACGGCTGGAGCAAGTTCGTCATAGTGGTCCCGAGCATTGCCATCCGCGAAGGCGTGACCAAGTCGTTGGAAATTACGGCTGAGCACTTTCAGGAGACCTACCATAAGAAGGCTCGCTTCTTTATTTACAACTCTAAGCAGTTGCACCATTTGGAGAGCTTTTCATCTGATGCCGGTATCAATGTCATGGTGATAAACGTACAAGCGTTTAACGCCACCGGCAAAGACAACCGCCGCATTTATGAAGCGCTCGATGATTTTCAGTCACGTCGCCCAATCGATGTGATCAGCGCAAACCGCCCCATATTGATCCTCGATGAGCCGCAGCGGATGGAGGGGGGCAAGACACTGGATTCTCTGACGAATTTCAAACCGTTGATGGTGTTGCGCTATTCCGCTACCCACAAGACCACACACAACAAGATCCACCGGCTGGATGCGCTTGATGCTTACAACCAGAAGCTGGTGAAGAAGATTGAAGTGCGCGGGATCTCGGTGAAGGGACTGGCGGGAACCAATGCCTATCTTTATTTACAAGCCATCGAAATCTCAAACAAAAAACCGCCAGTCGCGGTTGTGGAGTTCGAACAGAAACTCAGCGGTGGCAACATCAAGCGCGTCACCCGCAAGCTGAGCAAGGGTGACAATCTGTTTGTGCTATCGAACGAGCTGGATCAATATCGCGATGGGTTTGTGGTATCGGACATCAATGCCAATACGGACACCTTAAGCTTTACCAATGGTGTAGAACTGACGGTGGGTGATGCGACTGGTGATATTTCTGAGATAGCGCTGCGCCGCATTCAGATTCGTGAGACGGTCAAAGCGCACTTTGACAAGGAGATTGAGCTCTTCGATAAAGGGGTGAAGGTTCTCTCGTTGTTCTTTATTGATGAAGTAGCCAGGTACCGGGACTACTCTGCTGCCGATGAAAAAGGCGAGTACGCAAAAATATTTGAAGAGGAGTACGCCAAGCACCTTCAAGAAACCTTTGATAATGAGTTTATGGAGGGGGATGCCCCTTACGCTAAATATCTACGCCACATCGCGGCCGATAAGACGCACAGCGGCTACTTTTCTATCGACAAGAAGAGCAAGCGCCTCACCGATCCCAAGGTCGCTGCGCGCGGTGAAAATGCGGGCTTGTCGGATGATGTAGATGCTTATGATCTGATCCTCAAAGACAAGGAACGGTTATTATCACTAGCTGAGCCAGTGCGTTTTATCTTCTCACACTCGGCCTTGCGCGAGGGTTGGGATAACCCGAACGTGTTTGTTATCTGCACGCTCAAACATAGTGATAACACCATTTCACGTCGCCAGGAGGTCGGGCGCGGCCTGCGTTTGTCCGTCAATCAGAATGGTGATCGCATGGATCACCCGTCCATTGTTCATGACATTAACGTACTGACAGTTGTGGCCAGCGAAAGTTACAAGGACTTCGTAACAGCCCTGCAGAAGGACATTAGCGAGTCCTTGTCAGCTCGTCCGCGTGTGGCGGACAAGGCCTACTTCACGGGCAAGATGCTGAACACGAACGAAGGCCCGATTACGGTATCGGACGATCAGGCCACTGACATTGAGTTTTATCTAATCCAGAACGGCTACGTCAATAAAAAACGCAATATCACGGAGAAGTACCATAAAGACAAGAAAGACGGCACGCTTGAGGCATTGCCGGATGAACTGCAGTCCTATGCAGAGCAGATATTCCAGCTGATTGATAGCGTATTCAGCGAAAGCCAGCTCATGCAGCTAGAAGATGGTCGCAAGCCCAAAAGACTGCAGCCTAATGCCAACTTTGAAAAGCAGGAATTCAAGGCGCTATGGGGTCGAATCAATCGCAAGGCTACCTACAGCGTGCTATTTGATGATGTTGAGCTAGTGAACAATGCGATCAAGGCGCTCAATGACAAGAATGCTGGGTTGCGAGTGACACCGTTGCAATACACCATCCATCGAGGCGAGCAGTCTGATACGGCAACTTACGATGGCTTCAAAAAAGGTAATGCCTTCGACCTGAAAGTTACCGAAACAGAATCGGACAATGCCTCCATCCACTCCGCTGTGCAGTACGACCTGATTGGCAAATTATCAGAGGGGACTTTGCTTACAAGACGAGCCGTTGCCGAAATTCTTAAAGGCCTCAATGTTGATGTCTTCGCACAATTTAAGAGCAATCCGGAAAGCTTCATTGCCGAAGCCATTCGCTTGGTAAATGAACAAAAGGCTAATGTCATAATCGAGCATTTGGCCTATGACACGCTAGAAGACAAATTCGATTTGGACATTTTCACCACGGGACAGAGCAAACAGGATCTCAGTAAGGCCGGGAATAAATTGCAAAATCACATCTATGATTACGTGCTTACCGACTCCATGGTTGAGCGGAGTTTCGTCGAGGAGCTGGATACCTGCAAGGATGTGGTGGTATATGCTAAGTTGCCTCGTGGTTTTCTAATCCCAACCCCTGTCGGGGATTATAACCCTGACTGGGCCATTTCCTTTAAAGAAGGTTCGGTCAAGCATGTTTATTTCGTTGCTGAGACCAAGGGCTCGATGTCGTCATTTGATTTACGGCCTATTGAAGCCACTAAGATTAAGTGTGCCCGTAAGTTCTTCGATGAGATTAATAAAAAGTTTGCTCCAGAAAACGTGAAGTATGACGTAGTGGATAGCTTTGGTAAGCTGATGGAAGTGGTGAAATAAAATACTAAGTATTGGCCATGTGGTGGTGAGATTATGGAGTACACAAATTGCCACTGAAGCATATGGCCATATCTGAACTTTCGTCCGGTGTGCATGACACCGGACGAGTATCGGTCGATACCTGCAAAGCAGGAAATATCAAAAAGAACGTTGAACTTAAAAGGGACTTAAATAAATATTCGAATTGGAGAAATTGCGCATCATTTATGCCATATGAAGTATCAATCCCTAGCATATTGGCCAGAACTTTCACCCCAGATACTTTCCTATAGTGGCTCTCATTGCCAAAACGTGGTACTTACTCATAAATATGTTGGGTAGAATGGTTGAGGACCTAAAAGTATAACGTTCAACGAGTGTCTTATAATTAGGGAGTTGGATAAATTTAGGATAATAAATGGTGTTTTCTTACCTTTATGGAATAATCTTTTAATGTCAGTATTAACACACCAATACATCATCGTTTACGAAACAGCAGTCCTGCTGTCAGCGCATCTTACCCATTCATCAAGCTTATCAGCCCATTCCTGCATCATCACTTTACGCTCATCAAGATAAGTTGCATGGTTGTATGCGCGGCGAACATTATTGGTATCAGCATGGGCAAGTTGAGCCTCGATAGCATCAGGTCGATAGCCCATCTCGTTTAAACGTGTACTGCCTGTAGTTCTGGTTGCATGCGGGCTATATGTTCCGCTCCAGCCGAGGCTTTTAAGTAACTGTCGCAGAGAGTGAGATGTCATTGGACCTAGCGGATTATCTCTGCCCGGGAAAAGGTGTGGCCGATGCCCGGTCAATCCCTGTAGTGTTCTGAGCATTTTGACTGCCTGGGAGGGCAGGGGAATAACGTGTTCTCTGCGAGCTTTCATGCGCGAAGCCGGAATGGTCCATAGTGCATTATCAAGATCGAATTCGGCCCATTCTGCTTCGGTGACTTCGGCAGGACGCGCAAGCGTCCACCACATTAGCCACATGCAATAGTTTACTTGGTATGTTCCGCGACTGTTGTTAAAACAGCCTAATAACTTACCGATTTGCTGCGGAGACAGTGCCTGTTTGTGCTGCGTTTTATTTGCCGGAATCGCCTTACGCACTGGCCAGACAGGATCGCTATCTGCTCTGAGCGTCGCTACTGCTAGTTCAAAAACCGATGAAATGGTGCGGCGGGCTTCAGCGGCAACGGACGGAGCGCCGCGCTTAGCCGTTTCCTGAAGAATTTTTAGAATGTGGTGCGGGGTTATTTCCCTGACAGGGAGCTTACCTATTGCGGGGAAAACCACACGCTTAAGCATATCTAGTCGCCGCGTTTTGGTGATTTCGGCCCAGTCTTTCATCTGCAACCACTCTTTAGCGACTAGCTCAAAGGTGTTGGATGCGTCATTGACCTTGCGGATCTTATCTAACTGGCGAGCCTGAGTAGGGCTAACTCCATTCGCGACTTGTTTACGCGCTTGCTCGCATTTCTCGCGAGCTTCGGCAAGTTTAACCGTCGGGTACTCACCAAGCGCAAACATGCTGGATTTACCGTTAAGTTTAAACCGATAGCGCCACGCCTTTTTGCCATTAGGTTTAACTTCAAGGTATAAGCCATTGAAATCGTTGAGACGATAAAGCTTTTCTTTCGCTTTTGCTGTGCGGCATTGAATATCAGTGAGCATAACGATTCCTTGTATATTTATTATACCGTTATTGTACTCACTAAAAATAAAGATGAAAGTTTGATGTACTCACCTGCGTACTCATTTTTGACTGCGCTTCTACGAAATCATTTGAGACGTTATGAAATGTAAAATCCACGCAATTGCGTGGATTTAATGGTTTTTTGTGAAAATCATGAGATTCAATGAAGCCTCATGAGACAACACATTTTATTTAGACGTTAAACAGGAAGTTCATCACATCGCCATCTTTCACGATGTACTCTTTACCTTCTGAACGCATCTTGCCGGCTTCTTTCGCACCTTGCTCGCCCTTGTAGGCGATAAAGTCTTCAAACGCGATGGTCTGGGCGCGGATAAAGCCTTTCTCGAAGTCGGTGTGGATTTTACCGGCGGCCTGTGGAGCCGTCGCGCCAACCGGGATGGTCCAGGCACGTACTTCTTTCACGCCAGCGGTGAAGTAGGTCTGCAGGTTCAGCAGGGAGTAACCGGCGCGGATAACGCGGTTCAGGCCTGGCTCTTCCAGTCCCAGCTCTGCCATGAACTCGTCACGGTCTTCATCTTCCAGCTCGGCGATATCCGACTCAACAGCGGCGCACACGGGCACCACAACTGAACCTTCCGCTTCGGCGATAGCGCGCACCTGATCCAGGTACGGGTTGTTCTCGAAACCATCTTCATTGACGTTAGCAATATACATAGTGGGTTTCAGGG
>Ga0265798_10001815_pt1 | contig 32373 bp, 28 predicted proteins | sample P3T30metagenome_FD_192430 | JGI IMG/M metagenome (GOLD analysis project Ga0265798, IMG submission 192430) | Plant litter microbial communities from East Loma Ridge, Irvine, California - P3 T30 | ecosystem: Environmental > Terrestrial > Plant litter > Unclassified | place: USA: California... | reverse complement strand
AACTGCTGCATGTGGTAGTCGAAGATCTGGTCGGCGTCGTGCAGCGCGGTGCGGTAGGCGATCGAGGCCTGGGCCACCGCCGCGATGGTGATCGCCGCCAGCAGATACCACAGGAGGCGGCCGCGCAGCGAGTGCGTGACCGGTCGCTTGAACTTCATGCCTTGGGGACCATGTAGCCGACGCCGCGCACGTTCTGGATCACGTCGCTGCCGAGCTTCTTGCGCAGGCCGTGGATGTAGACCTCGACCGCATTGCTGGAGACTTCGTCGCGCCAGCTGTACAGCTTTTCTTCCAGCTGGGCGCGCGACAGCACGGCGCCGGGACGCGCCACCAGCGCTTCCAGCACCGCCCACTCGCGCGCCGACAGCGCCACCGGCGCGCCGTCGACCAGGGTTTCGCGGGTAGCGGGATTGATGGTGATGTTCTTGTACTCGAAGATCGGCTCGCCGCGTCCGGCGGCGCGCCGCAGCAGCGCGCGGATGCGCGCCAGCAGCTCGTCGAGATCGTAGGGTTTGAGCACGTAGTCATCGGCGCCGGCATCCAGCCCGGCGATGCGCTGGGCTACCGAGTCGCGCGCGGTGGCGACCAGCACCGGCGTGCGGTCCTTACGGGAGCGCATCGAACGCAGCACGTCGAGGCCATCCTTGCGCGGCAGGCCCAGGTCGAGCAGCACCAGGTCGTAGTTCTGGTTCTGCATCAGGGCCGTGTCGGCCATCTCGCCGTCCTTGACCCAATCAACGGCGTAGTGCTCGGCCCTGAGCAGGTCGAGCACCACTTCGCCGATCATCGTATCGTCTTCCACCAGCAACAGCCGCATCAAATCCCCCGATTCTCAGAAAACCATGCGGATAGAAGAATCTTTCGAGCTTTCAGTGTACTAAGGGGAGCTTAAACTCCCCTTAAATATACCCTTAGGCCATCCTTAACCCGCTTCTCAGCCAATCCGCACGGGGATGAAGATTCTCTCATCGCCACGCTGGATCAGCAAGGCAACCGACTTGCTGGACTTGCCGACCAGGTCGCGCACCTGCTCGACGCTGTTGACCGGCTTGCCGTTCACCGACAGCAGCACGTCGCCCGGCTGGATACCGACCTCCCGGGCCGGGCCGCCCGAGTCCTCGACCAGCAGGCCGCTGGCGATGCCGGACTGGCGGCGCTCCATCGGGTCCAGCGGACGCAGGGCCAGGCCCAGCTTGGCGCCCTTGTCGCTGCTGGCCAGGTTGTCGCGGGCGGTGCGTTCCGGCTTGTCGTTGGCGTTCGCCAGCGTCGCGTTCAGCTGGATGGTCTTGCCGTCGCGCCAGACGTCGAGCGCCACGCGGTCGCCCGGCTTGGCGATCGAGACGATGGCGCTGAGGTCGCCGCCGGAGACGATCGGCTGGCCGTTGACCTTGCGGATCACGTCGCCCGACTTGAGCCCGGCCTTGTCGGCGGCGCTGCCGCGATCGACGCTCCGCACCAGCGCGCCATCCGGCGAGTCCAGCTTGAACGAATCGGCGAAGTCCTGGTCGACGTCCTGCAGGCCGATGCCCAGCTTGGCGTGCTGCACCTTGCCGGTGGCGACGATCTGGTCCTTGATGCGCACCGCGACGTCGATCGGAATCGCGAACGAGAGGCCCTGGTAGCCACCGGTCTGGCTGTAGATCTGCGAGTTGATGCCGACCACTTCGCCGCGCGTGTTGAACAGCGGGCCGCCCGAGTTACCCGGGTTGACCGCGACGTCGGTCTGGATGAACTGCACGCCGTTGGTGTCGATGTTGCGGCCTTTCGCGCTCACCACGCCGGCGGTCACGCTGGACTCCAGGCCGTAGGGCGAACCGATCGCCAGCACCCACTCGCCCACCTGCAGGCTGCGGCTGTTACCGACCGGCACCACCGGCAGGTTCTTGGCGTCGATCTTCAGGACGGCGACGTCGGTCTTCGGGTCCGAGCCCAGGACTTTCGCGCGGTATTCGCGGCGGTCCTGCAGCTTGACCGTGACTTCGTCGGCATCGCGCACCACGTGCGCATTGGTGAGGATGACGCCGTCCGGGCTCACGATGAAGCCCGATCCGGCGCCGTAAACGCGTTCCGCTCCGCCCCCGTTGCCGCGCGGTTGCTGCGGCTGCTGGAAGCGGCGGAAGAATTCGAAGAAAGGATCGTCTTCGTCGAACTGCGGCATCTGCTGACGCTGGGCCACCCTGGTGCTGCCGACGACGCGCACGTTGACCACGGCCGGACCGTTGTGCGAGACGATCTTGGTAAAGTCGGGCAGGCCTACCCCGGCCGGATTGCCTGCCACGGGCGCCGCTGCCGCCGGCACCGGGACGCCGGTGGCCGCTGCGGGTGCCTGCGCCGCTACTGCCGCGGCTTCGGCGGCGGCAGTGGCGTTGTTATGATTGACTGCGACTGCGCCAACCGCTCCGCCAATGACACCGGCCGCGCACAGGGCCAGGGTGAGACGCTTTGCAGACATGGCAGTTTCGTTTTGCATGTACGTGCTCCTAGATTGGGAAAAGTGGTTTTTGGAGACTGCTTTTTTGATGTGACTAGTTTCTCGCAACAGCCTTAAATCACTCTTAAGGACGAGCTTAGAAGCAGCTTAAGCCGTAGGGTGGGCACACTGTGCCCACGGACGTAAAAAAAGGCGCCTAGGCGCCTTTTATTCGTGGGCTCGGAGAGCCCACCCTACTTCATTATGCAGCTTGCTGTTGCGGTTGCTCCAGCACTTGCACGTTGTCGGTGTTGCCGTTGGCATCAGCGATCGCGATCTTGCGCGGCTTCAGGGCCTCGGGCACTTCGCGCACCAGTTCGATGGTCAGGATGCCGTTGTCGAAGCCGGCGCTGACGACCTTCACGTGGTTGGCCAGCTGGAAGCGCTGCTCGAAATCGCGCTGGGCGATACCGCGGTGCAGGTAGTGGCGCTGGACTTCGTCCTTCTGCTTGCGGCCGGTGACGTGCAGGGTATCGCGTTCGGAGACGATCTCGATCTCGTTGCGGCTGAAGCCGGCGAGCGCCATCACGATGCGGTATTTGTCTTCGCTGACCAGTTCGACGTTGTACGGCGGGTAGCTCGGCGCTGCTTCAGCGCGCTGTTCGAGCATATTCACCAGACGGTCGAAGCCGATGGCGGAACGATACAGGGGAGTCAGGTCAAAAGTACGCATGATTAAAATATCCTTTTAAGGTTAAGCGATAAGTTTCCGGACCTCATCGTGAGCATCCGTTGGGACCAATCTAATGCCCCATGCATCGGTTTTCAAGGCATACGAAATATCGTTTTTACGCTATTTATGCAAATTTTATTTGCATCGATTCTGGCTGACATCACCGCCTCACCAGCGGTGCTACACTCGGCCATTTGTTGCAAATTTGATTCACCTACGACCGCTTTCTCAGCCATGACCGCACACCTCTCGCATCGCCGTTTCAAGACGCTGGCCACCCGCTCCGCCACTGCCGTTGCCCTCGCGCTGACGCTGGCCTTCCCGGCCCGCGCCGACGCTCAGTTGACCGTCCCGGCCCCCGTCGACCAGCCCTATCCCGGCACCATCGTCCTGAACGTCGATGCGACCAACCTGTCGCAGCAGATCTTCCAGATGCGCATGAGCATGCCGGTCAAGCCGGGTCCGCTGACCCTGCTGTATCCGCAGTGGCTGCCGGCCAACCACGGCCCGAACGGCCCGATCACCCAGCTGGCCGGCCTGAAGTTCACGGCCAACGGCAAGCCGGTCGAATGGACCCGCGATCCGGTGCAGGTGTTCGCCTTCCACCTGAACGTGCCCGAAGGTGCGACCGTGCTCGAAGCCGAGTACCAGTACCTGTCGCCGCTCGATACCTCGCAGGGCCGCATCACCATGACCGACGAGATCCTCGGCGTGCAGTGGGTGTCGATGACGCTGTACCCGGCCGGCTACGTGGCGCGCGGCATCACCGTGCAGCCGAACCTGAAGCTGCCCAAAGGCTGGCAGTACGCCACCGCGCTGGAAACCGCGGAGCGCCAGGGCGACGAAGTCCACTTCAAGCCGCACGACCTGGAAACCCTGATCGACTCGCCGCTGTTCGCCGGCCACTACTACAAGCAGTTCGACCTCGACCCGGGCGCCAGGGTGCCGGTGCGCCTGAACGTCTTCGCCGATTCGCCGGAAAGCCTGGAAGCCAAGCCGGAACAGATCGAAGCCCACCGCAAGCTGGTCAAGCAGGCCTACAAGCTGTTCAACTCGCACCACTACAATCACTACGACTTCCTGCTCGCGCTGTCCGACGAATTCGGCGGCATCGGCCGCGAACACCACCAGTCCAGCGAGAACGGCGTCAAGCCGGGTTACTTTACCGAGTGGGCCAAGGGCGAAGCCGGGCGCGACCTGCTGCCGCACGAGTACACCCACTCGTGGGACGGCAAGTTCCGCCGTCCGGCCGGCCAGAACGTCCCCAACTTCAACACCCCGCTGCAGAACGAACTGCTGTGGGTGTATGAAGGCCAGACCCAGTACTGGGGCAGCGTGCTGGGCGCGCGTTCCGGCCTGGTGTCGATGGCGGGCGCGCGCGATGCGCTGGCCGCCACCGCGGCACGCTACGACAGCGTCGCCGGCCGCAGCTGGCGCGCGATGCAGGACACGGTCAACGACCCGATCATGAACGCCCGCCGTCCGCTCGGCTGGGCCAACTGGCAGCGCAGCGAAGACTACTATTCGGAAGGCCAGCTGATCTGGCTGGACGTCGACACCCTGATCCGCGAAAAGACCGGCGACAAGAAGTCGCTGGACGACTTCGCGAAGGCCTTCTACAGCGTCAACGACGGCAGCTTCCTGCCTGCCTTCTACACCTTCGACGACGTGGTCGCGACCCTGAATAAAGTGGTGCCGCACGACTGGGCGACTTTCCTGCGCACCCGCGTGGACGGCCACGGTCCTGGCGCGCCGCTGGACGGCCTGGCGCGCGCCGGCTGGAAGCTGGTCTACACCGACACCCCGACCGACTACATCAAGGGCGCGGACGACCGCAACAAGGTGGCCGACCTGAGCTACTCGGTGGGCTTCACGGTCAGCTCGGAGGGCAACATCCGCAACATCATCTGGGACGGTCCGGGCTTCCGCGCCGGCCTGGCCGCCAACAGCAGCATCGTCGCCGTCAACAACCGCGTCTTCAAGCCAGACGTGCTGAAGGCCGCGATCAAGGCGGCCAAGGACGGCAAGGAGCCGATCCAGCTGCTGGTCAAGAAGGGCAATGTGCTGCGCACGATCGCGCTCGACTACCACGGCGGCCTGCGCTACCCGCGCCTGGAGCGCATCCCGGGCACCAAAGACCGCCTGGAGGGGATCTATTCCGCATTGAAGTGAACGTGACGGGGGACAGGAGACAGACATGGACATGATGCCGATTCTGCCGGAAACCGAGGTTGAAGCGACGGCGGCCCTGCACCTGGGGCGACTGCTGTTCGTGTTCGGCCGGATGGACCTGAACCTGGGCCAGGCCATGCTGAAGGCTTGTCCGGCGGAGGACGTCGCGCGCGAGATCGTCCGGATCGAGCGCCTGTCCTTCGACGACAAGCTGCGCGAGTACGAAGCCCTGGTCCTGGCGCGCAACGCGGACGATGCGCAGCTGCTGGCGCGCTGGCAGCGCTGGTTCGCGGCGGCGCGCGGGCTGCAGCGGCTGCGCAAGGCCTTCGCGCACGGGCGCTGGGGCTTCCAGAACATGCAGCAGCAGGTCGTCCATGTCACCACCCTGCCGGGCAGCCCGAACCAGGACGAGGTGCGCTATACCCTCACCGGGTTCGCGGCGCGGGTCGCGGAGGCCGAGGATATCGCCGAGGAGTTCTTCGCCCTGACGCGGCCGGTGCGCTGATGCATGTCATCGAACTGTCATGGAGAAGCCGTAAGCTGATGCTGCCGACAAAACCATAACAAGACAGGGGACTGCAAATGAACTGGATCAGCAGGAAAATCGACGACACGCGCGCACGCCGCCATGTGCGCGCATCCTTCTACCGCCCCATGCTCCAGGACCTGCCGCAAGGTCTCGAAAGCAGCTGGCGACAGAGCGCACCGCAAGAGTACCCAGGCATCCGCACGGATGCCTTTTTTTTCGCCTGCGCGGCCGAGGGTCTGCTGCGCTTCTTCGACGCGGCTGGCAGGAGCAGCACGCCCTGCGCCCTGCCCTCGGAAGCGGCGGATTCGGTCTGGCATGCCTGGCTGCGATATGACCCGATCGGCCTGGAGCGCTTCTGCCGCAAGCACTTCGGCCGGGTCATTCCGCACGTCGAGCGCGCCGGACTCGGCGCGGGTGCGCTGGGCAGCACGCTGATGACCGGCCGCAGCCTGGAGGGCATCGCGCCGCTCGGGCCACGCCTGCCGCAGCTGTTCGGGCTCGACGCGCGCCTGCGCATGGCGCGCGGCCACGGCTACTGGAACCGCGGCGACGAGATCGTCTACGCCAGGCTGGATGCGCGCGGCCTGTGCCCGCAGAAGGCCATGGCGCATCCGGAACTGGCGACCAGCGCCCTGCTCGCGGCCGGCCTGGTCGATGCGGACATGGTGCTGGACCATATGCGGCGGCGGGAGGCGGCGCTGGCCGCCGCTGCGTCCTGGGATGGCGGCAGCGGCCTGGCGTTCGCATCCGATAGTGGTGCTTGTGCGGACAGCGGTGGCAGCAGTGACGCCGGCGGCAGCTGCGATGGTGGCGGCAGCAGTTGCGGCAGTTCGTGCGGCAGCAGTTGCGGCGGGGGCGGCGGCGACTAAGCCTGCATGATGGCCGCCAGCTCGGCGGCGATCTGCTGCGCCAGCAGATGGATGTGGTAGCCGTCGACGAAGCCGTGGTGGGCCTGCACCGAGAACGGCAGCTGCAGGCCGCCATCGGGACCGTCGCGGAATTTGCCCCAGGCCAGAGACGGGATGTCCGGCGTGGCCAGCAATGCCATCGGGTGCTGGATCGACGTGAAATCCAGCCAGGGCATGCAGGTCACGAACACCTGGTCCTTGGCTTCGCGCGGCGACATGTCCGCGTACTTGCGGTTCAGCTCCAGCATGCTGCCCGCTTCTTCGCGTGCCGCCTGGCCGTTGGCGACGAAGGTGCGCACGTCGTCCGACCAGTCGAACTGGGCGAAATTCAGGTCGAAATGCTGGTTCACCACCGTGAAGGACGGATGCAGGCGCTCGATGCGGATCACCTCCCCTTCGAACACGCGGTAGCGGAAGTTCTCGATCTTCAGGATCGAGCGCAGCACGGCGCACAGGAGGACGTGGAAAGGCGCCAGCCCCTGTTCCCTGCACCAGGGCCGGAAGTCCGGCAGGTCCATGCGGAAGCACAGGTTCACCGCCGGGCTTTCCATGCTGTCGAAAAGGTCGAAGCGGTCGCGCCGCCGTTCAAAATTCTGCATACGGTTTGTTCAGTTGATGTAGCGGGCGCTCCAGGCCGCGATCACGCTCGCCACATAGGCCGCGTCCTCCCTGCCCGTCACCAGGTGGTCGATGCCGTCCAGGGAAACAAAGCTCTTCGGATGCTGGGCGATGCCGAAGATGCGGCCAGCGTTCTCGACGTCGACGGTGCCGTCCTGCGGCGCGTGCATCACCATCAGCGCGCGGCCCAGGCTGGCGATGCGTTCGTGCAGCTGGTGCTTGGTGGCGTCCTCGACGAAGTGCTGGCGGATGTCGAACTCGCGCCCGGCCAGCTTCACGCGCGCTTCGCCCAGCTGCTCGATGGTGTCGAGGTGCTCGGACAGCAGCTTGTCGACCACGTAGTGCGGATCGCTGGGCGAGGCGATCGTCACCACTGCCTTCGATTCGGGGATGCGGTGGCTTGCGGCCAGCACCGCGGTGCCGCCCAGGCTGTGGCCGATCAGGAGCTTCGGCGCGGCGAAGCGGCCGCGCAGGAAGTCGGCGGCGGCGACCAGGTCTTCCACGTTCGACGAAAAATTGGTGTCGGCGAACTTGCCTGCGCTGTTGCCGAGGCCGGCGAAATCGAAGCGCAGCACGGCCACGCCGAGGTCGGCCAGGCCCTGCGAAATGCGGGTCGCGGCCAGCACGTCCTTGCTGCAGGTGAAGCAGTGGGCGAACAGGCCGTAGGCGCGCGGGGTGCCGTCGGGGGCGTCGAGCTTGGCCGAGATCTTGCCGTGCGGCCCCTGGAAATCCATGCGTTCGGTAATCATGGGCGCCACTGTGCACCGGATCGGCCGCGCATGCAAGTCGGCGGCGCGCGCTATACTCATGAGCCCATCCCCTGCAAAGGAAGCGCGCCATGTCTTCATCCAGCGAGTCGACGAATCCGCAGCAAGTCATCGGCCTGATCGGCGGCATGAGCTGGAAAAGCTCGGCCGAATACTACCGCCTGATCAACGAAGACGTGCGCACGCGCCTCGGCGGCCTGCACTCGGCGCGCTGCCTGATGTGGTCCTTCGACTTCGCCGACATCGAAGTCCTGCAGCGTACCGACCGCTGGGATGAGGCGGCCGCGCTGATGGTCGACGCGGCGCAGCGGCTGGAACGGGGCGGCGCCGACTTTCTCGTCATCGCCACCAACACCATGCACATCGCCGCGCCGCAGGTGCAGGCCGCGACCAGCCTGCCGCTGCTGCACATCGCCGATCCGACCGCCGAGCGCATCAAGGCGGCCGGACTGCGCAAGGTCGGTCTGCTGGGCACCGCCTTCACGATGGAGCAGGATTTCTACAAGGGCCGCCTGACGCGCGAGCATGGGCTCGAGGTGCTGGTGCCGGAGGCGGCCGACCGGGCCACGGTGCACCGCGTCGTCTACGAAGAGCTGGTGCAGGGCAAGATCGTCGACGCTTCCCGTGAAGCCTACCGGAAGGTGATCGCCGGCCTGGTGGCGCGCGGCGCCGAAGCCATCATCCTCGGCTGCACCGAGATCATGCTGCTGGTCGGACCGGAAGACAGCCCAGTGCCGCTGTACGACACGACCGGCCTGCATGCCGAGGCGGCGGTGGCGCGTTCGCTGGGCATCGCCATTTGACAGCCAACCTACCAGTTGGTAGGATGACGCCATGAACAAATCCTCCACCACGTCCGACGACATCCTGGCATGCGCACGCTCGCTGATCGTCACCGGCGGCTATAACGGTTTCAGTTATGCCGACATCGCGGACGTGGTCGGCATCCGCAAGGCCAGCATCCACCACCATTTCCCCAGCAAGGCGGAACTGGTGCGCACGCTGGTCGGCCGCTACCGCGAAGCCGCCGAGGAAGGCATCGCCAACCTGGAGCAGGGCGTGGCCGGCCCGCTCGAACAGCTGCGCGCCTATATCGGCTACTGGAAAGCCTGCATCGGCGATGCCAGTGCGCCTTTCTGCGTGTGCGCGATGCTGGCCAGCGAGCTGCCGATCCTGCCGGAGGAAGTCGCGCTCGAGATCCGCGCGTATTTCCGCTACCTGGCGGGCTGGCTGACTGCCGTGCTGGAACGCGGCGTGCAGCAGAAGACGATGGCGCTGGCCCATGCGCCTGCGGTCGAGGCGGAGATCTTCATGGCGACGGTGCATGGTGCGATGCTGTCCGCGCGCGCCTATGGCGACACGGAGATGTTCGGCAACATCATGGATCCGCTGCTGGAGCGCATGGCCACGAAATAGTAAGGGCAGCATCGGGCGCCGGCCTGCGCATTTTTTTTGCCCGCATTACCTACCAACTAGTAGATAGTCAAATCATCGTAAAGGATACCGACATGAAGCTCTCCTCCACCGCCATCGACCACGCCGCCCAGGAACGCTGGCTGAAGACCTATTATTTCACCCGTGCCGCGTTCTCGATCGCCTGGATCGCCGCCGCCCTGAACGCAGTGCGCCATGGCTGGGCCATTGCGGGCCTCCTGCTGGTCTGCTATCCGGCCTGGGATGCGCTGGCCAACCTGGTCGACGGCCGGCGCAGCGGCGGCCTTGCCAGGAACCGGAGCCAGGCCTTCAACGTCGTCGTCAGCCTGGCGGTAGCGGCCGCGGTGGCGGTGGCGCTGCCCGACATGCATCGGGTGCTCGCCGTGTTCGGCGCCTGGGCCATCCTGGCGGGCCTGCTGCAGCTCGGTGCGGCGCTGCAGCGCTGGAAGACCACCGGCGCGCAGTGGGCGATGATCCTGAGCGGGGCCCAGTCGGCGCTGGCAGGCGCCTTCTTCATTTTCCAGGCCGGGCAAGCGGCAATGCCGTCGATCGCCAGCGTCACCGGTTATGCCGGCTTCGGCGCCTTCTACTTCCTGGTGTCGGCGCTGTGGCTGAGCGTGGGCGCCTTGCGGCGCAGGCACGCGTAAAATGCGGGCAATGGATACTACCTGTCTGCCGATCGGCACCCCTCTCACCCGCGACTTCATCCACGGCGCGGTGGACATCGAACGGATGCCGACGGGACTGTTGCCGCACCGGCTGCCTGCCTGGGCCCGCGCCCAGTGCCCGGATGCGCAGCTGGCGATGGCGGAATCGCAGCCGTCCGGCGTGCGCCTGGTGTTCCAGACCGCGGCCACCGCGGTGGAACTGGACGTGCTCGCGACCAAGCGCGTCTACGGCGCCCTGGGTCCGCGTCCGGATGGCATCTACGACCTGTTCATCGACGGCAAGCTGGCGCAGCAGCGCAGCGTGCAAGGCGGCCGGGTCCAGCACATCGACATGGCGACCGGCGCGGCGAGCGTCATCGAAGGCGAGGTGCAAGCCCTGCGCTTCGGCGGCCTGCCGCCCGGCCAGAAGACGATCGAGATCTGGCTGCCGCACGACGAAGTGACCGAGCTCGTGTCCCTGCGTTCCGACGCGGCGCTGTTTCCGGTCAAGGTCGTGGGCAAGCCGCGCTGGGTGCACCACGGCAGTTCGATCAGCCAGGGGTCGAATACCACGCATCCCTCGGGCACCTGGCCGGCGGTGACTGCCGCCCGCGCCGGGCTCGATCTGCTGAACCTCGGCTACAGCGGCAACGCCCTGCTCGATCCTTTCGTCGCCCGCACCATCCGCGACCTGCCGGCGGACCTCATCAGCGTCAAGATCGGGATCAACCTGGTCAACAAGGACCTGATGCGCCTGCGCGCCTTCGGCCCGGCCATGCACGGCTTGCTCGATACGATCCGCGAGGGGCACCCAGGCACGCCGCTGCTGGTCGTCTCGCCCATCTTCTGCCCCATCCACGAGACGATGCCGGGGCCCTCGGTGGTCGACCTGGATGCGCTTGCGGAAGGGCGTCTGCTGTTCCGGTCCGGCGGCAGTGCCGACGAGGCCCGGCAGGGCAAGCTGACGCTCGGCGCGATCCGGGATGAACTGCGCAAGATCGTCGGGCAGCGCCGCGCAGGCGGCGACGCGCATCTGCGCTATGTGGACGGGCTCGACCTCTACGGACCGAACGACAACCTGCGGCTGCCGCTGCCGGACGAACTGCATCCGGACGCGGCCAGCCACCGGCTGATCGGCGAGCGCTTTGCGGGGCTGCTGCGCTGAGCGCCGGCTTCAGCCGAACAGGCCGTGCAGATACCAGCGCGGCTCCTCCTCGTCCGCGCCGATGCGCTCCCGGTACACCCAGTACAGCGCGTGGTCCTGCCCCTCGGCGATGAAGTAGTCGCGCGTTTCCGGCCCGTTCCACCAGCCGGCCTCGATCCGTTCCGGGTTCGAGGCCATGCGCAGCGGCGAGCCGTAGAAGGGCCGGTGCTCGCGCATCAGGAGCGCGATCGGCTTGGCCAGCAGCCAGGTCGGACGCGGCAGGCTCATCACGTCGGGCGGCATCTGCGCATTGCGCGCCCGGTCGCTGATCTTCTGCTGCACCGGCACCCACATGTTGGCCTGCTCCGGCCGGTAATCGGCCATCGGCAGGGCCTGCAGCACGTTCTCCGGGCCCAGGCGCGCCACCAGCAGCTCCAGCATGCGCATGCGGTCTTCCTCGCTGCCGCCCGGTTCCGGGAACAGCGACTCGCTCGAAGGCGCCATTGCCTGCAGCTTTTTCGCTTCCAGGCCCAGGCCGATCACCGGGGCGTCCAGCACCAGCTTGGCCAGGCGCTCCTTCAGCAGGCGCACCAGGTGCTCGTCGCGCCAGGCCGGTTCGGCCAGCGCCACCTCGACGCAGGTCGGCGGGCGCGCTTCGCGGCCCCGCTCGTGCTCGAGCCTGAGCACGATGCGCTCGACCGCCAGCTGGCGCACACACAGCCAGCCGGTGAGCTGCAGCAGCAGGCGCCGCGCGCCCGCCAATAACAGTTCAGCGTCGTCGATGCGGTCGAACAGTTCGAGGCGCGCGCTGAAAGTCTCGGGCGCGGCGATCCATTCGTATAGTTCCGGACTCAGGCCGTAGGCGGCGTCGAGCAGGTCGAGCAGTGCGCGGCCGCAGCGCCGCTGCAGGCCGGGACGCGGCAGGCGCCGCAGCTCGCCCAGGCTGGCGCAACCGATGCCCTCGAACCAGGCCGCGTAAGCGCGCGCCGGCGGCGCCAGCAGCACGTCCAGCAGGTCGAGACGGCGCACCAGCGAGGGCATCTTGACGGTACGCCGGCCGGACCTGCCACCGTCCCTGGCGCGCGCCAGCAGCCAGGCGCCGCGCGCGGTCGGGGCGCAGCCCAGCGACACCGTGAAGCCCAGCGCCTGCACGTTCGCGCGCACGCGCCGGCACAGGGCCAGCACGCCGCCGAACAGGCGCAGGCTGGCGCCGACGTCCATCAGCAGCGTGCCCTCCTCGGCTTCGGCCACCTGCGGCGTGTACTGCAGCATCGCCATCGCCACCGCGGTCAGGGCCTCGGCCTCGCGCGGCGGCGAGCGCTCGTGGACCTGGGCCTCGGGCATCAGCATCAGCACGCCGCCGCGGCGCATGCCGGGCTGCACGCCGGCGCCGCGCGCCGCGGGCGACACCGCCAGCACGCGTTCCTGCTCGAGCACGACGCTGCCGGCGTCAGTGCACCAGCTGGGACTGAAGACTTCCAGCGGGAGCCGGGGCAGTGACAGGCCGATCCACAGGCGCATGGCGGGGAATGTGCGTTTGAATGAGGTTGGAAGAAAGCGGCAGGAACAGCGGCGCATCGCGCTGCGGCCCCCGGCGCTTGACGAAGTCGATCTCGATGCCGCCGGCCTGGGGCCGCAGCGCCAGGCGCAGCGGCGCGGGCGAAGCGTCCTGCCCGGCCGCCAGCGGCCGCATCATGAAGAACAGGGTCTCGCCGCCCTGCGCGGCCAGGTGCAGGCGGCGCAGGCTGTCGCTGCGGACCTGGTTCTGCCAGAACAGGATGGCGCCGCAACTGCCGCTGCGCAGTACCTGTTCGGCCGCCCACAGCGCGTCCGCCGTGCGGCCGGCGCGTAGCCAGATCAGCTGCGAAGGCGGCACGCCCAGCGCGGCCATGGCCAGCGCCTGCGGTGGATGGGGCGGCTGCAGCAGCACGATGCGGCGCGCCGCCACTTCCGCCAGCGCGGGACGCAGCAGGCGCATCTCGCCGATGCCGGGCTGCTGCAGCAGCAGATCGACCAGGGCGCCGGTCGGCCAGCCGCCGCCGGGCAATTGCGCCGACAGCGCCGCGTGGCCGGTGTCGACGCAGCGGGTGGAAGAACGCGCCAGCTGCGAGGCGCGCCAGAGCGACGGATGCAATGATTCCGGCGCTGCTGGAATGGAATCTGAGCAGTTGTTCATACATGATGCGAAGAAATACTGTATGTTTATACAGTACTATTCTCATCAGGTTTTGGCAAGTTTTATCTTTTGTAATGCCTCAATCGTGCGCGGTGAATCAACCCTGACGAGAAAGACTATTACTTGCATTACAGGAAACTACTCTCGTACACTTACCTCTTGCTCATGCGCTCAGGCTAAGGGAATCCATGCATATCACCTTGAAACCGGTAACGATCGAGAACTTCGAAGCCCTGATGGATATGGAGCTCCCGCCAGAGCAGGCACGCTTTCTCGCCAGCAATGCCTATTCGATTGCGCAGTCACACTATTATCCCGACTGGCGAACCCGCGCGATTTACTGCGATGATGTCCCGGCCGGCTTCGCCCTCTACGATGTCACAGGCAACGGCGAGCCGGGCCACTATGCGATCTACAGGCTCATGGTCGACCATCCCCGTCAACATCAGGGGATAGGCCGCCGTGCGATGGAACTCCTCCTGTCGGAAATCCGCAGTTGTCCCGATGCCCGCCGGATCACCATCTGCTACAAGCCGGATAACACGACTGCCAGCAGGTTTTACGCATCGCTGGGTTTTGTCGAAACCGGTATCGATGAACTTGGGGAGATGGTGGCGGAGATAGTGCTGTAATTAATGAGATACCTGTTCGCCGTATGCCTGATGATTGCTGCATCCCTTTACGCCATCTGGATGCATGAGCTGGACGATTTTTACCGCCAGCAGATACCAGCCGAAGTCGAAGTCGCAGACCTCGTCTATGCCGATAGCGGCATCCGCGGCAGCTGCGGCGCCGCCATCTTCGAACTGGCACCCCGCTCGAAGGCAAGGCTCGCGTCGCTGGGCATGCGTGCGCTCACCGAAACCGGTCCCGGCAACGTGTACGGACCGGATCCAGGCATCTCCGAGTATTGGCAGGAAACGCCTTATATCTACGAGAACAATGAATCGCCCGGCGATAATTATTGGGCACTGACGCTCAGCTGCACATGGCTGGGCGCGGAAACCTACAGGAAAATCATGGACGCGCTCGGCAGGCCCGGCGCCTTCTTCAGGCGCCACAAGGAGGGCGTCACACTCGTCGTGCCGTCTGCTGACATGGTGGTGTATCTCTTCTTCGACTAAGCCATTACAGACCGCATCGATGGGCTGAGCGGCGTCCCGGCTGTAAAAGATGAAATAATGGAGCAATCGTTTTGATTGCTCCACATAATGACCACCACCATGCAAACCATCGGCCTGGTCCTGTTCGTCCTGGCCCTGCTGCACACTTTCTCCACCCATCTGTTCGAGGTGCTGGCGCACCGTAATCCACGCCATGCAGGCCTGTTCCACCTGCTGGGCGAAGTCGAGGTCGTGTTCGGCTTCTGGGCCTTCGTGCTGATGGTCTTCATGGCGCTGGTCGAAGGCCGTGCGGCAGCCATCGACTATGCCGAATCGCGCCACTACACCGAGCCGCTGTTCGTGTTCGTCGTGATGGTGGTGGCGGCTTCGCGTCCCGTGCTGGAAGCCGCGCGGGCCCTGCTGCGCACGCTGGCCCGCCTCGCGCCGATCCGCTCCGAAGTGGCCCAGGCCTGGCTGGCGCTGGCCCTGGTGCCGCTGTCCGGCTCCCTGATCACCGAACCGGCGGCGATGACCCTGGCCGCGCTGATGCTGGCGCCCACCGTGTTCCGCCAGGGCATGCCCGAATGGCTCAAGTATGGCGCGCTGGGCGTGCTGTTCGTGAACGTCTCGATCGGCGGCACCCTGACGTCCTACGCCGCGCCGCCGGTGCTGATGGTGGCCGGCACCTGGGGCTGGGACAGCGCCTACATGCTGCTGCATTTCGGCTGGCGCGCCCTGATCGCGGTGCTGTTCAACGCCACCGTCATCGTCTTCCTGCTGCGGTCGCACCTGCGCCAGATCGACGCCTCCGTCGAAGGCGAAACAGCGCCGGTGCCGCCGCTGGTGGCACTGATCCACCTGGCGTTCCTGGCGGCCGTCGTGCTGCTGGCCCACCATCCGGTGCTGTTCCTCGGCCTGTTCCTGCTGTTCCTCGGCTTTACCCAGGCCTACGAGCGCTACCAGTCGCCGCTGATCCTGAAGGAGGGCCTGCTGGTCGGCTTCTTCCTGGCCGGGCTGGTGGTGCTGGGCGGCCTGCAGCAGTGGTGGCTGCAGCCCATCGTCTCCAGCCTCGGCCCGACCGCCCTGTTCTTCGGCGCCCTCGGCCTGACGGCGGTGACGGACAACGCGGCCCTGACCTACCTCGGCTCGCTGATCACCGGCCTATCCGAGCACGAGAAATACATGCTGATGGCCGGCGCGGTGGGCGGCGGCGGCCTGACCGTGATCGCCAACGCCCCGAATCCGGCCGGCGCGGCCTTGCTGCGCCATGGCTTCGCCGACGAATCGATCGGCGCCGTCTGGCTGCTGCTGGGTGCGCTCGGTCCCACCTGTGCGGCGGCCATCATGTTCCTGATATAAGGTAATGCTGCACCCACAGGAGGGAAGATGGACAAGGATCTGCTGGTCAGCAAGACGGGCACCATCGAGCGCTGCATCAAGCGAGCCCGTGACGAGTACGAGAAGGACCCGACCACCTTCGTCGGCGACATCACGCGCCAGGACGCGGCCACGCTGAACGTGATCCGCGCCTGGGAAGCGGCGGTGGAAATGGGCGATTACGTGCTGGCCCACGCCGGCATCGGGCCGGCGCACGACGAGCGCGAAGTGATCTCGCTGCTCGCGGAAAACGGCTGGCTGGACCCCACCCTGGGCGAAGACCTCAAGCGCACCGGCGAGTTCTGCCGCGCCGAATGGGATTACCAGGCCGCGCCGCTGCCGGCCCTGGTCACCATCATCAAGCGCGGGCTCGACGATTTCGATGCGTATGCGCGCGCGCTGCTGGCCCGTGCCGCCGACACCCCGGCGCCGGCCGCCGATGCGTTCCCGGCGGGCGATCCCGCCATCTGAAGTTCGTATTTTTTGCCTAACTGGTATCATGCGCGCTTTCATGGACCGGACAACACAAGAACATGAGCCAACCGACCAACCTGCCCTCCTTCTGGAGCCGGCTTTCCCTCGCCTTCGGCGCCTTCTTCAAGACCGCCGGCGATGCCGAATTCGCCGCGCGCGTGCGCGATGACCAGATCGGCCCGATCGCCGCACCTGCGCCGGCGCCAGCCCCTGCCCCGGCACCCGCTCCGGCGCCTGCCCCCGCGCCTGCTCCGGCACCCGCACCGCTGCGCGTAGCCACGCCCGATGCCGCCCTGCAGCTGCTGTCGCTGCTGCAGCGCGAAGCGCGCCTGATCGACTTCGCCAACGAAAACATCACCGTGTACAGCGATGCCGACATCGGCGCCGCCGCGCGCGTGGTGCACGAAGGCTGCGCACGCGTGCTGCGCGAGCACTTCACGATCGAACCGGTGCGCAGCGAACTCGAAGGCGCACGCGTGACCCTGCCGGAAGGCTTCGACGCCGCCAGCGTGCGCCTGACCGGCAACGTGGTCGGCAAGGCGCCCTTCACCGGCACCCTGAGCCACCGCGGCTGGCGCGCATCGAAAGTGAGCCTGCCGCAGCTGGCCGACAAGCACGACGCCAGCATCATCGCCCCGGCGGAGGTGGAACTGTGAGCGCAAATCTCGAAACGATGAACACCGCGCGCTATGCGATCGGCATCGACCTCGGCACCACCCACAGTGCCCTGTCCTACGTCGACCTGCAGGCCAGCGACGGCGAGAAAGCCGCCCAGCAGGTGCTGCCGATTCCGCAGCTGAGCAACCCCGGCGCGGTGGAAGCGCTGCCGCTGCTGCCGTCCTTCATGTACCTGCCGCACCCGGACGAGATGGCGCCTGGCGACCTGGCCCTGCCATGGAGCGGCGGCCAGCCGGCCCCGGTGGTCGGCGAGATGGCGCGTTCGCGCGGCGCCGCCACCCCGATCCGTCTTGTCTCGTCGGCCAAGAGCTGGCTGAGCCACCCGGGCGTGGACCGCCGCGCCGCGATCCTGCCGACCGATGCGCCGGAAGAAGTCGAGCGCGTCTCGCCCCTGACGGCATCGACCCGCTACCTCGAGCACATCCGCAATGCCTGGAACGCCGCGCATCCGGAAGCGCCCTTCGACCAGCAGGCCGTGACCGTGACCATCCCCGCGTCCTTCGATCCGGGCGCACGCGAACTGACCGCCGAAGCCGCACGCAACGCCGGCTACGGCAGCCCGACCCTGCTGGAGGAGCCGCAGGCGGCCCTGTACAGCTGGATCGAAGGCAGCGGCGGCCGCTGGCGCAAGCAGGTCAAGGCCGGCGACATCGTGCTGGTGGTCGACGTCGGCGGCGGCACCAGCGACTTCTCGCTGATCGCCATCCTCGAACGCGACGGCAACCTGGAACCGCACCGCGTCGCGGTCGGCGACCATATCCTGCTGGGCGGCGACAACATGGACCTGGCGCTGGCCCACCTGGTCGCGCGCAAGCTGCAGGCCAACGGTACCCAGCTCGACGCCTGGCAGATGCGCGCCCTCACCTACGCCTGCCGCGGCGCCAAGGAACATTTGCTGGCCGATGCGAATGCCACCACGTGGCCGATCGTGGTGCCGAGCCGCGGCTCGAAGCTGATCGGCGGTTCGATCCGCACCGAGCTGACGCGCGACGAGGTCACCGCCTTCATCACCGACGGCTTCTTCCCGCGCGTGGAAGCGAGCGCACGCCCGGCCACCCGCGCACGTGCCGGCCTGACCCAGCTCGGCCTTCCCTATGCGCAGGACGCCGCGGTCACGCGCCACCTGGCCGCCTTCCTGGCCCGCCAGGCCGGCGCCACCGCGGAGCTGCAAGGCTTCAACGGACAGGTAAACCCGGACCATAGCTTCCTGCACCCGACCGCGGTGCTGTTCAACGGCGGCGTGTTCAAATCCGACATCCTGTCCCGCCGCGTGATGGACACCATCAACGACTGGCTGTACATGGAAGGCGCGGAACCGGCGCGCATGCTGGAAGGCGCGGACCTCGACCTGGCGGTGGCGCGCGGCGCGGCCTACTACGGCTACGCGCGGCGCGGCGGCGGCGTGCGCATCCGCGGCGGCACGGCGCGCTCCTACTACGTCGGCGTGGAATCGTCGATGCCGGCCATCCCCGGCATGGAACCGCCGATCACCGCCCTGTGCGTGGCGCCCTTCGGCATGGAAGAAGGCAGCGAGCTGGAACTGCCGGGTCAGGAATTTGGCCTGGTGGTGGGCGAGCCGGTGCACTTCCGCTTCTTCGGCTCGACCGTGCGCCGCCAGGACCGCATCGGCGAGGTGCTGGAGTTCTGGGGCCCGGACGAGCTGCAGGAACTGAACGAGATCCAGGCCGAGCTGCCGGCCGAGGGTCGCACGCCGGGCGACGTCGCCCAGGTCAGGCTGCACGCGCTGGCGACGGAAGCGGGCACGCTGGAGCTGATCGCCGTCTCGCGCGAAGGCCAGCGCTGGAAGGTCGAGTTCGACGTCCGCGCCAGCGACCAGCAGTAAAGCGGCCGTGGCGACATCGGCAGCGCCGGCCTGGCTGGTCGGCATCGACCTCGGCACCACCAACACGGTGCTCGCCTATGCCGCACCGGGTTCGCAGGAGGTCGAGACCTTCGCCATCGAGCAGCTGGTGGCGCCGGGCGAAGTCGCGCCCGCGCCGCTGCTGCCCTCCGCCCGCTACCACCCGGCCGCGGGCGAACTGGCGGCCGGCGCCCTGCAGTTGCCCTGGTTGTCCCAGGACCCGGCCGGCATGCCGGATGCCGTGGTCGGCCGGCTTGCGCGCCTGCTGGGTGCGGCCACGCCTGGTCGGTTAGTTGCATCTGCCAAGAGCTGGCTGTCCCACCATGGCGTCGACCGCACCGCCCCCATCCTGCCCTGGGGCGCGCCGGACGAGGTGCCGAAGATCTCGCCGCTGGCGGCCAGCGCCAGCTACCTCGCCTATCTGCGCGCGGCCTGGAATGCGCGCCACCCCGCCCAGCCGCTGGAAAACCAGGACCTGGTCCTGACCGTGCCCGCTTCCTTCGACGAAGGCGCGCGCGCCCTCACGCTGGAGGCGGCGCGTTTGGCCGGCCTGCCCTCCCTGCGCCTGCTGGAGGAGCCTCAGGCCGCCCTGTACGACTGGCTGCAGCGCCACCGCGATACCCTGCTTGAGGAACTGGCGGACTCGCGGCTGGTGCTGGTGGCCGACGTCGGCGGCGGCACCACCGACTTCAGCCTGGTCAAGGTGGAACTTGAAGACGACGCACCCAAGCTGACACGCATCGGCGTCGGCAACCACCTGATCCTCGGCGGCGACAACATGGACCTGGCGCTGGCCCACCTGGTCGAATCGCGCCTGGCCACACAAGATGGGCAAGCGACACCGGCACGCTTGTCGGCCGCCCGGCTGGCCCAGCTGACGGAGCGCTGCCGCGCGGCCAAGGAACAGCTGCTCGCGCCAGACGCGCCGGAACACGTCAACGTCACCCTGCTGGGTAGCGGCTCGCGTTTGATCGGCGCCAGCCGCACCGTCCCGCTCACGCGCGAAGACGTCGCCCGCGTCGTGCTGGATGGCTTTTTCCCGCTCAACGAGATTAGGGAAGGCGCGAAGCGCGCCCGCGCCGGCATCGTCGAATTCGGCCTGCCCTACGCCAGCGATCCGGCCATCACGCGCCACCTGGCCGACTTCCTGCGCCAGCATACGCAGGCGGCGCGCGCAGCGCTCGGCATCGGCGATGACGTCGATGTTCCGGTGCCCGACACGCTGCTGCTGAACGGCGGCGTGTTCCGCGGCGCGGCGCTGGCGCAGCGTCTGGCCGACACCCTGTCCGCGTGGCGCGGTGAAGCCATCCGCGTGCTGCACAACCGCGATCCCGACGTCGCCGTGGCGCGCGGCGCGGTCGCCTACTCGCTGGCGCGCCAGGGCCTCGCGCCTGCCATCGAAAGCGGCTCGGCGCGCAGCTACTTCCTGCTGCTCGACGATGCCCCGGCCGGCGGCGCCTTGAAAGCCGTCTGCCTGCTGCCGCGCGGCGAAAAGCCCGGCGTCGAAGTGCGCCTGCTCGATCGCAGCTTCGGCCTGCGGCTCGGACGCCCGGTACGCTTCCATTTGGTGTCGACGACCGCCGATCCGCAAGGCGCGCCGCCTACGCCTGGCCAGCTGCTCGACCTCGACCCGCTTGACGTCGTGCGCCTGCCGGCCATCGCCACCGTGCTGCGTGCCCAAACGGCGGGGACGAAGACCGAGATGCCGGTGCAGCTGGCGGCCTCGCTGTCCGAAGTCGGCACTTTGGCCGTGCATTGCGTGGCCGAAGACGGCAGCGGCCAGCGCTGGAAGCTGGAGTTTCAATTACGCGGTGCGGAAGACGAGGCGCAGGACGCCGATGCGGACAATGCCGCCCTGCCGCCCCGCCTCGATGAAGCCCTTGCCCGCATCGACCGCATCTTCGGCAGCCGCAACCAGCAGGTCGAAAGCCGCGAAGTGCGCCAGCTGCGCGGCACGCTCGAACACCTGCTCGGATCGCGCGACCACTGGGAGACGCCGCTGCTGCGCCGCCTGTTCGACGCGCTGCTGGAACGCGCCAAGGGCCGCCGGCGCTCCGCCGAACACGAACGCGTGTGGCTGAACCTGGCCGGCTGGTGCCTGCGCCCAGGCTTCGGCCATCCGCTCGACGAATGGCGCATCGAGCATCTATGGGCCCTGTTCGAGACCGGCGTTCAGTACCACAAGGACAGCCAGGTGCGCGCCGAATGGTGGACGCTGTGGCGCCGCGTGGCCGGCGGCCTGTCCACGGAAGCGCAGCTGCGCCTGCTCGATGACTTCGCCTTCAACCTGCAGGCCGAACCAGCGGACCGCGCCAAACGCCCCGTCACCCTGGTCGACGGCAGCGAGGACGACATGCTGCGCCTGGGCGCCTCGCTCGAACGCATCCCTTCCGCCTACAAGGTCGAGATCGGCGACTGGATGCTCCAGCAGATCATGACGATTCCGGCCATGCCCAAACCCGATCCCAGGACCGCCGCCACCTACGCACGCTATCTGTGGGCCCTGGCCCGGGTCGGCGCGCGCCAGTCGCTGCAATCCAGCGCCCACGAGGTCGCGACCATCGAAGCCGCCGAGCGCTGGCTGGAGAACCTGCTGCAACTGGACTGGCGTCGCATCGAGCCGGCCGGCTTTGCCGCCGCCCACATCGCGCGCAAGACCGGCGACCGCTCGCGCGACATTGGCGAGCTGCTGCGCCAGCAGGTGCTGCACAAGCTGGCCGCCGCCGGCGCGCCCGCGACCTGGGCGGCGATGGTGCGCGAAGTGGTCGAGCTGGACCAGGCCAGCACCACGCGCATGTTCGGGGATGCGCTGCCGCCGGGCCTGAAGCTCTTGCGCTAAGGGTCGTGACATTGGCCACCTCGGCCGGAAAACGAAAGCGCTGAGAACCTATCAACGCGATTACCTTGACAAAGTTATCGCAGCATTCAATGACGCCATTGTTTACCGCGGCTGGTCTTTGGCGTGTCCGAAAGATCAGTGCTTGTCCGGCGCCGGCCTGCCGCCGCGACGGCCTGCCCGCACCCGCCGCCACACGAAATAGCCGGCGATGCCCGCCAGGGCGAAGGGAATCGTCGAGGCGACGAAGGTGATCAGCATGGCCACGCCATGCAGGAGGTCGTCGCCGAAATCTTCCACGGCCTGTTTGACCTTGTCGCCCTGCCCCGCCATCGCGCGCTCGTGCATGACCACGGTCAGCAGCTCCGTATCCACCCGCCTGCGCAGCTGCGCCTGTGACGTGGCCGCCTTCTCGATCTGGCTCTGCACCTCGGCGAGCTCGCGATGCAGCTTGATCAGCGCTTCCGCATCGAGCGCACGCTGGCGGGCCAGCGTCTGCAACTGGTCACGATAACCGGTCAGCATGGCCATCTTGCGTTCGCCGTCCTGTACAGGTTCGGCCAGGTCCTCGCCTCTGCTCGACTGCGACACGACCTTGCCTTGCCCATCCAGCGTGCGCAGGACTTTGTTGACGCCTTCGGGAACGACGCGCATCCGGACCGTGGCGCCGGCCATCGCACCGCCGCGGATGCTCGCCTCCAGCAGTGTGCAGCCGCGCGCCGGCAGCGCCGCGCAAGCCTGCTGCACGGCGTCCGAAACCTGCTGCATACGCGCAGCCGGCACCTCCAGCTCGATGTCGTGTTCGTAGGCGACCCAGGCAGCGCGCTTGTGCTCGACGCTTGTTTCGGCCAAGGCCGGCGCATTCTGCGTTCCTTCCCGTTTGCCGGAACAACCCAGCAACACAGCGGCAAGGACCAGCAGGTATAGCCATCGGTGCATTGCGTTTCCTTTGTTTTTTAACCGGCTTATCAGACTAACACGAGAATCGGCTACGGCCACTGAGTGCGATCCGCAATAACTTCTTGTCAATGGCAATTTACAATGCTAACTTGTAGCAACGATGCCAATCATATCATCCCAATAAAATTGCCAGGACACCCGTGAAACGCGCACTCACCCATCCATCGATGCACATGAACGCACTTGCCGCAGCGGTCGCGGCCGCCTTGTCCATGACCTTGGCGGCCGCTCCAGCGAATGCCCAGCAATCCGCGATCGGCAAGGATGCAAAGGCCGACAAGACGCAGCAGGTGGAAGTGCGCGGCTCGCTCGAGGCCTACGATCCGCGCCGCGACGACACGGCCAGCAAGATCGTGGTCAACCGCGACGAGATCGTCAAGTATGGCGACACCAACCTGCTCGACGTGCTCAAGCGCGTGCCTGGCGTGACGGTGAGCGGCAGCGGCGGGCGCGGCAGCGAAGTGCGCATGCGCGGCCTGGGCGCCGGCTACACGCAGATCCTGCTCAACGGCGATAAAACCCCGCCCGGCTTCACCCTCGATTCGCTGGCCCCGGACCTGATCGAGCGCATCGAGGTGCTGCGCGCCGCCAGCGCCGAATACTCGACCCAGTCGATTGCCGGCACCATCAACATCGTGCTGAAGAAGACGGTCAAGGCCGGACAGCGCGAGCTGAAGCTCGGCTATTCGCACGCCCGCGACTTCAAGGGACCGAACGCCAACCTGCAACTGGCCGACAAGGCGGGCCGGCTGGCCTGGTCGGTCACGGCCAGTGCCAGGCACGAGCATTTTTCGCGCACGGTGCACAACGTCGAGGAGCATGCCGATGCATCCGGCATCGAAGACGGCCTGCGCCTGGGACGCCTGCCCGAGAGCGGGCGCATCACGATGCTCAACCTGAACCCGCGCCTGATCTGGACCCTCGAAAACGGCGACGCGCTGGTCTTCCAGACCCTCGCCAACTTCAACCATTTCGAGAACGGTATCCACACGCTGGTCGATACGGAACTGGGCCCGCCGCCGCCCTATCCGGACCTGGTCCAGACCATGAGCAGCATCCAGAGGCTGCTGCGCCAGGAAGTCAACTGGACGCACAAGTATGCGTCCGGCGCAAAGCTCGACGCCAAGGTGGCCGCGACCGCCGGCAACAACCCTCTCTCGACGTATCGCACTGCCGACGGTACGGGTGCGAATGCGCTGCATGAGCTGGTCCTGTCGCACAACAGCGTGCACGGCCTGAGCACGACCGGCAAGTTCACCAGCGCCAGCCGGGAAGGCCATGCGCTCGCCTTCGGCTGGGACGGCGGCGAGCTGACCTCACCCGACTCGCGCCGCGTTCGCGACTCCCGCCAGCCCGACATGGTGCCGCCGGGCGGCGACGAGTCCTACACCGCCAATGTGACGCGTCTTGCCGTGTATGGCCAGGATGAGTGGAACGTGACGCCGCAGTGGTCGGTCTACCTGGGCGCGCGCTGGGAAGGCATCCGCACCCGCGTCGAGGGCAATACCTTCGCGACCGTGTACAACCGCTCGAACGTGCTGAGTCCCCTGTTCCAGACCCTGTACAAGCTTCCCGATACAAAGGGCGACCAGTTGCGCTTCGCGCTCACCCGCACCTACCGCGCGCCCACCGTGCAAAGGCTGATCCCGCACCGTTTCACCTCCGCCAACAACAGCCAGACCGATCCCGATTCGATCGGCAACCCGGACCTGAAGCCGGAGCTGGCGCTCGGCGTCGACGCCGCCTGGGAGCATTACTGGGCCGAGGGCGCGCTGGTATCGATCAGCGCCTCGGCCCGCAACATCGACAACAACACGCGCAACCAGACCGTGTTGGAAGGCGGCCGCTGGGTGTCGCGTCTCATGAACACTGGCCATGCGCGTGCGCGCGGGCTCGAGCTGGAGGCCAAGTTCCCGCTGAAGGCCGTGATCGACACCGCTACCTCCCTCGACCTGCGCGCCAGCCTGTCGCGCAACTGGTCGAGCGTGGACGGGATCCCCGGACCGAACAACCGCCTGATGGACCAGACCCCGCTGTCGGCCACGCTGGGCGCCGACTACAAGCTCGGTGCATTCAGCACCGGCGGCAGCTTCGTCTTCAAGAACGGCGGTGAGGTGCGCTTGTCCGCCAACCAGGTCAGCTACGAAAGCGTGCGCCGCGATCTCGACCTGTACGCGCTGTGGAAGCTGGACCCCAGGAACCAGCTGCGCCTGGCGGCGTCCAACCTGCTTGGCCAGGACTATATCAATGAAACCAGCTATACCGTGGCCGGCGGCGGCACCCAGCGCAGCCGCACCATCTATCCGGGCTCGCCGGTGCTGCGGGCGACGCTGGAGATGAAGTTCTGAACGGTGCACCCTTCAGGACCCAACTGTGAAATGTCGATGGCCGCGCCCTCGCGCGCCACCCTGCCAGCCATGCAATATAACTAATTGAATAAAAAATATCTAACAATAACAACAAGTTAGCTATTCGCTACGTGAAGTGTGGCGTATTCGACCCAGCCGCCGCAAATTGTTAATCAATTGCTTGCGCTGCGGCAACACTCTCTGCAATCATCTGCTTCGTAGGATATTTCCTACGAGCAAAGTCTGTTTTCAAGCGCCCACATTGACCCATTTACGGAGCGACGCGTCATGCGCCAACGCCCCCTGCACACCTTTTCTCCCCTGTTCCTGGCCCTGGCCGCCGCCTGCGCGATCGTGCCGCTGGCCGGCTGGCACTGGCATGGCTGGCTGATCGCGGCGCTCCTGCTGGCCGGCGGCGCCGCTGCCGTCGCCTTCGCGCCCACGCATGCTGTGCCGGCCGCGCGTTCCGATGACTACCTGGCCAGTCGCCGCCGCTTCGGCGAAGAAGTCGCCGGCGTGTGGACCTCGCACATCGACGCCTCGCGCAGCCAGATGGAGACCGCGGTCGTCGCGCTGGTCGAGCGCTTCTCCGGCATCGTCATGAAGCTCGAACAGGCGCTGGCCGCCTCCGGCGCGGCCCGCAGCCACGAGGGCGGCGACCTGGTCGACGTGTTCGCCGCCAGCGAGAAGGAACTGCGCGCGCTGCTGGACATGCTGGCCAGCGCCGCAGCCAGCAAGCAGCAGATGCTGGCCAAGATCGAAGGTCTGCAGCAGATCACCGAGCAGCTGCAGAAGATGGCGGCCGACGTCGCCAGCATCGCCTGGCAGACCAATTTGCTGGCGCTGAACGCGGCCATCGAAGCGGCGCGCGCCGGCGAGGCGGGACGCGGCTTCGCGGTGGTCGCCAACGAAGTGCGCTCGCTGTCGAACCGCTCCGCCGACGCCGGCAAGCACATCGCCCAGCAGGTCGGCCAGATCAGCGCGGCGATCGACGCCACCTGCCGGGCCGCCGGCGAATCGATGCGCGCCGAGACTTGCGCAGTGCAGGCCTCGGAAGCGAAGATCAGCGGCGTGCTGGCCTCGCTGCGCGGCGTGACCGATGCGCTGGTGCAGTCCTCCGACCTGCTGCAGCGCGAAAGCGCCGGCATCCAGTCGGAAGTCGGCGACGCCCTGGTCCAGCTGCAGTTCCAGGACCGCGTCAGCCAGATCCTCTCGCACGTCCAGCAGAACATCGCGCGCCTGCCGTCCTACCTCGACGAGCACGCGCGTCAGTCCGGCGCACCGGGCGCGCCGATGCAGCCCATCGATGCGCGCGCGCTGCTGGCCGAACTCGAAAGCACCTACGCGATGGCGGAAGAACGCTCCCTGCATCGCAGCACCCCGCAACCTGCTCCGCAGCAGGCCGAAGAAATCACCTTTTTCTAGGAATATCCATGGCAAAAACCATCATGGTGGTGGACGACTCGATCTCGATCCGCCAGGTCGTCGGCATCGCCCTCAGGCAGGCAGGTTATGAAGTCATCGAAGCCTGCGACGGCAACGATGCGCTGGTCCGCCTGAACGCACTGGGCGGCCAGAAGGTCAACCTGATCATCAGCGACGTCAACATGCCGAACATGGACGGCATCAGCTTCGTGCGCGAACTGAAGACCCGTCCGGCCTACAAGTTCACGCCGGTGCTGATGCTGACCACCGAGTCGCAGGAAGAGAAAAAGGAACAGGGCAAGGCCGCCGGTGCGCGCGCCTGGATGGTCAAGCCGTTCAAGCCCGAGGCGCTGCTGGCGGCGGTCCAGAAGCTGACGATGGGCTGATCATGAGAGTCGAAGGCGAGATGACGATCTACCGCGCCGCGGAGCTCAAGCCCGCGCTGCTCGAGGCCGTGCGCGAACATGCGGCACCAAGGCTCGACCTGTCGGCCGTCACCGAATTCGACAGCGCCGGCCTGCAGCTGCTGCTGGTGGCGCGCCAGGAAGCGGCGCGCCTCGGCAAGCACCTCGCTGTCAGCGCGGCAAGCAGCGCCGTGCGCGACGTCTTCGCCCTGCTCGGCATGGATCTCGGGGAATCAGCGGCATGAACATCGACCAGGTCATGCACACCTTCATCGCCGAGAGCCGCGAGCTGCTCGAGCAAATGGAGAACGCCCTGCTGGCGGTCGCCCACGACGGTCCAGATGCCGTCAACGCGATCTTCCGCGCGGCCCACACCATCAAGGGCTCGGCCGGCATGTTCGGCCTCGACCCGGTGGTCGAATTCACCCACGTCGCCGAGAGCGTGCTGGACAAGGTGCGCGACGGCCACGTGCCCGTCAACGACGCCCTGGTGGCGCTGCTGCTGGCCTGCTGCGACCACATCGGCGCGCTGGTCGACGCGGTGGAAAGCGGCACGCTCGCACACGATGCCTCCCTGGTGGAAGCCGGCGCACCGCTGGTGGCCGCGCTGCAGGGCTACCTGGACGGTGATGGCGTGCCAGCCGTCGCGGCTGCCGTTGCAACGGCAGGCAACCCGGCGCCGCTGGCGGACGGCATGCGCGAATGGGACATCCAGCTGCGCTTCGGCGCGGACGTGCTGCGCAACGGCATGGACCCGCTGTCCTTCATCCGCTACCTCGCCCAGCTGGGCAGCATCATCCGCATCGAGACGCTGGCCGAGCGCCTGCCGCCCGCCGACGAATTCGATCCCGAATCCTGCTATTTGGGCTTTCGCATCGGCTTTGCCAGCCTTGAAACCCAGGCCGCCATCGACGGCGTGTTCGACTTCGTGCGCGACGATTGCGAGATCCGCGTCGAGCCGGCCGCGGCGCCTGCCCCGGCGGCGGTGCAGCCGGCACCACCCGTCGAAGTCCCGGTCGTGCAGGCCGTGGCACCCGCTGCCGAGGCACCCGCGCGCGTCAGGCAGCAGCAGGAAAAGCGCACGGTCCGCGTCGACGCCGACAAGCTGGACCGCCTGATCGACCTCGTGGGCGAACTGATCATCGCCGGCGCCAGCACCAGCGTGGTGGCGCGCCGGGCGCAGATCCCCGAACTGCTCGAATGCACCTCCACCCTCTCCGGCCTGGTCGAAGAAGTGCGCGACAGCGCGCTGCAGCTGCGCATGGTGAAGATCGGCGCCACCTTCAACCGCTTCCAGCGCGTGGTGCACGACGTCTCGCGCGAGCTGGGCAAGGACATCCGCCTGGCAGTGAACGGCGAGGACGCGGAACTCGACAAGACCGTGGTCGAAAAGATCGGCGACCCGCTGACCCACCTGGTGCGCAACGCCATGGACCACGGCATCGAAGCAGCCGAGGTCCGCGTGGCGCGCGGCAAGCCGGCGCATGGCACGGTGTCGCTGAACGCCTACCACGACTCGGGTAGCATCGTGATCGAAGTGGCCGACGACGGCGGTGGGCTCAAACGCGAGCGCATCCTGGCCAAGGGCATCGAGCGCGGCCTCGCCGAACCCGGCCGGGCCTACACCGACAAGGAGATCTTCAACCTGATCTTCGAACCCGGCTTCTCGACCGCGGAACAGGTGACCAACCTGTCCGGCCGCGGCGTCGGCATGGATGTCGTCAAGCGCAATATCGTCGCCCTGCGCGGCAGCGTGGAAATCGCCAGCTTCGAGGGCGCCGGCACCACGGTGACCGTGCGCCTGCCGCTGACGCTGGCGATCATCAACGGTTTCCAGGTCGGCGTCGGCAAATCCGTGTTCGTGATCCCGATGGACATGGTCGAGGAATGCATCGAGTTCCACGAACAGCCGGGCTGCGACTGGGTCGACCTGCGCGGCCAGCCGCTGCCTTACGTGCGGCTGCGCGAGCACTTCGGCATCCAGGGGCCGGCTGCGCGCCGCCGCAGCATCGTCGTGGTCCGCTACGGCAGCCGCCGGGCCGGCCTGGTCGTGGATCACCTGCTGGGCGAATTCCAGACCGTGATCAAGCCGCTCGGCAAGGTCTTTGCCGGCGCGCGCTTCCTGTCCGGCTCGTCGATCCTGGGCAACGGCGACGTCGCGCTGATCCTCGACATGGCCGCCTTATTTACTTCCTTCTCTGATCTGGAGTCCCCTCGTGTTTAAGAATCTGAAAATCGGTATCCGCCTGGGCCTCGGCTTCGGCCTGGTGCTGCTGTTATTGCTGGCGATCGCCATGCTGGGCATCAACCGCATGGAAGCGATCAACAAGGCGACCGTGACGATCACGGAGGACGCCTATCCGAAGGTCGTGATGGCCAAGGACCTGATCCGCGACGCCGTCGACATTCCGCGCCAGATGCGCGGCATGTTGCTGACCAATGAAGAATCCGAGAACGAGCGCTATCGCAAGCAGATCGAACAGCTGCGCGCGGATGCCAACGGCCGCATCGCCGACCTGAGCAAACTGGTCGCCAGCGAGAGCGGCAAGAAGCTGCTGAAGCAGATTACCGACAAGCACGCCGCCATCGAGCCGATGTACGCCCAGTTCTACGGCCTGGTGCGCAGCGACCGCCAGCGCGCCGCGGACTTCGTCAGCAAGGACATCGTGCCGGTCAACCGCGAATTCACGGAAGCCGTCAACGAACTGGCCAAGCACCAGAGCGAGAAGATGAAGAAGCTGGCCGAGGAGGCCGACAGCACCTACGCCGAAACCCGCCAGCTGGTCATCGAAATGACCATCGGCGCGGCACTGCTGGCGCTGCTGGTCGCGACCACGATCACGCTGTCCGTCACCCGTCCGCTGCGCCAGGCAGTGAACGCCGCCAACCGCCTGGCCGAAGGCGACCTGACCGTGAACATCGACGCCAGTTCGCGCGACGAAGCCGGCCTGCTGCTGGCCGCGATGAAGAACATGATCGCCAAACTGACCCAGGTGGTCGGTGAAGTCAACGGCGGCGCCCATTCGCTGGCCTCGGCGTCCGAACAGGTCAGCGCCACCGCGCAGTCGTTGTCGCAGGCGGCGTCCGAGCAGGCGGCCGGCGTCGAAGAGACCAGCGCCTCGCTGGAGCAGATGACGGCGTCGATCGCCCAGAACACCGAGAACGCCCGCATCACCGACGGCATGGCCTCCCAGGCCGCGCGCGAAGCGGCCGAAGGCGGCGAGGCGGTCAAGGCGACCGTCTCTGCCATGCAGCGCATCGCCAGGCAGATCGGCATCATCGACGACATCGCCTACCAGACCAACCTGCTGGCGCTGAACGCGGCGATCGAAGCTGCGCGCGCCGGCGAGCACGGCAAGGGCTTTGCGGTGGTGGCGGCCGAAGTGCGCAAGCTCGCCGAGCGCAGCCAGGTGGCGGCGCAGGAAATCGGCGAAGTCGCGACCAGCAGCGTCGAACTGGCCGAGCGTGCTGGCAACCTGCTCGACCGCATGGTGCCGAACATCCGCAAGACCTCCGACCTGGTGCAGGAGATCACGGCGGCCTCGGAAGAGCAGTCGGCCGGCGTCGGCCAGATCAACGCGGCGGTCGGCCAGATGAGCCAGACCACCCAGCAGAATGCTTCGAGTTCGGAAGAGCTGGCGGCCACCGCCGAAGAGATGAGCAGCCAGGCCGAGCAACTGCAGCAGGCCATGGCCTTCTTCCGCCTGGCCGGCATGGGCATCGAGCCGCCGCGCAAGCCGGCCGGCCGCATCCCTGCCGCGCGTACGGTCCCTGTGCCCAGGCGCCAGGGCATCGCCATGCACAACCCGGCGTTCGCGGCTGAAGCAGCCGTCGACGAGACCGATTTCACCCGCTTCTGAGACCCATCATGTTCCGTAACCTGAAAGTCCGTACCCGCCTCGCGCTCGGCTTCGGCGTCGTCAGCCTGCTGCTGGCCGCCGTCGTCCTGCTGGGCATCCACAGCCTGGCCAACGTCAAGGACAACGTCGACGAGATGGTCGGGGACAAGTACCCGAAAGTCGTGCTCAGCTACGACCTGATCGGCGACCTGCACGATGTCGCGATCGCCATGCGCAACATCGTCGTGTCCAGCAATGCCGACACCACCCGCCGCGAACTGGCCCGCATCGAAGCGTCGCGCAAGGAAATCGCCGACGGCATGGACCAGCTGAAGCAGCGCATCCGTTCGGAACAGGGCAGGCAGCTGTTCGCTGCCATCCTCGAGGAGCGCCAGAAGTACCTGGGCGGCCAGGAACAGTTTGTCCGCCTGGCCGCCGAAGGCAGAACCGCCGAAGCACGCGATCTGCTGGTGAACCAGGTCGAAGGCCAGCAGGTCGCCTACACCCGCGCCATCGAAAAGCTGATCGCCTACCAGCATTCGCTGATGGAGCAGACCGGCAAGACCACCGCCGCCGAATATACCGAGATCCGCAACGAGCTGGTCGAACTGGGCGTGGCGGCCGTCCTGCTGGGCATCGCCATGGCGTTCTGGATCACCCTGAGCCTGAGCCGCACGCTGGGCGGCGAGCCGGCCTACGCGGCCGAGCTGCTCAAGCGCATCGCCGATGGCGATTTGTCGGGCGAAGTCGACGTCCGCAAGGGCGATACCGGCAGCATGCTGTTTGCGGTCGGCCAGATGGTCGACAAGCTGCGCCAGGTGATCGCCGGCCAGCGCGCCGTGGTGGAAGCCGCCAACCGCGGCAACTTCGAGATGCGTGTCGACACCGCCGGCATGCAGGGCTTCCAGAAGGAGATGGGCGATGGCCTGAACCAGCTGGTGTCGACCACCGGCGCCAGCATCGCCGACGTGGTGCGCGTGATGTCGGCGCTGGCCGAAGGCGACCTGACCAAGCGCATCGCCAAGGACTACGAGGGCGCTTTCGCGCAGCTGAAGGACTACTCGAACGACACGATGGACAAGCTGGCCTCGGTGGTCGGCGAAGTCACCGCCAGCGCCCAGTCGCTGGCATCGGCCTCGGAAGAAGTCAGCGCCACTGCGCAGTCGCTGTCGCAGGCGGCGTCCGAGCAGGCAGCCGGCGTCGAAGAGACCAGCGCCTCGCTGGAGCAGATGACGGCATCGATCGCCCAGAACACCGAGAACGCCCGCGTCACCGACGGCATGGCCTCCCAGGCGGCGCGCGAAGCGGCAGAGGGCGGCGAGGCGGTCAAGGCGACCGTCTCTGCCATGCAGCGCATCGCCAAACAGATCGGCATCATCGACGACATCGCCTATCAAACCAATCTGCTGGCGCTGAACGCGGCGATCGAAGCTGCGCGCGCCGGCGAGCACGGCAAGGGCTTTGCGGTGGTGGCGGCCGAAGTGCGCAAGCTCGCCGAGCGCAGCCAGGTGGCGGCGCAGGAAATCGGCG
>Ga0265798_10001813_pt1 | contig 32379 bp, 20 predicted proteins | sample P3T30metagenome_FD_192430 | JGI IMG/M metagenome (GOLD analysis project Ga0265798, IMG submission 192430) | Plant litter microbial communities from East Loma Ridge, Irvine, California - P3 T30 | ecosystem: Environmental > Terrestrial > Plant litter > Unclassified | place: USA: California... | reverse complement strand
GCAGATGTCGATCCCCCGCTCGAACAGCAGGTCCTCTACGTTCCGTAGCGACAACGGGAAGCGCACGTACATCAGCACCACCAACCGGATCACCTCCGGTGACGAGTTGAAGTAGCGAAACGGGCTGACAGGCTTGCGCGGGCGGGGCATGCCGCTGCCCTACCCGCCTTCGATTACCAGCCGGTGCATTTGGTCTGACGGAGCCCTTCGAACGGCTCCGGACAAGTTGCCAGCGCCTACGAGCTGATAGAGCGCGGCACGCTTTCGCGCAAAAGCGCATTCACCAATCTCATCCTGATCGTAGAGCGCGACCATACAATTCCGATCCGGCGACCAATCCTCCGTTCCGGCAACGGAAGCCTGACGACATCGATCCCCTCTAGCCATGGCGGTGCCCAGTCTGGAACAAGTGAAACGCCGAGCCCGCGATCGACCATGATCGCGATGGCGTTCAGGGCATTGAGCTCAAACCTCTCGTGCGGCATGATCTGCAGTTCCTGGAGGTAGTGTTCGGCTGACCAACCGCCCCATTGATCGCGCCCGTAGCGGATGAATGGCTCCTCCCGCAGCAGCGTCAGAGGATCTCTGTCTGCCATGGTCCGCGGTGCAAGCACGATCAACGGTTCCTCGCGCAGCAGCAGCCATTCGCACGTCTTCGGCAGCGGATAGGGGGCTTCGAGTACCAGCGCCGCATCGAGCTGCCCGGTCTCTACGCTGGCGAACAGCTGCGCCGAGCTGCCCGACTCAATGTGCACGCGCAGCCGAGGGAAATTGATGCTGACCCGAGCCAGTATGTCCGGCAGCAGGCCAGTTAGCGGCGTAGTGCAGGCGCCGAGCCGCAACTCCCCCGCAACAGCGTCATCATGCGCGATACTACGCAGATCGCCTGCGTCTTGCAGCAGCTTGCGCGCGGGCGGCAAAACGCGGGCTCCCTCTTCCGTCACTCGCATCGTTCGCCCTACTCGAAGTAGAAGCGGGACACCAAGTTCCCGTTCAAGTACCTGGAGTTGCTGCGCGACGGCGGAGGCGCTGATATTGAGAGCGCGCGCCGCGGCCGCCATCGAGCCATGATCGACAACTGCGACGAAGGTCCTCAGGAAGCCGGTGTCGATAGCTGATCCTCCTCCACATGAGTGCCGCCGCCAAAAATCGTCAATCCATCCAGCGATTGCGCGGGCGGCGGGAAAAACCAGCTGGAGACATAACCGACGCCGATCGACGCGGCGATCGCGAGTGCAAGGTAAAGATACGGGTGGATCAGGCCAAATAGCCAGACCACCAGCGTGATCACCGAGGCCGCGACGATTCCGATCGCCACACCCTGCCAGTTGGCGCGCCGGGTGAACATGCCGAGTGTATAAGCACCCGCGCAGCTGCCACCCAGCAAACCGAACAATTCGATGGTAAGGTCGAGCAGCGAATGGATGTCGAGGCGCGACAAGACGATCGCGATGGCGATGCCGACAACCCCCACCCCGACGCTCGCAAATTCCGCAAAGCGCACGATCTGGCGTTCGCTGCGGTTCGGCACGAAGCGGTCGTAGAAGTCGACCGAGAGCAGCGTCGCCACGCTATTTATAATGCCCGACAGTGTCCCCATCGCCGCCGCAATCAAGCCGGCGATGATCAGACCGACCACACCGTGCGGCAGTTCGGTGCCGATGAAGGCAGGAAAAACTGCGTCGATCGGCAGCGTCGGGTTCAATTGGCCGGGCCGTGCGTGATAGTACGCGAACAGCATCGTCCCGACGATGTAGAACATGAACGCGCTGGGCAGCAGCACCAGCGCGAAGAGCCAAATCGAACGGGTCGCCTGCTTCTCCGAAGAGGTGGCAAGGACACGCTGCATGAGCACCTGATCCTTTGGAAAGGTGAGCACGACGTCGAACATAGCGAGGACCAGAAATCCCCAGATCGTCGGCTGGGTGATGTCGAAGCTCGTGTTCAGCATCCGCGTTTTGTCGAAGGCCGCCGCCGTGTCGGTGACCGTACCAAAGCCAATGGAGTAGATGATAAAGCCGATTGCGAAGACCGCCCCGCAGGTCAGCACTAGCACCTGGAACACGTCGGTCCACACCACCGCGCGCATGCCACCGAGCGCGGTGTATACAATCGTAAAGAGCCCGACGACTAATATACAGGCAGTGACGCTCGTGTCGGTGATCGTGCCGATCGCCATCGCCGGGAGGAACAATACGATTCCCATGCGACCGCCGACCTGCATCAGTATCCACAGTGCGCTCGACAGCATGCGGATCACGGGGTGGAACCGCATCTCGAGGTAGTTGAAGACTGAGACGAGGTTCAACCGACGGAACAGAGGCACTACGAAGATCGCGACGAACATGAGCGCGAAGACCGTAGTGATCTTCGACATGATGTATTCCCAGTTCGTCTCGAATGCCTTAGCCGGAATCGCTAGGTAGCTGATCGAGCTGATGCTGCCGGCAAACATGCTGATCCCGGCGGCCCAAAAGGGAATCGCCCGCGAGCCTAGGAAGAATTCGCTCGAAGGTCCCCGCTTGGCGAGGCGGTAGAAGTACAGCCCGATCCCGAGCATCGCCAGGAGGTAGCCGGTGACGATTGTCCAATCGAGCCAATCGAGCGATCGCCGATCGACCTTCAACGCGACCGACCCGACTGTTCCGTCGGCCGAGGCCCAGAGGATACCATCATGAAACGGTGCCGCCGATACCGGACCGCCAGGCAGCGCCTGACCCAGTGGTGCCCAGGCATCGGTGATCGTGCTGTAGCTGTAGAGCCGCGTGCCGCTGGCGTCGCGGAGCAGATAGAGCAGATAGGCCTGACCTATCGCGCGCACGGATCCCGCTACGATCGAGCCCGGCATGGGTGCGCCCTTGCTCCACCCGGGCGCACGCTGCCACCGCCACTGTTCGCCGTTTGTCAGGGTCACGAAGGTGCCGGAGTTCTGCGATGCAACCGAGATCGGAGCGCCTCTGCCGGGCCAGGCCGCCGTTGACCGCCAATCGCTATCGCCGATCCAGGCCAGCCTGAAGAGGCGGGGCGAACCATCGAGCGCGAGACCGGCCACGAGCACGCCGTCGGAGGTGACGCAAGCCGTCGCGTCCCGGAGCGCGCTCGGCAGCGGCGGCAGAACGCGACGCCGTAGCTCGCCGGCGGACAGGGTCACTTCAGCAACGGAGCGGGCGACGCCATCTGCGGCCTGCACCTCGACGGCCCGGCGGCCGTCGCTGAACAGGCTGCCGGCTCGGACGGGCGATCCGATGCGTCGTGCATCGAGCGGTCGCCATGTACCATCCGCCGACAGGGTTCGAGATTGTTCCGCGACGGCGATCGTGCGCTCGTCTATCGTCACCAGCACGGGCGCCGAGCCGCCAGGGATTCGCGGCATGGTGGTCACGGCGACCGACGTGGGCTTGCTCGCCAGTGCCGGCGAACCGCCGAGAAGCAGCGCCAGCGCCATCAGGTAGATGATCAGCGAGGACGCTCTCATGACGTCCGCGCCGCATCTTCGACGAGCGTGCGAGCGGCCGCAAGCGCGGGTTCATCGACCATCATCCCTTCGAAGAGAAAGGCGCCATGCCCTGCATCGGCGGCCTCGGTCGCCGCCAGCAACAACCGTCGGGCACGCGCGAGATCGGCACCGCGATCGAACACCTCGTTCGCAACCGCGACCTGGCGTGGATGGATGCAGCTCTTCCCAAGATAGCCGAGGCTGCGCGCCAAACGCGCTTCGGCGCGATATCCCTCGTCGTCGCTCAGGTCGGGCCACGCGCCGTCATATGCGAACACCGGCTCGACCGCCGCCGCTACCCCAATTCGGATCGCCCACAAGGCGGCATGGACGTGGCGTTGATCGCGACGATCAATTTCAAGCGCGGCGAACAGATCGTTCAGGCCGACTTGGACACCGACGACACGCTGATGCGCCCCGGCGATGTCGGCGGCGTTTTTGAGCCCGGCAGGCGTTTCGATGTTCGCCAGTACGTCCACCGCCACCCCCGCCGCATCCATCAGACCGATCGCGCGGCACGCGTCGTCCGCCGCATCCGTCTTCGGTAGGTTTAGCAGATCGATCCGTACGCCCGCGAGGGCGGCGAGATCGTCCGCGAAGTGCGGCGTGTCGGCGGCATTCACGCGCACGATCATCCTTTTCGTGGATGCAGCGACCGCATCCGAGCGCAAAAGCTCCGCCAGACGTTCGCGCGCCGCCGCCTTCCCCTCCGCGGGCACCGAGTCCTCAAGATCGAACGACAGCGCGTCCGCTTCGCTCGCCAGAGCCTTGGCGAAGAAGTCCGGGCGTGAGCACGGCACGAACAGCTTACTGCGCATCGAAGAACTTCTCCCGGTCGGCGATCTGACGCCACGCTCCGGCGACCTGCCGGCCGCGAGCGCAGCTGCCGAGGTTCCTCAGCAAAGCCGCTTCGAAACGTGGAGTACCATGGTTTCAGATGGTCCGGACCACAGAAATACTGCGGTGTGAACGCAGCCAGGGTCACTTTCTCGCTTCCCGCCGAATGCGTACCAAGTCTCAAAATAATAAGGGGAGGATCAACATGAAGCGAACACTGCGCCTGACCTACGTCGCCGGCCTCTTGTCCAGCGTCGCTCTGCCCGCCGCCGCGCAGCAGGCCGGGCCGCAACCCGCCGAACCGACCCAGGTCCAGGCCGCGGCCGGCAACATCCTCGGATCAGCCGCGTCGGACCAAACGGACGACGCCGCGTCGCGCAGCGACATCATCGTGACCGGAAGCCGCTCGCCCAAGGCGGTCGACCACGTCGCCGGTGCTATCACCGTCGTGACGCCTGCAGACGTGCAGCGCTCCCTCACCATAACCGAGGACGCGACCGCCGTGCTGGCGCGTACGGTGCCCGGATATTCCGAATCGAACCAGTCGCTCAATACTCTCGGCGAGACGATGCGCGGCCGTACCGCATTGTACCTCTTCGACGGCATCCCCCAGTCTACGCCGCTCCGCGATGGGAGCCGCAATGCGACCTTCACCGACATGGCGACGATCGAGCGGATCGAGGTGATCGGCGGCGCCTCAGCCGCCGAGGGCATCGGAGCGGCCGGCGGGATCATCAACTACATCTCGAAGCGGGCACGCGAGGAGGGTACCCATTTCGGTGTGACCGGGCGGTTCGGCACCCAGTTCGACGACGACAGCGAGAACTACAAGATAGGTGGAACGATCGCGCACAAGTCGGGCGGGTTCGACGCCTTCGCTGCGGGCTCATACCTGACGCGTGGCGTGACGTACGACGCCAACGGGCGGCGGATCGGCATCAGCGCTTCGAGTTCGCTGGCGGACTCGAAGCAGTACTCGCTGTTCGGCAAAGTCGGCTACGACTTCGGGGAAGGCGGCGCCCAGCGGATCGAGGGGGTCGCTAGCTTCTTCTACCTCAAAGCGAACGGCGGATACCACTACGTCGCCGGCGTCCGGCCGCCGGTAGGCGTCAATCAGACTACGGGCATTCCCGACACGGCTCTGCCCGGCCCGCCCACCGATCCAGTGACGGGACAGCTGCTGTTCCAGCCCGACTTTAACCGCTTCCAACAGTATGCGCTGAACTACAGCAACGCCGACCTGCTGGGCGGAGACCTGGTCGCTACCGCCTACTACGCGAAGCAGGAGATGCGCTTTCCCGGGGACAATGGCATCGATAAGCAGGATCCCCGCATATCGCCGGGAGTGATCTTCGATCAGTCGGAGATCCTGTCGAAGAAGTACGGCCTGCGTACCTCGTACACGCACAAGGACTTTCTGACCAAGGGGTTCGAACTGCGCTTCGGCGTGGACGTGGTCCACGATCAGACGCAGCAGTTCCTCGCGGTTACCAATCGCGTGTGGGTGCCGCCGATGAACTATTTGAGCTTCGGACCATACGTGCAGTTGAGCTACGATCTAGGTCCGGTAACGCTGAGCGGCGGATGGCGACACGAGGACGGCACGGTGAGGGTCGACGACTACACCACCACCTACTACCGCAACAGCCGCTTCGTGAAAGGCGGCAAGATCGGTTACAAGGAGGATCTGTTCAACGGCAGCGGCATCGTCCGCCTCGGCCGCGGCTTCTCCGCCTACGCCAGCTACGGCGAGGGCTTCACGCTTCCGAACTTCGGCATTCCGCTCCGCAACGTGAGCGTGCCCAACCAGACCGTCGAGACCCTGCTTCCCGACCTTCAGGCGGTGATCTTCCGGAACAAGGAAGTCGGCATCAACTGGCGGGGCCGCCGTGGCAGCGCCGGCGTGTCCTACTACCAGTCGAAGTCCGATCTCGGCGCCGGCCTGCTCGTTGATCCGGTCACGAAGGACTACGTGATCAGCCGCCGGCCGCAGAACATCTACGGCTTCGACTTCAGCGCCGAATTCCGACCAACCGACACGCTGCGCCTCAATGCCCTCTTCAGCCACGTGGTGGGGAAGACCACGTCCGCGAACGGCGTCACCTCGCCGGTGAACGTGCCGCTCGGCATCCTGAACATCGCGCCGGACAAGGCCACCGAAACCATCACCTGGCAATTCGTGCCCGAGGCTTCGATCTCGGTGGGCGCGACGACCTTCATCAGCCGCAACCTGCCGCAAATTAAGGAGTACACCCACGGCTACACGCTTTTCGATCTAACGGCGAACTATAGGGTTAAGGGCCTCGCCACCCTGTCCCTCGGGGTTGAGAACCTCTTCGACAGGTTCTACTTCCTGCAGTCGTCGCAGATCGAAATTTACCAGAACTACTTCGCCGGCCGGGGGCGGACGCTGTCGCTGACGGTACATCGTGACTTCTGAGCGAATGGACGGCGAAGCGGCACCGACTGCGCCCCTGATTCTGGTCGCCGGATCGGCCAACGTCGACTTCGTCGTTCGCGCCGGGCGCATCCCGCGTCCCGGCGAGACGATCCTGGGCGGCGACCTCGGCATCCTCCCTGGCGGCAAGGGGGCGAACCAGGCCGTCGCGGCGGCGCGCGCGGGCGGCGTCACGACGGCGATGCTCCTCGCGGTCGGGGAGGACGATCTCGCGCCGATGCTCATTGCGTCCCTCCAGCAGGCGGGCGTCCGGCTGCATGTGCGACGGTCGCTCCGTGCGACGGGCGCGGCGTTGATCACCGTGTCGGATGATGCCGAGAACGCCATTACCGTCGCACCCGGCGCTAACGGCGATCTGGCGGCGGAGGACCTTCCGGATCTGACCGGCGTCGCATGGCTCGTGCTGCAGCTGGAAACGCCGATCGAGACGGTTGAGGCGTACGCCACGGCCGCTCGCCGCCGGGGTGTGAAGGTGATGCTCAACGCCGCACCGGCGCGAACTCTTCCTGCCACCTTGCTGCGCATGGTCGATCTGCTCGTCGTCAACGAAGAGGAACTCGGCGCGCTGGTCGGCGACCGCGGGACGATCACGGAACGGCTGTCGCGAACTGGCGTCGCGACCAGCGTGGTGACGCTCGGAGGGCGCGGGGCGTGCGCACGGGCCGCCGGGGCGAACCTGCTGCAACCTGCGTTCCCGGTCACGCCGACTGACACCACCGCCGCCGGCGATACCTTCTGCGGCGTATTGGCGGCGGCCTTGGCCGATGGCGGCGACCTTCCGGACGCCTTGGCGCGCGCTGCCGCAGCGGCAGCGCTGGCGACCACGCGCGCCGGCGCACAGGCGAGCATTCCTACGCGCGACGAAGTCGATGCGTTCCTGAGCGAGTCCCCTCCCGCCGACGCCCCCGCGCTCAACTCCTATTGCGGCATCGCCGACGCGCAGTGAAGAGAAACCCGATGACCACCACTCCGATCCGCAGCACTACTGACGTGAAGTTCTCGCACGCGTTGACCGGGCCCTATCTGCCGACGCCGGGGCAGCCGCAGGGCTGGCCATTCCAGGAAATAGGCCGCTGGAAGATCGACGCCGACGCCGCCGCAGACGCATGGGTTCAGGGGGTGATCGAATGGCGACGGGAGCATCTCATCCGCATCGGCTTCGACGATGAGCTTTATCGGCGTCCCGAACTCGCTTGGTCGCAGGCGAACTTTGTCCACGTCCTGGCCATGGTCGAAGACCGCTACTTCTACGATCCCGATAATGGGCGCTACACCGTCGACCGCTACCTAGACGATCTCGAAGCTCGCCTCGGCAAAATCGATAGCGTACTGGTGTGGTACATCTATCCGAACATTGGCGTAGACGATCGAAGTCAGTTCGATCTCGTCGATGCCCTGCCCGGGGGCATCGACGGGCTCCGTGGCGTCGTCGCCGATTTCCATCGCCGCGGAGTCAGGGTGTTCCTGCCGACGATGCCGTGGGACAACGGCACATCTCGCAGCGAGCTGACGGATTGGGAAAACATGGCCGCCATCGTCGCCGCCACCGGCGCCGACGGCATCAACGGTGACACCTACAGCGGCGTCCCGCTGGCATTCCACAAAGCGTGCGAGGCGGCGGGTGCCGCGGTCGTGCTCCAGCCGGAAACCACCGCGCAGGCCGGCGACCACATCCTCGGCTGGAACCTGCAGAGCTGGACCAAGCGCGTTCCGAACGAGAGCATTCCGACGGTGATCAAGTTGAAGTGGCTCGAGCCGCGGCACATTGTTAACATCGAGAACCGCTGGAGCCGTCAACGCACCAACGACCTGCAGCACGCCTTCTTCAACGGCGTCGGCTACGTCGCCTGGGAGAACGTGTTCGGCTTCATCAACCGCTTCACGGACCGTGACGCCGAGACATTGCGGCGCATCGCGCTAATCCAGCGCGCCTTCGCGCCGCTCATCTGTTCGCAGGGCTGGCGGCCGTACGAGCGCACGCTGCAGTCCGGTATCTTCGCCAGTCGCTTCCCGGGCGATGGGCGGACGCTGTGGACGCTGATCAATCGCCAGGAATACGCCGTCGGCGGGGAGCAGCTGTCGCTGCCCCATGCCCCCGGCACCTGCTACTATGACGTCTGGGCGGGCAACGCAATCGAGCCCCGCATCGAGGGTAATCGCGCCCTCGTCTCGACCGACGTCGCTGCGCGGGGGTTCGGCGCGATTCTGGCCGTCACCGATACGTCGTCCGATGCCGAGCTCGCGCCGCTCCTCGCCGAAATGCGCGTCGCCAGACCTTTGAAGGAGTATTCGGCGAGCTGGAGCTCGGCGAAGCAGCGGGCGCTGGCGACACCCGCTTCGGCGCGTCGTTCTGACGCGCCCGAAGGGATGATCGGGATCCCCGCCGCGACCTTCGACTTCGCGGTTCATGGCGTCGAGATCGAGGGATACGCCGCCGATGGCGTGGATGTGCAGTATTCCTGGGAGGATACGCCACGCCGTCACCACCGCCATCGCCTAGAGATCCCATCCTTCTGGATCGACCGGACGCCCGTGACCAACGCGGGCTTCAAGCTCTTCCTCGACGTGACGGGCTACGTTCCCGACGACGAACGCAACTTCCTGCGGCATTGGCACGACGGCGAGCCACCCACGGGCTGGGGGAACAAGCCCGTCACCTGGGTCGGCATCGAGGATGCCCGCGCATATGCCACTTGGGCGGGCAAGCGACTGCCGCGGGAATGGGAATGGCAATACGCCGCACAGGGACTGGACGGCCGACCGTTTCCATGGGGGGGTGCCTGGGACGAGACCGCCGTGCCGACGCCTTCGTTCGATCGCACCATGCCGGCACCAGCGGACGTGGACGCGCATCCCCGCGGCGCCAGCCCATTCGGCGTGTTAGACCTCGTCGGCAACGTCTGGCAGTGGACTGACGAATACCTCGACGAGCGCATCCGCGCCGCGGTGCTCCGCGGCGGCAACGCCTATCTGCCGCAAACCTCGCACTGGTACTTTCCTCAGGCTCATCGTCTCAACGAACACGGCAAATACCTGCTGATGGCGCCCGCGAAAGACCGTTCCGCAGGAATTGGATTCCGCTGTGTCGCTGATCGCTGAGCCGGCAATGCGCCTTGCGCCGCTCGGCACCGTGACGCTCGGCGGTGTGCTCGGTGCCGCCCTGAAGGCCAATCGGTCCGGCAGGCTGTCGCACTTCATCGCCGACGAGACGAGCCCCGCCATCGCGATGTTCGCCCCCGAAGTCGCTGCTCACAACCTGGAGGGGGACTGGTACGGGGAGCATGCGGGCAAGTGGCTGGTGGCCGCGGCGCGGGCGGCCGTGCGCGCCGGCGACCAGGCACTGCTCGCGCAGGTGCGGCGGGTGGCCGACCATCTCGTCGAGCTCCAGCGCGACGACGGCTATCTGGGCAACTACGCGCCTCCGGCACGCTTCATGGTTCCCGCGCCCCCCAAGCCGGTGAGCTGGAACGGCGAGCCCGCTCGACGCACCTGGGACATCTGGACCCACAGCTACCTCGTCCTCGGCCTGCTTGAGGTCGAGAAGGCGGTCGGCGGCGGCAGCTATCTCGACGCCGCACGACGAATCGGAGATCTCTGCTGGCGCACGCTGAGCGAAGGCGGCATCTCCATCACCGACCTGGGCAACCACTTCGGCCTCTCCGCCACGGTCCTGCTCGATCCAGCCGTCGAACTCTACCTCGCGACCGGGGAGGCCCGTTTCCTCGCGCTCGCCGAACTGATCGTGACCCAGATGGAACACGAGCCACGCAACAGGCTCCTCAGCGCGGCTCTGGCAGGGACCGATCCGTCCGAGATCGCCACCGGCAAGGCCTACCAGCTCCTATGGAATCTGGTGGGGCTCGCGAAGCTCCATCGTGCGACCTCGAACGCGCGGTACCTCGACGCAGTCCGGACGATCTGGGAGAAGGTGCGTGCGTATCATCTGACTCTCGGCGGCGGTCCCTGGGGCGGCGTGGCGCACCGCTCGCGCGAGGTCTTCAACCCCGCCGGCGTGTTCAGCCCGGAAGGCTACGTCGAGACGTGTTCGACGATGGCGTGGGTGCAACTCAACCGCGAGCTGCTCGTCATCCTGGGCGACGCCGCTTTCGCCCAGGAGATCGAACGCAGCGCCTATAACGACCTGATCGGCGCCCAATCGCCCAATGGCGAGGACTGGTGCTACTACTCGTTTCCCAACGGGAGGCGCATCGACACGACCTACTGGCGTTGCTGCAAGTCCAGCGGAGCGATGGCGCTCGAGGAGCTGGCTGCGATCGCCTATGGTGTGACGGCGACCGGCGCCCTCGCGATCAACCTGCTCGGCCCGTCCGAGGCGTCGCTCGAATTGCCAGGAACGGGCATGGTCCGGGTGCGGCAGGAAACACGCTATCCGCTCGACGGCAGGATTGCGATCTTGGTCGAGCCGGCGGCGAGCATGCGGTTTCCAATCCACGTCCGCATCCCCGACTGGGCAGATGGCGCGACGCTGCGCGTAGGTGAAGAGGCTTTCGCCGCTCCGGCGGGCGGCTACGCCTCGGTCGTCCGCGACTGGCGGTCGGGAGACGTCATCGAACTCGATCTGCCGATGCGGACACGGGTTCACACGGCGGCCTCGCGAAACGTCCAGGAGTCGCTGGCACCCGGCGGCATACCCGTCGCTCAGGAGGTGATGCGGTTCGACTACATCGCGGTTTCGCACGGGCCGCTCGCCTACGCGACAGGACTGATCGATGGATTCAAGCGCTCCGAGACGCTCCGGTTCGAAGGAGCCCCGATCGCCAGCATGGACGGCGACCTGATCCGCCTGCAGCCCGCCGGACGGCCTCCGATCGTCTTCGAACCCTATTACCGGCTCGGCGCCGGGCATGACGGAAGCTGGCGTCTGACATGGCTTGGTCTGGCCGACGCGGACGAAGGCGAGTGATTGCCTCCGTGCCGACGCGCCGCGTCGTCGTTGGCGGCATGGCACTTGCGCTCGCCCGGCCTTTGATGACCGGGGCCGGCGATCCTGTGGTGACATGCGCCGCAGGACGGTTCGCAGGCTTCCGCAACGGCGGAGTCGTTGCTTTCAGAGGCATCCGATACGGTCGCGCAGCGCGTTTTCGAGCGCCCATGGCGGAAGCGGCGCGACGCGACGTGATCCGCGCGACTGATCCCGCCCCCGCCTGTCCCCAGCGCGGCAGACGCAGACCGCAATCAGAGGACTGCCTCGCCCTCAACATCTGGACACCCACGTCGAGCAGCCCCGCAGCATTGCCGGTGCTGGTCTACGTCCATGGGGGTGGATACGCGTTCGGCAGCGTCAACGATGCCGTGACGGATGGAAGCCCGCTCGCCGCACGGGGCGTGGTGGTTGTCACCGTCAATCATCGGCTCAACGCACTGGGCTATCTCAACCTCGCCCCGTTCGACGAGAGGTTCGGTGACAGCGGCAACCTCGGACAGATCGATCTGATACTGGCTCTGAAGTGGGTGCGCGACAACATCGCGGCCTTCGGCGGCGACCACGCGTGCGTCACGCTCATCGGACAGTCCGGCGGCGGAGCCAAGATAGCGACGCTGCTCGCGATGCCCGCGGCACGTGGGCTCTTCCACCGCGCCGTCACGATGAGCGGCCAGCAGATCGCCGTGTCCGAACCCGGCCATGCCGAAGTCCGTGCCCGGACCTACCTCGCGCGGATGGGGGTGTCGGATACGAACGCAGGCGGTCTGTGCGAGCTCCCCGCCCAACAACTCGTCGAGGCGCTGGACACACCGGACCCGTTCGAGCGTAGCGCCTTGTACATGGGTCCCGTGCGCGACGGGCGCTGGCTGACGCGTCACCCGTTCTTTCCCGACGCCGCCCCCGTGGGAAACGACGTGCCGCTGATGCTCGGCGCGACGCGCGACGAGACGCGAGATTTCTTCGATCCCGCTTCACCCGAGATGCTCGACCTGAGCTGGGACGACCTGCCCTCAAGGATCGTCGACGAACTTCCCGTGCCGGCACCGGGCGACGCGGTGGTCCGCGCCTACCGCGAGCACATGCCTAACGCGACGCCCGCCGACGTCTTCTACGCCGCGACCACCGATGGTCGCAGCTGGCGGCCACAGCTGATCGAGGCGGAGATGAGGGCACGCGCCGGGCGCCCGGCCTATGTCTACCAAGTCGATTTCACGTCGCGCACCGATCCCATGCGCGGGGCGTTCCATGGGATCGACATCGCCCTTCTGTTCGGAACCCTGGAGACGTCCGACGCCCGCACCGGCACCGGACCCGATGCACGCGTGCTGTCGAGACGGCTGCAGGACAGCGTCATCACCTTCGCGAGGAGCGGCAGTCCGAACGGTCCGGGCCTGCCGCTCTGGCCGCCCTACGACCTGCTGCGCCGCAGGACGATGGTCTTCAACCGCGGATCGCACATCGAAGGCGACCCGCGGCGCTGGCAGCGCGCGCTCTTCGCGCCCTATCCCTATCTCCAGCCAGGACACTGATCCGATGCCCGCGGAATCCTTGCCGACATCGCACGCGAGCGCTCCCTTCTCGTTCAACGACATGGTGCGTAATGGACCTGATGGCCCCCTTACCGGCGTTCGCGTGCTCGATCTCAGCGCCTACATCGCCGGACCCTACGGCTGCACCCTGCTCGCCGATCAGGGCGCCCACGTCATAAAGGTCGAGCCGCCGATCGGCGACAACCTGCGCGCCTATCCCTCGACACTAGAGAACGAGAACCGCGCGTTCCTTGGGGTCAACCGCAGCAAGCGGGGTCTGGTTCTCGACCTCAAGAACGACGCGGACCGCTCGACGCTCCTCGCCCTGGTCGACCAAGCGGACGTGCTGGTCCACAACTTCCGTCCCGGCGTCGAAGAGCGGCTGGGGATCGGCTACGTTACGCTGAACCAGCGTAATCCCCGACTGATCTACTGTGCCGTCACCGGCTATGGCGAGGAGGGCCCGCTCCGCGGAAAGGCCGGCTACGATCAGGTTCTGCAGGCAATGACGGGCATGTGCGCTCTGCAAGGGAAACCCCAGGCGCCAGAGCTGACCTATGGGTCTCCGGTCGACTACTACGCCGCCGCGCTCGTTGCGGCCGGCGTGTCCTCGGCCCTTTTTGAACGGGAACGAAGCGGGCGCGGGCAGTATGTCGGCGTCTCGCTGCTTAGAAGCGCGCTAACTATGCAGTCGGCTCGGCTCATCCAGGCGAAGGGTGAAGCGCTCGACATCGCGCGCGACATGCGTTCCGGCGGGATCACCGGGCTTCATCCTACCGCCTCAGGACACCTTTATCTGTCGGCGAACACCGCCAGGTTCTGGGAGGCGCTGTGCGAACGAGCCGGATTAGACGACCTCGCCCGCAATCCTCGTTTCAACACCGTGCGAAAGCGCGCCCAACATGCCAGCGAGATCGTGCCTTTACTGCGCGAGCGTCTAAAGACCAGGACGGCTCTCGAATGGGAAACTGTCTTCGGTGATGCCGTACCGTGCTCAGCGGTGCGTGCAATCGAGGAGATGTTCGATCATCCGCAAGTGGCTTCTGAGGATATAATTGCTCCGATTCCTCACCCAGTGCTGGGCTACTATCGTGGCGTGACCCGGTCGATTAAGTTCTCCCGCACGCCCGGCCCCGATCCGTTTGCCGCCCCATTGCTCGGCCAAGACAACCAATAAGGTAAAGTGTTTGTAAGTTTTAATATTTATATTACGATCATAAATCGGACAGCGCGCTCACTTTATCCCAGCAATACTATCCGTCGACGACTGACTCGGAACTGTCAGTTTAATGCCGAGGTATCTCGGGATGTTGAAGCTGGCCTTTGAGGGCAGGCCTCAGCTGACAAGCCTGCCATTCTGCAGTGCGGCGGAGCGTCGTTCTTGATCGGTCCGTCCGTCGATGGGGTGACGTTCCAGGTTGAAGTCATTGTGGACGTGGCGTGCAAAGAGGCGAACTTCTGAAATGTCTTCATTCGCCGGAACCTCAGCATCGCCCGCTCTCGTCGTTGGAAAGCCAGGTGGCTATGCTCGACCCCGTTGTTGGCCCAGCGCCCCACCTCCTGAACCTCACGGCAGCCCAGCCCACTCATCGCCACGCCGAAGCTGCGCATACCATCGGTGTAATTTTTTGAAGGCGAACCTTGACGCTTCAGCGCTTTCCTCATGAAGGTCAGCGCTGAAGCCCTGTCACGGGATTTGATGAGATAGCTTTCCAGCACCTCGCCTTCATGATCGACCGCTCGCCACAGGTAGACCATCTCGCCGTTCAGCTTCACGTACATCTCATCCAAATGCCATCGCCAATGGCGAAAGCCGCGCAACTGGCTCACCCGATGTTGGCGGTTATCGCGGGCAAAGAGCGGCCCGAACCTGCTCCACCAGAGGCGCACTGTATCGTGGCAGATGTCGATCCCCCGCTCGAACAGCAGGTCCTCTACGTTCCGCAGCGACAGTGGGAAGCGCACATACATGAGCGTTACCAACCGGATCACTTCAGGTGACGAGTTGAATTAGCGAAACGGGATGGCGGGCTTGCGCGGGCGCGGCATGCCGCCGCCCTACCCGATTTCGATCACCAGCCAGTGCATTTGGTTTGACGGTGCCGACTGGCAGGTTTGCACGGGCGGGGCATTAACCGCACCTACGCGCGCCCCTAACGATCGGTGCATTTGGTCTGACATCGCTCGCGTCGATCATCACCATCTTAGGCGGCAGACTATCGGCGTACGTCTAGCCCACCGGTCAAAAAGCCATCTATATCTGCTTGGTTGAATAGTGCCGCGTCACCGGGAAGAGAATGCTTCAGAACGGCGATGGCAAGTCCGACACGAGCAACTGCGTCGATATCCTGCTTCGCGCGCAACGCGTGGAGCACGCCCGCGGCAAAAGCGTCGCCACCACCGATCCGATCAACGATGCCGGCTATCTCCACCTCTTCGGTTTGCGCAACCGCAGATCTCGTTTCGACACGGGCGGAGAGGCGGTTAAGATCGACATGCTCTACATGGCGCGCGGTCGAAGCCAGCATCTGGAGCTTAGGAAATTTATCGAACGCGGCGGCAGCGGCCTCGCGACGACGTATCTCCCCGCGGCTGGTGAAGGTGCGGCCGAGCAGCAATGCGACGTCCTGATGATTACCGAAAACTAGATCGGCATGAGCGACGATAGCCGAAAGGATTCCGCGCGGATCGCCATCCCACCGCTCCCAGAGCTTACCACGCCAGTTGCCATCAAAAGAAATGGCAATGCCACGTGCGACGGCGGCCTCGACCGCAGCTAGCGCACTTTGCGCCGGCACGGGGCCCAAGGCAGGCGTGATACCGGACAGATGCAGTCGATCGACATCGACCAACATAGCATCCCAGTCCCAGGCATCCGCGGGTGCCTCGGCGAAGGCGGAGTGCGCACGGTCGTAGACGACCTCGGTCGCCCGCATCCCGGCACCGGAGGCGACGAAATACAGGCCCATCCTTTCGCCTGCCCGCTGGATGTTGCGGGTATCGACGCCGTGTCCGCGCAGCGTGGTGATCGCCGCCTGGCCAAGGTCGTTGTCCGGAACGCGCGTGGCGATCGCGACATCGTGGCCCAGCCGGGCGAGTTGCGTGACGACATTGGCTTCGGCGCCCGCGACCCACACATCGAAGCGTGGGGTTTGGAGAAGCTGCTCCCGGCCTGGCGACGATAGCCGGAGCATGATTTCACCGAACGCCAGAACCTTGCCCATACACCCCCTTAAAACCTACTCTGTCCCGCGATGGCGAGGCGGCGCTCGCCCCATCAGCCGAGTTGCGCACTCATTAGGTATCGGGCGCGGCTCTCAGCGGTGCGACGTTGAAGCTCCTCAGTTTCGCGCTGCTCGGTCGCGTCCAGCATCGCCTTCAACAAGCGGCTGAAATGCTGGCGCATCGCCACACGCGCCGCCTGCGGATTGTGCTGTTCCAGCGCCTCCACGATTGCGGAGTGCTCCATCTGCCGCGCCGCGCCGTCGCTATGGCATACCGACGCATGGGTGCGGCGGACCTCGGGCAGTTCGGTCCGCAGCCGCCACAGGTCTTCGATCACGTGGATGATCGCCTTGTTGCCCGACGCCCCGGCGATCGTCAGGTGAAACAGGCGATCGATGGCGGTGACTTCGTCATCCGAGAGGCTGTCTTGCGCCATCTGTTCGAGCAGATCGCGGAGCGCCGCCAGATCGCCCGCCGAGATGATAGGCGCCGCCAATGCCGCGGCCTCGGATTCGAACAACGAGCGCGCTTCGGTCAGCTCGAAAGCGCTGACGTCGGGCAGACGCGACGGCGGCGCCATGTTGGCAGGGTCTGCGACATAGACGCCGGACCCGGTCTTGATCCGAATCCTGCCGGTCGCCTGCAACGCGATCTCCGCCTCACGGATCGTCACTCGGCTGACGCCGAACCGATCAGACAGCTCGCGCTCGCCGGGCAGGCGCGAACCGGGCGGAAACGCACCCTCTTCGATCAGCAAGACGATCTGGTCCGCTACATCCTGGAAAAGACGACGATCCGCCATTGGCCTAACAATCCCCTCGATCTGCGTGTTGATTGTCCTACCACCCGGTCGGCACGACGCACAAGCCGCGCGAGGACCAGCCTGATCAGAAACGTACCCGCGCGCCGACGAAGTATTTCGACCCGTAGAAGTGATACTGCCGGCTGCTGCCGTAAACCGGCATGTCGGTGATCTTCGGGTTGTTGAGCACGTTCAGCGCCTCGAACCGGATCGAGACATTACGGTTGATGTCGTAAGAGGCCCGCAGATTGACGATCTCCGACGGACGGACGAACCGCAGTTGCGTGTTGCCACCGACGAAGTCCTGATAATAGGCGGAACGGTAGGTATAGATCGCCTCCAGCGACAAACCCTTATACTGATAGTAAAGCTGTCCCGATGCGGTATGCTTTGACGACCCGGACAGGTTCGCCGGCGGAATGATTCCCGGTGTCACCCCGCCGGTCGCAGGATCGACGACGTCCCCTAGCCGTATGTCGTAGTTGCGAAAGTTCGAGTTGGCGTAATTGTAGCCGATCTTCGCGCCCAAGCCATCGAAGGGTGCAGGCAACCACGAAAAGCGATTGGATAGCGTCATCTCGAGGCCATAGATGCGGCTCTTCTCATCGCTATTCTGTCGCGCCGTGACCGGCACCGTCACGTCCTGCCCGCCGATCGTGAACTGTTCATTGAGCAGCACCGGCACGAAGCCGCCGCCGAAGCTCTTATAGTAGACCGTTCCGGCAACGATCGTGTCCTTGTTCGGATACCATTCCAGAGCGAGGTCACCGTTCCACGACATGATGGGCTTAAGCTGCGGAGATCCGTCCGCGACGATCTGCCCGATCGCGTCCGCGACATTGGCGAAGGCGATGCCGTCCTCCAGCGTTATCGTCCGTCCCGCGGCAAGGTCGCTCGGGGCGGGGCGTGACATGCCGCGATAGGCGGCAACGCGCGCGACGACATCGCTAGACAGTTCGAAATTGGCGTTCACGCTCGGCAGCGCGCGGAAGTAGCGGTTGCCCAGCGTCTGCGTCTCGAACGCACCGGGCGCGGCGACCAGCCGGATCGTGCCGTCGGGATTGTTGACGACGTTCAGCGCCGACCTGAGCCCCACCGACGTGAGGTCGGTCTGCACGACGCGCACGCCGAAATTGCCGCGCACCGGCAGGTTGCCGAGATCGCTTTCGTACGACCCCATGACGTAGCCCGCCCACACCGTCTCCGTGACGTCGGCATTGTCGACCGAGCGGGTGTCAGCCGGGGCGCCGGGATCCTCAGTGCCGAGGTATTCGCGGAACTGGCACAACGTGTCGAACGTCGCCCAGCTGGTGATCGATCGATTGGGCGCATCCTTCAGGTAATCCGTCTGCGGAAAGGCTTGGCGGCAAGCCTGATTGACGCGCCGGTCGACTGCCTGGCTGTCCTGCGTGATTTCCACCAGGCTGTTGATGTTCTGGTAGCGGCGGTGCGAGTAGCGACCGCCGGCATCGATCCGCTTCAGGAACCCGTCGAACTCGTAGCCTGCGTCGACTCGCGCGGCAAAGATCTTGTCTTCTTTGTATTCGTCGTCGCGGCGGAGGCGAGCATCGTCGCTGAACAGCGACCAGTCGTTCGCGTTGAAGCGCGGATCGAGCGTGATGCCCACCGCATAGCTGTCGCGCGCATCGTAGGTGTAGGGGATGCGCTGGTTGTTGATTGCGGTGCGCACGTTGTTGATATCGAACGGATCGGTGCGCAGGCGCGTGTTGCGCTGGAGCGTCGAACGCTTGGTCTGCGAATAGGACATGTCAGAGCTGATCGTCAGCCGATCCGTCGCCTTCCAGCTGATCGCAGCACCACCGCCGAGATATTCCTCGCTGCGATCGAGCACGTTGCCGATCGCATCGATCGAGCTGACCCCGGTCGCGTACAGCAGCCGATGCTGGTCATCGTACTGGAGGTTGCGCAGGGCATAACGCGTTTCCGCCAGTGTCAGGTCGTGACGATCCTCGGTGTAGTTGCGCTTCGAATATTGGAGATCGAGGTTGATATCGACGCGGCTGCTCGGCTTCCACTGCACCGAGCCGATGAACGCGTCTCGCTTATCCTCTTCGGTAATCTGCCGGAACGTCACGGAGCCGGGGACCAGCACGAACGGCGTGCCGGCCGCACCCTGCTGGCGCGTGACCTCGGTACAATTGCCGTTGGTGACGATCGCCGGATTGCAGGCGTAGTAGGTGCTGCTTCCCGCGAAGGTTTCCTCGGGGTTGTTGACCTGATTACGCTGGAAACCGAGCGCGATGCCGACGTCCCCCAAGCTGCCGAGGTCGAACTGATCGACATAGCTGGCGGTACCGCGCCAGCCCCAGGCGCCCTGCCCGCGGATCCTGTCCTGGTAAGGATTGAAGTTGGCCTTCACCTCTACCTGGATCGAACGCTTCTTGTAATCGAGCGGACGCAGCGTGCCGAGCTCGATCGTGCCAGCGACGCCGCCCTCGATCAGGCTGGCCTGCTGCGACTTGTAGATCTTGATGTCATTGATCAGTTCGGACGGGAACTGGTTGAAGTTCACCGCGCGATCGCCGGAACCGTTCGAGGCTTCGCGACCGTTGAACGTGGTGGCTGCCAGGAACGAGCCAAGACCGCGTAGCGAGATCTCCGTAGCGCCGCCCTTCTCCTGATGACTGGTCGCACCGGTGATGGTCTGGATCGCCTCGCCGATCGAGAGCGCTGGCAAATCCCCGATGTCCTGTGACGACAGGGCGTCGACGATGGCGTTCTCCTGCCGCTTCACCGCAAGCGAAGTTTCGATCGTCTGGCGGATACCCGTCACGACGATGTCGTTGTCCACCGCTGGCGTTGCCGCGGCCTGCACCGACGACGTCTGGTCGACCGGCTCGGCAGCGCCGCTCTGCGGGACTTCACGGGTCGGACTGGCGCTGGTCGAACTTTCCGGCGTGATCGGAGTAGAAGGTTGACCCGGCGCGGGCGTGGCTGGCGCAGGACGCGCCGCCGGATCGGCGGTCTGAGCCGCGGCACCCTGCGCAAGCGCGAGACACCATAGAGCGGCTCCACCGGCAAGCAGACGCGGGACGGACGGACGATGGTCGACGCTGTGCAGGCTCATGGCCTCCCTCCCCTAGCATATTATGCCGCTTTACTGTTCCAGATGCCCCATCCTGTCAACCCTGATATGCAATCCAATTGGTATAGTGATTTGGTTTGGTCAGGGAACCAGCTGTCCGCGGAGCGCTGGGAGTGCGCGTGCCAGACCATCGGCGACCTGCTTGGCGAACACCCGGGCGCCAGCATCGCCGACATGCGTATAATCGAATTTACGGACGTTCTGGCCGCGCGGACCGTCAGGGGAGGTCGACAGGTCGGGCAGCCGCGCCTGGTCGGCTGGTCGCGGCTTCAGCGTGTTACCGGCCTTCGCTGCAGCGAGCTCTTCCGGAAGCGGTTCGGCCTGCGCCAGTTTGGTCGCCTCGGCGGCACCAAGCCGCTGGATCAGCTGCGCACTGTCCGCATTCAGGTCGATCAGCGCCGTATTGGTGGCGGCGGCGACCCGCCGCACCTGTACGGACCACGGCTCCAGCGTGTTATCGATCTTGCCGCTTTTGAATTCGCGCCGGGCGAGCGGGGTCAGCAGCACCGGGACGGCACCCGCCGCACGGACTTCGGCGACGTAGCGGGTGAGATTTGCCGGAAACTCGGTCGTCATATCCGTCCAGCGCTCCAGTCCGGAGGATTGATCGTTATGCCCGAACTGGATCAGGACATAGGTTGCACCGTAGCCAGTCACCTTGATCTCGTTCTGGACGATCCCCCACGACCCTTCCTGGCGGTAGCTACGGGTCGACCGACCGCCGCGCCCCATGTTTAGACATGCAACCGTGGATTTCACGTGCTCGGCACAGAACAACGACGCCCAGCCGCTGCCGGGCGCCATCGTGCTGTCGCCCACCAGGATGAGCTTGATTGCCTTGATCGGCGGCGCGTCGGTGCGCTGTTTGGGGACTTCACCGACGGCCCGCGGATGCGCGGGCGTGTCCTGCACGACGACGGGTGCGCTCGCGAGGGCGAGCGCTGCGATGAAGTCCAGCATGAGATTACCTCGTTAAGAGAAGAACAGACCGCCGTTGATGTCGAGATTCACGCCGGTCAGGAACGCGGCATCGTCCGACAGTAGATACGCGACCGTCGCGGCGACTTCGTCCGGCTGACCCTCGCGGCGCAGCGGCGTATTGCCGGCAGTCGCGGCGCGACCTTCGGGCTTGGAGAAGGTATCGTGGAAGCTGGTGCCGATCAGGCCGGGACACAGAGCATTGACGCGGATGCCTTGCGGTCCGAACTCCTTTGCCCAGCCGCGGGTCAGCGTGGTCAGCGCGCCCTTGGCTGCCGCATAGACGGTGGCACCCGGCCCGCCGCCGTCGCGTGCGGCAAGCGAGGACAGGTTCACGATCGCGCTACCCTGTCCCAGATGCGGCAACACCGCTTTGGTGACGAGGAACGCGGAGCGAAAGTTCAGCGCCATGACATGGTCGAAGAAATCCGCATCCATATCGGCGAGCGTCTTGCGCGCGATCATCCCGCCTGCGCAGTTGACGAGAAAGTCGATACGTTCCCCAAAACGGCCGACCGTCGCCGCGACCATCGCTGCCACCTCATCAGCGTTGGTGACGTCTGCGCGGTGGAGCAGCGCCGTTCCGCCTGCCGCCGTGATGGCGTCTGCCGTCGCCTGAGCCGCGGCCTCGTCACTGCGATAGTTGATGACGACGTTTGCGCCTTCGCGCGCGAGCCGCTCGGAAATGGACTTGCCGATGTCGCGTCCGCCGCCAGTGACGATGGCGACTTTGTTCTCGAAACGCATGTTATGCCCCTTTGATGAAAGATGGATGCGGCGGCGCGACCGGCGCGCTGCGCCCGCCGAGCAACCAGATGGCAGCGACGCCGAGCGGCACGATCACCGCGGCGAGGATGAAGATCGGCGCGTAGCCGTGCGTGGTCATCGCCGGCACTAGCCAGGTGGTGACCAAGGTTCCCGCAACCGCGGCGGTACCGCCGATACCGGCCAACGATCCGACCGCGCCGCCGGCGAAATAGTCCGAGGGCAGAGTCTGGATGTTGTTGATCGCGACCTGAAAGCCGAACAGGATGACCGCGATCAGCAGCACTGCGGTCAATGGATCGGACGCGGTCGCAGTCAGCAGCAGCGAGGGCAGCATGATCGCGCCGCCGATCGTGACGATAACCTGCCGCGCCCGCAACGCGCTCCAGCCGCGTCTGATCAGCAGGCCCGAAACCCAGCCACCGGACAGACTGCCCAGCATCGCCCCGACGAACGGAACCCAGGCGAACAGCCCGATCTGCTTTACGTCGAAACCGAAGGTTTCGGAGAGGTAAATCGGCAGCCAGGACACGAACAGCCACCATACCGGATCCAGGAAGAAGCGGCTGACGAGGATCGCCCAGCTTTCCTTATGGCGCAGCAGCTGCGCCATGCCGGGCGCGTAGCCGGTCTCATGCCGAGGCGCTCCCTCCGCAGTTTCGCCTGCGATATGCGCGCGTTCGGCAGCGCTCAGCCAGGGATGCGAATCCGGGTCGCCGCGATAGACGAGCAGCCACGGCACCAGCCAGAGGAAGCCGAGCACGCCGACCAGCAGGAACGTCGCGCGCCAGCCGAGCGCCTCGTAAAGCAGCGCCACCAGGGGCGCCGATATAATCGCCCCGATCGCCGCGCCCGAGTTGAAGATGCCCTGCGCGAGCGCCCGCTCGGGCGCCGGAAACCAAGTGGCGTTGGCCTTCACCGCGCCCGGCCAGTTGCCGGCTTCGCTCAGGCCGAGCGTGACACGCAACAGGCTCAGCATGCCCAGCGAGCGCACAGCCGCGTGCCCAGCGATGGACAACGACCAGATCGCGATCGACACCACGAACCCCAACCGCGTGCCGATGACGTCGAGGATACGGCCGAACAGCGACTGACCGAGCGCATAGGCGATCATGAAGACCGTCACGAGCAGTGCATAATCCGACTTGTCCGCGCCGATGTCCTTCGACACCGCCGGCCACATCACGGCGAGCGCGTTGCGATCGATGTAGTTGATGACGGTCGCCAGACCGATGAGGCCGACGACGAACCAGCGCAGACCGCCGACCGTCCGTTTTGGCGTGCCGTCCATCACTTGCTCTCCGCCCTATCGAGCCGCGCGAGATGCCCCGTCCACGTCAGGCTGCGCCCGTCTAGTGTCGCACTGTGCGGCTTGTCCGCCGTCACATCGTCGGCAATGCCGAGCACGATCGCCGCCCCCTTTAAGGGCGTGATGACGACGATGTCGGCGTCGCGGCTGCGCAGATGACGCAACGACCGGATCTGGCTGGCGCTCGCCACCGTCGTCTCGGCAGACGGGTCGTAGGCGCCGTGCGGTTCGAGCAGGTTGACGAAGGTCGCGTCCTTCTGACCCGTCACCCGCTCGATCAGCAGTGGTTCGCGGCGCAGATTGAAGCGCGGATCATTGGCGCCGCTCTCGCCCAGGATCACCTGCGTGCCGGGCGGCGCCACCATACGATAGGTGTAGAAGCGTTCACCGTTGATCCAAGTGAGTGTCCCCGTATCACCCGTCGGTGCGCCGGTGCCGTCCACCCAGATGTGCTGATATCCGTTCGCGGTGCCAAGTACGGGCCTCGCCGCGACGTTCGCACGGAGCGGAAAGCCAACATCGGTGATGTGGCCGCTATAGTGCAGCGGCAGGTCGTAGGTCGCGGGCTTGTCACCGGTGACGCGCAACAGATCGACGACGAGCGGGCTGCCCTTGCCGAACGGCAATTGCAACAATGTACGGCGGAAGGCGACGCCAGGCCAAGCCCCTACCATTTCAGCTGTGCTCGCCCGGATCGGTCCCTCTCCGGAGAAGAACAACTGCCGCGGCGCATGCTCTTCGCCGACGCGCCACTTGCCGGCGAAATCGGATGTCTCGTTCACCACCAGCGTGTTGTGTGCGACCGTCTGCTTCGCCCAGCTTTCGTTTTCCGGCAGGTAGCGGCCACCGTCCTTGCTCTCGATGTTGAGGAAGCGAGCGGCGCCATAATCGGTGACGATCGGCTGTCCGCCGTCGTAGAGGATCCAGTTTAGCTTATCGAAGTGGCCGTGTCCCATGCCCATCGCGCTGTTCTTGGCGACCAGCACCTGCGCATCCGCCTGCGCGCCCGATCTCAGTACGGCAAGCGCGCCTTGGTCGCCGTTCGGTCCGTCACGGAACAGCTGCGAGGTGAAGGCGAACGGGGTCGCCTTGCCCGCCGCCACGTCGCGCGCCACCGCCAGCCCCCCGGGAGACAGCGTCACCCGCTCCTGTTGGCGAGCGATCGACAGAAAGCTGGGGTCCCGCGTCACGCCGTACCCGATCGCCACCGCGTCGTAGAGTTCGGCGGTGCGCAGGCTCTTGTCGCGCATGGCATCGTTGAGCGGGAAGAAATAGCCGTCATACGTCAGCTGGATGGTGGAGCGGATCGCCTTCAACAATACGCCGTCACGGCGTTGCCAGATCTCCAGCTTCGGCTCATTTCGCGCGATCGCCTCGGCGAAGACGACGAAGGGCTGCAGCGCGTACCGCTGGTAATAGGGACCTTCGGTATAATAACCGTCCGGAGAAAACAGCTGGTCGACCTGCGTCAGGAACCCTGATTTGCCGGTCTTGTCGGTACCCTTCAGCGCTCGGGCGACCAGTTCGGGATCGCGCAACACATAGCCTGTCATGCCGACGCCGGCCGCTGCCCAGGTCGCGTGGTTGTGGATGCGGTTGAAGCTCGCCGCATTCCCCACGGACAGGAAATCTGCCATCTTATGAAACACGTTCGCATCGATCGTCGCACGATCGGTCGGGGTCAGCGCCTCGCGGATCGCGTCATACCCCTGGATGCCATAGACCAGCCAGACGCTGTCGTTCAGGCTCTGCCAGAACAGACGCCCGGCGGACTCGTTCGCCTTGGCGGGATGTGGCCCTAGCGCCGGGTACAGCTTGGCGTACTCCAACAGCAGCGCCCGTGCGAAATCGAGATACTGTCGCTCTCCGGTGATCCGGTAGAGCATCCCCGCGCCGTACAGCGCCACATAGTTGCGCTTGTGCTGTTCGTGCGTGAAGCCGCCGCCGGGATCCTTGGGAACGGGGACGTTCACACCCGCGCGGATCGCCTTGTCGACAGTGGCGCGCGTCCGCTTCAGTTCGGCGGCGAACAGCGGATAGCGGGCCGCATCGGCTGCCATCGCCTTCAGCCCCGCGCCATCGAACAGCGCCGGCGTCACCGCAGCGCCTAACGGCTGCTGGGGCATGCCCAGCACCGGAACAGGCACGGCGAGCAACGTGGCGCCGAGCAGTATAGACAGCATCCGCATTACAAACCTTCCCGATTGTCGCTGAGGATCGCCCGCGGCGGCCCCGTGTAGCTCGTCTCGCGCACCTGCGGCGCCGGCGTGTTGCGGAGCCAGTTGCCGGCGATCCGCGTATGCGGGCTGCCGACGGTGTGCTCCACCGTCACCCCTGCGCTGTCGACGAAGCGGTTGACGGTGATCGCCACCTCCTGCACGCCCGACAGGTGCACCGGCCCGCTGTTGCGGATCGTCGCGCCAGTCAGGCTGAAGCGCGGACCGAATGTGCTCTCGTCGGTTCCGCCGCGAAGCAGATCGACGACCATGCCGACCCGGTCGAAATCCGTGCCGGCGATCGTCACCTTTTCGGCGGGATACCAACCCTGCTCGCCCTTCTCTGCCGCCAGCGCGAGCACCGCGCCCTTCACATCGGCATAGCGGCCGTCGGCTATTGTGATATCACCGGCGAGCGTGCCGGCCGTGGTCGCGATCACGTCGCCGGCGACGCCCGTCACCGAGACCCTGGCGAGCCGCAGCCGGTAATTCCCGAGTGTCGGGCGTGCACTCGTGCGGATGACTGCAATGCCATCGCCCTCCGCTGCGCGCCCGTCGATCCGCACGCCTTCGAGGGTCAGGGATCCCCCGTCCTCTAGCTGGAACAGCGTCGATGAACGCATCCGCAGCGTCGCTGCGCCCGTCGGCATCGACCGGATCGTCACCGGGCTGACGACGGTCAGCGGCGCCGCGATGTCATACGTGCCGCGGGCCAGTTCGATGACCGCCGCCCGGGGCAGGCTACTGATCGCCTCGCCCGGATTGATCCGCACGATCTTGCCCGATGCTCCGGCGATCGCCGACCGCGTGCCATACCAGCGAACGCCCACATCCTCGCGTCGCGTCGGCGTCAACGTGCGGGACACACCCAAGGCCGCCAGTGTCGGGTCTACCGGGTAGAGCAGGCCGTTCTTCGCCCGGCGGAGCGGAACCTCCCGCACCGCGATACCGTCGCGCGCGGCACCTGACCCAGCCAGTGCGTTCCCGGCGAAGGTGACGCCGCTTGCATCCGCATCGAAGCGCAGGACATTAGTCGCGTCCTTGGCGGCCGTGATAAGGTTGCCAATGATCCGAGTATCCTGCGGCGGCTGAGACCGTTCGCCATCGGCTCCTGCGCCGATCGTGACCTGCGTCACCGCAAGGAAGCTGTTCCGCTCGATCAGCGCCTGGCGGACTGGCATGTAACGGTTGACGGGCGAATTGGGGACGCCGTTCATCACCGCGAGTGCGCTCGTGAAGTCGACTCCGCCCATCCCTTCCAGATAGTTGTTTCTGATCACCTGGCGTTCGTTGATCACGCGGATGCCACCGGTGTGCGGCTGCCCGCCTCCCAGGAAGACGTTGTCCTCAACGATGTTGCCATTGCCGTGGCGCAGGACCACCGAGCCTTGGGATTGCCGGAACAGGTTGCGCCGCACGCTGTTGCCGCCCGATTTGACCGAGACGATCTCCACCTCACCGTCGCAATGCTCGAAGACATTGTCCTCTACGATCGTGTGGGAGTCGCTGCCCGATTCCTCGCTCGTCCCGATGCGGATGGTTTCGCCGCCGTTGGAGCCGAGCGGCGGACGAGGGCCGAAATAGTTATGATCTATCCGCGCGCGGTTATCGAGCGGCATGCCCTTCTGCCGCACGACGATCATCATCGCGCCGGCGTTCGCCTTGCCCTCGAAATGCGAATGATCGATGCGGTTGTCACCGCCGTAGATGGACACCCAGTGGTCTTCGGCACGCCGGTCGGGATTGTTGAAGCGGTCGATCACCACGCCCGTCACCTGGCTATGGTCCGCCCAATGCTTCGTGTCGGTGCGGAACGCGATCACCGCATCGCCCGGTGTGTGACCGTCACGGAACACCAGATTGGACACGACTAGATACCGGCCCGCCATGCGGATGCGTGACACGCCAATCAGGATCGCCTTGCCCGGATGTTCGGCGGTCAGGGTGATCGGCGCAGTCGCTTCGGCGTCGCCGCGCAGCACGATGTCGGCATCGCGCCACTCGCCGTCGGCGAGGACTATCGAGTCGCCCGGCGCCGGCTTCGCGGTGGCCAGCATCAGCTCGGGCAGATTATGCACCAGCGTTCGTCGGGCGGACGCAGGACCTGCCTGCACCAGCGCGGCCGTCGCGAGCAGCATGATCGATGGACGCACGTATATCCCTCCAGGAACCGCTTCCGCATTCACCGCGAAATGCCCGTTCCGTTCGGTGGTAATGCGGCTGCGCATACCATTGTGTCAACCAATATGCTCGCCCATCAGGTGTGAGTTGATGGCGCGCCGCATTAACCTGACTGAACAACTGGTCTTCTGATTGGCTTGACACACTGGTTTACCCGACGCAGAACCAAGCAACAAAAATAAATGGGAGAGGGGACGTGGCCGATATGGCTTTTCGTAGCAGGATCAGTGCGACCGCTGCATTGCTGGCAGGCACGGCGTGGGTGGCGATCGCAAGTCCTGCGGTCGCGCAGGAAGCCTCTACGGAACCGCAGGAGACGGTTGCGGGGGGCAATACCGACACGGAGGCAGACATCGTCGTCACCGGCATCCGCGCCTCGCTGCAGAGCGCACTCGGCGAAAAGCGTCGTTCCGACAACTTGGTGGAGGTGATCCAGGCCCAGGACATCGGAAAGCTACCAGACCAGAACCTTGCCGAGGTGCTGGAGAACGTATCGGGCGTCCAGATCACGCGTCAGGCGGGGGTCGGCACCGCGGTACAGATCCGCGGCACTGATGCAAACAGGACCGAGATCAACGGCGTCTCCACGGTGGGTTCAGGCGCTGGCCGATCCGGCATCAGCTTCGAAGACATACCGGCATCGATTATCGCTTCGGTCGAGGTGACCAAGGTTTCGGAGGCCAAGACGATCGAGGGATCGGTAGGCGGCACGATCAATCTACGCACGCTGCGTCCGCTCAGCCTTACTAAGCCGCTGATCGCGGCCCGCGTCCAATATGAACGCAGCGACCTCGCGCGCACCACTCTGCCACGCATCTCCGCTACTCTCGGCAACCGCTGGAACACCGGCATTGGCGAAATCGGCGTTGTGGTCAGCGGCAGCTACAGCCGCACAGACGTTGCGAACTTTGCACCGCGGATCGACCGCGACAACGTCCGCCTCGCTTCGACGGCGCCAAATCTTCCGGGCAGCAACGCCAACCAGAGCTTCAACTACCTGCAGGTGCAATTTCTTCAGCAGGAAGTGAACCGCTTCAACTACGAGACGAAGACGGCGACCGGCACGCTGGAATGGAAGCCCGCAAGCAACCTGCGCTTTTATGGGGACGTCACGCTCAACAACCAGCAGCGGGCGCAGGCCGGCAACCGGGTGCAGATATCCGGCGTCTCGGGCGCCGCCGACGCCGCCAACCACAGCTCGTTCGGAACGGAAGACCTTGGGTCGCTGAAGACGCCGACGGGATCCATTGACCTCGGTACGATCCAGACGACGCTCGGCGGAACGATCGGGGCGGTCGGCGCTGCGGGATCGACGCTCGTTCCCAATCTGCGCCTGTCGAGCGATACGGGATCGCGGCTGACGCACAATCGCGTCTTTGATGCCGGCGCGGAATGGGAGGTCGGCAAGCTGAAGGCGCGGGCGGAAGCGGCCTTGTCCACGGCGAAGACGACCAATCCCAATTTCTCCACGACGCTCGACTTCATCAACCCGAATGGAGTCCAGCCCACGTTCGGCCGCGGATCGCTTGGGAACAGCACACCCGTGCGCTTCGACCTGACCGGCGGGCGGCTGCAGTCGGGTATCGACACTTCCAACCCGCTTGCGCCGACGACGGCGCAGTTGCTCAATCCCGCCAACTACCGTCTGTATCAGGTCCAGCAGGGCGCCAATCGGGCTGACAACAAGGAGAAGGCCGCACGTCTCGACTTCACGTACGACACGTCCGATTTCGTCCCGATCTTCTACTCGTTCGACTTCGGCTATCGTTGGAACCAGAATACCGCAATCAACGGAGACGTCGTCAACAACATCACCCTCAACAGCAACGCAACCGGCGCGGGGCTCGCCGGTAATACGTTCAACCGGCCGAGTGGCGACCGCTTCGCGGACCTGCTCGTCGCTGCGCCAAGCAACTTCAACGCGGCCGACGGCCGGACGCTCTACTTCCCGGATTTTCTCATCATCGATGGCGGTAGAGCCTTCGACGACCCAGCAGCGGTGCTCAGCACATTGAATGGCGCGATCGCGGCGAGCAACGCCGCCAATCCGCAATACCCGGCGGTCGCTCGCCTCTCCGAACCGACGGAATCGGCCTCCGGCTTCTTCCGGATCCGCGAGACCACCAACGCGGCCTATTTCCAGATGAACGGCGAGACCGACATCTTCGACATCCATGCGCGCGGTAACGCCGGCTTGCGTTGGCTCAAGACGAGGCTCACCTCGACCGGCAACAACGTGGTCAATGGTGGCGGCGTAACCACTGTCGTGAAGAGCAGCAGCTACGACTTCCTTCTGCCCCGCGTCAGCATGGTACTCGAGCCTGCGCGCAATGTGCTCGTCCGCACGGGCTTCGCCCGCGACATCCGCCGCCCGGACTTCGATGCGCTGTCGACATCCTATTCATACGGAAATGCCGCGACCGGCGTGGTGTCGGGTGGCAACCCGAACCTGATGCCCGAGGTCGTGTGGTCATACGATCTCTCCGGCGAATACTACTTTACGCCGTCCAGTCTGTTCAGCGTCGGCTTGTTCCACAAGAGCCGGACCAACCTGTTTGCCGATACGGTGCAAACCGCCCCGCAGATCGGCACCAGCGCCGTCGGCAACCCCCAATATTCGATCGATCCGACCTGTCCAGGCGGCGGCATCTACAACCCGCTGCCGGATCGAAATCTTTACGCAACGCCGGCTGGCAACGGCATCTGCCAAGGATTGTCGTCCACCTTCAACGTTCCCGGATCGACGACGCAAACAGGTATCGAGATCACTTTCCAGCACGATCTTTCCGCCTTTGAGGACGCGCTCGGATTCGCCTCCGGTTTCGGGTTCATTGGCAACTTCACCCATCAGCGTGTGGGCGGCGCGAAATCGTACAACGCCGGCGCACTTGATGTCGGTCGGCGGACGGACACCGGCCTCGGCTTTGCGCGCGGGTCACTGCTTAACCTTGTGCCGCTCACCAACCTGTCCAAGGATTCCTACAACGCCACCTTGTTCTACGATAAGTTCGGGCTGAACGCCCGTCTGCGCTACACGTGGCGATCAAGCTACGCGATGAGCGCGAGCGATCAGGCCTTCCGCTGGAACTTGCCGATCATCGCAGGCGCGCGCGGGCAGCTGAACGGCAGCATCAACTACGACATTAATGAAAATGTCAACATCGGCATCGAGGGTATCAACCTAACGCGATCCGATCAGAAGCTTTACTGCGTGAACGATGGCGCGGTATTGTGCTTTCAAGGGTTAACAGACCGGCGACTTACCGTTGGAGTTAGTTTTAAGTTCTAATCTGGATTATATTTCTAACTCTTATCAAAGAGGAGCGGATGCACTAATAAACGCATTGTTACTCCTCAAATTTTTGGGCTGATTTGATAATTACGAATTGTGCTTATGCCTGCCTAAGTTCGGGACAGAACTGTCAGACTAGCCGAAGATTGGATCGAATTAACGTTTGCCGGGAGGTCAGAGCCGGTGGCGGGCGGAAACGCTTGCCGAAATCTACGTGAACAAAGATGGACGTCGGGCACGCTTATTCAGGCGCTTGTACCGCCGGCGCCGCGCGCGCTAGCCACACCTTTGTCGGGGGGGGGCGCTTGGCGTACGGTGGCGGTTCCGGTCCCGCAGCTTACGGAGGCGTGGCCCCAAATCCGGACGTTCATACCGTCCCCTTCGCTTTCCAACTTTTGCCATTCGTTCATGTTTGCAGAAGGAAATGCCGCAGGCTTCCTACCAGCCGGACCCACGGCAGCCTTCCCGAAAACGATGGTATTTCGGGAATGTCCGAGTTTGGGCGTTTCCAGAACATCCGCTTCCGTGTCTCAAAGCAGACGTTCGGCTTTCGGGCAGGGTGGTCGCTGGCTCGCCTCATGTCTGAATGTCGCAGCCTGGTGGAGAGCGGACGTTTCGCGCTATAGCCTCAGGCGTGGACTTCTCAGCGATCCTAGTCTTGCCGGCAAGCGCAGCTCTATCGTTCGCTACTCTGGTCGTCGCGGCTCATGTCGAACGACCGAGGCCGCGCCTAGTGTGGCCGTGGGCCTTCTCCACCGTGGCAGCGGCTTTAGTGTTTCTGCGGCTTCCCGGCCTCGACATGCTGGCCATGTGGTTGTTCGCACTGTTTGGAATGGCGTTCTCAGCCGCTCTCGGGACAGTAGCCGGGGGGCTGGCGGCACGCGCGATCAGCCGTCGCTGAATGTCTGCAATTGGGCGTTAGCAGACGGTCTGCCCTTAGACGCGAGCGGTTAGGAATGTACGCTTGTGGCGTGTTCCCTTCACTCGCCCCGCTCCCCGTCGTGCGAACCGGCTCCAGCCTAGCGGGGCAGGGGGTAAAGCCCGCTATTGGGCGAGAGCGGAATTTCGGGGACGCCGGTTTACTGCCGTTCGCGACCAATAAAGCCATATTTCGCGAAGCCAGCATCAGGGTGTTTAGCAATCCAAACGGATAAGCAGTTGGATGCGCGGTCCGATCTGGTGATTGCCAGTGTCACAGTCGCCCTACCTCCTGACTGAACGATTTTTGCAGGCGCATGGC